>Ga0307514_10002860_pt1 | contig 17263 bp, 17 predicted proteins | sample 16_EM_MG_FD_203088 | JGI IMG/M metagenome (GOLD analysis project Ga0307514, IMG submission 203088) | Populus trichocarpa ectomycorrhiza microbial communities from riparian zone in the Pacific Northwest, United States - 16_EM | ecosystem: Host-associated > Plants > Roots > Unclassified | place...
TGATCGAGCCGGGCGCGGAAGAAGTCGTCGGTGGCCATCGGTGGGAACTCCAGAACTCCCAGAAACCGATCTCCATTGGATTGATTCTCGGGAGATCTGACCATCGGATATCACCCGAAAGTCGTTTCAGGACAACGACTTGGGAGATTTTCAGGGCCGACTCATTACGCCACGGTGAGCCGGGCAGTGAAGTCATGGGAAGCCGAGCCGCCGTGTGCCGCCAACCGCCTGCCCAGTTCGAGTGCCGGCCCCGCGTGAGGGTCAATCGCTGCCGCGAGCTTTTGCCACTGCTGCGCGGCCTGCACATCCCCAACCGCCAAACGCCTCTGCCCGCGCGAGGCGAGCAAATGGCTGCGGAAGAGGGGTGATTCGCGCAGGCGTTGGCGGACGATGGTCTTCAGCTTCGCCGGGTCGACGTCAACGCAAGCCTGGATCAGCGATCGCATGCTGTCGGTGCTGGCCATCATCCTGGCCGTGTCGTGCTGCAATGCCGCATCGGGACGGACGTCACTGGAGGTTGCGATGAGAGCGACCTGGCGTGCAACGCGTCGACCTAGTGCAGCGGATCGTGGAACAGGAACACGCGGCCTGCCAGATGTTCGGGCCGCACGCCCATGCCTTTCATTGCCGGCACGAAACCCCAGTCCTTGCGCGAATCCCACGGCGCTTCCTCCGGGTCAATCGACATTGCGGGGAAAACGCCAGCGCATGGTCCAGCGCCAATTCGCGACCGAAGCGCAGCACGCCGTAGGCGCCCATGCTGAAACCGTAGCCGACCCGAACCGGATGCCGGCCAGCCAGCGCACGAACCGCTTCGATGGCGGCTGGCATCTCGGGCGTCACATACCAGTGCGGCCGACTGGAGACGATGCCAACTGCCGAGTAGCCCAGCTTGCCCAGCAAGTCGTCGGCATAGAAGCGATTGCGAATCGGCTTGAATTTGCCCCACGTGAAGGTCACGACCACGGTGTCGGACTCGGTGGGCTGATGGACGACCAGGAGGTCCTTGCCGGAGAAAACGCGGTGGCGTTGGAAGTTGTCGGGCACGTTGAAACTCCGGAAAAGCGGGGACCATCGTTCGGCGTCCGATGGACCGGCCGTCCATCGGTTCGGTTGGGATGTTGCCTTGATGCCTGCAATCCATGCCGCCGAACCTGCATTTCATCGCACACCGGCAGACAATCGGCCGCCCGCTTTTTACAGTGTGCTACATCACCAACACACTGGAGCGGCCCATGCAGACCTGGGACAACCGGCAACCGATTTATCGGCAGTTGGCCGACCGACTGGCCGGCGGCTTGCTCGATGGCAGCCCGCCGGAGGGCGAGCCCATGCCTTCGGTGCGGGCGCTGGCCTCGCATTACGTGCTGAACCCGCTGACCGTGGGCCGGGCGCTGCAGGCGCTGAGCGAGGACGGGCTGCTGGAGAGCCGGCGCGGGCTGGGCATGTTCGTGCGCAGCGGCGCGCGACAGCGGCTCAAGGAGCTGGAGCGGCAACGCTTTCTGGAGCTGGAATGGCCGCAGCTGCGGCGGCGCCTGCGCCAGCTGGGCCTGGGACCCGAACAACTTGACTGGGAGGCATGACGCCATGAGCGACAACATCAACATCAGCAGCACCGAGCCAGGTGCACCGCTGATCCGCGCCGAAGGCGTGAACCTGCGCTACGGCAAGAAGACCGTGTTGGACAACCTGAGCTTCACGATCCCCAAGGGCCGTGTGGTCGGCCTGCTGGGCCACAACGGCGCGGGCAAGACCACGCTGATGAAGGCGATGGTGGGCCTGGCCAACCACGCCGGGCACCTGGACGTGCTGGGCCTGGACCCGCGCAAGCAGCGCACCGAGCTGCTGCGGTCGCTCTGCTACATCCCGGACGTGGCCATCCTGCCGCGCTGGGCTCGGGTGCACGAGCTGATCACGCTGATGAGTGGCATGCATCCGAAGTTCTCGGCCGACCGCTCCCGCGAGCTGCTGCGCCGCACCAGCGTCGGCCTGAACGACAAGGTCAAGCAGCTTTCGCGTGGCATGGTGGTGCAGTTGCACCTGGCGCTGATCGCCGCGGTGGACGCCCGCATCATGATCCTCGACGAGCCGACGCTGGGCCTGGACGTGTTGTCGCGCAAGGCTTTCTACGAGCTGCTGATCAACGAGTGGTGCGATGGTGAGCGCACGGTGCTGATCTCGACCCACCAGGTCGAGGAAGTGGAAGCGTTGCTGTCGGACGTGATGATGCTCAACGACGGCAAGCTGGTGCTCAACATCAGCCTGGACCAGCTGGACCAGCGCTACTCGGCGCTGAGCCATGCGCCTGCGGCTGCCAACGCCGTGGCTGCGGCCCATCCGCTGCTGCGCTATGGCTCGCCCAACGGGGCGTCCACCGCGATCTTCGACGGCGCCATGCCCAGCGAGGTCGAGGCCCTGGGCCAGCGCGTGCGGCCCAGCCTGGTCGACCTGTTCGTCGCGCTCACGCGCGCCCCCGAGCTGAATCCGCGTGCCAGCCGCTGAGCCGCGACGCGACCCAAGGAGCAATGAGATGAACGCAACGACTTTCCTGGCACTGATGCAGCGCGAATGGATGCAGCACCGGCGCGGCTGGCTGATCTTCAGCGCGGTGCCGCTGTGCATGATGCTGTTCGCCATCGTGGTGGGCAATGTGCATGTGTCCTCCGATGAAAGCGCGCTCAGCGTGCTGGTGGCGCTGGCTGGTGGCTACATCGGCGCGGTGATGATGCTGGGCTGGGTGGGCGCCGGCTTCCAGTCCTCCGGGCTGGGCCAGCGCGACCGGCAGGACCGTAGCATCGAGTTCTGGCGTTCGCTGCCGGTGAGCGACTGGGCGGCGGTGGGTGCCACCGCGCTGATGCACGTGCTGGTGTTCCAGCTGATGGTGGCCGGCATCGCCTTCGTCTGCGGCCTGTTCGTCGCCGTGCTGACGGTGGCCCGCGTCTACGGCCTGAGCGGCGTGGCTTCGCTGCCCTGGGGCACGCTGAGCACGGTCATCGTGGCCGCCGTGCCGCGCGTGCTGGTGGCAGTCGGTGCTGCGGCGCTGTGGGCCGCGCCGGTGATGCTGTTCGTGATGGCGGCCTCGGCCTGGCTCAAGCGCTGGGGCGGCATTGCCGCGGTGGGTGCGCTGGGCCTGGGAAGCGTGATCTTGGCCAAGGTCTACGGCATGCCCTGGCTGCTGCAGACGCTGGCGACGACGGCCGAGCGCTTCCGCGACGCCATCTTCCCGGTGGCTCGCCACGATTTCGAGTCCGTTCCCTGGGACGGGCAGCTCACCCAACTGCCGCAATGGCTACTCAGCGACACCCAGCGCGTACTGGGCGAACTGGTCGACCCGGCGATGGCCTGGGGCCTGCTGCTGGCGGTGCTGAGCTACGTGCTGCTGGTGCTGCGGCGGCAACGGGCCTGAAACTCGACACCCACAAGCAAGAGCCCCTCGCGAGGGGCTTTTTTCATGTGCGGTGCGAACCGGCAGCGGCGCAAACGGCAGGCGGCCTTGGCGGCCTGAAGCGAACCATCACACTTCCATCTGCCTCGGGCGCAGCCATGTCGGTATGCGCATGCCGGTATATGGGTTTTCACATTGGGGATTCGGGGGATTCGGCCGCTGGCCGGAATCCAGACAATGCGTCCCAAAGCAATCGAACCGATTGACAAGAAGCAGGCATGGAATTGCGCAAGGCAGTTCGGCGCAGTTTTCGGAGACAAGATGAATCGACGGCAGTCCGTGAAGGCGCTGGCAGCGCTGTCCTTGGGTCACGTTTGGGGAACGTCGCGAGCGGCAGCCAGCAACAAGGGGTTGATCGGCATCTCGATGCCCACGATGGGATCCCTGCGCTGGGTGTATGACGGGCTGGGCGTGATGCGCGCGCTCAACCAGCTCGACTACACGGCGGACCTGCAGTACGCGAACGACAGTGCCAAGACCCAGATCGACCACCTCCAGGCGATGGTGGGCAAAGGTGCGCGGATGCTGGTGATCGGCGCAGTGGACGGCGGTGCGCTGACAGGCGTGCTGGCGGAGGCGGCCAAGCGCGGTGTGAAGGTCCTCGCCTACGACCGGCTCATCCGCGACACGGCCAACGTGGACAGCTATGCAACCTTCGACAACTTTGCCGTGGGCGAACTGCAGGCCCGTGACATCGAGGCGCGATTGCGTTTGACCGCTGCCACGCGGCCCTCCACGGTGGAGCTGTTCGCGGGCGACGCGGACGACAACAACACCCACATGTTCTACGACGGATCGATGTCGGTGCTCAAGCGCTACATCGACAATGGCCAGTTGGTCGTCGGTTCGGGCAAGGTCGCACTCAAGGACATCTACACGCCGCACTGGAATGGCGCGCATGCCAAGGCGCGCTTGCAGGGGGAGCTTGGCACCACCTATGCCCGGCGCCGCCTCGACGCAGTGCTGTCGCCCTATGACGGCATCAGCATCGAGTTGCTGAGTGCCGTCAAGTTCGCCGGCTACGGGCAGGCCGCGCAGCCCTTGCCGGTCATCACCGGCCAGGATGCGGAACTCGCGTCGGTGAGGTCCATCAAGCACGGCGAGCAGGCGTCCACGGTGTTCAAGGACACCCGGCTGCTGGTGAAGCAGGCGGCGCGCATGGTCGACGACACCCTCTCAGGCCGCCCCGTCAGCTTCAACGACCAGAAGACCTATCAAAACGGTGTGAAGGTCGTTCCTGCCTTGCTGATCAAGCCCGTGCTGGTGGATGGCGGCTATTACACGGCCGAGCAGGTCTAAGGCAACGTCTGCAGGTCAACCAGCTGGAAACAGGTTCCTCAATCTGGGATACAGCTGCGCCCAGCGTGCCTGACGTGGCGCCAGGCGTTCGGTTTCGGCGGCGTTCGGTTCGAAGCGCCTTGCCATCGGCGGCGCGGGGCAGATGTCGGCCAGCAGCGAGCCGGGCAGGCTGCCGTCGGCGTCCAGCGCGGGCGACAGGTCGGCCAGCCACGCGAGGCGGGCCGCGCCCAGCGCGCCGCCGGCTTCGCCGCCTTCGTGCGTGTGCAGCGCCACGCCCAGCGTGCTGGCCAGCAGCTGCGCCCATTCGGGGCTGCGCGCGCCCCCGCCGACGAGCGACAGCGCCTGCACCGCGCCGGGCGCGGCGCCCAGTGCGCGCCAGCCGTCCAGCAGGCCGAAGCCCACGCCTTCCATCACGGCGTAGCCGAGGTGGGCGGCGCTGTGGCTGCCGGTGAGGCCGAACAGCACGCCTTGGGCGTTGGCGTCGTTGTGCGGCGTGCGTTCGCCGCTGAGGTAGGGCAGGAACAGCGGGGCGGCGTCGCGCTCGGCCGGGCTGAGCGCGGCGACCTTGGCGACCAGTTCGGCCTCGCTGGCCAGGCCCGTCAGCTCGCGCACCCAGCGCAGCGCGCTGGCGGCCGAGAGCATCACGCTCATCTGGTGCCAGGTGGCCGGCAGCGCGTGGCAGAAAGCATGCACGGCCGAGGCCGGGTTGGGTCGGAAGCGGTCGTTGGTCAGGAAGATCACGCCAGAGGTGCCCAGCGAGACAAAGCCCTGGTTGGGCCGCACCGCGCCAATGCCGACTGCGCTGGCTGCGTTGTCGCCACCGCCGCCGGCGATGGGCAGGCCACCGTCTTCGCCGCGCTTCAGGCCCCAGCGCGCGGCCAGCGCCGGCAGCAGGCGGCCGGCCACCGCGCTGCCTTCGGCCAGGGCCGGCATCTGCGCTTCGGTGAGGCCGGTCGCGGCCAGCAGTTCGGGTGACCAGCGGCGCTTTGCAACGTCCAGCCACAGCGTGCCGGCCGCGTCGGACAGGTCGCTGATGGCCTCGCCCGTCAGCTGCAGCCGCAGCCAGTCCTTGGGCAGCAGCACCTTGGCGACGCGGGCGAAGAGTTCGGGCTCGTGCTTCTTCACCCACAGCAGCTTGGGTGCCGTGAAGCCCGGCATCGCGAGGTTGCCGGCAATGGCGTGCAGCTCCGGGCAGGTGGCCTCCAGCTCTGCGCATTCGGCGCCGGCGCGGCCATCGTTCCACAGGATGGCCGGCCGCAGCACCTGGTTGGCCTCGTCCAGCAGCACTGCGCCGTGCATCTGGCCGGACAGGCCGATGGCGCGCACCTCTGCCATTGCGGCGGGGTGGGTGGCGGCCAGGCGCTGCATCGCGGCGTCGGCCGCGGTCCACCACTGCAGCGGATGTTGTTCGCTCCAGCGTGGCTGCGGGCGCGAGAGCGTCAGGGCTTCGCCGGTGGTGGCGACGATGCGCTGCCGCATGTCGAGCAGCAGCAGCTTGATCTCGGAGGTGCCGAGGTCGATGCCAAGGTACATGGGGTTCAGTTCCTTCGGCCGTCGGGCAGCAGGCCGAAGCGCTGGCCGGACTGGCGGCGGAATTCGGTGGGCGTCATGCCCTTGATGTCCAGGAAACGGCGGTTGAAGTTGGCGACGTTGTTGAAGCCAACCTCGAAGCAGATGTGCGTGACCAGCCGGTCCGAGTCCATCAGCAGCTGGCAGGCGCGGTTCACGCGGATGCGGTTGACGAAGTCGGTGAAGGTGTTGCCGGTGGCGCGGCGGAAGAAGCGCGAGAAGCGACTCTCGCTCATGCCGAGTTCGCCGGCGAGTTCGCTGGCCGACAGCGGCTGGGCCACGTTGTCGGTGATGCGGCTGACGATGGCGTTGATCTGATCCAGCTGGGTGTCGTCGTCGGCGCTCTGCATCTGCACGCTGGAGAGCAGCCGGTAGTCGGTGCAGTGCGCCAGCTCGCCGAGGAATTCGGCAAAGGCCGCGAAGCGCAGCAGCCCGTGCGTGGCCTTCACACGCTCCCAGTGCGCACGCGCCTGCTCGGCCAGGCCGAAGAACTCGATGCCGCGGCGCGCCCGCTCCAGCAGCGGCAGCGCTTCGGCCAGCTCGGGAATGTGCTCGGCCGCGGCGGCAATCGGCGCGTGGGGAAACTGGATCACCAGGTCGCGCTGCGCAAAGCCGCCTTCGGGCAGGTCCATCGAGATCCAGTTGTGTGGCAGCCGCGGGCCGCACAGCACCAGGTGGCCGGGCTGGAACGGCCCGATCCAGTCGCCCACGAAGGCCTTGCCCGAGCTGGCGACGATCAGGTGCAGTTCGTACTCGTCGTGGTGGTGCCAGCGCGCCAGCGGCGTCGGAAAGCCGTGCGACAGGCAGCGGATGAAGCCCACGTCCTCCGGCGCCTCGTAGCCCAGCGCCGGGCTGCGGGCATAGTCATGCTCCAGCTCGGGCTGGCGCTGGCGGGGGAGTTGCGGCGGATGCTGCATCAGCGGGCTGTGACGGGCGAGTGCGAAGCAACGAAGCTTGCCACGCGCGCGCTGGCGCCTTGCAAAGCGGCCAGCAGCGCGGGCGTGCCGGCCAGTTCACCGAACAGCACCGTGTCCGCCGCGAAGGCTGCGACCGGGTCCGCCGCGCCGCAGATCGCGTGCGCCACCGCCGGGTCCATCGCCTGGTCGTGGTAGACGTGCGGCAGCGTGCCGGCATGCCAGCGCTGCAGGTAGGCCAGGAACAGCGCCGGCAGCATCGCCACGCTGGCAATGCTGGCGCCCGCGGCCAGGCGTTCGCGCAGCGTCGGCGCAATGAAGCCGGGGATCTTCGAGAAGCCGTCCATCGCCACGCGCTGGTTGGTATCGGCAATGGCAGGGTTGGCGAAGCGGTCCAGCACCACGTCGCGGTACTTGGCGAGGTCGATCGGGCTGGGCTTGGCTGGCGTGTCCAGCACCGGGATGGTGTCGTTGGTCACGTAGTCGAAGGCCAGTTGGCGGATGGCCGCGTCCTGCGTGCCTTCATGGATGTAGGTGTGGCCGACCAGCGTGCCGGCCCAGGCGATGCAGCTGTGCGTGGCGTTCAGCAGGCGGATCTTGGCTTCCTCGTAGGCATCCACCGACGAAACCATTTCCACGCCGACAGTCTCCCAGGCCGGGCGGCCAGCGGCGAAGCGGTCCTCGATGACCCACTGGATGAAACTTTCGCCCATCAGCGCGGCAGCGTCGTCCACGCCGGTCGCTGCCAGCACGCGCTCGCGCACGGCGGGCGTGGCGCGGGGCGTGATGCGGTCCACCATCGCATTCGGGCAGGTGGTGCAGACCTCCACCCACTCGCGCAGCGCGCTGTCGCCGATCAGGTCGATGAACTGCAGGAGGCCGCTGCGCACGCGGTCGCCGTTGTGGCGCAGGTTGTCGCAGTTCAGCAGCGTGAGCGGGCCGCTGGCCTGCTGCATGCGGGCGCGCAGGATCTGCGTCAGCGCGCCGTAGATCGTCGCACCGGCTCTGTTCGCCTTGAGGGCTTCGACATCGGCGGCCAGGTCGGCGAAGTTCAGGTCCAGCTGGTGGTCTGCATCGAGGTAGTAGCCCGCTTCGGTCACGGTGAACGAGACGATGCGAGTCAGTGGGTCCGCACCGGCGGTGACCAGGCCTTGCAGCTGCGCGTCCCAGCCGATCACGCGGGTGATGGCGCTGATGCGCTGATAGACCCGCTCGCCGGCCGGTGACACGGTTTCCAGCGTGTAGGCGCCGCCGGCGGCCTGCAGCGCGCCGATGGTGTCGGCGCCATCGGGGCGGATGTTGCCGCCGGCCAGCACCCAGCGGCGGTCACCGGCGTCGTGCAGCGCCTGCTGGTAGACAGCCTGGTGCGCGCGGTGGAACGCGCCCAGGCCCAGGTGCAGCATCACGAACGGGGCTTCGGCGGAGGAGGGAGAGGCGGTGGTCATGGAAGCAAGGGGGAAATGAAGAGGGATCTCAATGGGTCGCGGCGACGGCGACGCCCGTGCGTGTCACGCGGCCACCGGCATCGAACAGGTGCACGGTCTCGGGCTGCAGCTGCAGGCCCACGCGGTCACCGGCGGACAGCGCGCTGCGCGAGTTCTGCCGCGCCACCAGCTGCGCGCCACTGTCGGTGCTGACGTAGATCAGCGTCTCGGCGCCCAGCGCCTCGACCAGCTCGACCTGGCCGCTGAGCTGGCCCTGGCCGGCCGGCAGCACGGCCAGGTTCTCGGGGCGCAGGCCGATGAAGCCGTCTGCTGCGACCGGCAGGCCGTAAGCGGCGGCGGCCTGCGGCATCTGTGCGGCGGCCACCACGTTCATCTGCGGTGTGCCGATGAACTGCGCCACGAACTGGTTGGCCGGCTTGTCGTACAGCTCCAGCGGCGTGCCGACCTGCTCGATCTTGCCGTCGCGCAGCACCACCACGCGGTCGGCCAGCGTCATCGCTTCGACCTGGTCGTGCGTCACGTAGATGGTGGTGGCGCCCAGCTCGCGATGCAGCTTGGCAATCTCCACGCGGGTCTGGCCGCGCAGCGCGGCGTCCAGGTTGGACAGCGGCTCGTCGAACAGGAAGACCTTGGGCGAGCGCACGATGGCGCGGCCGATGGCCACGCGCTGGCGCTGGCCGCCGGACAGCTCCTTGGGCGTGCGCTGCAGGTAGGCGGTCAGGTTCAGGATCTTCGCGGCGCGCTCGACCTTCTCGCGGATCTCGCTTTCGCTGACCTTGGCCAGCTTCAGCGCGAAGCTCATGTTCTCGTACACGCTCATGTGCGGGTACAGCGCGTAGCTCTGGAAGACCATTGCCAGGTCGCGCTTGGAGGAGGGCGCGTGCGTGATGTCGCGGCCGTCCAGCATCAGCTGGCCGCTGGTCACCGTTTCCAGCCCGGCAATCAGGCGCAGCAGCGTGGACTTGCCGCAGCCTGAAGGGCCCACGAACACCACGAACTCGCCGGGCTCGATGGACAGGTCCACGCCCTTGATGGTCTCGACCGCGCCGAACTGTTTGCGGAATTGCTTGAGCTGAAGGTATGCCATGGCATGGTCTCCTTGATCACTTGACGGCGCCGAAGGTCAAGCCTTGCACCAACTGTTTTTGACTGAACCAGCCGAACACGACGATGGGCGCAATGGCCATCAGCGAGGCGGCGGAGAGCTTGGCCCAGAACAGGCCTTCGGGGCTGGCGTAGGAGGCGATCAGCGTGGCCAGCGTGCCGGCCTTGGCGGAGCTGAGGTTCAGCGACCAGAAGGCCTCGTTCCAGCTCAGCACCAGGCACAGCAGGCCGGTGGACGCGAGGCCGCCCATGCCCAGCGGCAGCAGCACTTTGTAGGCTTCCTGCCAGAGCGTGGCGCCGTCCATGCGCGCGGCTTCCAGGATCTCGGGCGGGATGTCCTTGAAGGCCGAATACAGCATCCAGACCATGATGGGCAGGTTGCTCAGCGTGAAGACGATGATCAGCCCGGTGCGTGTGTCCAGCAGCGCGCTTTGCTGGGCCAGCACGTAGATCGGCACCAGCGCGCCGACGGCCGGCATCATCTTGGTCGACAGCATCCACATCAGGATGTCGCGCGTGCGCTTGCTGCGGAAAAAGGCCATCGAATAGGCGGCCGGCGCGGCAATCATCAGGCCCAGCACGGTGGACACCACGCTGGTGATCAGTGAGTTGGTCGCGTAGAGCAGGTAGTCGCTGCGGGCCTGCACCTCGTGGAAGTTTTCCAGCGTGGGGCTGAACAGCCATTCGGTGGGCACGGCAATCGCCTGCAGTTCGGTCTTGAACGCGGTGGCGATCAAAAAGCCCAGCGGGAAGAACAGCAGCAGCGTGACCAGCCAGGCGACGAGGGTGCGCACGACCAGCGCCAGCGGGAAGCGGCGGGGGGCGAGCAGGATGTCGGCCGGTGCGGTTTCCACAGTGGGCAGCGTGGAAGAAGTGGTGGTGGGCATGTCGTTCCCTCAATCGAGGTTCTTACCGACGAGGCGGATCAGGAAGATCGCCGCGATGTTGGCCAGCACGACGGCGAACAGCGCGCCTGCGGAAGCCACGCCGGCGTCGAAGTTCAGCAGCGCCTGCTTGAAGATCAGGAAGGCGATGTTGGTGCTGGCATCACCTGGGCCGCCGGAGGTCGTCGTGAAGATCTCGGCGAACACGCTGATCAGGAAGATCATCTCGATCATCACCACCACCGCCACCGAACGGCCCAGGTGCGGCAGCACCATGTAGCGCAGCTGCTGCAGGTAGTTGGCGCCGTCCATGCGCGCGGCCTCGAGCTGCTCGCGGTTGAGCGACTGCAGCGCAGTCATGAAGATCAGCGTGGCAAACGGCAGCCACTGCCAGCTGATCATGATGATCACGCTGAGCAGCGGCCAGTCGGTCAGCCAGTCCACCGGCTGTGCGCCGAAGGCCTGCCAGACCTGCGCCAGCACGCCGTAGATCGGGTTCATCATCATGTGCTTCCACAGCAGCGCATTGACCGTGGGCATGACGAAGAAAGGCGAGATGAGCAGCACGCGCACCAGCCCGCGGCCGGGGAAGGGTGCGTCGATCAGCAGGGCCAGCCCCACGCCCATCACCACGGTGATGATGATCACGCTGCCCAGCAGCAGCACGGTGTTCATCACCGCCGGCCAGAACGAGGCGTCGGTGATGAAGTACTCGAAGTTCTCCAGCCCCGCAAAACCGGTCACGTCCGGCTGCATCAGGTTGAAGCGGATGGCGCTGAAGTACAGCGTCATGACCAGCGGCACGATCATCCACAGGAAGAGCGTGCCGATGGCCGGCGCCATCAGGGCGCGGGGCATGAAGCGATTCATGGCGAGGTCTCGGCAATGAGGCTGAGCACCGCCGCAGCGGTGGCCCGTCAGGCGGCAGGTGCCGGCTTATTTGTAGTAGCCGCCCTTTTTCATTTCACGTTCGGCGGAGATTTGGCTGGCTTTCAGCGCCGCGTCCACCGTCGTCTTGCCCGACAGGGCCGCGCTCATCTGCTGGCCCACCGCGATGCCGATGGCCTGGAACTCTGGGATGGCCGCGAACTGCACGCCCACGTACGGCGACTTCGGCAGCGTCGAGTCGTTCGGGTTGGCGCTGTCGATGGCGGTCTTCTCGGCCGCGGCAAAACGCGCGGCCTTCTGGAATTCCGGCGAAGCGTAGGTGGACTTGCGGGTGCCGGTGGGCACATTGGCCCAGCCGTTGGTCTTGGCGACCAGCTGGATGTATTCCTTGCTGGTGGCCCAGGTGATGAACTTCTGCGCCGCGTCCACCTTCTGCGAGCCGGCCGGGATGGCCAGGTTCCAGGACCACAGCCAGTTCGCGCCCTTGGGCGTGACGGCGGTGGGGGCCTGCGCAAAGGCCATCTTGTCGGCCACCTTGGACTGCTTCGGATCGCTGACGAAGGAAGCGGCAATCGTCGCGTCGATCCACATGCCGCACTTGCCGGCGTTGGTCAGCGCCAGGATCTCGTTGAAGCTGTTGGCCGAGGAGCCTGGGGGGCCGTAGTTCTTCAGCAGGTCGACGTAGAAGGTGATCGCGTCATGCCAGGGCTTGGTGTCGATCTGCGGCTTCCACTGCATGTCGAACCACTGGCCGCCGTTGGTGTTCACCAGCGTGGTGAGGAAGGCCATGTTGTCGCCCCAACCCGGCTTGCCGCGCAGGCAGATGCCGTACACGCCGTTCTTCGGGTCGTGGATCTTGGACGCCAGGTCCTTGATCTGGGTCCAGGTCGGGCGCTCCGGCACGGTGATGCCGACCTTGTCCGCCAGGTCCTTGCGGTACATCAGCATCGAGCTTTCGGCGTAGAAGGGTGCCGCGTAGAGCTTGCCGTCCAGCGACAGGCCGCTGCGCACGGCTGGCAGCAGGTCGTCCACATCGTATGCGGCGTCGGTCTTCAGGGGCTGCAGCCAGCCCTTCTTGCTCCAGATCGGCGCTTCGTACAGGCCGATGGTCATCACGTCGAACTGGCCGCCCTTGGTGGCGATGTCGGTCGTCACGCGCTGGCGCAGCGTGCCTTCTTCCAGCGTGACCCACTTCAGCGTGATGCCGGGGTTGGCCTGCTCGAAGTTCTTGCCGAGCTTCTGCATTTCGATCATGTGGCCGTTGTTCACCGTGGCGATCACCAGCTCGGTGGCGGCATGGGTGAAGGTGGCCGAGGCCAGGCCCAGCGCACCCAGCGCGGCCTGGACGACGAGGGTCAGGCAGGTCTTACTGCGGTTCATGTTGTGTGTCTCCTGAGATGTCGGGGCGTTTGGTGTTGTCGCTGCCTGCCCGCATGGCGCAGCGTGCGCATCTTCAGCGAGGGAGGGCTGTGGTTTTGATACTGCCGCCGCCAGTGTCTGTACTTCATTGCGCACAAATGCCCAGGTTTTCCCCAGGTCGGTGGAATTGGATACAGATTGAACGCTGGGTGGCAGCTTTGCCGCATCCAAGGTCAGGTCGCTGCCCTGGTTGCCACGGCAGGGCAGGCGACAATCCGGCGCATGAAAGCCATCCGCCTGCGCGAAGGAAAAGAACGTTCGCTGCTGCGCCGCCACCCCTGGGTGTTCGCCAGCAGCGTGGAAAAAGGCAAGGCCGATGCGGGCGAGACGGTGCGCGTCGAAAGCCACGATGGCCAGTTCCTCGCCTGGGCTGCGTTCAGCCCGCTGTCGCAGATCCGCGTGCGGGCCTGGAGCTTCGACGAGGCCGAGCGCATCGACGCCGCCTTTTTCCAGCGCCGCATCCGCGCCGCGGTTGCCATGCGCCAGCGCCTGGCGGTGGCCAGCAATGGCGTGCGCCTGGTGCACGGCGAGGCCGACGGCCTGCCCGGCCTGGTGGTGGACCGCTACGGCGACATCCTCAGCGCGCAGTTCCTCTCGGCCGGCAGCGAGCGCTGGAAAGCGGTGATTGCCGATGCGCTGCTGGCCGAAACCGCGGCGCTGGGCTGCACCCGGCTGTACGAGCGCTCGGACGTGAACGTGCGCGAACTCGAAGGCCTGCCCGAGGTGACCGGCTGGCTGCGCGGCGAGGGCGACACCGGCGTCACGCTGCGCGAGCACGACATCCAGCTCACGCTGGACGTGGCCGAGGGCCACAAGACCGGCTACTACCTGGACCAGCGCGAGAACCGCGCGCTGTTCGCCCGCCTGGTGCGCCAGTTCGGCTGCCAGCGGGTGCTGAACTGCTACAGCTATACCGGCGGCTTCTCCATCGCCGCGCTGGCCGGCGGCGCCACCGAGGTCACCAGCGTGGACTCCTCCGGCCCGTCGCTGGCCCGCGCCACCGCCCACGTCGCGCTGAATGGCTTCGATCCGGCACGCCACACTGCGCTGGACGCCGACGTCAACGCCACGCTGCGCCAGTGCCTGCAGGAAGGCAAGCAGTTCGACGCCATCGTGCTCGACCCGCCGAAGTTTGCGCCTACTGCGGCGCATGCCGAGCGCGCCAGCCGCGCCTACAAGGACATCAACCGGCTGGCCTTGAAGCTGCTGGCGCCCGGTGGCTTGCTGTTGACCTTCAGCTGCTCCGGCGGCATCAGCGCCGACCTGTTCCACAAGATCGTCGCCGGTGCAGGCATGGACGCGCCGGCTGACGGCTACCTGCTGCAGCGCCTGGAAGCCGCGCCGGACCATCCGACGACGGTTTGCTTCCCCGAGGGCGAGTACCTGAAGGGCTTGGTCATCCTCAAGAAATAGGCCGAATCCCCTTTTCATTGCATTGGTTTTCATCGCCGGCAATGTCTCGGTGCGATGCAGGCGCTAAGGTTTTTCCTTCCGTGACATCAGCCGCGCGCCGCCCCGCCCGTGCCATGTGAAGCACTGAGCGAGTCGTCCTGGCCTGCGGCCTCCGACCAAGCGCGAGGTTCCAAAGCATGGATGGGGAATTGCTGGACAAGGGCTCGTCCGCCGGGCGAGCCAGGGGCACCGCAGGTGCGCGCGATGCGCTGCAAAGCCTGCTGAAACTGGCCGATGTGCGCCTGGGCGGCGATCGGCCCTGGGACATCCGCCCGGCGCCGGGCGCTGCCGCGCAGTTCGAGCAATTGCCGCAGCGAGTGCTGGCCGAAGGCTCGCTCGGGCTGGGCGAGGCCTACATGGACGGCTGGTGGGTGGCGGACCGGCTGGACCAGCTGTTCGAGCGCCTGCTCAAGGCCAGGCTGGACCAGCGTGTCACGCCCTGGCCGGTGCTCTGGCACGGGCTGAAGGCCAAGCTTTTGAACCTGCAGAATCCGCGCCGTGCCTTCCAGGTCGGCGAGCAGCATTACGACCTGGGCAATGACTTCTACCAGGCCATGCTGGACCCGCGCATGACCTACACCTGCGCCTACTGGGGCGGCGAGCCAGGGGCGGCACCAGCGGCGCTGGATGCTGCGCAGGAGGCCAAGCTGGACCTGGTCTGCCGCAAGCTGGGCCTGAAGCCGGGCATGCGGGTGCTGGACATCGGCTGCGGCTGGGGCAGCTTCATGAAATTCGCGGCCGAGCGATACGGCGTGCGTTGCGTCGGCGTCACCGTCTCGGCTGAGCAGGTGGCGCTGGGCCGGCAGCTGTGCGAAGGGCTGCCCGTCGAGTTCCGGCTGCAGGACTACCGGCAGCTCGATGAGCGCTTCGACCGCATCGTCAGCCTGGGCATGTTCGAGCACGTGGGCCACAAGAACGCTGGCACCTACATGGCGGTGGCCCGCCGCTGCCTGGCTGAAGACGGGCTGTTCCTGCTGCACACCATTGGCCGCAACGACAGTGCGCTCGGCACCGATCCGTGGATTCACCGCTACGTGTTCCCCAATGGCGAGCTGCCCAGCATTGCCCGCATCGGCCGCAGCGCCGAGCCGCACTTCGTCGTCGAGGACCTGCACAACTTTGGCGCCGACTACGACCACACGCTGATGTGCTGGTGCCAGCGCTTCGAGGCCGCGTGGCCGCGCTTTGCCGAACGCCTGGGCGAACGTTTCCACCGCATGTGGCGCTACTACCTGCTGAGCTGCGCCGGTGCGTTCCGTGCGAGGGACATCCAGCTCTGGCAATGGGTGTTGTCGCCGCGCGGTGTGCCGGGTGGGTACAAGCGCGTGTCGTGAAACTGGCTATCGTTCGGGCATGAGCACTTCATCCCAGGATTCCCACGGCCCGCGCATTGCCTGGGCCGGTTTCGAAACCCATGCGCCGGAGGTCATCAAGGCCTTGCGCGCGCTCGGCCAGGCGGTCGACGAAGGCGGGCTGGACAAGTCCTTGACCGAGCTGCTGAAGGTGCGCGCCTCGCAGCTCAACGGCTGCGCCTTCTGCCTGCAGTTCCACCTGAACCTGGCGCGCAAGCTGGGCGTGCCGGCACCCAAGCTGGACCTGGTGGCCACCTGGCACGAAGCCGGCAGCGTTTACACCGCTCGCGAACGCGCCGCGCTGCAATGGACCGAAGCGCTGACGTTGATGGCCGGCCGGCCCATCGCCGACGCGGCCTACGGCGAGCTGCAGGCGCAGTTCAGTGAAAAGGAGATTGCGCTGCTGACGACGTCCATCGGTGCAATCAATGCCTGGAACCGCATTGCCGGCAGCCTGCAGTTCACACCGCCGATTCCGAAGGCGGTGGCCTGATCAGGCTGGCGAGGGCGCAGGCATTCGTGGGTCGAACTTCGCCCGCTTCACCGCGAAGAAGCTCTTCACGTTGCGCACGTTCGCGTCCTGCGTGAACAGCGATTGCGTCAGCGCCAGGAAGGCCGGCATGTCGGCCGCCCAGGTCACCAGCACGAAATCCGGCCCGGGCGACACACGCCAGCATTGCTGAAGCACGCTGGCTGCGCCGCCGTCGAAGGCGAGCGCGCGCGCCTCGAAGGCGTCCAGGTGCTCGGCGCCCTGGCGATCCAGCGTGACCTCGCAGATGGCCTGCAGCCCGCGGCCGGCGAAGGCGGGTGCCAGCAGCGCGGTGAAGCGCTCGATCACGCCCAGCTCGCGCAGCCGCTTCACGCGTCGCAGTGCGGTAGCAGGTGACACATGCGCGGCCTCTGCCAGTGCCTGGTTGGTGAGGCTGGCGTCGGCCTGCAGCGGGTCCAGCAGGCGCCAGTCAATGGCGTCCAGCGTGGCGGAAAAATTCTCTGATGTATTCACTTTGAAATATTCGGCCATCATCAATCAGCAGTGACTGAATATTTCACATCGGCATCGATCTAGCAAGCTTCTGTTGTGTTCCCAGGCCTACGATTCGCCTCGTTCCCTCACAGAAAGCGAGCACCCCATGTGCGGCATCGTCGGCGCAGTCAGCCACCACAACATCGTCCCCGTCCTCGTGCAAGGCCTGCAACGGCTGGAGTACCGCGGTTATGACTCCTGCGGCGTGGCGGTCTACCAGGATGGCGAGCTGCGCCGCACCCGCTCGACCGCCCGCGTTGCCGAGCTGCAGCAGCAGATCGACGCCGATGGCGTGGCCAGCGGCACCGGCATCGCCCACACCCGCTGGGCCACGCACGGCGCGCCGGTGGTGCACAACGCGCACCCGCACTTCTCCAGCGGCAAGATTGCGCTGGTCCACAACGGCATCATCGAGAACCACGAGCAGTTGCGCGATGAGCTGAAGGCCAAGGGCTACGCCTTCGAGAG
>Ga0307514_10002861_pt1 | contig 17260 bp, 18 predicted proteins | sample 16_EM_MG_FD_203088 | JGI IMG/M metagenome (GOLD analysis project Ga0307514, IMG submission 203088) | Populus trichocarpa ectomycorrhiza microbial communities from riparian zone in the Pacific Northwest, United States - 16_EM | ecosystem: Host-associated > Plants > Roots > Unclassified | place...
AAGCGAAAGGCAGAAAGTTGGTGAAAAGCCCCAAGTAAGTCTCAACACTGCACGAACGCCGTTTGATATAAAGTTTTTAACCGAAACTCATTTGTTACTGTATGCGGCTTTCAAATTTCGAAATTAGCCCGTTCAAAGAAAGTACTACTTGTGTACAGTGGTACTTTGATGGTCTTGAAACAGTGTGAAACGAGGAAAAAAGAGCATTTCGGAAGCCTATCTGAACCCATACAGTCCGAGTTTTCCCTACGTTTAATGCATAATTCTGCGATGCTGATCTAGAGTATTGCGGTCCGTAAATTCTGGGTGTGGATAACCGCGACAGTCCAAGCACACATGTTTGACTGTGACAGTGTAATTGTTATGAATAGCTTGACAACAAACTAAAGAACAACCTACGCTTCCCATCTGGTGTGTAATGCACCCTTTTAAGGTGTTGTGTCATGTTGGTTCTTTCTTTGAAAGGTCTGCCGCATTCAGGGCAGCTGGCTATCAATGTTTGTTATCTATCAAGAATCGAGGAAGCAACTGCAACACACAACTAACCAGGAGCTTTTGACGGGGATCCTTTATACTCTGGTTCGGCAGAGCTGGGGCGGTCAGGGCTAGGTACGGCTCCAGGATGATCACTAGTTTGTGGCGGCGCCGATGGGCCGCCATATGCCGATGAGCCATGCTGTGGCTGCAGGGGTGCCCATGGATGGTACTGTGGGTGCTGTGAGTATGCCGGTGGATGCTGCTGGGGAGCCCATGGATGCTGGTGCTGTGGGTCATGGTATGCTGATTGATCATGCTGGTGTGGTGGGTCATGCGGCGGATGGACCTGGTGGTCTCGTTGCCCCGGAGCACTGCTAGTCGCAGGTCGATGGCCGTGGGCCCCATCAGCCTCTTCGTCATTTAGAATGGATCTTAGCCATGACGGATGGGAGGGTACTGCAAGACCATGGTGAAGTAAGGCAGCAAGGATTAGAAGGTACGCAAAAGAAGATTTCAACATGATAAAGAAAATGTTTGAAGAGTCGACAAAGACCAAATTGGCTAAGTTTGAAGATTATTCCAGGGCGATTAGCTTATGAGACCAGCTCTAAAGTTCGCACTGGCAAAACTCGGAATTCCGTGCCTTATATGAAGTTTGGACGAGCATGTAGTGACTAATCAAGCAACATCATGATCATATTCGACACACGTATACGATCCCCATTATTCAAAAACTACACACACTTCATGGGTGTTTTTTTGGCGCCGCTGCATATTGGTGCATACACCCGAAACTCGTATCACCTGGTGAGACTGAGTCTGCGTCTGTTTGCGTTGTGCAGATAACAATCACTGATGGTTTCAGATTGACATCGAAGACACTGACAACAAGGAACGCTATGTGGGTTCGGATAATGGAAATTTCTCACTACTATTTCTATCAAGAAAGTGAGGCTCACAAAATTTTACCTGCGGATGTGTTTTTGGAACAGGAACTTATTTATGCAGATAGAACGATGCACCATGGTGAACTCTGACGCCCTACCAGCCCTTTCAATTAATAGAGCTAATAGTTAGCTGACATTCCAAGACATCTCCACCTTGTGCAGGCATTGACAACCGGCAGTCATGTTGTCCACGAGTTCTTCCATCACGGCGATCACGGAATTTAAAGATCGGATGAAAAACGAAATATTAAATGGGTATACAATAATACAACATGACTTAGGATTCGTAGCAAATGTTTAGCAAACGTATTACTGATGCAATTGCAATTACTAGTAAACGGTTTGCTTTGTGTGGGGAGTGGAACGAATTCCAAGCGTACACTTTATTTTCGTCATGAGAGGAACGAGACTGGGCCTTTTTCTGCAAAATCCACAGGACCATAGCATGGAGCTCGTGATTTTTTCCTCCGTGAGTAGTGTTGGGGTTGGCCAAGGCCGCTTCTACAAGCGGATGTAATGAGTACTTGACATCGTGGAATGGGAAAAAGGCATGTGCTAAATCTGCCCGCGACGCGATCGCGGTTTTTGCGATGGAAGAGACCATCACGTTGACGATTGTGGTGAGGATGGCCTATGTGTTGTGGTTTCTTCCGAAAAGAGGTTTGCTGAGGTTTGTCAAGAAATTGGGTTACAACCTTTCGGACCAGAGACGACGTAATCACTCCTCCACAATTGCATAGCCTCTGCACATGGAGCGAAACGAGGTCCAGGCAACAGCTCCTAGTATGACAGTACATCGTCAACAACTAGTAAATGATTCGCCATGTGTAAGTGGAATGTGCATTGTGAATCGTCGTGAGAGGAATGATCGACCCTGGAGATTTAATCAAGAATCATACACGGCAAGGGGCATGATGACTTACCACAGCATGAAGCCCATGTCCTACCCCCGTGACTCGTGAGTAGTGTCAGGGTTGGACAACTTGGGCTGCATTCAGATATGGGGCATACTATTGCATACATCGTATTTTGAAAGCTGCACCTGGTGAGAGACTGCGTGCAGATAACAATCACTGATGGTTTCAGATTGACATCGAAGACACTGACAACAAGGAACGCTATGTGGGTTTGGATAGAAAAAAGGAATTTCTCACTATTTCTATCGAGAAAGTGAGGTTCACAAAATTTTACCTGCGGATGTGTTTTTGGAACAGGAACTTATTTATGCAGATAGAACGATGTACCATGGTGAACTCTGACGCCCTACCAGCCCTTTCAATTGATAGAGCTAGTTAGCTGACATTCCAAGCCTGTGCAGGCAATGCATTGACGACCGAAGCAGGTCTTCCATCACGGCGATCACGGAATTATTTAACCCAATTACAGGCATTTGCTACGAGCCGAGTTGAGCTAGGTTGAGCTAAACTTAAGTCCGGAGCTAACCGGCTCAGGCGTTGAGCAAAACTCAAGTGCGCTTGAGCCCAATTACACAACACAGCTGCTCTTCATGTTTCGTGTTCTGAGGCTTCTCTCTGTCACGATGCAGAATTAAGTCTGTTATATAGTTGGATTAGTATAATCAGTGAGTGCCCAGTGTATGACTGTACTAGTAGTAATGCTGTAGTAAGGCTTAAAGTATTTTTCGAGGGGTACTCATGATAATGGTAATTCTGATAGATTCAATGCTCTCAGAATTCGGCAGTGTTTCTTCAGGGCAGACTCAATGTCAGATGTCAGTATTCTGTTCTGTTCCAACTCCCTAAAAGTTGTCGTTGGGATGGCATATCGAAAAAGGGAGCTCCACACGCAGCTTGAGCTTCCAAATCAGGTTAGACTTCAGCTCACAAGCTTGGCTCGTAGCAACACTACTGGCAAGATGCCTCAGATGTCTATCAAAAATATCTGACGAGGCTTGCCGGCCATGGGAAAGTGCACCCATTTGTCTAGACTCGCTAACCACCATTTGTCCACAAAGTTCGCTATCGGCGGAATATTGAGGTTCTAAGTACCCGCGACCGTCCGCTGCAATGGAGTTCAATGCGTTTGTCGATCTTGCAGTGAATGTAGACCAGTTTCCTTTCTTCGCCAATGCAGAATCCCTCGACTTTCTCTTGACAGAACCTTTCCTCACATTGCAAGTATAGTTATGGTTTTGACATCATTCATATTGCTGATTGGGAGAGAGAGCTCGGTCGATTTTGAATAAGGACATATCATAAGTCAGCGCGTATGGTTGGATAGACGCATGAAGGCTATTCTCACCCTTCGTTGCTCGAAAGTATTGATGTTCAATACAACAAACTGATTTTGCTGTAAGTAGAATAATAATCCACTCAATGTTTTTTTCAAGCGAAACGATCACAAGAAGACTGAAATTCCAGAAACAAGTTTTCTCTATAATTTATCCCTAGACCAGCTAAAGGAGAAGTTGGAAAACAACGAGATAAATAAAAATGCAAGACGCACTTTTTCTCAAACTTCTGATTAACAGTCATCATCTTTGTGTTTTCGTCTTGCTTGACGGTATTCCAAGGAGTGGGGTTGCTTTTCGTCCAGATAACTAGAAAGAAAGTTGTAAGTTGAGCATCGAAATCAAGAAAATGACGCACCGGAAGGACCCAATGCAAGTCGTCCTAAATACCACGTCGCTCCGACAACAACACCTCCAATAATGACATAGCTGTACAACACACGTCCCCCCTTCAATTTCTTCTCGAGTTTCAGACGACAAGATCAAGCTTACATAGGAAGAGCCTGTCAGAGGTCAAAGCTTTATCTAGTCTGCGTAACACCAGAAGACGAGATACGTACCTCAACGGCGTACCAGTTCCTCATAAACGATTTGTGCCACGGCAGTCTTTGTTGTCCAGGCATTTTTGGATGAATAACTTTGTTGGAAAAGACAGGTGTGTAACAATATTCCCACATTTCCTCCCGGGTTATTCCGAACTAACAAAGTACTCCGAGTAGTAATAGCCATTTGCATGCGGGTTGCGTTCGTAGCGTGTACACAGACTATGTTCACCTTCTCTACAGCGTACCTTCTTGTACATCCACTCAGTGACTTTCTCCATCATAGTGGTCTGCGCCGTTTACGCTGATGGCACGTGAAAGCCGTACAGCTATATCGGTTGGAGAACGTACTTTAGCTGGTCAATGACACAGCGCTTGGCCTTTGGACATGCCGCACCAGAGTTTGACACCACTGACAACGTTTCGCGATGCTGTCGTCAGATGCGCGTGTTATATGAGGGCCGGAATGGAGGTACTACCTTTCGGCCAGATCGATACGGAGGCCAAGTTTCAAGCGATTCATCTAATCCTGAAACATCTGGACGCGGGGAACAGGTAGTTGCCAAGGTGCATTCGGTTGTAGAAGGGCGATGCGTTCCTTCGGGACACTGTTCATCCTGCTGCCCAGATATGCGAGTCTAGAACTATTCAAATGACAATCCGCGTGCGTCATCTGGCTTTGAGCGACCAAAACAGTCCTCAAGCGTTGTGTTTCTGCAGTAAATTGAGATGTCTAACCAGAAATGTCATATCTAAGCGATTTTTACTGCGTTTGAAGATACTGATGCTCTTACCTCTTCAACTCCTTTTCGTTTTATGTAATCTCTGAATTCGTTCTTCAACACGAAGATATTTTACCTTGTTCATATTCGCCCCATGTCTGCCAACGGTTCGTCGCCTGAAGATATCCCCATTTCTGGACCTCTAATCGTGGGTGTGTACGCTTAATTTGCGCGGACACGGTCGCTGATGCCATATATATAGCCCACACTTGGCGGGGCTTCGAATTTACCAGCCATCGTTCTTGGTGCTGCTACGTTTTCGTATCACTACAACCTCGATGACCATCTCGCCGGCGATATACCTTCTCGTATTGTGCAACTTGCCTTGCGGTAAAAATCCCCCCAAGCTGTTCATCGTGACTTGTCAGCTGACATCCTGGTGAAATGGAAAAGCTACGGAATTCGCGCATTCGACACGTCAACTTATTATGGTTCTTCGGAAATCGTGTTAGGCAACGTTCTTCACAACCTGCGTGATGAATTTCCTCGGTCTTCCTATCAATTGGTTGCTATCTATCGCTTCTATGTTTTGCCCTAAGCTTATGCGTTTTATAGATGACGAAATGTGGTCGATATGGCCCCTCGTCATTTGACTACTCTCCTGCTATGATCCGTGAGACTGTGAACCGAAGCTTGACACGACTGAAAACTGACTACTTGGATGCGGTTTATCTTCATGACGTTGAGTACGTTTGTACTCCGGTCATGCCGAAAGCAGCAGGAAATCATGTGTCATCTCTGGCGGAGGACGCGACTGCGTATGGTCTCGCTGAAGGAGCTGAAGCAAAAGTCAGAGGAAACGGTGATCAGAAGATTTTAGACGCGTTCCATGAGTTGCAAGTCCTTCAGCGTGAAGGTCTGGTGAAGAACATAGGCTTTACAGGTATAACTCAGTTCCAATGCTCACAACTTTTCTGACAATTGCCCAGGATACCCCCTTCCCACTCTTCTGCGATTGGCAATCTTAATTCGGCATACGCCTCCGTATAAACCTGTGGACGTAATCTTGTCCTATTCCCATCTGTGCTTGCACAACTCGACGTTCCTGGAATTCATCCCACATTTCTACAGACGCGCCCAAGTTGGTCAACTTGTCGTAGCATCCCCGCTGAGTATGGGACTTCTCACTTACCAACCGCCGTCTTGGCATCCTGCCCCTCCCAGATTGCGACGAGCTGTGGCTGACGCGTCCAAGATGTGGGATGGTGATTTTCCGAATCTGGCCCTCGGGTATTCTATGAAGCAGACCAATCGGGTAGAGAGGCCGCTCCCTCTTGTGATTGGATTCAGTACATTAAGGGAAGTGCATGAAGCCGTTAGAGTTTGGAGAGAGATGACCCGTGAACTGGAAACGGAGAAGAGAAAGAGGGGCGAAGAATATGCACAGGATGTAATCAAGAATTCTGGGTATCTGGATTGGTCTTGGGCGTCGCCGCCTTGAGAAGGCTCATGGCTTCTGGTTAGTGGAATTGTGGTGAATATATAATACTGGTCCTTTTACACATTTTTTGATTTGGGACGGCTTGGACGTATACATACTATATTCAGGTATTGATGTTGTATAATATTTTTGACCAATTTCTGTGAAATGTACCTTAACAGAGTAATCCAATATATTGATACCCTATGTGAGCTGTGGCTTGAGCTTCGCAGGCCGAGGCCCAGCCTAGGCTTACGGCGGCTTGGGGCTCAGGCTGAAATATCTGGAAAGAGCCAGGTTATTTCGGGAGAAAATATAAAATATTGGGTGATTTCCAAAAAAGGCAATTTTCCGAAGTGCTCTCGTTGCTTGAATGTAAGTTTGCTTATATTGTACAACTGCGATTTTCTCTTATTGTTGTGCCAGCAGCACAGAATTGCCAAGTCTGCTTGACTCCTTCTATGTAATTCAACATAGTATGAATTTTCTTTCTCCATTTTTCGCTATTTTTGAATTTCCTGTAAGGAAATTGTTACTGTAACTGGTCTTTTCCTCCGCGTCCATCACTCCAAACACAACAGGACACTCAGGCACATTCTGAAATGGGGGTAGACGGATTGATCATTTTGGACAACCTTGGGTATGTTGTTGTCTTATGCAGAAGAGCCCTCGTCAACAAACGTGACCGCAGACGGCCTATTATTCAATCTGGATTCAGATCAACACAACCAGCTTATCCTCTTGTCCATGTTGATGCAGTCAACGACGTGATATCAAAAGCTTCAAGACCACAGGATATCGAGCCTGTCATCTACACCCCCTCGCTGAACATTGGAGACCCCCCAAGTGCCTGCTGCCATGTCCAGTGCTCTGATGTCAGAATTTTATGCCCCATCAGTGGAAATGGTAAGTCTACCGGTCAACGTCTGGCATGGAGCCCTTATATGCATTGAAACACAAGTGGACCCCCTTTTTGGTTTTGCGTTTCTTCAGGCGTTCATTGATGTGTTGCAAGAATACTTTGGGACGTTGTCTGCAGCAACGCTGAAAGACAATTTCGATGTGGTGTACCAAGTTTGTCGCGGGTTCCTTTTCGTTGTTGTTGTTGTTTTGGTTTACAGATCTGGACTTTTAGCTCCTAGAAGAAATGTTGGATTCTGGTGGACACCCATTGACAACTTCTTCCAATGCATTGAGAGATATAGTCTTACCGCCTTCGCTTCTCAACAAGCTTCTCAACGTAGCCGGTGCGAACTTCACGAAGGTGATCAATTCTGGTTTGGGACCTGGAGCTGCGGGTGGTGCCTTCTCGTCGCCCATTCCTTGGAGGAAAGCCGGGCTAAGATACACGAGCAATGAAATTTATTTCGATGTCGTAGAGGAGCTGAGAGCTATTGTGAACAAGTACGTTTATGTTATCTCATTTCGACTCTCCCCACGATTTCATTGTGATTGTTTTCTTGTAGAAATGGGGTTGCAATATCTAATATTGTTCTCGGCAAAATCGAGACGAACGCCAAACTATCAGGTTCGTATGAGACGTAATTATGTGCCTTGTTTTTCATTCACTTCTGAACCAGGGACACCCGATTGTCTTTTGTTATTCACCAATCCGAACGGACTCAAGGATTGCGCGTTTCATCCATGCGTTCGGTGCGTTCATCTTTTAAAAAAAAGATCAGTCGTTTCTTATTTACGAACAGTCTGCAACGATGGACACAGAACAAAACGCTGTCTTTTATACCTCCAGATGGAAAGTTCGTTCTCGCGGAATATCGCTATTCACCAAGTACATCCAGTTCATCTATATCACCAGCTGCAAGTCTCAGTAACGCCACTCGGGAATACGTCCCGATACCATTCGCTTTGAAATGTGATTATGACGTTGAAGAGAAAAGCGGTAAAACCTTTTTTCCCGAAACGTCACACCAAGGCTCAACTTGACGTTCTTTTGTTTTGTTTTGATTCTCAGCTTCGTTCCATATCACGTTCACCTCCCGTCTCCCATCGAAATCATTGCAAAATGTAGTCATAGAGTTAAATTTGGGTGAAGGTGCATCGGGAATTAAATGCATTCCTTCCCGGGGAACCGGCGGAATGGGTCGAGGAGGCATGGGAATGGATATGGGCGTCCCAAGTGGCACTGGTGCCTCCTGGGCTTTTGATTCCAGGAAGAAGGTATGTTTCTCATCTGTTTTGCATTTTTTTATACCGTCAATTGATGATGATAATAAATGACAATCGTTAGGTTCTAAAGTGGGAGATAGCCAACGTGCCGTCCTCGAGTACCTGGGATCTTCGGGGATCGTTCAATACTCCGTGAGACCCTTTACTTTAAATATTATATTGTTGACCAACGCGGTTTGATATTCAGAACTGCAATGCCTCGCCCATCCCATGCTTTGCACGTCAGATTCGAGATTCAGACTTACACATTCTCCTCGTTGAAAGTAAATCAAATCAAGGTTAGCGGGGAAAGTTATAAGCTTTACAAAGGCTTCAGAGGTCGATCTCTTGGTAACGTAGAATGGAGATGGTGATAGCACATGGAAAGGTGGAAATGTTATTTAGAAAATGCCTATGTTACGAGATAATACTGACTTATGATTACGATCAGACTCGCCGCTACCCAAAGATACCAATCAAGCCACCACATTATCTTGTCCTGATGATGCCAGCGTTGACTAGTTTCTGAATCTTCTTTTGAATCATAGGATTCTTAAGATGGTCTTGCAATGCCTTTGGATCTGACTGAGCTTGTTGCAAAATCTGTTGCATCACAGGATCGTTCATGATGGCCTTGCAAAAGAGGTCAGAGAGGTAGAGTCATGTACAACGAGATGAACAACATACTGCCACTTCTGGATCTCTCATGGCACGTTGCAACGTCTCTTCCTGAGATTCAGAGGTGTGTTGAGTGAAGAGTGCCTGTTGAATTTTGAGCTCGGTTTGAGAAATCTCCTTTGTGTGCTGGTGATCGGTGTCCTGTTCCGACGCTTCCTGGAGGACCTCCAGCGCTTTGGAGTAGTCACGCATACCATGGAGGATATTTGCTTTACGGATATAAGCTTTGACTGAATTGCAAGTAAATGTCCGTTTGCATGAGACTCTGACGTGGGTTCAAACAACAATATCACTCACCAAACTTGGAATCCACTTTGATAGCTTCATTGACGTCCTTCAATGCCTCCGGGAAAGCCACCAGTTTCATATATGCAGCTGCACGGTTGTTGTAACCTCTAGCATCGGAAGGGTCACGCTTAATGCTCTCCGTGTAGTCCTTGACGGCAGTAGCAAAATCGCCAACCTTAAACTTGGCGTTTCCTTCCTCACGAGCAACGGCACTCTTTTCAGGGTCAATGTAGGCTTTGCGGTCTTCCTCCGCCTTGAGACGTTCGAGTTCGCGCAGCTTCGTGAGGATGTTGGGTGTGCGATGTTCCGCTAGTGACTTCTGGTAATACTTGACGCCAGACGCGATGTCGCCCTTTTTGTGGTATGCAAAACCGATGCGTCCAAGAGCTTTTGCGATGACTTTGAAATCTGTGCGAACCTAGATCCAACCCTTCGATTGGCCAAACCTATTAAAAACGGGAGGGGATAAGGAACTTACTGATCGACCCTCTTCGACAGCCTTTTCACAGGTCTCAATACATTTGTCGTAATCTCCCTTTTCAAAATAGGCGGCTGGCAAAAACGTAAATTAATGCAACGCATGGGTCACGAATACGAAGAAGAGTTACCTCCCAGATTGGTCAGGTAAGCGATATTCTTGGGCCAAGTATTCCAAGCTAGGTCGAATTGTTTGATAGCTTCATCAAAATCTCGGTTTTTGTATGCCACACTTCCGGCCTCCTTGGCTGCTTCAGAAGATTTCTTCGCCTGCGCCTCTTCGTCATCATCCTCCATCTCAACGTCGTCGGCAGGAGGAGGAGCAGGGGTGCGCTCAGTTTGGTTGGGTGATGGTCTCGATGGTGTAGGTGGCTCCTTTGAGGGAACTTCGACACCTTCAGGAATCTCACTCGATCCTTCTGGACGTGTTCCAGCTTGGATGTCGATGCCCATAAGTGCTCCCAAGACGTCGATCATTCTTGGGTCCTGCAAAGCGCTTTTGAAACGATGTAAACAAAAAACCGTCGCCTCTGAGAAGGGAAACTACTTACGCCTCCGCCATACGAGGATTTCTTTGAAGCAATTGAAGCTGAAAGAAGGATCAGATCCATTGTAAAAGAGGCATCATAGAATCAGAATTTCACCTTCTGGACAAATGAAGGGTCTGCAAGATGCTTGGCAGTTCTTGGGTTGCCAGCCAACTTCCCATAGAGGTTAGGATCCGAGAATAATTTACCGAGACCCAAAGGCGAATCAGAGTTTGTATGTGCTGTGAATAGCAATGAGATTTCAGCGAACTCTGTCGTATTGATTTGCACTACCTTTGGCTTCCTGGACCTCCTGGAGTCCCTTCCTCAATGCAGGACTATCTTCCAACTTGATTCCAGCTTCATATGCAACGATGGCGTCGTCGTAACGTTTAGCACCGTGAAAAGCTGCGCCTTTCCGCGCATACCCTTTAGCCCATGACGGCTTCACTTTAATACACTGGTATCAGCAACAAACAAAAAGGTGAATCTTCACCAAAAAAAAAAAAGAACAAGGAAAGATCCCATACCTCTTCCGCATCAGTAAGAGCACCTGTCCAGTCTTTCTTTCCTGCTTTAGCAGCACTCCGGTTTGACCAAAGAACATGGTTAGCGGGGTCCAGTGCGATTGCTTGGCTGAATAAGTCAATGGCTTTATCCCAATCTTTCGCTGCAAAAGCTTTATTTCCTTGATCTTTGAGTGTGTTGACCTAGAGGAAAGTAACCATCACGAAACGACCATTCAATCAACCTAAGGGAGGAACTCACGTCTGTCATCGTTTTGAGATGTTCTTCTATGAGATACGTACGACAAAGTTTAGAAAGTCGAAGCCGCTTTCAGCAATGAGAACTTATATTGTATCGGCCAAGTCGATTTCAGGAAATTGTTCTAGAAATTGCTACACGAATCCTTATCTCGTCACGCAAGATGGACAAAAGTCACACAAAGGTCACGTTCTCAAACGCGACGCGCGTCGCGTGTCCATCACTGCAAGCTTGCTGGAGCCTGGCTTTTCTTTTATGTCTTTCACAGTTTTGCTCTATCAAAGGTTCTATCTTGTCCGTCTGCAGGTCCGGAACCTCTTGATTGCTATTATTCTTGTCATGTCTCTTTCTTGGTGAACCATCACACATTGGAAAAGGAAATCGCCGACTGTCGGTTACGTCTTTGTCTTTTACGCGACTTGGATTTGGAAACGAGTGTTTCTTCTGTGATCTTTTTTTTTGGCTAGCATACCTCGACACGTTCTGAGTAAGTGAGTACGCATTTCCCCAGTATACAATCACACGTCCTGTTAGATCCCGCTTTAATTTTGCCCTCTGCAGTACCGCAGATGATCAAAATAGGTATACAAGGGTCAACCGGCGGCAAATTGAATGGCGTGACATCTCGTGTCATATGCCTTCGCGCTAATCGCATTTGATGTGAAGACATAGCGCGCTTATCGTTAGCAAATGGGCGTTGCCGTTCTATCTTCGGTATCAACCCTTCATATAGTCAAAGTTGAAGCCGCAGCTCTGTTCTGTGTGTTATGCTTAGGCTATAGAATGATGTTTAAACTCATGGCCTCACCATACCCCTGCTCTGCGAAGGGTGTCCTACATTCCGTTCTAGTCGTCTTTTCTCCGGACTTTGTTTGAAGTATTCCCAAGAATTTGGGGGGTTGGCCATCTTGGTATAGCAACGGCATCAGTCGGAGAGGTGCTCCGTCGCAATTTCAAATATGCTCGACTCGTCCTAATTGCTTCTTCCTTTGCTCCAATGGTTATTGACGTACGCTTGCAAGGGTCTTCCTCGGTCTTTTGGCTTGTTTCCGATGGCGAATTTTGATTTTTGAACTCAGGAATTCTTCTGTATGACGACGGTGCATCAAACTACCACTATCTTTTCCGTAGCACCACAGATGCAATGTTCAAGCCTGGCGAGTGGTGATGCGGTTTTAAACCGCCGTTGATGGATCGGCGCCCATCAATTGTGAAGACGGCAATCAACACTGCATTATTTTCATAGCTTTCTCCTAGGCAAAGATGATTGATTATTTTCTCGTTAGGCGTCTGCCGGTCATGCAGGCAGAGTTGTCATGTTTCCCAGTATAGATGGGTTGGGCACGCGGCAGGGCTCTCAGGTTATACTTTCGGACTTCTTATGAAATGATCGCGCTTTATGGGACGTCGGAGGGGTGCGATTGACCAGCTTCCATCAACTCATGGTGTACACAAGCACAGAGACGAAGATTAAACATTTGATTTTGATTTTATGTTATTACTTCGGGCTGGGCCTTGCTTGCAGTTGGTGGGGAAGTCGTGTGCCGCATCAACGCCGTCGAATTGGACTTCTGGTGTTACTTTGACGGAAAAGGGTTGACTTAGACTAATTCTGACTGCGGAGGGTGACTAATTGTGCAGACGGGAAGTAGATGGGTATTACCCCGTGTGTCGAAAGCCGCCACTGGAAGAAGTGTATGGTCAGGTGGTGGATGTACACGAGGAAAATCCAGAACCCTGTCGAGTGGCCATCTGATGGTGAGGATCAATGAGTCGCTCAGCATTGTCCTGGCGGTTGACAAGAAAGGAGAAGGAGGGTCACGTCAGAGGGTTTGACATGGGGGAAGGGCAAAATAAGGTTGAGTTAGTGGGACTCATGGAGGTAAAAAAAAAAAGTATCCGCATTTGCGATTCAACACTTTGCCAGCGGCGAATAAGCGGGGAGTGTGGGCAATAGCAAGTAGAGAAAAATTTAGAAATGGCATTGATATGGGTATATAGGCAATGAACACGGAAAATGACATTGAGACTCAGGGATCTGAAGTTAGTGTTGTAAGATTGAGTTGCGACTGTTTACTATTTCATCTGCTGCGATCCGCCCCTTGCCCTGTCCTCTTTCCCTCCAGTCTCTTCTGCTCTACCCATTCTCCTCCCTCGCTGCCCAGGTTTTCGGCTATTTTTCCTCTTTCGGTTCCGTATCTCTTTTTGTCGCCGATATGCCGCATTCAGCATTGCCCCCCGATGAACCTGACATTAATCCTCCCACCACTTCTGCTACCTCTCCCACTGCCCCTCGTCCAAAACCCCTCAGGTCCACCACCGCAGGAGTAGTTCGCAATCGTTCTCCACCATCCGGGATATCAGGAGAACAAAATAATGACGGCCGTCCACCAACAAAACGAGCTCGGAAAGCAATCAATTGCGAGCCGTGTCGGAATAGTAAACTCAAATGCGACAGGTACTTTGCAAATTTTCTGTTTGCAGCACTAGACGTTAAACGCATCCGTTATTAGAAATCGACCATGTTCGTCTTGCGTGCTGCGAGGCAAGTCCCCAATTTTTTTCAAAAAAAAAAAACACCCCATGTTTATCTGAGACGGATAACCTTTTAGGCACCTCCGCAATGTGTTATCAGGATGCAAGAGCTCATGAAGGTATCGATTCTTTAGGCCGCGGAGATGATCACCAGTGAGTAGCCGACTCTAGTTCCATCAATGTTCACTTGTCCATTTATTCTCTTCCGCTAGCTATGCTCGTATCGATCCTGCCCAAGAGATCGCACGTCTGCGTCATTCCATCTCTCTTCTAGAGTCATACATTTTTCCACACCAAAGGTCTACTGTTTCCGCCAGGCGCATAAGCGATGCCACTCTCATTACACCCAAGAAAGAGCCCGTCGAAGCCGAAGTCAGTACCAAGAATGGCGCTGCACCAGGCATGCTTGGAAGTCAGCAACAAGGCGGGTTATACGCTGGTCCAACTAGCGCCGCGACGCACCTCCTCATGGTTAGTAAACAGACTTATTTTTACCATCCTTTCATTCGCTGACTCCATGCTCTCTTCTTCCAGTCCGAAAGTCATCATTCCGACGATGCTGACCGACAACAAAGTCAGGATCGCCTTAATGAAGACTTCCTTTCGATGAATCAGGATTACGATCGTGATCTTTTGGCCCTCCTTCCTTCCCTTGAAATCATTGACGGCCTTATCAATTATTACTTTGAATATTGCAATTGGATATATCGGCATGTCAACCAGCCGTCATTTCTCCACTATTGGGAACGGTACAAGTCCGGTGCACAAGCCGACCGTATTGTGCTTGCGACGGCTTGTGCGATCATGGGGATCGCAACTCATTATTTGCCGGTTCGGCATCCCTTGCTTGAGAGTTTAGGCGAAACCCATGAAGAAATTGGACTCAAGTTTTTCGACGTATCAACGTCATCACTTCTGAGGCACACGGCGGAATCAAAGAAATACACACTGGAGCTTGTCGAATTGATGTTGATCCGAACACACTTTCTGACGTTATCTAAAACAGATAGCGAAGAGATATGGCATGTCAAGGGTGAGTTGATAACCATTGGAACTGCTATGGGTCTCCACCGTGATCCTGGAAGATTCAGGATGTCCAGAGATCTCGCCGAACGCCGACGGTGGGCGTGGTGGCATATCTTCTTGCTTGAACGGTGAGGGATCTTATAACATCGAAAAAAATAAATCTGTACCTGACAATAATGAATGACACCAGCTGGCAAGCCTTCATGTTCGGTCGACCAATCAGCATTGCGTCTCATCATTTTGACACACAGTTGCCTTCATATTGCGATCCTGCTCTTGACAAAACGGGCCGGCTTTACCTACCGAACATTGCGCTCTTTCGACTTGCCTTTATTCTCGGAGATATCATGGACGACGCTGTGTCCGTTCGTTCGGTTCCTTACGAAAGCGTATTAGCAAATGACCGTGCGTTAGCTCAATGGATGGAGAACCTGCCTTCGGAACTAGACCTTGATGAATTCCGCGTCGCCAGGAGTTTGGCGTCTCCCAATGCCGCACAGCGGAGACTGGGCGTGCAGAGCGTCATCATCCGCACGTCTTATTACCACATCCGATTCACACTCCATCGACCCTACGCCAGCAATGTCAATTTCATTCCCAATGGGAAGGTGTCCTCTAAAGATGACTCTGCGAGGTCTGCGCAGAGCCTGGAAATTGCTGTTAGTGCTGCAGACAAGCTGATCACCATGGTGGGGCAGTCACGCCCCGATTTTCTGGCCAATTCATCTCTCGCCGTGCCCGGACACATGAACTGGGGCCCTTTCCACTGCTTTTCTGCCGCCATGTTTTTCTCCTTCCAGTTGATCGCCAATCCGGATCAAGCTGGTGCGGGACTTTTCCGAGAAAGCATACGCAAGGCCATCGCGACTCTGGAGCAGTGTCGTGGTATCGCCGTCGCCGACAAGGCGCATGATATTTTGCAGGCTCTGGCACCGCTTTATTCGCCCGAATTCCCACTTGCTAGTGCTGAGGTACGCGAGAAGAAACGGGCACAGGTGTTGGGCACCGTACGGAAACTCGCGTTCCCTTACCACGACTCGCACGACCCTCGGCGGTTTGGAGAATCGCCTAGTGGTCGGGGCACGTTGAGCTCACCGGAGAACTCCAGTTCAGTAAGCCCTCCACACCACATGGTCTCTGCGCTCTCGCACCATTATGACACGATTGAATCGCATATGCGTCCTACCCCGTCTGGGACAACATCTACGTCTACACCCTCGCACCCGGGGACATTCTCTTCCCCACATGGTCATCAGTCCTTGATACAGACGCATGTCCAGCATTCGCCACAGGCGCCGTCGCATGTGCCAGCCATGGCACATCAGCAGACGATGTCTGGGTATCAGTATTCGACAATGGGGTCGCATCATCTGTCGCATATGTACACAGACAGATATTACGCACAGCCAATGGAAGAAAGCAACTGGGGCGCAGCCGTTGGCTTTGGTCAAGTGGAGTGGGCACAGCTCCTGGATGGGTTGAGACCGGAAATTTCACAAACAGCCCGACATTTATAGGACCCCCTTTTTATACCTTTTTTTTTTTGGATCTTGCCATTATCTTGATGTTTGCTATATTTTATTTGTCTTTTGGGAATTCGTATTTGCTTTCAAACTCTAGATCGTCGAACAACTCAATGCATGGTCATTGCTTCTTTTGTGTTTATTTAACGAACGTGTTGTAGCAAATATTGCATACATTGAAATGATCTGTCTTGTAAAAGAAATGTTAAATTAGAACAAATTACAACATTTTGAGGAAAAACAATTGGTTCGGTTCTTTTCAGGAGTCCCTGCCATATTTTTGCATGCGTTTGACACGGTTATCAATAGCCTTCTTTAAATCTGATAGGTGTTGCGGCGGTTTCAGCTGGTCATCTGCCGCTGACAGCACTTGGTCGATCAGAGAATATGGCAGCCATGTTGTAAAGGCATTTTTGGATGTGACCTGAGTTATTTGTCTGTCCGACTGCAGACACTCGAGTCAGCAGAGGAAAGAATGATACGACTCAACCCGTACCTTGAGAACGAGAGCATATGTGTAGTTAACTGCGTCTGCAATATTATCATATCGTAGGCTGATTCGGATGAGATATTCAGGGTGATACTTCTATGAAGAGGGGTAAGTTTAGTCCTGTGATGAGGTTGCACTTTAGAAACTGACTTCGAGAATGGTGATTAACCATAAAGGCGGAGACAGAAATCTACTAGCACTCATAATCGTCTCCAACGACGCTTTTGCGTATCGATAATCGTTATTTTGACCATCATATCGCTTCAAAGACTGCTGCAGGTACCTCCAACCGCGATCTGAGGGAGTTCCTTGCCATGACGCAGCGTTGTCGGTCAAGAGCCATCCGGACGTATCTTCAGGCCTTCA
>Ga0307514_10002862_pt1 | contig 17253 bp, 11 predicted proteins | sample 16_EM_MG_FD_203088 | JGI IMG/M metagenome (GOLD analysis project Ga0307514, IMG submission 203088) | Populus trichocarpa ectomycorrhiza microbial communities from riparian zone in the Pacific Northwest, United States - 16_EM | ecosystem: Host-associated > Plants > Roots > Unclassified | place...
CCAAGGACAAAACGGTCAGATTATGGGATACATCAACAGTAAAGCAATGTGTAGTTTTGGAAGGTCATACCAATGAGGTCTATTCGGCTGTGTTTTCACCCGATGGAAAACTTGTTGCCTCTGCATCCTGGGACAGTACGGTCAAATTATGGGATATATCAACAGGAAAGCAGTGCAGAGTTTTGGAAGGCCATACTAGTGAGGTTGATTCGGCTGTGTTTTCACCCCATGGAGAGCTTGTTGTCTCTGCATCATGGGACAAAACGGTCAGATTATGGGATACATCAACAGGAGAGCAATGTAGAGTTTTGAAAGGCCATATCAAGGATGTCAACTTGGCTGTGTTTTCACCCGATGGAAAGCTTGTTGCTTCTGCATCCTGGGACCAAACGGTCAGATTATGGGATGTATCAACAGGAAATCAATGTGGAGTTTTGGAAGGTCATGCCTGGACTGTCATTTCAGTTGTGTTTTCACCTGATGGAAAGCTTGTTGCCTCTGCATGCTGGGACGGCACAGTCAGATTATGGGATACATCAACAGGAAAGCAATGCGGAGTTTTGGAAGGTCATGCCTGGACTGTCAATTCGGTTTTGTTTTCACCCGATGGAAAGCTTATTGCCTCTGCATCCTCGGACAATACGGTCAGATTATGGGATGCATCAACAGGAAAGCCATGTGGAGTTTTGGAAGGTCATACTATTGATGTCAATTCGGCTGTGTTTTCACCCGACGGAAAGCTTATTGCCTCTGCATCCTTGGACAAAACGGTCCGATTATGGGATATATCAACAGGAAAGCAATGTGGAGCTTTAGAACTTGAAGCTCATACCTGGATTGTCAATTCGGTTGTGTTTTCACCCGATGGAAAGCTTGTTGCCTCTGCGTCCTCGGACTATACGGTCAGATTATGGGATGTATCAACAGGAAAGCAATGTGGAGTTTTGGAGGGTCATACCAATGAGGTCTATTCGGCTGTGTTTTCACCTGATGGAAAGCTTGTTGCCTCTGCATCCTTGGACAAAACAGTCAGATTATGGGATACATCAACCGGAAAGCAATGCGGAGTTTTGGAAGGTCATACCTGGATTGTCGATTCAGCTGTGTTTTCACCCGATGGAAAGCTTGTTGCCTCTGCATCTAGAGGCAAAACGGTCCGATTATGGGATACATCAACAGGAAAGCAATGCGGAGTTTTGGAAGGTCATACCAGTAATGTCAATTCGGCTGTGTTTTCACCTGATGGAAAGCTTGTTGCCTCTGCATCCTGCGACAAAACGGTCAGATTATGGGATGCATCAACAGGAAAGCAATGTGGAGTTTTGGAAGGCCATACCAATCATGTCGAATCTGCTGTGTTTTCACCCAATGCAAAGCTTGTTGCCTCTGCATCCGACGACAAAACGGTTAGATTATGGGATGAGTCGACAGGAAAGCAATGCGGAGTTTTGGAAGGTCACACCAGTGATGTCAATTCGGCTGTGTTTTCACCTGATGGAAAGCTTATAGCCTCTGCATCCTCGGACAAAACGGTCAGATTATGGGATACTACAAAAAAAACAACGATAGAAATCATAGAAACTCATGACAGCATCAACATTATGAAGTTTTCTAATGACGGAACGCATCTATATACGAGTCACGGCATACTGCAACTCAAGTCACCCCCTCACAGCGGCGGCAATCGTCATTCCCTGCATGTTACTGATCAATGGATCACATGCAACATGAAGAAATTACTCTGGCTTCCTGTTGATTACCGACTATCTTGCTCTGCAGTAAATGACACTGCCAACCTTCTTGTCATTGGCTCTGGCTCCGGTAGAGTTATTTTAATATCTATTGATTTTGCCGCTCTCCCGGCTGCATATCTCCAGCCATCTGCTGTCATAGCAAGTAAGGACTTCCTTGGATATAAGTTCCCTTGCTCGCCGTTGATGTACTAATTCACTGGTTTTTAGGTGCAAGTTAAATCAATAGAGCCGTATGGTCGGCCGGGCATTGGATGCTGGTGTGTTTTTGTGTAATGAGCAACACAGGAGTTATGTGAGAAGGGAGGGGGAAGAGGACGGTGAAAAAGTATATTTCCTTAGTTATTCACGCTGTGATTAGTTCCATTTGTGACAAGAGCAGGAATATTCCCTTCACAGAGCTCGAGGCCTCGGTCTCGCGGGTCATCCACCTGCCCACCCAGGCAAGAATAAGCCTTCAGTTGACTGAGGCTGACGTTGGGGGGTGCCGAGTAGTTCTCAAGACGGCTTATTGGATCCTCCTGTATATTATCGATACTCGAGAGAAAGTGATGTCAGGTGAAATCTACAGCTTGTTGCCAAACGAGAATGTAGGATTGTAAATCTTGGCAATGTAATGTACATACATACAAGGGCCAGCTTGACGTATGACGCATGAGGCCCCACTAGACATGACCTGCACGCCCCGCATCCCGATATCGACTCTCGCCTCCTCAATTACACCTATATACTCACATGCCTGTAATCACTAGACCCTTTCCGCGTGCGCATGCGCATCCTAGCTAACAAACACTGTCCTCCTCAGCTAATAATGCTCACGGGCTACCCCTGCTCCGGCAAAACCACTCGGGCCCTCGAGCTCCGAGACTTCTTCATCGAACGCATCGCGGCCGCACAAGCTGCCCAAACATCCGGGCTCTCCCGCCCCTCCACCCCGCAGCCCTACCTCTCCACAACCACAACCACAACCACAACCACAACCACAACCCCATCCACCCCTAACGCCCCACTCGACCCCTCCGAAATCGCTCGAATCTCCCGTCTCAAAGTCCACCTCATCAACATTGACTCCCTGCACCTCCCGCGTACCTCCTACCGGGATGCACGCTCTGAAAAAGAATCCCGCTCGACGGAATACTCCGCCATCAAGCGGCACTTGAGCAAAGACGACATTGTCATCTCAGACTCATTAAACTACATCAAAGGCTACCGGTACCAGCTATACTGTGAAGCAAAAGCCCTCCTCACCCCCTCCTGCGTCGTACACATCGCCTCCCCACCTGAACAGTGCCGATTATGGAATTCCTCCCGACGTTTGCCTGACCCGCAGAGCCTTGCTTCGCCGAAATCCCCCTTGTCCTCCCCGGGCACGATGATGTGTACTCTCCCCGTGAGGGGCGAGTCGCATAAGAGACAATCCACCCTTGCCACCCCCGCATGGGAGGATGATATCCTCGAGAACCTAATCTTTAGATATGAGGAGCCTAATGGAATGAATCGGTGGGACAGTCCATTATTCACTGTTCCGTGGGTTGATGAAAAAATAGACAGTGAGGCCATCTGGGACGCCGTAGTAGGGAAGGAGACAGGTGCGAAAATCAAAGCAAATGTTGCGACGATTATTAAACCTGCGAGAGAGGCGGATTATTTGCATGAGCTGGATAAGGCTACGCAGGAGATTGTGTCGCTGATACTGGAGGTACAGAAGAATGGGATGTTGGGGGGGGAGTTGAAGGTACCGGATTGTAAGGAGGTGAGTGACGGACTTTTTCTACTAGTGTTGAGGAGAAGATGGACTAATTTGTGCGTAGATTGTGAATCTCCCCCCGATGACGGTAACGCTACCGCAGTTGCAGAGAATTAGAAGGCAGTTTATTTCGCTGAATAGGCAGCAGGCACAGGCGAAGAGTAGGATAAAGGAGCTGTTTGTTGGGTATTTGAATACGAATTTTTGAGCTTATATATTCCTCTGTGTGCTTGGTACATTTGTGTATGATATTCTAGTAATGGGTTGTGGATACTTTCAAGGAGCGTTTACTATATATCCATTAAGCTGTCCCGTCATTGAAATCCTTCAAACTTGGATACATGATGCATATCGTTATAGAAATGATAGCATATGGGGAACCCTATGGCGTACCCTAATCAGATAGATCCTACGATGCTTGGCACAAGGGCACCCAATATATACTATAAAACATTCAACTCCACCCTTGCCCTAATCAGATTGCCTCCTGATATCCCCCCCCCCCAGCGCTTGGCACCAAACTCATTTTTGGCAGTTTGTACAATCTGATAAATGCTGAGATAGAACCCGGCACCCAACTCGTTTCTGGCGGTTTGTACAATCTGATAAATTCTGAGATTGAGTTTAAGGCTATCTTATCACTCGGGCCAATTCCAAGATCAGGGTAACTAACACCTATTACAAATAGAAGCTTATCACACTGGCTCTTTCCGGGGGGGGGGCGGGGGAGGGGTCTAATTCAAGACAACAAATTCAGCTCGGGGGGGCGCTCTATAATTACAATCTAATCCCATCACTGGTTAGCACGCAGTACATCACCGTATCTGGTTATACAACACCCCCCCTCCCCACCCACGTACATACAGTACATACTACTTACATAGTAATTACTTCTAGATAAATCACTTGGTATGCCTTATAGCACATCTAGAGAAGGGAATACCTAGTTTGAACTCTCTAGTATTTTCTATATATAGTTGACTCTCGACCTTCTCGTTCCCATATGCACGTTACCACAACCCGCTTATAGGCAGGTTGTGCAGGCTAGTACCTTTTGAGAAATTTTAGTCTGGTGATCTGTGCATTAAGAATCTCGCTTGGAACCAATTTAGGAAGCTACTACCATAAGCAGACTAGGTAGTACATACCAAAGGAAATGTCAGGGTAACTTTCACCTTGTCCAACTCCATCTTATTTACCGGTACTGTAAATCCCATTATCGTAGCCATCTTCTTGTGTATCTACTATACCTAACTAGGTAAGTAATGCTCGCTTGCAGCGAATTCTTCACAGTATCCAACTACCAGTACTATAGGTATCTCATGCAACAACGCTCCAAGTACCCCTGCTCATGGCCCTAGCAGTCCCAACAGCATTTACCGCCCTTGACTCTTTGGTCAAACTTAATTACAACCCCTTACCCTCCTACAGCAACAGCAACAGCACCTGCAATTCAAACTCTCTCATGGCCCATATAGGTAGCTGGCGATGCCTTTAAAACATTCTGCAACTGCGTGTGGTGAGCTTATATTTGACGTATCCTCTACTTCAAACCCACTCCAATCCTTTTGCAATAGCCAACCCCTCCTGCAGACCCAGTACAAGCAATCTCATGGCTCATATATGTTTGGCTGAGGGCTCAAGACACTTTGGAAGGGTTCCGCAGTCCCGCTTTACATGCGCCTGCGGGGCATCCCACTTGTGAGCACCCCCCGCCCCTCCTGTCACGGCGCACGATATTAGCCGATGCGAGAGCAGGGATTATGGCGATGCGCAATGCGTTAGATGTGGGAATGCGATATGCGTGAGATGTGGCAATGCGATATGAGGACGTTGTCTATAAAAGACCCGTCTATGTTCTCCCTATTGCTCTCTTCCTTCCCCACGCCACGTCTTGTATCTTGTTGGATTTCCTCTCGGCCGATGAATAAGCTAGCTATAGCGAAACCCGACATGGAATATGAGCGGTGATTTGAGAAAGGTAACCAAATAGTGAAACTAAGAGGTGGATATCCGGAATATGAAAGCCTTCGGTAAAAAACAATCTCAGGCCGAGCGCCCTCTGTATACAATGTTACCTACTAGCCCATGAGCCCTCCTAGTCCCCGTGCCCGTTTGTCACAGCGCTTAGATGTAGCGATATCGACGTTTCATATGGTTATGCGATATGCGTTTCATGTGTTTATGCGTTCATGTGAAGGGATATGAATGTACTGTATGTGAGGAAAACGTAGTCCGAGACTAAGGAAAACGCTGTCTATTAAAGACCCGCCTACGCCATTCTCTTCCTCACGCAACGTCTTCTATCTAACTCTGAATACAACGTCCGTCTCACAGTCATAGCCACAGTCCACAGTCATAGTCACGAGCACTCCCTGGAAGCCACCCATAGTCCTAAGTGTAAGAATTACAAGCTATGAGTAGGCCGAATTGTGGAGGTTGCGCAAATAGCGGAGACGAGACTTTATTGAAAGAATAGCTTAGAATACTCGGAAGACTTGACTTGCTAATACTGAATGCTCTATCTAAACAAGAATGAAAAACGAGTGCGAAAGCCCATCACCTATATAGTATTTCTAATACAAGATACTGTCCTAATTAGGACGTCTACAAGCTTCTGCCCTATAGCGGTCTAGCTCATATTCCCATCTTCACGTGATTTGAGGCGCTTCGGGTAATTCCCACACTAAGCCATAGTCCCGTTATACACCGTTACACTACGTTGCGTGACCCGTCTTCACCGAGCGCAACCCTTGTCCACGTCCACGATTCACAACCATGTCCGCATCAGCATCCGCTTCCACATCCGCACCTCTAGTGCAGCGCCTTGTCATTCTCAACTCCGATGCCATCGCAATGTGCAACCGCTGGCAGGCGGTAGCCACACCAGCAGACATCACAGAACCATTCCTAGCTAGCACGAAGGATCTGCTAGTAGGACTCAACAACCAACCAGACCAGTTCAACACCATGAGACAGCTACGAGATGAAATCAATGTAGCCATCGACGACCTAACCACCGCCCAGAACACCATCCAAGACTTGCGAAATCAATTGACACAAAGTACCGACACCCGAATAACCAACCTGCAGACCGAACTGAAGTACGCCACTACAGAACGGGACGCTGCCAATGCAGCCATTCAGGACCTACGAACGCAATTGGCAGCGCGGGACGCTACTATCGCCACTCTCAACCGTCTCCAAGCCGCCATCGCCCCTGCCCAGCAAGTCCGCAAGGATATCCCTAGACCTAAGAAGTTCGATGGGACTCGATCCAAGCTGCAAGCCTTTATCATGCAGCTCAGGCGCCATACCGCATCCTACACCACGGAACAAGCCAAGCTATGGCTGGCTATTAACTGTCTGGCTGGTGACGCCCTAGACCAAGTCCAAATGTATATACAAGATGACCAGATAAATCTCACTAACCTCGATGCCTTCATTACAGTCATGGAAAATGCCTTCGGCAATCCCAACAGGGTTGCGGAGGCGGAACATAAGTTGAATACAATTATGCAGGGATCTCGGGACTTCTCTAGCTACCATGCTGAGTTCCAGAGGTACGCTAGCAGGGTTACTTGGAATGACGCCTCCAAGTGGTCGTTCTTACGAAGTGGCCTGCCCTACGAGCCTGCCACCATGGCGGAATTTATCAAAGTCTGCAATAAGGTGGATACGCGGCTCCGTCAGTTGAAGAACGAGAGACACAAGCAACCCCAACAGCACCAGCACCGCCCTGCTCCAAGAACGCAGGCTGCTGTCGCCCCCGCCCCTGTTATTACTACCACGACCTCTGGCACCGCCTCAGGCCCCATAAACCTCTCTGCCACCCATCGCCGCATCACCCCCGAAGAGAAAGCTCGCCGAATGGCAGAAGGTCGTTGTTATCGTTGTGGAGGATTAGGGCATATGGTTAGGGACTGCCCTCTTGGTTAGAGTACACTCCAAGCCGCTGTTATTACTCCTGCTGCCACTTCCTCTGCAGCTGTTGTCACCCCCGAACAGTCGGAAAACTAGAGGCCGTACAGCAACACGATCACTCTGCTGTGCGGCGCTCGTCTCCTTTATCTGTTTTATGCGTTCCTTCGTTGTCTCTACAGTCTAAAGTGCTTGAGGAGGAATTGCTGGATGGGAACCATGTAAACATGTGGAGGGGTTCTTTAAGGCGTCAAGAACGTTGTTGCATGAGAATAGCTTGGTCAAGGCTCTTACAACGTAGAAAATACCATACCGAGTTAGATGTGTAAGTATATTCATGAAGTTGGCCTATGCTCTATGCTTACGATAGTTATATAAGGGACCCATAAGGAGTCTGTCTATTCCTGCTATTAACAACCAAGTGGAGGGGAGAGTGGTCGAGGCGGAGGCATTCGGAATAGAGGGGGGGGGGGGATTTAGACTCTACAAAGGCTGTAGTGAGTTTGGGGCAACTCTGAGCGGTCTGTCGATGCCATAATCGAATTCAGTGTAATTAGCCTACAGACGCTGTCATTCCATGAGATAGTTGGAGAATTCGCTATATTCAATGTCGCGCCAGATTGGTAGTAAATCGAGCGTTAGCTAGTTGGGTACAGTATAGTACTATATTATCCCATTCACAGACCCTACAGTAATACGTACGTAACAGACTCCGTACCAACCAATATTTCGTAAGCTCAGGGTAACAGCCAACAAACGGAAGCCATTGATTCACCCAATCCTGTACCAACACAAGTCATACATACCCTTGCCGCGGGCAGGGAATCATTTGAAGTCCTTTCACAGTGGGACATCAATCGATTTCATGATCTCTTCGCCATTCGCACGCATATGAATGAGCAAGTGAAGAAAAGCGCACTAATTATTTCAAGCCCCCAGCAGACATAGCCTGCACATCGCTCTGATGCTCTGATATATATATGTAGCATGAACATCGCCTATATGCATAAATTACATCATATAGAAAAGCTATCGGAAAACCCCACGCCCAGGTGATTACTGTTTTTATACAGACACATAATTGCTGAGAAACCTTGGAGGGAGCAACGCCGTGAAACCCAGCGTATATATAGTCTAACCATTAACCAGACCCAGTCAGTCTATCACTTTTTTTTAGGAAACTCATATATACCTATTTGATGTACTTACTACGGTATTCCGATCCCTGCGTGTCTCATGCTACATATATCTATATCTATACTTACATCTTTGAAGATGAAGGAAATCTCCATGGTAGAAATAACCCCCAATCTCAATATGTCGTATGATACTACCAAATCATAAACCAACTTCTTTGTCTTTAAAATAACCTCCTTTGTGACGACATCACACCAACACTTACGGTAAGTCCCTAACATCCGCGGAAGACCAGAACCACCTGAGATTGCATGGAATAATTCAAAACCGAACTCACGAATACTACCCGACGATACCGAGTCGTAGGGAGGGAGCAATACCATGGAGTGACTGAGTACTGATTCGTATAAGGGACCGAAGGCCCGTAGAAAACTAAGAGGCGAATGCCAAGCCCCTGTAGTCTCCAACTGTCCCAATTAGGCAACCTGGAGCCGTTACCTGACTAATCATAACTCAACTACCTATCACGAAGTAGATTTACACCAACAAGACACAAACTTTTGGTTGGATGAGAGGAAAAAGCTGTACTACTTAGAAAGGGGGCCAAGCGTAACCTGTGTTACCTACCAAGACTCAGGCCTCACATCAGAGTACTCGCATATCACAAGAAAAACCTATCTTGCATTCAGAGAGAGATTTAACTATATAGTCATCCATTATCTACTCTTCCACCAACAAGGGATTTCACAACTTTTGTATGGCAACCATGTGTTTATAAACAAATTTAACGTACCACAGTCTAAAACTCAAAATGGTGTCTGGCAGGCTGGACTAGGCCTATCTTGGTTGTAGTGTAGCTGTGCTTACTAACACTAAACCTAAGAAAGGTTGCGAAATCCTCGGTATTCAATCAAAATTTAAAGAAAAAAAAGAAAAAAAAGAAAAAAAATGTGATAAATATGCATGCACCTACTGCCACAGGAAAACACAGGGTATGAAAAAAACCAATTAACAGACAAATTGATAGCACCATAGTGAAAAAATCAGACTACCCAACCATATCCTATAAAAAAACATCAAGAAACTCATATCCCATCCATCTCATCCAATCACCCACTAACATACCCCGCATCCCCATTTCCTTCACCCCCTTCCACCTGCTCCATCCCAGCCATCCTGGTCGCTAACCTCGTGCAGAAATTACCTAACTTCATCCTCACTGGCCTCCCAACACCAGCTTGCTCCGCCACTGCGTGACCACTCCACCTTCTTAGTGCCCCCGCCGCCATTTCCACCGACTCCCGCGACTCCAAACTAAGTGCCTTATCAGAAACTATCACTATAAGGGTCTTCCACGAGACCACAAATCCAAGGAGGCCAAGTTTTGATGCAAGGATAGTGGGTTTCTTGGCCGGTGGCGGGAGAGGAACAAGAGTAGCTGAGACAGAGCGAGCATTAGATGTACCCTCACCGTTGACTGCTTTTGACATTGCGTTGAAGTCGTCTTGTTGGCCCATGCTCCAGTCGAAGTCACTGAACAGCCTCATACCACCAAGGCGGCCCTTCTCAGACCCCTGCTTTATCATAGTCAAAGCCATAGCACATCTCAAAGCAATCTTGATATCCGGAGTGACGGTGACCATCCTACTCTGCTGAAGCCCAGTTTCTTCGCCCCAGTTGCTCATAGGAACGCGTTCGGCAGCTGCAAAGTCATCCTTGAAAATCCCGAGAAGCGCTTGCAAGTCTTTTCCTTCAGCAGAGCACATTAGGACAGCTCGACTTGCTAGTACCCGTAGTTGAGCACCGGATGTTGGAGGGGCGGTCTTCATGGAGGTATCAAGGTCTGCCTCCATACGAGTGACATCCGATTCCTTTGACCTACCCCTCAAGCTAGCTAGGAAAGCGCGATGAAGGATGAGTGAGCTGTACCATGCACTCACAGCGTCGAGGGGTGAGCGGATAGATTGGTCTTCAACAACAGCGTTCATGCCTTCGTCGTGGTATTCTTCTGTATCATTGAACTCAGTTGGGCGGTTGTAGCAAAGGTTGTATGCTCTCTGGGTGATGCGGTCGCTGAGAACATTTGATGGCTCAAGTTCGAGAAGACGAACGAGGTGCTCAGGAAGAGGCTCTGAGTTAGGGGCCTTCTGGAGCTTGCGCGCTTCGCTCCAGTAATAAGCAGAAAACCTTTTAGCCAACGCCTCGCAACCTAGGTGAAGATCCCAAAAGAAAAACCGAAAGTGAAGATCCCAAAAGAAAACACGGATGTGAAGAGCATTTAGCATAAGACGCGAGGGGGTAGCGGGAAGAGTGAATGATGCTAGTAGAGAAAGCAAAAGACGGGCATGGGAAACGTGCTGATCACCACCAGCCAACTGAGCGTCCAATGCAATTGTCCAGGCTTTGACCCTAGCAGCTTCCTGCTCAACTGTCATACCCGTGAGCCAGGAGTATCCATCCCATCCAACACATTGCCTGACACCCAATTTCATGAACTTCAATCCCAATGCTGCCAGCTCGAGCCAGAAACTGTGAGGAACTGAAACTGTTTGAATAGCTGTCAACCAAGCCCTTCTTCGCACCTCGACGGGTGATGCAAGAGAAGGAACAGCTGACAATACAGGATGTACTGGCGCTGTAGCCTTCTTTGGCCTGGAATCAAAGAAGCCAGGTGAAAAGACGTACAGGATTGCGGTGAGGAACAACAAAGCCTTCAAAACAAGGAGGAAACTGTAATGGGAGGAAACAGCTGACTGTGTCACACTGATATCAAAAGGCATAGTGAACGGTATTCGGAAAGCAAATAAGCCTCTGCTATTCCCATCTTGTTCTTGTAAACCATTCGCAACCATCAACCCTGCCAAACTACCAACCATCAGTCTTGACATCAAACCACCGCCAGGCCCTGTGCTTGCTGTCCTGCCGGGTCCAGCCATTGCTCCACCCATGGCTGCCAACTTCTCGAAGGCACTTAATCGATTCTTCAAATGCTCGTTCTCCTCCTGTAATTTCTTCGACCTCTTCTCCAAATGCCTAATATATTCGGTAGCCTTGGCAAGTACAGTAGCCTTATTAAGCTTATGCGCAGGTGTCAACCCTTCAAGATCTTCTTCCTCATCATCGTCCCTGATCTTCGATGTGCCAGCCATTACCCGTAGAGAAGGTACAGAGTCACGAAGTGCAGCAATCTTATCGTTAAGATTCGTTCGATAACGCTTCTCAATCATATTGTGTGCAGTTTTCTTGGGCTGCTGCTTCCTGCTAGTGCTTGTCTGGTTATGGCTAGGTGGGGACTGACCAGGCTCAGGGCTATCACTGGTCTTTCGCTTCTTACTCTGAGGAACAGCTTCATCTAGAGAATCGTGGTGGTTTGACTCCGGGCTACTTGACGAATGTGGCGATGAGTTGCTTCGGAACATAGATGTTTCTTGTGATGCCTGTTGGCGCTGATGTTGCTGTTGAAGTCGAGCTTGCTGTTGTTGTTGTTGAAGCTGTTGTTGTTGAAGCTGTTGTTGTTGTTGTTGAAGCTGTTGTTGTTGAAGCTGTTGTTGCTGAAGCTGTTGTTGCTGAAGCTGTTGTTGCTGTTGTTGGGGTTGAGGTTGGGGTTGTTGTTGTTGTTGCCAATTGGTGGATGTAAAGTCGTCCTTCATCACCACCGGGTTCCTCCAAGTAGAGTCAGGCTGCTTACGCTGCTGCCGTTGTTGCTCGAAGCCGTTACCGTTACCGTTGAAGCTAAACGGGTCCGAGCTTCCGTCCTCCATGTATGGGAAGTCGGATCCCTCGTATGCCGTCTGAACATTTGGGTCCAGAAGGGAATTTCGAGGAGATATAGTCATCGGCTGCCCATTGAAGTAACCTTGTGTGTTCTCCTCAGTCTTGATGCTGTAATCACTCATGCCAGGTGACACCACATCACGTTGCTTCTGCTGTGATTGAAGCTGCTGTTGACCCTGGGACTGCATGAAGGGACCCCAAGTACCAGTGAAGTATGGGTTGCTTATGTCGTTGTATGGTGTGGAAAAGTCGGTCCACAGCTGATTGATGCTATCGTTGTAATTGAAACCGAAAGGTTGGGATGATAGTGAGGTCGCAGACGAAAAGCCAGCTGGTGATAATGAGGTGCGATCGGCGGAGGATAATGAGGATGTTGATGAGGGATTCTCAGCGTCAGCGTCCAGCCGAGCTAGAAATTGTGCGCAGGTATCGTAGTCTAGATCGTCCATAACCACAAAAATAGTAGGTAGGGAATGGGGAGAGAAGGAACAGTGCGTTTAAACTGAGGAGATGGGGCCAAATTGACAGCACGGAGGGCCAGTGGACTGATTTGTCGGACAATGGGTTGATGTAACTATCGAACCAGGGATCACAGGCTAGTAGGGGTGGATGGTGGGGAGGGGGGGGGTAAGCATAAAATGCGTTGCGATGCCCCAGAGAGGCCCTAAAGCACACCAACAGGTAAGTAATCCCGGTGATATTATTTGATACCGGAGGCAAAGGACTGGGCACTCTCAGCTGGCGTCCATAGATTCGTTCGTTCCTTCTGCTTTCTCTCGAGATGTTGCTCAAAACAGTTTGAGGGTCTGGGCACGCGACTCATACGCGACTAGTCTAATGTTAACCCTTGGTGATCGAGAATGGAAGTAGGTTTATTGAAAACGAACGGTGATTGCTATTTTCTCGGGTCCTTCGAAAGTGGGCTGAGGGCTTTTCGGTGGGCTGAGAGTGGTTCGACAATGGATATGCCAGGGCTGCAAGGCTATTCCCGCCCAAGTTTAGCGGTGCGGCTACCTACTATATGATATAATCGCTGTGCTATAAGAACCTTTCAAACGCCACATCTGCTTCCGCCAACTATTTGCAATTATCATTGACAAATGGTAAATGTAAATTACAATTGGATATGATCCAACAGTGAATCTGGTGTTTTTTGTCCGTCTTGTTCCGTCAAAATCATGCCACTTTTTCGGGTAGGTAACCTTGTGTTTATGTAGCTTGGTGCGCGCCGACATGCGACTCACAATCTTCAGTTAAAATACCCTTAATATCCCTGGTCAGGCATCAATATGCCGGTTGAGAAGCCGGCCCATTAGGAAATACATTATTATTTGAGCACATCTTAAATCGGCCTGCTAGGACTACCATGCTCGAGTTCTAGATCCTGAAACCTTAGTCCGAGTGAAGCGAGATCGTAGCATTAACGTCCGTTAAACTGCTGATTTGGCGGCGGTTCCCCATGCTCCATGGCCGTCGTCATAAAGTCTCAAATAGCTTGGCAGATATTGTGTGCTCGCCCAGGGACACCCCTGTATGATTGGATTAGCGCTTTGGCTCCTCCACTGCGTGGGACATATATATCAATCTGCCTGTAGCTGTTTCAGTTCCAAGGTCTTATCGCATTGTTGTGATCCGGATCCTTTGAATATGGCTTTTGTACACGGATATCTGACCAGGGTACCTATTGGCTCTAGGACACTCCCAGGCAAGTAGATCATATTTGATTAACCGAAGATATTTTCTTCTTGGGCCCCACAGTGGTTTAAAGAGCGGCCGGCCGGCACGAATATGCATTGATAGGCTGTGCACTTCTGAAGGCTGATGGTTTTTTTTTTTTTTTTTTTTTTTTGAGTCTATACGCCTGTCTCCAGGCTGATGATTAGTTAGCTCTGAAGTGGCAATGTTATGGATGATAAGGCAGGTAGACTGATTCATTTTCAGCTCCACATTTGAATATAAAAGTGCATGCAGACGTGGCCTCGATAAACTCCAAGGGCCAGTTACCAGTACTATACTTCGTTTGCATATGATTAACAGGGCGATCATCCTTTCCCTCAGCCCAGTCATGCGAACCTTAGGCCACGGGCCGACGTAGTTGAGACCTAAACACGGGTGGGGTAACGTCGTACAACCCATTGCACAAATGACTGAGGCACAGTGTGGTGTTGTCATTCCGGCATGGATCCGATTGAGCCAAATGTTAAGTGCTAGCGAGGTAGTAGAGATTGCCCCTTGTCTTTGCATCTGACACCGTGTGCACATCAGTCGATTGATGATCAATCTTTTCCTGACCCATCGAACCAGATCATCTCTTTTCTCCCTTTCCTCCCTCCTTCGGATCCACATGTTCGAATTGCAGGCTCGGTGAGGGGTTCCTGTCAGCTCACATGCTTTGTGCAGGCAATGTGACAGGCCACCCATAGTCACGCAAGATACCTAGGCTGGGCTTGTGTTTGGTTCCCAGAAGCGGGGTTGGTTCAGACGCTTGTCAGCCTCTCGATCACTACTTTTCCAGTCCATGACTTGTTTGCCATATAATCAATGTATGGGCACAGAAGGGCCCCTCTTTGAGGTTTGCTGGCTTCAGATTGTTCCTAGAAGTCCAGCTGTGAACTGTGATTCTGCTTGAAGTGAAACGAGGATGCAGTCCTATCACAACAGACCCTATTGATGATCGAGTGTCAGCCTCCAGAGCCTTACAAACCCAAACAAAGAACAATTTTCCTCGAGTCAACTTTGCTAGCATGCCCCCAGTGTGCCCATTCAGGGTAAGACCAAACATGGCTCTACAATTATACCATGTGAGTGTCCTCAGATATCCATATCTCGAGACGGTTCCTATTGACATCATTTGGATGGGAATGGGAATGCTGGTGTTTGTAAAGAGTGATCTGTGTTAGTGCGGCCTCAGATTGATCATCTCCTTGGCTGAACCACTGAAGAAGCAAAACACAGAGAATTCAGCCTAACAACTAAAAACCGGTGGAAAGGAGGACCCAGTGTACAAATCTGAAGTACGGGAAAGTATATGCCTAGCAGTTCCCACTAAAGTTGTGATTAGGCCCGGTTTAATTTCTCGAGCCAAGATCCTCGGTAGGAAACGGTCAAGTCATGGGATGGCCTAAGTGGCGGAAAGGCCCTCAGCCTTTGCAGTTTCCTGAAAAGTTTGCTACTCTTGCTCTACCGCTCTGAGCCCCCCTCGCGAGCAACAGCAATGTGTGAAATTGAAACAGAGCAGGTCGATGGGCCGATCAGGCATGACTTACATTAGTCTCGACTGAGGGACATGAGTGCCATTACTTCGTGCTCCACCTGAAGGAGCGGCTGTTATCAGCCGTCCTTAGCTTGACCATGGGCCCCATCATCCAGAGTACGATTTACGCCGCACACCCTACCCGGCAAACAAATTTCCAGTCCTTCAACATTACCAGCTTCGAAGGCCCTTTACCCCACAGCAGGCCAGACAGTTTTGCAACCCCCAGCACTACCAGGCAGCAGTGAGATATATTTTATTTCGGAAGCGTGCTAGGTTGGCAGTTCTGTGAAAAGATCGGTAAGTTCAGGGTAAGACTTAGCTAGCTCCCATCCCCTTTCCCAACGTTCATTATCGAAGTATACATCACCGGTGTAACCAGCGCAACCGTACACAATGCTCTGAAAATTCCGAATGGAAAAGCCCACTTTGCAGTTGCTCGACTGAAAGCTCCGTACTATCCGCAAGTGCCTTTGATCCATGGCATTGAGAAGGATCCCCAGTCACGGCATGTCATGGCCTCCGCGACTTCGCCGAATTGATCACTTTCCGTCAGTTCATTCGCGAGCAGTCCCCGAATGGCACTTTCTCGAAACTCAGACTCACCAAATTATTCACTACCCTCAACAACTCCACATAATCCCTATGGTAACACCTCAACTCATTGGAGATCAACTTTATCTGATCCTATCCCAGGGGGCTCATTGCGCAATTTCCCCAAGGCAAATGTCACGCCGTCCGCTAAAAGAAGGGATCCAAATTACCCGGATGGCAACCCCGCAGCTAGTCTGGTTGCAGACCTCAACAACCTTTCCTAAACCTGAATTCCTAAGCAAAGGCCCAACCAGCAACGGTATTACTTAGGGAAATGCCGGAAGATCACCAGAATTTGCCGCCCCTGATTTCTTAGCATGCAGGACCATCTCAAAGGGTGTTAGTGACCTTCTCAATATGAGGTTTCCGTTTTATCTCTATGATAACCAATGTTTCGCGTTCAAGTGGCTCTTCATTATTTTCCACGGTAACTAAGATTTTCACCCACCCCAGCCCAGCATGGATGCCAAAAACGCATATATACCACATATGCAAGCTATGCTCTGTGTCACAAAGTAACCTCCGCCATACCTCCTGTTTTGTAGGGTAAAAAGAAATTCTGAAAACGTGCCCACCCCAAAAACTGTTACTTCGTTTCAAACCATTGAGGGGTTAATCACGGAGATTTGTTCGTATCGATTCTTCCTGCATATGCCCTAATTTGCCAATGGCCAAGTTCCAAATTCATGTCTCTCGTTAATCGAAATAATCCTGGTATTCATTCTGCATGGTTGGGCAGGCTTGATAGAGTAGGTAGCTAGGTGCCCAACAGTGATCCAAACTGCAAGTTGGACCCTGAGTCAATACATGCCAGTACCGCATCTACTGGCGAACAAAGGTCATGTCGCCTTTCAAGATATAGGCCGAGCTCACGTTAAAGCCACTTGCTTCTGACCTTGTATATCGACTTTCCTGCCTGAGCTCGGCCCATGTCTTGAAAAGCAACATAGACCTTTGTTCGCCAATAGATGCGGTACCGTGGACGTAGTATAAACGCATTAAGTGCATACCTGTTTGGAAGGGAGCAGCATAATCAACAATGCATCTCGGCCACATGGCAACTTTTTTGGGGGGAG
>Ga0307514_10002863_pt1 | contig 17252 bp, 12 predicted proteins | sample 16_EM_MG_FD_203088 | JGI IMG/M metagenome (GOLD analysis project Ga0307514, IMG submission 203088) | Populus trichocarpa ectomycorrhiza microbial communities from riparian zone in the Pacific Northwest, United States - 16_EM | ecosystem: Host-associated > Plants > Roots > Unclassified | place...
CTGGACGATGTGCCGGACGTGCTGCTCCTGCGCGAGGAGGTGCTCGCCGGACTGTCCGAGCCCGACTTGTACATACGCGAAGCCGACGAACCTGGCTTCGTCGGCGCACACATCGGCGGCCAACCCGGCAGTTCGGGCGAAGCCATCGGGGTCTTCGACGGCCGGCGCCTGGTGGCCTACGCGATGCTCGGCCTGCCCGCGGCCGATGAGGCGGACAACCTGGGGCATGCGCTCGGACTGGCCAGCGCGGAGCGTGCCGAGGTGGCGCATATCGCCAGCTGCATGGTGCGCGAGCCCTACCGCGGGCATGGCCTGCAGCGTGTGCTGCTGGCCGCACGCTTCTCGCTGGCTCAGGCGCATGGCCGCCGCGTCTGCGCGGGCATGGTCTCGCTGCACAACCAGGCCAGCCGGCGCAACCTGATGCGCGAAGGCATGCGCGTGGCGTGGGTGGGCCACCTCAACGGGCTGCGCCGCCAGATCCTCGCGCTGCACCTGCGCCAGCCGTGGACCTTTTCGCGTGACCGCATCGAACTCGTCGAAAGCCTGGACTTCGAACGCCAGTGCGCCCTGGCACGTCAGGGCTGGTGGGGCGTGAGCGTACTCGAAGGGCCGGGGCAGGATGCACTGGTGTTCGCCGCGCTCGAAAAGGCCGCCGCGCCGTGCCATACCCTTTTCCATATCCCGCCTCATGCCGCACCCCGGTAGCGCACCGCAACGCAGGTGATGTCATCGGCCTGCGCGGCACCATCCTCGAACAACCGCACGGCCCCAAGCACCGCATCCGGCCAGGGTGCGGTGCGTTGTGCGGCCTCGTGCACGACCTGCACCAGGGCTGCTTCACCGAACAGCTGGCCACCATGGTTGGTGGCCTCGGTGACGCCATCGGTGTAGAGCAGCAGTGTGTCGCCAGCGTCCAGACGGATGCGTCCTTCGTTGAAGGCCTGCTCTTCCAGCACCGCCAGCGCCATATTCCGGCTGCCCGATAGCAGCGAAATCGTACCGTCCGCGCCGCTGTGCCGCAGCGGCGGATTGTGGCCGGCGTTCACGAACACCAGCTCGCCGCTGTGCAGATCGAGGATGCCGAAGAACACCGTGACGAACATCATCTGCTCGTTCTCGGCGCAGAGCTGGTCGTTGAGCCGGGCGATCACATCCGCCGGGCGCTGCAGCAGCAGGGCATTGCTCTTGAGCAGGGTGCGCGAGATCGCCATGAAGAAGGCGGCCGGCACGCCCTTGCCGGAAACGTCGGCCACCACCAGGGCCAGGCGCTGCGCGTCGATGGCGAAGTAGTCGTAGAAATCGCCGCCGATCTCTTTGGCCGGAACCATCAGCGCAGAGACCTGTACCGCAGGCGTGGCGGGTGCGCCGCGCGGCAGAATCGACAGTTGCATGCTGCGCGCGATCTCGAGTTCCTGCTGCAGGCTCACCAGCAGCGCCTGCTGCTGCATCGCGGCCTGCAGCTCGCGCAGCAGTTGCACCAGGCGCCCCTGCTGCGAAGTCACCAGACCCGACATGCGACCCAGGATGCTGGCCAGTTCGGCCAGTTCGTTGTCGGTCTGCCGGGGCTCGGGCCCACCGCCATCGGCGTGGCCGACGCCGCGCGCGTCGGGATCGAGTGCGAGCAGGATGTCGGTGCGTGACACATCGTCCAGGCTCTCGGCCAACCGCATCAGCTGATTGCGGATCAGGCGTTCCTGCTGCTGGCGGGTGCGGATGCGTTCCTCGCGCAGCATCTGCAGGTTGAGCATTTCGCCGCGCAGCGCCGCCACGCCACGCGCAATGCGGCCGGCCTCGTCGGCCTTGGCCTCGTCCGCGTCGTCGGGCGCCGCGCGCAGGTCACCCTGCGCCAGCGCGCCCAACACGCCGACCGCGCGCTCCAGCGGCTGCATGGCGCCGCGCAGGTAGGTGAACACCAGGCCACCGAGCCCCATCAGCAGCAGCAGGCCGCCGGCCACCGAGCACCAGGCCATGCGCCGGTCGGCAAGGTACTGGTCGCTCGCGTCGCGCAGCGCCAGCAGCGCGCCGATTTGCCGCCCGCCCGGTCCCTGCAGGGGCAACACTCCCGCCAGCCAGTGCCGGCCAGCCGTGTCGTCCGACACACCACGGGACATGCCTTCGAACGCGGTGACTGCCGCCTGGCGTACCGCGGGCACGATCCCTTCGCGGGCCAGCAGGCCGGGCTGCGTGCCCGCCACTTCGCGCCCGCGCAGGTTCAGCAGAAAACTCTCGCCCTGCAGCATCTGGGCCAGCGGACCGAGCCGCGCCGCCGCGTCGAGCCCTAGCGCCAGCACGCCGACCCGCTCGCTGGCGCCGATGCGGTGGCTGACCACCCAATGGTACTGGTCGCGCGAGACCTGGCTCAGGCCCTGCGGTCCATCGGTTTCCTTCGCACCGTCCACGCCGTTCGCACCATCCGCGCCATCGAGCGTGCGGCTGATCCAGCCGGTCTCGATCAGTGAGTCCCGCCTGAAATCCGTGGCACTGGTATAGACCAGCCTGCGCCGTGCATCGTAGACATCGGCACGCCATTCCGGGTGCTCGCGCAGCAGCGCATTGAGCAGCGCGGTCATTGCCGGCCGGTTCTGCTCGCGCCAGGCCTTGGACCAGGCCGGCTGCGCCATCAACCGGGCGCTACCCTCACGCAACTCGGCCAGGGCTTCGCTTTCGATCTTGGTCCACGCCACCCGCTGGGTACGCAGCAAGGCCTCGTGGTAGCGCGACCTGAGGTCGCGGTCGCGCAGCCACACCGCACCAGTGCAGGCCATCAGCAGGCCTAGCGCCACCAGCACGACCAGCAGCGTGATACGCGTCCTAAGCTGCATCGAGAGTCCCCGCGTCTTCCGCGCGTAGCGCGGCCCGGTCCAACACCAGCACCGCCAGGCAGCCCAGCGCCAGCCCGATGGCGAGCGTCGAGGAAAGCAGCGGCAGGAAATCCTCGATCCGCCGCAACGCCGATGGGTCCAGCGCGAGCAGCAACAGGGTCCAGCCAGGCCCGACCAGCAAGCCGCCGATCAAGCCACCGCGGCGCCAGGCAGCATGCTGGCATGCGAGCCGACGGATATCCCAGGGCAGGCGGGTTACCGCGTGCAGCGCCGCGCCGGCGGCCAGCGCCATGCACAGCCCCCAGACGCCCCATCCGATCCAGTCCAGCCCCTGCGCCGTGGGCGGCGCCACCCCCATCAGCACGGTACCGGCCACGCACCAAGCGAGCCAGCCTGCGAGGAGACCGAACCAGCGCGCACCTTCCGCGTATGGCAGCGGCGGTATCTCGCGTGAGGTGGACGAAGCAAAAAGATCGTGGCCTTCGGCGTGGCGCAAGGCCGCGTCGAGCTCAGCTCGGCGCTGGGCCACGGGTTCGGTCTGCCGCAGCGACTTCGCCAGCCGGCTGAGCCGCAGGTGCTGCTCATTGGTCTGCCGCAGTTCAGCCGCGAGCCACTGCAGCCGGCTGTCGAACCCGCGCCGCGCAAGCACCGGCATGCGGCGCGACAGGTCGCCCGCAGCCACGCTGCGGCAAACGGAACGCAGCAAGCCGTCGCGCAACCGGGGGCCGCTGGCCAGGGCATAACGCACCGCTTCGCTGGCCGTCAGCGCAATCACCAGCACGGCACAAAGCAGCAGCGGCGCCCAGGCCAGCAGCAGTGCCGCCGGCCCTTGCAGGCGGCGCACCAACAGCACCTGCGCGATCGGCCGACCGTGCAGCAGCACCGGCGACACGGTAACCCGCGCTGAGCCCAGGAGTGCCTCAGCCTGCGGTGGCTGCAACCACAGCACCCGGCGCTCGGCATCGACCAGGGCCAATGCCTCGATGTCGCGCGAGTCCGCGATGCGCTGAGCAAACATCCCTTGCACGCCTTCGAGCCGGCCCAACGGAATGCCCAGGGCGACCGCGCGCTGTATCTGCTGGGCGATGCCGTCGGCCAACAGGTCGACCCGGATTTCGCCTTCGCGGGCAGACAGGTCGTCCAATTGCTTCAAGGCGGTCCAGGCGAGGACCAGCGCGATCGCGCCGGCCAGGAACAGGCCCAGCCACGTCAAACGCCGCGCTGCGTCGGGCGGCGAACTCATGCCGACGTCTGCCCGGCTTCACCAAGCCTGGTCAGGGTCTCCTGCAACCGGCCCTGGCAGGCCTGCAGCCGCTGCCAGGCCTGGTCCATGGCCTGCGCGTCGCGCAGTTCGCGCCGCGCCGCGAGGGTGCGGCTCACCACGGCGCAAGCCAGCGCGCCCAGCACCATCGCCAGCATGCCAGCCACCGCAAGCAGACCGGAGACGCGGGGCCTGGCTGCGGACGCCGAGGTGAGGCTGACATAGCCGGTGGTTTCCCCGAACGGCCCGAGCACCGCGACGCCGACCGTGGCGTCGCCGCCGACCGAAGAGGACCAGCGCAGCGCGCGCTCCGACGGCTGGCGCACGCCCTGCCCAACCGACTTGGCTGTTGCGGCCCGCCATGCGTCTGGCACGGACTCACCGATCGAGCCGCGATCAGTGTTAAACAATGAAACGCCCTGGAGGTCGAAGACCTCGGCCGACACCAAGCTCGCGTCCTGCGCCAGTGCTTCTTCGAGCAGGGCCTGCGCATGCGCGCTGTCGCCCAAAGCGAAACCCAGTGCCAGGTCCGCTTCCAGGCGTTCCTTGATGTCGTGCAGGTCGATCTGCAGCCGCACGTCGCGCATGTCCTGCACCGCCTCGCGCTGCAGACCCAAAATGAGCGCCAGGATCAGCACGCTGCCAGCCAGCCAAATGAGAAGCCAGACCCCACCGGACTCGAGGCATGCCGCAGGGCTGACGCGCGGCCTGGGCCAGGGTGCGGGTACCGCTGCCGCGGGAGGCGGTTGCGGCGACTCGAAGGTTGGAACAGGCGGGTGCATGCCAGAATCGTATTTCTTGGTTTATACGGCTATGGCATTGCCGCACGGCTGCGCCGCATGCTTCAATCGAACCCCATGAGCGATCTCTTCACCGTACCGCCGGCCGAATTTCACCGCGAGCTGCCCGCCCGGCTCGACGTGATCGAGAGCCTGACCAACGAGCTCACCGCCTGGGCCGAACCGCTGGGCGTGCCCGCCAGCGTGCTGGCACGGATGGGACTGATGCTGGACGAACTGTTCACCAACATCGTGCTGTATGGCTACAAAAAGCAGCCGGGGCAGGTGGAGGTCGATGCCACCCTCGCGGACCGGGTCTTGACCCTCTCGCTGATCGACTTCGCATTCGCCTACGACCCACTGCAGACGCCCGAAACAGACACCACGCTGGGGCTCGACGACCGCGAGATCGGCGGCCTGGGCGTTCAGTTCGTACGAAGGATGGCCGATGCCGTGTCTTACCGGCGCATCGGGCACAAGGGGCGCGAGGCCAATGCGCTGACCTTGGTCAAGCGGTTCTGAGACGGAGCCGTCGCGCAGCCTCAAACCCTTTGCATCGCCCATGCCGGCTGCGTATGCGAAGCCCGTTTCACTTCGGGCTGGGCAATGGTGGAATCCGGCGCGACTTCGAGCCGGGCCGCCCAGGTTTCAGCCTGGTTCAAAAACGATTCCAACACATCGCGCAAACCGGCCTCGCCGGCCTCCCTCAGCGGCAGCTGTATTTGCAGGTAGGCCCGTCGGTCGGGGGCGATGGACAGCATTGCCCCGGCAATACCCCGGCCCATGAAATTGGCTTCCAGCATGGCCCGCAAGATTGGAGCCGGCAGCCCGTCAGCTTGTAACGGAGGGCACAGTGGACAGTTCAGCAAGATCCGACCCGTGCCGCGTTCCAGCACCAGCGTCACCACCCAGCGCTGGTCGAACACCAACTGGCAGGTTCCGGCATTGCCGAAGCGCAGTCCAGGCACACCCATGCGCTCGCCCAGATCGGCAATCAATTGGTCGGCATTGCTATCACGCATGTGGCGGTCGAACGCAGGTGAAAGAGACAGGACGGATCAAACGGGTTTGCCATTGTTTTATGTAACGGAATGTCGTCCAAACAAGGATCGTATTTGCACCGTGTGGGCTTGTCTGTAGAACAAATGCGCTACAAGCCGTGCTACAAATCCGTGGTAAGTGTGTTGCACAATGTTGCACAATGGCGCTCCCGAGTTCCGATGCAGACCTTACACACCGCCCCAGAACCGCTCCCCATCCATGTCGTGATCGTCGAAGACGACCTCGGTTTTCGCGATGCTTTGAGCCAAATTGTGCAAACCGTGCCGGATATGCGGCTGGCAGGTATGGCCAGCACACGGGCAGAAGGCCTTGCCCTGTTGCAAGGCCCACCGGCAGATGTTCTGTTGGTCGACCTGGGTTTGCCGGACGGCTCGGGCATCGACGTCATCCGGGCGGCTGCGTTGCAGTGGCCCAGTTGCAGCATCATGGTCAGCACCAATTTCGGCGACGAAACCCATGTCATGCGCTCGATCGAAGCTGGCGCGGCGGGTTACCTGCTGAAGGACAGTTCGCCTGCAAAAATGATCGACGAAATCCGTAGCCTCGCCAATGGCGGTAGTCCGATCAGCCCGATCATCGCGCGGCAGGTGCTGGCACACTTTCGGCAGGCTGCTGCAGGCAAAGCGGGCACCCAGGAGTCGACCGCAGACCCGGCCACCCAGCAATCGGTGCTATCGGCCCGCGAGAAAGAGGTTTTGAACTTCATTACCAAGGGATTCAGCACGCCTGAAATCGCCAAGCTGATGCAACTGTCGCACTTCACAGTGCGCAGCTTTGTGCGGCGCATCTACAGCAAGCTCAAGGTGACGTCGAAGGCGGAAGCCATTTATGAAGCGAAGACGCTAGGGCTCTTGGCCGATTAGTGCTGTGCCCATGTTCAAGACTGCCAAGAATGCGATCGGCGCCGCATGAGATACCGTCCTACGCCCCTTTTTGCCAATGCCGTATTCGTCTTTTCCGTGGCCTTGCTGGTTGCTGTAGGTGTCTGGTATCTAGTGGCCGGCGGTACGCCGCCACTGTCAGCGAGTCTGCACCTAACACAGGCCGACTGGCAGCGTGTCGATGCACCGGGTTTCAGTGCACCACCGTCCACGCTGGACAGCAAGGCCTTGCCGGACACATGGCAGCGTGTGGTACTGCCCCTGGCGTTGCCCATCTTGCCCATGGACGTACGCCCCCAGGCCGATGCCGCCGGCCCCATCCGCACCACCTGGGTCAAACTGTCCACACAGGGGCAGCCCCTTCCTTCCGGCCCCCTGGCGCTGTATGGCATACGCGTTAAAACGGGCGGCACCATTGCGGTGTATGCCAACGGCCGATTGGTACACCGGGCACAGCAACAAGGCCAACTGTGGAACAGTTTGTTCACTCCGCTATGGGTTGTGCTGGACAAGAGTACGGGCGACGCGCCGCTGAGCGAGATTCTGATCCGTGTGGAGCACTCTCCCAGCTCCCGGGTGGCCTTGTCCTCGTTGTGGCTAGGCCCCGCCGAGGCACTGCGAGGACGCTACTACGTGCGCCAATGGCTGCAGCGGGAACTGCCGGCGACGCTCAACGCAGCGTTTCTGGTGGTGGGCCTCTTTGCCTTATTGGTGTGGTTCAAGCGCCGCCACGAAATGGCCTATCTGCTTTTTTTCAATCTCGCCGCTGTCTCCTTTGTGGGGCATCTGCACTACTACGCAGACCTGCCAATCACCCAGGGCTGGTTTGCCTGGTTGACCGCCAACGCCCTGTTCTGGCTGGTCATGGTCTTGCATTTATTCCTTTGTCAGTTGCATGGCCGTGCGCTCATAGGGTTGACACGTGCTGTGGTCGGCACAACCGGTGTGATCAGCGTGCTGACACTGCCTGTGCTGGGTGTGTTGCCGGTGTTTCCGAGCACTTCCCTACTCGTTCCGCTGGTGTATGCCATCGTTGTGCTCATGGCTGCAACAATCTGCCTGGTGGGCGGCATTTACGCCTGGCGCCGTTCCAGAGAAGGGCGGCTGTTGGCCATCGGCCTGGGCGTGTGCACCCTGCTGGGCGTGCCTGACTGGCTGCTGCATAACGACGTCATCAGTCCAGAAGGATGGTTTCTGGGGGCCTACACCAATGCCGTCACGTTCGGCATGTTCGGACTCCTGATGTACCGGCGTTACGTCAATGCCATCGGCGAGGTGGAGCAGCTCAATGCCGGCCTTGCACAACGCCTGCAAGCGCGCGAAGCCGAGCTGGAACTCAGCCACCAGCAACTGCGCGAGGCACAGGTGCGGCAAACCATCAGCGATGAGCGCCAGCGTCTGATGCAAGACATGCACGATGGCCTGGGCTCGTCGCTGATCAGCGCCATCCGCTCGGTGGAGCACGGCGGCGTGAGCGAGCTGAAGGTCTCGCAAATCCTCAAGGATTGCCTGGACGACCTGAAGCTGACCATCGACTCGATGGAGCCGGTCGAAGCCGACCTGCTGCTGTTGCTGGCCACGCTGCGCTTCCGGCTGGAGCCGCGCCTGGAGGGTACGGGTATTGCCTTGTTGTGGGAGGTGCAGGAGCTGCCCACGCTGGCTTGGCTCGATCCGTCCAGCGCGCTGCATATTCTGCGCATCGTGCAGGAGAGCATCGCCAACATCCTGCGCCATACCCGGGCGACCGAAATCCGGGTGAGCACCGCCTTGGAGGCTGATGGCGTGCGAGTCTGCATTGAAGACAACGGCCAGGGTTTCGATGTCGACAAAGCCCTGGGCACTGCCACGGGACGCGGCTTGCACAACCAACAGCGCCGCGCCCAGGCCGTGGATGGCACGGTGACCTGGCTGTCCGAGCCGGCGGGCACCCAGTTCACGCTGTGGCTACCGCTGAAGCGTGGGGCCTTGGCTACATAGAGGCAAGAACCCATCGGGTATATCCCTCCCACGGAAGCTGGGGACATTCGCTGCCGCCAGAGAACTCGACCACAATCTGGAAGCGTTTGAACATGGTGTCGGCGGGTCAAATCAGTATCTGCGGCAGCAATCACGGGATCTGGCAATGTGGGAAGGACCGGCGAGCATACCGGTCGCGCGCCTTCGACCATCTGCCGCGAGATTGCACGCAACGCAGCGCCTGGCACGGCCGCCTGAGCGGACTAGTGAATACTTTGAGCATGGGCCAGTTCGATATGCCGCTTGATTCAAGTTTGTTGATGCCGGATCAATAAAGGCTGTCAGAAACAAGCGGACTGGTCAGTCCTACGTCTGCCTGTTTTGGAGTTCAGATAACACCCACCCCTTCGTTGGTACGCCAATCTACGTCCCTGCTGTGTTGGCTTAGCCCGATGGTGCCTATGCGCAGCAAGTTGTTGGCATCGGCTACTACTACAGCTTCGCTGAAGTAATAACCTTGCGCGAGGGTTGTAGAGCCGGTTGAGTTCAGAAAGGCACGCTGTGCTTCTGTTTCCACGCCTTCGACAATGATTCCAATATGGGCCTCGCGTGCGAGGTTAATAATGGAACGAACGGTGGTTGCGCTGGCAGGATCGTCGACAGCACTTTGAAGCATCGACTGTGCGATCTTCAGATGGTTTACGCGGTAGGCGCGGAGGTATTCGAACGATGAATACTCGGTACCGAAGTCGTCAATGGCAATCCTGACGCCAAGCACGCGTAGTCGCGGCAGTACGTCGTTATGGGTCCAGGTCATCTGGGCCAGCGTCGCTTCCGTCACATCGAACTCCAGATTGGATGGCTCAAGCCCCCATATCTCAAGGGCCTTCACGACATCGCGAATCAATTCACTGCCGTTTTTGAGCTGGCCCAGCGATAGATTGATCGCAACAATGGGCGGGGCCATGTCTTGGTCATGCCATAGACTCATTTGCTTGCAGGCTTGGTTCAGCACCCAACGTCCCAACGCGACGATGCTGCCGGTCTTTTCCGCGATGGGTACGAACACACCAGCGCTGAGAAGGCCGCGCAGCGGATGGTTCCATCGTACCAAGGCTTCCATCCCGACGATCTTTCCAGACGACAACTCGACCTGCGGCTGGTAGTAAAGCTCCAGCTCGTCGTGCTCGATTGCTTGGCGCAACTCCTCGCCAAGCGTAACCCGGTCCAATACCTCCTGGTCTAGATTTTCGCTGTGGAAGTGGTACTGGTTGCGGCCTTCATCTTTCGAACGGTAAAGGGCCAAATCGGCCTGAATCACCATGGCATCCGGGCCTGCACTGCCCCCGACGTATGGGCAGATGCCGATACTGGCAGAAATATGCACTTCGTTGCCATTGAGCAGATACGGAAGAGCCAGCGCTCTCTGGATCTTCGCAGCCAATGCCCCCGCGTTTGTTGGTTCACCCATTTCCCCTTGCAATATGGCGAACTCGTCGCCGCCCAGGCGGGCTATCAGATCGGTTTCCCGGGTACAGCTCCGCAGGCGTTGGGCCACATCGCACAGCAGCAAATCGCCGACGGGATGGCCCAGCGTGTCGTTTACTGCCTTAAAGTGGTCCAGGTCGATGTAGTGGATCGCGAACGGAACGGCGCCGCGCTGCGCCGCCGCATAGGCTTGGTGCAGTCGGTCAGTGAAAGTGGATCGGTTTGCCAGGCCCGTCAGCCCATCGGTGCGCGCAACCCGTGCGATCTGCTCTTCTGCCGCCTTGCGTTCCGTGATATCGATGACGATCCCTTCGATTTCGACAAGTCGCCCCTCCTTGTCGCGCACGGGAACGTAGCGGTTCTCGACCCAGCGCCGGGCACCGCTTCCGGTGCGCATGTGGTATTCGATCGAGGCACCTTGCGCGTCCTTTTCCAGCACACGCGCCATCGCATCGAATACCGTGGCGTGGTCAGCCGGATCGATCAGGAGATCCGCCCAGTTCGAATTGGCCAGCAGGCTGGCCGGATCGTGGCCGAATTTTGTGATGTTGTGTGAAATGTAGATCAGTGGAAACGACGGTTCGCCGCGTAAACGGTAAAGGATGATGGGGCTGTTCTGAACAATGATGTTGGCGTCGGACAGCTCCCTGGTTCTCTCCTCCACTGCCTCCTCCAGCAGATTCATCCGCAGCAAGGCATCTTCGGTCATTTGCCACTTCACCGTGAGGGCACTGGCCAACTGGCGAACCTCGATCGGATCAAACGGTTTCTTGAGAACCAGCAAGCGATCACGTGCATCCAGGCGTTCGAAGACCTCACTCCATGATTGGTCGGCATAAGCGGTGCAAATCACGATCTGCAGACGGGGATCGGCCTGCCATAACTGCTCGATCGTCTCAACCCCATCCCAACCAGGAGGCATGCGCATGTCAATGAAGGCCAGCGCATAAGGCTGATTTTTCTGCAATGCGTCTTGGACCATTGCCAACGCCTCTTGTCCCTGGTACGCGCTGTCCAGCGTAAAGCCGACTGCGGCTGTCTTGGCCGAGGTACCGAACAATGCGGACTCGAAGTCGTCCAGTTCCGCCGTTGCTGTTGCCGGTATAAGAATTCGGCGGTAATCCGCGTGGATGGCAGGCATGTCATCTGCCAAGAGAATGCGTCGATTCTGTTGCTGGCTCATGGCAGCTCCTCGGTTGTTTTGATCGGAAGTTCGAGCGTGAATGTTGCTCCAGTGTCCGGTCCATCGCTGTGGGCGGTCAGTGTTCCGCCCATTTCACTCGCGGCGTTCACTGCGCTATGCAGACCGAATCCATGTCCAGTCTTTTTTGTGGTGAACCCGTGCGCGAACAATTTGGCCAAGGTTTCCGGTGCGATCCCCATTCCGTTGTCCGCGACACGGATACGCAGGCGCTGTCCTGGTGCCACATCCACCCGCAGTGTGAGCTTGGGCTCGCGATCGGTCATACCCTCCATGGCCTGCTCGGCATTACCGATCAGATTCACCAGTATTTGCAGTATCCGCCCTTTGTTCAGCTGTAGCTCGGGAATGGGGGCAATGTCCTGCTCCACCACCACGTGGCGGAGCGCCAACGCCGCAGCGTTGATCTGCAATGCATCTTCCAGCAGTTCGCCGATCTGCACCTTCTCCAGCAGCATGGAGGCTCCTGCATGGACTTGCTGTGCGGCGATGATCTCTTTGACGTGGTCTACATTCTTGACCAAAGCCATCAGTTCTTCGACGGTGCCCTGCTGCTCCGCCACCAGCACGGGCGCCAATTGGCGCAGGTAGCCGGGAAGCAGCTTGCCTTTTGCGTCCGATGCGAGAAACGCAGCCAAGTCGTTCGCATGCTCAGCCATCAGTTGGACCGCCCGGGTGAACCCCTGTATCTTGGATGTTCGAATGTTGGAAAGGATCAATGCGGCCGAAACATTCACGCTGTTGAGCACATTGCCCACGTTGTGCAACACATTAGTGGCGATCTTGGCCATGCCCGCCAGGTGCGCACTTGTCACTAGATCGGCCTGCGCTTTGTGCAATGCGCTTTCCGTCTGTCTGCGCCGGGTCACGTCATGCATGGTTCCTTCATAAAACAAGATCGTGCCATCCGCATCGCGCACCAATCGGGCCGTCACAGAAACCCATATCTGGCTGCCGTTCTTGCGCCGCGCTGCCAACTCGACCTGCGAGATCGACTCCTCCCGCACCAACAGCGCCAGTGCTTCGCTGTGTTGTGACGAGCCAATGTAGACTTCGGTAGCAATGTCGCCAACTGTTTCCTGCAGTTGCTCCGGCGTGTCGTAGCCCAGAATGCCGGCCAGAGCCAGGTTCGCAGAAATAATGCGTCCTGCCAGCGAGATCTGAAAAATACCCTCGGTCGCATGTTCGAAGATGGCGCGGTATTTTTCTTCGGCCTTCTGTCGTTCGGTGCTCTCGATGGCCAATTGGCGGCTCATGCGGCTCAGCACAACGGCGATCAGGATCAACACGAGGCTGCCGGCGGCGGCCCGCCACAGGTAGGTATGCTGGCTGCTACGCGTGGCTGCCAGCTGTTCGTCCGCCGACAGCCCGACGATTACGGCAAGCGGAAACTCGTAGAGCTGGCGCGCACTGGTGTAGCGCGGCACGCCATCCCAGGCGTTGGTGGACAGCATGGCTTCGCGGCTTGCCTGATTCGCGGCCGGCACCACAGCGATGTAGTCGAGTGTGTCGCCGGCAGAGACAGCTTCTCCGGTGCGCCGGGCACGAAACACGCCGTCGACTCCCAGGACCCCAAGCACGCCATGCTCGCCCAGTTTGGACGTCTCATAGCTGCTGACGAAATAGGCCGCGTCCACGGCAATTGTCACGATGCCGGCGAACCTTCCGTCCGCTGTGTCGAGCCGGCGGCTGAAATGCAGCTTGTCTTCACCGGCGCTTGGGCCACGCGGCGGCCGGCCGATCGAGAGGGAATCGACTTGGCGCGGGATCTGAAAGTAATCTTGGTCGGCGACATTGGCCACGGCGGACGGCTTGGTGCTCGCCACGACATCGCCCGTACTGTCCGCGATGCTGACGACAAATAGCAGTGATGGCGGCAACAGCGACTTATCCTTCAGCTCTTGCAGCAAGGCCTGCTTGCCCCTATGTTCATACGCGTACTTGACGAACTTCAGCGTGAGGTCGATTTCGCGCAGCACACGCACGACCCGTGCTTCGTAGGTCTCGGCCAGTTCGTCGCTCGATACGGCCGCGGCACGCTCGGCGGCCGCACGCTCGACCTTGATCAGATTCAGCGTCGTGCCCCAGACGACGCCCAGAACCAGAATCGTGATCGCCGGAAACAGAATGGTCGGCTCGGTGACCCGAGTCAGGCAGCGCCGGAACTTGACCGTAGCGCCAGCGGCGCCGAGCCATGCAAGCGCCTGCGCGGTGCTGCGTATCTTCAGTTTCATTGCAGTCTCCAAGTGCCTCCTGGACGTGTTAGGCATCGGCCCCAGGGAGGATGCCGCCTCAGGGTAACCCAGTGGCGATCGAGAGCACTGTGCGGTGCCACACATTATTTGGTGCCCGTGCACCGGAGCATCCAGGCAGGCCGAAGACTTTCATCGTGGCACAAGGTCTATTCGGCAACCTTGACAAGGATCAAGTGCGCGGATCCTCGTGCGACGTACAAAGCACCTCAGATTGTTTGCCCCATACCGACAATGAGGGGTACGCTAGGGTTCTTGAGGAGACTATATGACGAATACTCGGTTGCGGCCGCTCATGGCCGCGCTGTCGCTGGCATTGAGCGGGGCTGCCCAGGCCGCCGAAGGCGACGCCGCGATCTGGTCGTTCGGCGGCTTCGGGACGCTCGCAGCCGTGCATTCGAGCGAGCGCGAAGCCGATTTCGTGGGCAGCAACATGCAGCCCAACGGCGCCGGCCGCACTCAGGCGACCAGCTTCAGTCCGGACAGCAGGCTCGGCGGCCAGCTCACGGCCAGGTTCACGCCCGGGTTGTCGGCCGTGCTGCAGGTCGTGACCCAGCACCAGTATGACAACAGCTGGACGCCGCAGATCGAGTGGGCCAACGTTCAGTATCAGCTCACACCCGCGCTGCGCGTGCGCCTGGGCCGCATCGTGATGCCCAACAACCTGCTCTCGCAGACCCGCTATGTCGGCTATGCCAACCCCTGGGTGCGCCCACCGCAAGAGGTCTATGGCGAAAGCACAATCACCAGCAACGACGGCATCGACAGCGCATACGTCATGCGCTTCGGCGACGCCATCAACACCGTCTCCGGCTTCTACGGCACCAGTACCGCCAAGCTGCCAAACAGCAGTGGCGGCAGGGCCAAGGCCAACCCGAGCTGGGGTATCAACAACACACTGGAGATGGGCGCCACGACCCTGCGTGTCGGCTTCGTCTCGACCAAGATAGACCTCGTCGGAACTCAAGTGGACTCGCTGATCGCCGGACTGAACGGCTTTGGCGCCGCAGCCTCCGCCATCCCCGTATCCAGCATCAAGACGGCCGGCGCTCAGTCCTATGCACTGGCACAGAAGTACGCGCTCGAAGGCATCTCGCGCCAGACTCTGTCGTTCGCCGCTTCTTACGACCCCGGCAACTGGTTTGTCATGGGCGAGTTCGGCCACTTCGTCGGCAAGGGCATCTTCGGCAGCGCCAACTACGGGTACGCCAGTGCCGGCTATCGCTACGGCACATGGACGCCGTATGTGACGCTGGCCCAAAACAAGACGGTCGCCCGCACCGAGACCGGCATCACCACCACCGGCTTGCCGGCTCAGCTGGCCGCCGGCGCCCGCGCGCTCAATGCCGGCGTGAATACGACGCTGGCCAGCGCGTCGGCCGAGTCGCAGAAGAGCATCTCGCTGGGCCTGCGGTGGGACTTCATGAAAAACGCCGCTGTCAAGCTGCAGTACGACCACATGAGGCTGGGCCAGAACGCGAGCGGCCAACTCGCCAACAAGTCGTCCAGCTACCAGCCGGGCGGCACGGTGAACCTCGTCAGCGTCGCTGTCGACTTTGTGTTCTGACGCCACAGCCGAGAGAACACCATGAAATCATCGCCCGCCGAACTGGCCCTGATCCTCGCACTGACCGGCCTGCTTTGTGGACCGGTATGTGCCCAGGTGGCCGTGGTCATGGTGCCCGGCGCCAGCCCGCTCAGCAAAGAGCAGATCGCCAACCTCTACCTGGGCCGCTCGGCCGAACTGCACCCGCTGGACCTGCCAGAAGGCAATGCCACCCGCGACATCTTTTACAAGAAGGCGACTGAACGCGACCCCGCGCAAGTCAAGGCCACCTGGTCGCGCCTCGTCTTCAGCGGCAAGGGGACCCCGCCCAAGGAGGTTCCCGACGCGGCGGCAGTCAAGAAGGCCGTGGCCGCCGACCCCAAGGCAGTCGGCTACATCGACAAGGCCGCCGCCGACGCCAGCGTGAAAGTGGTCCTGACACTGGACTAATCGAACCGAGCGCGACCGAAGGCGATGCGGAGCGGCTGAAGGATGTCGAGGGCACCGTCAAGTCAGGGCGCGCGGCGCTGGACATCATGGCCGCGCTGGCCGGTAAAGCCGAGTCGACCGGGCGATGGTCGGCAAGAAGCCCGATGCGGCCGCCACAGGCCGATACCTCGATTCGATTGCGAGCAGTGCCACAGCTTTTGCATGGCGTCACCAAGACACACCTCATAACTATAGTCAACTTATTTTGACGCGACGCCTAAGGCTCAAGTCTTCGAACGCAATCACAGCTGCTACGGTACCGTCGGTTACGGGCGTCACTGGGCAGGCAGCACGTCTTCATCTCGGAGAAAGTCGTGCAGCGTTTAATGAGACAGGAAGGCCTGATCGTGTCAGCTCCGAAGCGGCGTCGCTGCGGCTTCTATCTGGGAGAAATCAGCCTTGCGCCAGAAAATCTCATCAAACGCGACCTTCAGGCGGCGGCCCCGAATGAGAAGTGGCTCACTGACATCACGGAGTTCCAGATCCCGGCTGGCAAGGTGTACCTATCGCCCGCCCATGATCTACTGCTTCGATGGGTTGGTGATCAGTTGGACAATCGGCACGCGTCCTGACGCCGTTCTTGTGAACACCATACTGGATGCAGCCATCGAGAAGGTGACCAATAGCAACGAGCGACCCGTCGTTCACTCTGATCGCGGTGCCCACTATCGCTGGCCTGGTTGGCTCACTCGGATAAGCAATGCGAAGCTGATTCGCTCGATGTCACGCAAAGGGTGCTCACCGAACAATGCGGCCTGTGAGGGCTTCTTCGGGTGGCCGAAAACGGAGCTGTTCTATCCCCAGGACGGGCAGGCGACAACCATCGAGCAATTCATCCAAGTCGTTGACGCGTACATCCACTGGTATAACGAAAAGCGCATCAAGATATCCCTTGGCTCACTCAGTCCTGTCGAATATCGAGCGAGCCTCGGACTTACGGCATAACCCAGTCCAAGAATTCCGCCGTCCCCCCTCTGGTCAAATCTGCGCCGGCCGCAGCAAGTGTGTCAATTTTTTCGTTGGCTCATGGTATTTCCTTGGGCGTCTCGATCGAAGTTTCGAGCGTGAATGTCGCCCCGATGCCTGGTCCATCACTGTGGGCGGTGAGCGTTCCACCCATCTCCTGGGCGGCGATCACGGCGCTGTGCAGGCCGAAACCATGGCCGGTCTTCTTCGTTGTGAACCCGTGTGCGAACACGCGGGTCAATGCTTCCGGTGCGATGCCCATGCCGTTGTCCGTGACGCCGATGCGCAGTCGCTGGCCCGGCGCCATGTCCACTTGCAACCTGAGCCTGGGCTCGCGGTCCGTCACACTTTCCATGGCCTGCTCGGCATTGCCGATCAGGTTCACCAGTATCTGCAGTATCCGCCCCTTGTCCAGCGGCAAATCGGGAATGGGCGCGATGTCTTTCTCCACCACCACATAGCGGCGCACCAAGGCCCCGGCGTTGATGCGCAAGGCCTGGTCTACCAGTTCGCGGATCTGCGCCGTCTCGACCACGCTGGACGCGCCGG
>Ga0307514_10002865_pt1 | contig 17241 bp, 16 predicted proteins | sample 16_EM_MG_FD_203088 | JGI IMG/M metagenome (GOLD analysis project Ga0307514, IMG submission 203088) | Populus trichocarpa ectomycorrhiza microbial communities from riparian zone in the Pacific Northwest, United States - 16_EM | ecosystem: Host-associated > Plants > Roots > Unclassified | place...
CGGTTCCTCGCGATGTTCCAGTTCTCTGAGGCGGAGGTCAAGCAGCGCATCGGCGGGCTCTCTGGCGGCCAGCGAGCTCGCGTTGCGATGGCGCAGTGCCTGCTGTCGGGCGCCTCCGTGCTCGTGCTCGACGAGCCGACCAACCACCTCGACCTCGCGAGCACCCAGGTCATGGAGCGGGCCCTCCTGCACTTTCCGGGCGCGATCATCGTCGTGAGCCACGACCGCTTCTTCACCGACAAGATCGCCACCCGGCGGCTGGAGTTCGGTTCCGGGGAGATCACAGTCTCCGCGGCGTAGCCTCTGCGCATGGCATCCACGTCACTACCGCGCACCATCGGGCGGATCGCCCTCGGCGCCGCGCTTCTGTTCGCCGGCACGACCCACCTCACGATTGCCCGGCGCGAGTTCCAAGCGCAGGTGCCGGAATGGGTGCCGCTCGACAAAGACCTCGTCGTGCTCGGCTCCGGCATCGCAGAGCTCTCGCTGGGGGCAGCGCTGGTGGTGCTGCCGAGGCACCGCGTGCCGGTCGGGCTGCTCGTCGCGGCGTTCTTCGTCGCGATCTTCCCCGGCAACATCTCGCAGTTCGTCACCCACACCGACGCGTTTGGGCTCAACGACGATCGGGCGCGCGGAATCCGCCTCCTGCTCCAACCGGTGCTCGTGCTCTGGGCGCTGTGGTCGACGGGGGCGTGGCGAGACCGGCGCGAGCTCAAGCGGTACCTGCCCGAACGGGACTAGCTCTCGCGATGTATTTCCTCCCCGACGGCGCTGCTATAGCCTCGAACCATGCATTTTCGAGGATTCCTCCCAGCAGCGACCGTAGTTGCTGTCGTGCTTCTCGTCGCCGGCTGCGCTTCCGTTGGGCCTGGCGAGCAAGCGCCGCCGCCGCCCGCCCCGAGCGGGACTCCCACGCTGGAGCCGGTGCTGTCCCTCTCCGACGTGTTCGGCGGAGTGGACGGGTGCAACAAGCTCGTCCCCGAAACGACCGTCAGCCAGGCGATGGGCAGCGGCGCCACGGTTCGAGAGTTCCGCAGCAGCGACCTGAGGTTCGAATCCGCGGTCGAGATTCGCGGGGGAGTGCAGTGCCTGTGGGACGGGGCGTCGCCCTTTGGCCTGGCCGCACTCGCAGTGTTCCCTGGCACCGGGTCGGTGCCGACCAGCGGCGATGATCTGACATGCACTGGATCACAGAGCGGCAGTGACGCCACCTGCGACTTCGGCCTATCGGCCAACGGCTATTGGATCAGCGGCGCCGTCGATGTCGGACCAGGGCCGAATGAGGAGCAGGTGACAGCGGCAACGCAGCCGATCATCGACTCGTCCCGCGCCTCTGTCGAGGCCCTTGCTCCCGGGTCGCCTTTTGTCGAAGCCGCCGGCACGTGGGCGAATATCGACTGCGCATCCATCGCCCTCGACTCCGACCTTCGCGGACTCCTCGGCCGACCGGCTCTAGAGGAGTCGTCGCAGTACGGCGGTGGAGTTGGCGAGATCCGCGCCCCGAGCTTTCTCGATGCTTACTTGGTGACCAACGTCTTCTGCCCGTGGACGGTGCCGAACGCGCCGACGACGGCCCAGGATTTCAGCTTCACCGCGCATCCGGGCGGGGGCATCATCGGCGATCGTATGGCTCAGGTTCCCGGCGCCACGCTTGCGAGCGTCAGCGGCATCGACCGCGTGGTGCTGATAGCTGACGGGCAACTCGTCGCGATCAACGCGTTCGACGGAGCCAACTGGCTCGAGGCGTGGGGGCCCGCAGCGGATGTCGAACTGTACCTCAGCGTCATCCCGGCGCTTATGGCTGCGCTCGATGCCGCCTAGCCCAGTCGTGTCTCCGCGGCAGTAGCCATCAGGAAGAAGGCCTGCGCCTCGGCCGAGGTGCCCTGGCGGTCGAAGTGCGGGGCACCGCACACGCGCTGCACGAGCCCGTGCTCGTCGACCAGGGTGCGGGCGTGCGCGACGAGAGAGCGGGCGGCATCCACGTAGGAGGCGGGCAGCCAGCCGTCGGCGACTCCGGTCGCGAGGGCGTAGGCGGCCATCATGCCGGTGGTGTTGTCTTCAAAGGTGGTGGCGTCATCCACGATGTTCGAGAAGGAGCCGTTGGGGCGGCGCAGGGCGAGCAGTGAGTCGAGCACGAGCTGCGCGTGGTCGGCGAGCTCCGCGCTGCGAAGGCCGAGGTGCATCGCGCGCGCGATTGCCGCGACGACCCAGCCGTTGCCGGTGCCCCAGTGCTGCGGATGGATGACGCGGCCCTCGTTCTCGTCATACCGCCAGCCCCACAGCCCGGCGCCGACGTCGAACAGCCGGTCGCGGTGGCCGCGGAACTGCGCCAGCGCGGCCTGCTCCTCGTTCGCGAGCACAAGCGCCGGCAGCAGCATGTAGATGGAGTCGACCCAGAACTCGCGTCGGCCCTCAATGTGAAAGAGTGTGCCGTCGACCGCGCGGGGCGCACCCTCGAGCAACCACCCGAGCTGGCGGCCGATCGCCGGTCGCAGCGACTCATCGCGAATGGACGCCCACGCCACCACCTCAACCACTGACCCGGAGTTGACGATGCCGGCGTCGTCCACCTTGGCGAGCTTGCCCTGGGCGTTCTGTCGCACGACGGAGTCGCGGGCGACGACCTCGGCGAGCTCCCACTGCTCGAGGTCGAGCAGCGCGTGGCCAAGCACACCCTGCTCCCACGACTGCCGCTGCATGGCGAGGAGGGCATGGAGCACGCGGCGCTGCTGCGGGTCGAGCTGCATCACAGGTTCTCGAGCAGCGCGTCACGCAGCGCCGCGGGCAGCGCCGGCGGCACGTCGACGGCGACCCCGAGGGCCTGGATGGCGCGGCTGAAGTAGTTGCGCGCCGCAGCAGCGAGCGCGATGTCGACGATCTCGCGGTCGGAGTAGCCGGCGTCGCGCAGGGTCTGGCTGTCGGCATCCGTCATCGCCGACGAGTCGGTCGACACCTTCTCGGCGAACGCCATCATCGCTACCTCTGCCTCGGGGATGCCCGCGGTGCGGTAGTCGCGGGCGATGCGCGTGAGCTCGTCCTCCTCGATGTATCGCAGGGTCTTGTTGCCGTGCGCGAGCAGGCAGTGCTGCGACCTCACTCCTCTCGCCGCAGCGAGGGTGACCAGCTCGTAGCGGCGCTTGTCCATGGTGCCGGCAATCGCGCCGATGAGGTTCTCCCAGGCGAGGTAGGCCTCGGGGTTCACCGCCATGACGCGGGTGTGCTCCGGCACGTAGCCCATGTGCTCCTGGTCGTCCGCGTAGATCTCCGCGGCGAGGCCGGTGACGTTCTCGGGGGTGGGGGTCTCGATTATCGACATGCCCCATGCTCCCACCAGAAGCGGCATCCACTCCGAATTTTCAGTCAGAACCGAGAGGATGACGACATGACCGAGATCGCGATGTTCCCTCTTGGCACCGTGCTGTTTCCCTACATGCCGCTGCCGCTGCGCGTCTTCGAGGAGCGCTACATCGTGATGCTCTCACGAATCCTCGAGCAGGAGCCGAGCACGTTCGGGGTCGCCCTCATCGAGCGCGGACAGGAGTCAGGCGGCGGTGGCTCGACCTTCACTATCGGAACGCTCGCGCAGATCACCGAGATCGAGGCGGACGAGGGCTTCATCGCCCTGATGACGGAGGGCGCCCAGCGGTTCGAGATCGACGAGTGGCTCGACGACGACCCGCATCCCAAGGCCCGCGTGCGGCTGCTCGACGAGCTTGAGTGGGATGACGCACTGCAGCCGTTGCGTGCTCGAGCAGAGCAGCTCGTGAGAAGCACGCTGGCGCTCGCGAGTGAGTTCGGCGACCAGCGGTGGGCGTCAACGGTCGAGTTCGCCGAGCTGCCCATCGCGGCCTGCTGGCAGCTCGCCGCCGTGGCTCCCCTCGAGCAGCTCGACCAGGTGCGACTGCTGCGCAGCACGAGCGCGCGCGAGCTGCTGGAGTCGACGATCGAGCTCACCCTGGCGGTCGCCGACACGCTCGTACACTTGGCGCATGAGCAGCCCTGACCCCACTGCCCCTCCCGGTTGGTACGACGACGCGAAGCTGCTTGGCATCAAGAGGTACTGGGACGGCTCGGCGTGGACGGAGCGCACCGCGCCAGCGGGGGAGGTGCGCGCTGACCGCCCGTCGCGAGTACCGCATGTCGTTGCCGCCGCAGCGGTCGTCGTAGCGATCGCCGCGATCATATTCGCGCTCACCCGCGTTCCGGACACGCTTGTGGAGCAGGCACAGCCGAGCGCGTCGCCGTCGGCGAGCGCCATCACCATCCCGCCGGGCAACTACACGGCCTTCGTCGAGAGCGCGACGCGCGACCTCGACGACTTCGACAAAGACCTCGACGACTTCGAGTCCACGGTGGACGACAAGGGCTACTGGCGCCTGCTGAGCAACACGGCAGAGCTGCGGTTCAACCTCGAGCAGTTGCGCGCAGCGAAGGCCCCGACCTTTCTCGCGGCCGAGTGGGATGACGCGCTCGACGATCTCGACGACGCACTACAGGACCTCGCCGACACCATCGAGGGAACGCAGAAGTCACAGCGGGCCGCCCTTGCCGAGATCCGCGATGTGTCGGCCGAAACGCGAGAGCTCGTGGAGCTTCTCGGCAGCTAGATCATGGCGCGGGTGAAGGACTCGATCGCGAGCAGCACCGAGGCCTTTCTCGCGGCGTTGCGGGCGGCATCCCGCTCGATCGTTCCCGTGTAGACGCGGTCCATCGCGCGCAGCACCTGCCACCCGTCGCACAGCGTGAGGATGGTGGCGAGCAGCTCGCGCGCGTTCGCGTCGGTGAGCGTCGGCAGTGCCTGTCGCAGCCGCTCGACCTTGTTGTTCGCCCCGGCGGCGCGAGTGTCGAGGGCGGTCGGTTCGGTGCGCTCTAGCCCCTCCCAGAAGACGAGGCGGGCGAGCTCTGGATGCCGTGTGTGGTACTCGAACACGCGGTCGGCATAGTCGACCACCGCCTCGACACCGGCTCCCGTGATGGGAACCGCATCCATCACCGCCGCCAGCTGGCGGGCCAGCACGATGCCGAAGAAGTCGTCCTTCTTTCCGAAGTACTGGTAGATGCGCTCCTTGTTGACCCCGGCCTCCGCGGCGATGCGGTCGACCCGGGCTCCGGCGAGCCCATGGGTGCTGAACTCGACTGTTGCAGCATCGAGCAGCAGCTGCTTCGTGCGCTCCGTGTCCCATGCCATGGGGGGAGTCTAGCAATTCCAACTGGATGGTTGCAGTCTGCGCGAAAGCGGCGTACATTATTGCCAACTAGATAGTTGGAGAACTCATGACAACCACCCAGACCGCCCCGGTCATCCCATCGGTCCACATTCGCGCCCTCCTGACCTGGGTCGCGATCTTCCCCCTCGTAGCCCTCGGCATGGTTCTCATCACGCCGGTGAGCGTCGACTGGCACCCCGTGCTGCGCGCCTTCGTGATGACACTGTTCATCGTGCCGCTCGCCGTGTACGTGATCATGCCCCGGCTGCTCGCGCTCTACGTGCGCGCAGCCACCCGGCGCCGCGCGTAGCGTAGGAGCATGACCCTGCCACTCGCCTCCACGATCGTCACCTACCCCGCCGGGGCCGTGACGTCGCGGGGGCGAGTGCTGCATGTGGAGGTGCTGCCCGACGGGCGCACCGCCGTCATCCTCGATGAGACGGCGTGCCATCCTGTCGACCACACCTGGCCAGACCAGGGCGCGGACCGCGCGACGATCCACGGCGTGACTGTCGACGATTGCGTCGTCGGTGCGACCGACGGCTCCGCCCTCTACCTCGGTCGCGACGCCCCGGTGCGCAAGGGCACCGAGGGGTGGGCCTTCGTGGTCGTGCACATCGTCGACTCGTTCACGGCTGCCGAGGGCGACGATGTCGACGTCGAGGTGGATGCTGACTACCGACTGTCGCTCTCCACCGGCCACACCCTGTGCCACCTCGCCTCGCTCGCTCTCAACGACACGCTCGCCGGCGCCTGGTCGAAGGAGGTCGAGCTCGACGCTGCGGGCCATCCCAACTTCGACGCCCTCGCGATCGAGACCTCGACCATTCTCGAGAACGGCTCCCGTGATGTCTACCGCGTGGGCAAGTCACTCCGCAAGAAGGGCTTCGCCCCGGCCGCGCTCGATGACGTTCCCCTTATCGAGGGCCACGCGAACGAGCGGCTCGCCGCGCTGCTCGCCACCGGCGCGAGCGTCGGCATCGAGGTGGACGGACCCCGCCTCGACGACCGGAGGTACTGGGTGTGCGGCGAGTACCGCATCCCGTGTGGCGGCACCCACCTCACCACCCTCGCCGGACTCGGCGGGCGAATCGAGCTCGATCGCACCGAGGCCGATGGTGCCGTCGGGCTCGTGATGGTGACCAGAGCCGCCTGACACAGCACACGACCGCCACCTCGTAGGCGACGGCCGTGGCGTGGGAGGCCTGGCTAGGCGCGGCTCGCGATGGCGAAGCTGACCGATCCGTCGGCGTCGAGCTGGGCGTCGAGCACCTTGTCGGTGAGGGCGTCGGAGGCCTGCTTCTCGAGGAAGACCTTGGCGTCGTTGTTCTCCACGACGACGTCGGTTGCCTCCGGAGCGGTCGCGATGGCGACGGCGAAGCCCTCCTCAGAGGTGGAGCTGATGCGCAGTCCGCCATCGGCGTCCTGGCCGAGGGCGCGCTCTGCGATGGTCTTGACGGCGGTGCTGGCGGTGTCGGTGAGCGTAAGCATGCTGTTCCTTCCGTTGGCGAGTCAGCCACGCTTCCAAACCTCGGCAGCGAAGGGAAGCAAATGGAGGGGACTGTGCGAGAGTGCCCAGCCAACACGGAGCCGCTACCGGTCGGGCTTGTCGCCCTCGAAGAGGTCGAGAACGTCGCCGAGCTCGCCGTACGAGCCTCGCAGCACGCAGGTGTAGGCGGGGTCGGGGGTGGTCTTGCCGCACTCGGCCTGGGTCTCCGCCTCGATGCGCAGCCGGGTGCGCGCGAACGAGGAGAGCGTCCACCCGAGAGGAACCGAGACCGCAGGGCTCGTGGTCGGGGCGACGACGGCGACCCCTTCCGGCACGATGCGGCGCACACCGCTCACGGCCGCAGTGCAGTCGTCGAACGAGTCGCCCGGCGGGCAGACGTTCTCGAGGGTGGTGCTGAGCCGCGTGAGCCACGCTCCCGGCGTGAGGAGGGCCAGCGGTGCGCCGCCGATCGCGGCGAGAGGAATCAGGATGTCGGGGCGCGTTCCGTCGGGCTCAGCTGTCACATCCTCGCCCGCGTTGTTCTGGATGTACATGACGATCGGCACCACGAACGGCCGCGCCTGCCCATCCGCCTCGGAGTTCGCCGCGCCGATAAGGTCGACGAGATCTGGCGCGAGGTCGGCGATCGTGCCGAGGGCGGTGTTGTCGGTGAGGCCGCCGTCGACGAGCTGGAGGTCGGCGACCTCGTTGCAGTCCTGCGGAAGGGTGTCGTTCGAGATGCGGCCAGCGGGGCTCACGAACGGGAAGCGCGCGGAGAACTCGGCCGCCGTCGCCCAGCTGAGGTCGGACATGCAGGCGTCGCCGAGGTAGTCCTGCAGGTCGACGGAGTTGGCGAGCTCGGCATCCGGTCCGGTGCACTGCGGCGTGCTCGGAGAGCCGCCGTGCTCGTAGAGGTCGTCGTCGGTTGACGTGATGTCGACCTGGCTGACGAGCACCTTGCAGTTCGAGATCGCGTCGGTGGAATTGAGGATCAGGTAGCCCGTCGGCGACTGCGCTGTGGCGTCCCACGGCTCGGCGAGCTGCGGGGCATCGTGCTCCCAGGTGATCTCCTGCAGGCCGGGCCGGTCGTTCCAGCGCCACGGGCTGCCGAAAGGGTTGGCGTAGTCAGTGGGGGAGGGAACCCGGATGCCGGTGACGCTTCCAACCAGGTCACCGGCCATGAGCGCGGTGACATTCACCCCGAGTGCCCCCGGTCCTCCGAGGGCGACGGTGTTCATCTGCGCGGCGTCGAGGGCGTTGCCCTCCTTGCGGAACGTGGCAAGGCCAACGCTGCCCCCGCTCGCGCCGCTCGAGAGCAGGGTGGCACCGGCGGCACAGTCGCCATCGCGCGGCAGCTCGCGCATCACGTCGACCGTCCAGGTCGCCGCCCTGATGCCGCCGCCGTGGGTTGCCACGAGCAGCAGCGGATACGCCTTCGAGCCGTTCGGCAGCTCGAACGCGCAGTCCTGCCCGTCGTGCCACGCGGCGAAGGCCTCGGCGAGGGTGTCGCGCGCGACCCCATCCGCGGTGTGGCTCACCCGAACGGCGTGCAGGGTGGGAGCCCCGTCGATGAACGTGACGACGATGGGCAGCAGTACGAGAAGGGTGACGATGGGCGTTGCGCGCAGGCGAAGCACCCGGAACAGCTCGAGTGGCTGACGGCGTCCGAGGGCGAGCACGAGCGCACCGATGAGGGTCGTCCACGCGCCCACGAGGAGAACGAGCACCGCGATCGGACCGAGTGCCCGGCCCACGAGCGAGGGCACGAGGAGGCTCGTGACGATGAAGGCCGTCGAGACCGCGGTGACGACGATGCCGAGCAGCCGGAATACCCGCGAGTTCTCGTCGATGCGCCCGGGGTCGCTCGACAGCACGGCGCCGACCCGGCCGCCGAAGTCACGGCCCGCGATCCGCCGGAACCCGAGGGGGCCGAGTACGGTGAGCGCGAGCAGCACCACCTCGATAGCGAGGATCGAGGGGAAGCTCGATGCGAAGCGCGAGCCCGCGAACTGCCCGGTGGCGGCGAGCAGCAGCGGGGTCAGCAGTGCCTTGAACGGGCCGAGCGCCCATACGCCGATCCACGCGACGACGAGGAGGTCGCCAGCCAGCTCGACGTCGCCACCGCGACGACCGAGCGCGAGCGGAAGCAGCGGCTCCCCGATCGCCATGCCAGAGCGACGGATCGCGAGTGACACCAGCGGGATGGCGGCGATCACCCCCGCGAAGATGCCGACGGTGAGCGGGTCGACGGCCGTCCCACCGCTCAGAAGCCCCACGAGGAGAGCGACGACGACGACCCCGCCGGCGGCCGCGAGCCACGGGTAGTGCAGCACGGCTGGCCGCTCGTCGACCGCGGAGGCGCGTCGCCGGTAGTGTCGCGCGCGCTGCCGGCCGAGGGCGAACAGCCCGGCGCCGATGATCGTGAAGGCGAGGAAGGCGAAGACGATCGGCCAGCCGTCGAGCTGCGGCACCCACGACGTGCCGCTCACCGGGTACTGCACCCAGCCGCGGTAGACGTCGGCGACCTGCTCGAGCACGCCGTCCGCGCTGATCAGGGAGACGGCGGCAATCGCGAGCACCGCGATGAGGCTGAGGCGCTGCGCGTAGAGGGCGGCGAGCGATCGGGACACCACCCGACGCACGAGGGCGCCGACCACGGTTCCGAGCACGAGGTAGAGCACGAGAACGGCCGCCGCCCCGAGTTTGAGATAGGTCGCGCCGACCAGCACGACCGTGGCGGCGTCGAGGGCGGGCGTGCCGGCGGTCGGCAGGGCGCCGCCGAGCACGAGCAGCATCGCGTCTTCGAGCAGGTCGAAGCCGACGAGGATGCCGACCATTCTGAGGCCCGCGGTCGGCGTGAAGGGAGGGGCGTCATCCGTTCGACGAATATTCGCTGCCGCGATGGTCGAGAGCACCAGCCGACGGAGCAACACGAAGTAGCAGACGATGAACCCGAGATCGACGAGGGTGTGGAACACGATGAGAGGGCCGGGCGAGAACGCCGCAGCGCCCCAGTCGCGCCAGGCCTCGAACTCGGCTCCGGCGCTCAGCCCGATCATCGACCCGAGGTCGTGGGTGTGACCGCCCCCGCCCAGCACGTCGCTGATGAGCCGCTCCGTCTCCTTCATGGTGATGTACAGCGCGACCGCCAGCAGGCCGAGAGCTGTACTGCTGCCGGCCGTGCGGCGAAGCAGGGGACGGATGCGGCGCGACGACTCCATGGAGCCGCACACTATCGTGCGGATGCGTGCCACCGACAGGTCTGTCTGCCGCCGGATTCGTCGCACGCCGGAAACACCCGCTTGATAGGCTGGCCCCACAATCGAATACCGGGCCGCACAACGTGATGCGGGAGAGCCTGCCCTAGCGCAGGCACCGAAGGAGCAAGCCTCCCTGCCAATCTCTCAGGTACCTGTACCGCATCGCCGAGGCCACTCTGAAAATGGTTCGCGGAGTGAACCAGGTTGAGTAGTCGGCTTGCCGACGTATCGAAACCAACTCCGCAAATCAACCCACGGTGAAAGTCGACCACAGTCGGCGAAGCTCTCAGGTTCATGACAGAGGGGGAGTTCTGCCCGACGCACGCGCCTAGGAGAACTCTTGCCGGATTCCCGTCTTCCCCCGCTCTATGCGATCCACCATGCCGCCGGGGCGAGCTTCACCGACTTCGCCGGCTGGCAGATGCCGGTGAGCTACGGCTCCGACCTGGCAGAGCACCACGCCGTCCGAACCGCGGCCGGACTGTTCGACATCTCCCACATGGCCGAGATCCGCGTCGACGGGCCAGATGCCCCCGCCTTCCTCGACTACGCCCTCGCCGGCAAGATTTCGGCCCTCGCCTACGGGCAGGCCAAGTACTCGCTGCTGCTCTCGGAGGATGGCGGAATCGTCGACGACCTCGTCGTCTACCGCGCTGGACGCAACAACAGCTCCTTCATGATCGTCGCCAACGCGGGCAACCGCGTGCCCGTCGTCATCGCACTGCAGGAGCGCGCGGCTGGCTTCAAGGTCGCCATCTCCGATGAGAGCGACCGGGTGTCGCTCATCGCAGTGCAGGGCCCGGCCTCGCGGGCGATCGTCGAGCAGGTCATCGGGCGCGACCTCAGCGAGCTCAAGTACTACTGGGGCGTCGAGATGCTCTACAACGACGGCCCGTTCTTCGTCGCACGCACCGGCTACACCGGGGAGGACGGCTTCGAGCTCTACCTCGGCAACGACTCGGCAGCGCAGCTGTGGCAGGAGCTGCTCGAGGCGGGTGCCCCCCACGGACTCATTCCCGCCGGACTCGCGAGCCGCGACACCCTGCGACTCGAGGCGGGCATGCCGCTCTACGGCCACGAGCTCGGCCTCGAGACCTTCCCTGCGCAGGCAGGGCTCGGCCGGGTTGTCGCGCTCGCGAAGGAGGGGGACTTCGTCGGCCGCGCCGCGATCGAGGCCGGCCCACCGTCCGACGCGCGAAAGCTCGTTGGCCTCATCGCCGAGGGGCGCCGAGCCGGCCGCGCCGACTACCCCGTCTTCGATGGCGACCGAGAGGTCGGCATCGTCACCTCCGGCGCCCTGTCGCCGACCCTCGGCTACCCCATCGCGATGGCGTATGTCGACCCCAACGTGAGTGAGGCTGGCACCGCGCTCACCATCGATGTTCGCGGCACCCGCGTTCCCGCATCCGTTGTCGCACTTCCCTTCTACAAGAGAGACACCAAGTAATGGCTGACCCCACCACCCTCCAGTACACCGCAGAGCACGAGTGGATCCTCGTCGAGGGGGATGTCGCGACCGTCGGCATCACCGCCTACGCCGCGGACAAGCTCGGCGATGTCGTCTTCGTCGACCTGCCCAAGGCCGGCTCGAGCGTTGCGACCGGCACGGTCGTCGGCGAGATCGAGTCGACCAAGTCGGTTGGCGAGCTGTTCGCGCCGGTGGATGGCGTCGTCGCCGAGTCGAATGACGCCGTCGAGGCCGACCCCAGCCTTGTCAACAGCGATCCCTTCGGCGCCGGCTGGCTCATCAAGGTGACCTTCACCGAGCTGCCATCGCTGCTCTCCCACGACGAGTACAGCAAGCTGGTGGGCGAGTAGTGTCAGCCCCATTCCAGGACCGCCACATCGGAACGGATGCGGCGGCGCAGTCCCGCATGCTCGCCGTGCTCGGCTATGACTCGGTCGACGCGCTTGTGACGGCCGCCATCCCCGATGCCATTCGCGTCGCCCCGCTCGAGCACTCCGTCATCCCCGCCGCCGCCTCGGAGCGGGAGGCCCTCGCCGAGCTGCGCGCGATCGCCCGCAAGAACACCGTGCGCCGCTCCATGATCGGCCTCGGCTACTACGACACCATCACGCCGGCGGTGATCAAGCGCAACGTGCTCGAGAACCCGAGCTGGTACACCGCCTACACGCCCTACCAGCCGGAGATCTCGCAGGGCCGCCTCGAGGCCCTCATCAACTTCCAGACCATGGTTGCCGACCTGACGGGTCTGGCGACGGCGAACGCGTCGATGCTCGACGAGGGCACAGCCGTCGTGGAGGGCATGCTGCTCGCGCGTCGCGCGTCCGGCTCGGCGTCCAACACCTTCATCGTCGACTCCGACGCGCTTCCGCAGACCATCGCACTGCTGCGCAACCGCGCTTCCGCTCTGCGGATCGAGCTCGTCGAGATCCCGCTCGCCGAGAGCCCCGACCTGCCAGACGCCTTCGGCGTCTTCATCCAGTACCCCGGCGCATCGGGTCGCGTGTGGGATCCCACCGCGGTCATCACAGCCGTCAAGGAGCAGGGCGGCCTGGCCGTCGTCGCCGCCGACCTTCTCGCCGCGACCCTGCTGAAGTCGGCCGGAGAGCTCGGCGCCGATGTCGCCGTCGGCTCGTCCCAGCGATTCGGCGTTCCGATGGGCTTCGGAGGACCGCACGCCGGCTTCATGGCCGTGCGGGCCGGACTCGAGCGCCAGCTGCCCGGTCGCCTCGTCGGTGTGTCGAAGGATGCCGCGGGGCACCCCGCATACCGCCTCACCCTGCAGACGCGCGAGCAGCACATCCGCCGCGAGAAGGCCACGTCGAACATCTGCACCGCCCAAGTGCTGCTGGCCATCATGGCGGGCATGTACGCGGTGTACCACGGGCCGGAGGGGCTCAAGGTCATTGCGCGACGCGTGCACCAGGTCACCGCCGACTTCGCGGCCGCCCTCCGCGGCGCCGGCTACGGTGTCGGCGAGGCCTTTTTCGACACCATCACGGTCACCGCCCCGGGGCGCGCCGACGAGCTCGTCGCGGCGGCGCTCGAACGCAACGCAACGCTGTGGAAGGTCGACGACGACACCGTCTCGCTGAGCTTCGACGAGGCCTCGGCCTTCGACCCGATCGAGGGGCTGGCCGAGGTCTTCGATGTGTCGGTGGCCACCTCGGCGTCGGCCATCCCGACCGGCCTCGAGCGCGAATCGGCCTACCTCACCCACCCCGTCTTCAACACGCACCGCTCGGAGACGAGCATGATGCGCTACCTCAAGTACCTCGCCGACAAGGACTACGCACTCGACCGCGGCATGATCCCGCTCGGATCCTGCACCATGAAGCTGAACGCGGCGACCGAGATGGAGGCGGTGACGTGGCCGGAGTTCGGCGCCATCCATCCCTTCGCTCCTGAAGCGGACGTGGAGGGCTACCTCGAGCTGATCGGGCAGCTGCAGGACTGGCTCGCCGAGGTCACCGGCTACGACAACGTCTCCCTGCAGCCGAACGCCGGCAGTCAGGGCGAGCTCGCCGGCCTTCTCGCGATTCGGGGCTACCACCTCGCCAACGGCGACACGCAGCGCACCGTGTGCCTCATCCCGTCGTCTGCCCACGGAACGAACGCGGCGAGCGCCGTGCTCGCGGGCATGTCGGTCGTCGTCGTCGAATGCGATGACCTCGGCAACGTCGACCTCGACGACCTCCGTGCCAAGATCGCCTCCCACGCCGAGAACATCGCGGCGCTCATGATCACGTACCCGTCGACGCACGGCGTCTACGAGCACGAGGTTCGATCGATCACGGATGCCGTGCACGACGCCGGCGGGCAGGTCTACGTCGACGGCGCGAACCTCAACGCCCTGCTCGGCTACGCCCGGTATGGCGACTTCGGCGGCGACGTCTCGCACCTCAACCTGCACAAGACCTTCTGCATCCCCCACGGCGGTGGCGGACCGGGTGTCGGCCCGGTGGCGGCGAAGGCGCACCTCGCGCCCTTCCTGCCTGGCCACCCGCTCGCCCAGCGCGAGTTCAGTGGGGCGCCCGAGAACATCGTGAGCGCTGCGCCGTACGGCAGCCCGAGCATCCTGCCCATCTCCTGGGCGTACGTGCGCATGATGGGCGCCGAGGGCCTCAAGGATGCGACCGGTGCTGCTGTGCTTGCCGCCAACTACGTCGCAGCCCGGCTGCGCACGCACTACCCGGTGCTGTACGCGGGCGACAACGGCCTCGTGGCGCACGAGTGCATCCTCGACCTCCGTCCGCTCAAGGAGGCGACTGGCATCGACAACAACGACGTCGCCAAGCGCCTGGTCGACTTCGGCTTCCACGCACCGACGATGTCGTTCCCGGTGGCCGGCACCCTCATGGTCGAGCCAACCGAGAGCGAAGACCTGGTGGAGATCGACCGCTTCATCGACGCGATGATCGCGATCAAGCTCGAAGCGGATGCTGTGGCAGCCGGTCGCTGGCCGGCCGACGACAATCCCCTCACCAACGCCCCGCACACCGCGGAGTCCGTGATCGTGGGGGAGTGGGACCACGCGTACACCCGCGCCGAGGCCGTGTACCCGATCTCGACGCAGATCCGCAGCAAGTACTGGCCACCGGTGCGCCGCATCGACCAGGCGTGGGGCGACCGCAACCTGTTCTGTGCCTGCCCGCCGATCGAGGCTTTCGCCGACTGACGTCGGCAACGCCTCGATCGGCGTCCGGCTGTGCTTATGTCGCGCCGCGGGGCGGCGCGAGATGAGGCGTTCGCCGACTAGTCCGCGCCCGCCTCGATCGGCGTCCGGCTGTGTTTATGTCGCGCCGCGGGGCGGCGCGGGCTGAGGCGTTCGCGGACTAGCGGCTGCCGTCGTCAGTCCGCGAGCCGTTTTCGGTCGCGCGAGGGCGCCGCGGCGGGATCTTGGGTCCGAAAACGCCTCGCGGGCGAGTCCGCCACCCCACCGAGCTGTCAACCCGCCACAACGAGCGGAGCGGCGGGCCCTCCCTGGGGGTCCGCCGCTCCGAGTTTCGCGTCGCCGCCTAGCTGTGGGTCGCGCCCTCGGCACCGTGACCGGTGAGGGAGCGCACCTCCATCTCGGCCGCGACGACCGGGTCTTCCTTGCGACCACTCGTGATGGTGCCGAGGAAGCCGAGCAGGAAGCCAGCAGGGATCGAGATGATCCCTGGATTGTTGAGCGGGAACCAGTGGAAGTCGACCCCCTGGATCATCGAGCTGCTCAGGCCCGTCGCCGGGTTCACCGCCCCGCCAGAGACCACCGGCGAGAAGATGATGAGGAAGATCGCGATACCGAGGCCGCCATACATGCTCCACAGAGCCCCGCGCGTCGAGAACTTCTTCCAGAACAGCGAGTAGATGATCGTCGGCAGGTTGGCCGACGCCGCGATCGCGAACGCGAGCGCGACGAGGAACGCGACGTTCTGCCCGTTGGCGAGGATGCCACCGAGGATCGCGACGATGCCGATGATGACAACCGTGATCCGTGCCGTCTTGACCTCGCCGTTCGGCGCGACGTCGCCCTTCTTGATGACGTTCGCGTAGATGTCATGGGCGAAGGATGTCGCCGCCGTGATCGTGAGCCCGGCAACCACCGCGAGAATCGTCGCAAACGCGACAGCGGAGATGATGCCGAGAAGCACCGTTCCACCGAGGTGGAACGCCAGCAGCGGCGCCGCGGAGTTGACGCCACCCGGTGCCGCGAGGATCTCCTCCGGTCCGACGAGCGCGCCTGCTCCGTAGCCGAGCACGAGCGTGAACAGGTAGAAGATGCCGATCGCCCAGATGGCCCATACGACGCTGCGGCGGGCCTCTTTCGCGGTCGGGACCGTGTAGAACCGCATGAGCACGTGGGGGAGTCCGGCGGTGCCGAGCACGAGCGCGAGCGCGAGGGAGATGAAGTCGATCCTCGTCAGGTCGGTGAGCCCGTACTGCGCACCGGGGGCGAGAAGGTCCTTGCCCTCCGGGGCGTTCGCCTGTGCAGCTCCGAGCAGGTCGGAGATGTTGAAGTTGTGCACGGCGAGCACCCAGATCGTCATGACGGCAGCGCCGGCGATGAGCAGCGTCGCCTTGATGATCTGCACCCAGGTGGTGCCCTTCATGCCGCCGACGAGCACGTAGATGATCATGATCGCCCCGACGATCGCGATGACGACACCCTGGCCGGCCTTGTCGGTGATACCGAGCAGCAGCGCCACGAGGCCGCCTGCTCCCGCCATCTGCGCGAGCAGGTAGAAGAAGCACACGACGAGCGTCGAGATGGCCGCAGCGAGGCGCACAGGGCGCTCCTTGAGCCGAAACGACAGCACGTCCGCCATGGTGAACCGGCCGGTGTTGCGCAGCAGCTCCGCGACGAGGAGAAGGGCAACGAGCCATGCGACCAGGAATCCGATGGAGTACAGGAACCCGTCGTAGCCATTGATGGCGATGGCGCCGCAGATGCCGAGGAACGATGCTGCCGAGAGGTAGTCGCCGGCGATCGCCGTTCCGTTCTGCGGACCGGTGAAGGAGCGACCTGCCGCGTAGTAGTCCGCCGCCGTCTTGTTGTTCCTGCTGGCCCGCAGCACGATCACGAGGGTGACGGCCACGAAGGCCGCGAAGATCGCGATGTTGAGAACGGGGTCGCCGACCGAGGTGGCCGGTGCTGCCGCCGTCACGAACGCGGCGCTCACTGCCTGCCTGCCTCGAGGTCGGTGCGGATCTCCTCCGCGAGCGGGTCGAGGTTGCGGTTCGCATAGCGCACGTAGAGCATCGTGATGACGAAGGTCGAGACGAACTGCCCGAGGCCGAGCAGCAGCCCGACGTTGACGTTGCCGAAGACCGGCGTTGCCATGAAGTCCCTCGCGTATGCCGCTAGCAGCACGTAGGCGAAGTACCAGACGAGGAAGCCGATGGCAACGGGGAACACGAAGCCCCTATGCCTTTTCTTGAGCGTTTGGAACCGCTCGGACTGCTGGGTGGGCTGGAAATCAGTACTCAAGGATTAACCCCTGTTCCGATCGCGCCGTGGGGCGGCCGCACTCCGGTGTGCGACGCTCTAGACCCTACGTGGCACCCCCCAACGGGTGTCAAGGGGTGTTTGTTGCCGCAGAATACCTATAGGCCGAACAGGTCGGGGAAGGTGGCGGCCGCCCACGGGTAGCCGATGAACACCGCCGCGTCGATCGCGAAATGGGTCACCACTAGCGGCAGGAGGCGCCCGAACCGGGTGTAGAGCCAGCCGAACGCGATGCCCATGACGACGTTCGCGATGAACGCGCCGTAGCCCTGATACAGGTGGTAGCTCCCGCGGAGCACAGCGCTCGACAGGATGATGCGCCACCGACC
>Ga0307514_10002866_pt1 | contig 17234 bp, 14 predicted proteins | sample 16_EM_MG_FD_203088 | JGI IMG/M metagenome (GOLD analysis project Ga0307514, IMG submission 203088) | Populus trichocarpa ectomycorrhiza microbial communities from riparian zone in the Pacific Northwest, United States - 16_EM | ecosystem: Host-associated > Plants > Roots > Unclassified | place...
AGTTTTTTTTTGGGGGAGGGGAAGGGCTGTTTTTTTTATATAAAACTTTCGGAGGAGGGTATGGGGTGTGGATCGAGGTATTTCGCAGAAGATGGGCGTCGAAGAATGGGTGGTACGACATGCATAAGGGGGGTGCCATTTTGAGCTTCATTGTAACGCTATGTGGGGAAGGGTGGAGATGGGGGGGGAGGGGTGCCTATGCTGACTTCATACCGGGGAGTGGAGGTCTACCTCACGTTTTTCTACACCAAACGGGAGTTGGCGTTGAGAATTGGTATGTTTACCTCGGCCTACTCAACACAAAAGCGGGATAGTCTGACTATATGGTGGGACCGACTACTCAGGATATCTATTCGTTAGTGCAGGTATGTTTGGATCGGAATTGGCCAAGGTACCTGGCTAATATATGGCGGGATTATAATAGCGCTTGCTGGTGCATGTGGAGTATGAATAACAAAAACAAGTCCCCACATGAGGCTCTGTTTTGGGCAATTGGAGCTGACGTGTGAGACGGCATGTAGGGTTTACTTGCGTATTGTATAGGTTTCATGGACGGGGTGGCTGGTATGCGGGGGTAGGTTTGAGGATCTACCTCTACTTAATACATACATACATACATACTTACCCTGAACTCTAACTTTTCCAGAATCAACTTTGCTAACACATTATCTACCCCTGCTGCAGGTGGCGGTGGATTCTCGTTCTCGAAGGCATCCCCACTGTGCTCCTTGGGGTATTGGCGTACTTTTTCCTTGCGGACGACCCAGATGATGCGGGATACTTGACGCCTGCGGAAAAGGTGTTAATGAAGGAGAGGATGCTTCGGGAAATGGGGCAGACTGAGAAGGCAATGGAGTTTCACTGTGAGTCGCTTTGCTGGATGTAGTCTTGAGCCCGCTGAAGTATGTTCTTACAATATACTAATGATGGGTAGGGAGCGACGTCCAGAAATGCTTCCTTGACTGGCGCTGTTGGGCCTTGTACTACCCACCTCCTTCCGCCCCTCCCACCCTAGCTTAATCTCCACTAACCCCACTCTTCCGCATAGCGCCATCGCGCAATTCGGCGTCGACACTATGCTCTACGGCTTCTCAACCTTCCTCCCCACCATCATCAAATCCACCTCCCGCGGCACCAGCTGGACCACCCCACAAATCCAAGCGCTTACCATCCCCTGCTACCTGGCCGGCGCCCTTACATACCTTCTGACGGCCTGGCTCTCCGACAAATACCAATCCCGCGCGCTCCCTACCCTCCTTGGTTGCGCTGTCTCCATTTCCGGGTATACTCTCCTTCTGATCCCCCCTGCCCCACCCGGTGTGCACTATCTCGGCACCTTCTTCATCGCCACAGGGTTATACGTCGCTGTCGGGTTGCCGTTATCCTGGCTACCCAGTAACTGTCCCCGGTACGGGAAGCGTACAGCGGGAAGCGGCTTTCAATTGAGTATTGGGAATGTCGCGGGGGTGGTGACGCCGTTTATTTACCCGAGTAAAGATGGGCCGAGGTATACCATGGGGCATGCAGTGACATTAGGAATGGTGGCGTTCGGAGCCGCGGTGTATACGGTGCTGTGGTGGTCGTATGTGACGACGAATAGGAAGAGGGTAGAAGGGAGGGAGGATTGGATTGTGGAAGGGAAGGATGAAGATTTTGTGAGGGAGTTGGGGGATGAAGCGTATGTCATCACCTTTCCGGTTTTACTGCATATTTGCGTTACCCTGTGAACTGAATGAACCAAGAAATATGCTGACTCGATGCAATCAATAACAGACCAACATTCAGATATACCACGTAATTGATTCTATAAGTCAATGTGACAATGTAAAATTTGCAAGATATCCCTTGGTTTTGGTTATATATGTACTTGAAGTAGTGGTGAACGTCTTGCGAGCCTTTCTACTCCATTAACAAACTACAAAGGCCTCAAATGACGCATATAAAGCTCTATATTCCTCTGACAGCAAAACAATTATAAAAAGAGAAGTAAACAAGATCAGTGTGTTGAAAGCTGGGATTTCCCCTCCTGTGCCTGCCCTAGATGTATTGATTGAGAGGGTTATTAATCGGACTAGTCTTCAAATCTTGTCCTACTGGTACGTATTGCAATGTGATAGATATTATATGGCCTTGCCCAGATACTGGTGAAGATTTGTGCGCCCAATTAGTGGAGTGGAGTGGACCTGACGGCCCCCGATACTAAATCCTTTTTTTCCAGTCCATCGGCTTACCTTAAGGCATCCCGAATAAAATATAGAAAGCATAAAGTATTACCTTCAAAGTACATTCTTCCCATTTATTAATGAGCTAGTATATTAAAGTATCTGCCTGACACATGTATTCATTTACCCCCAGGAAATAAACTTCGATGTATAATAGCGTGAATATGTAACTCCCCACTCTTGGTCAGTAACAAATGCAAACAGCAAGATAAAAAAAGAGCTCGTAGAAGCCAACGTAAAACATAAAACTGCACTTCTAAAGTGGGGGCTCGGAAGGATAAATAATAGCAAAGGGAGCAAAGAGGTAAGAGAACTGTCTGACATTGTAGGGACTTATACACCAAATGGATCTTCCTCACTGTCATTGCCCTCATCAAAAACATCTGGCATATCATGATAATCATCATCACCATCATCATCACCATCATCATTATCATCATGATCACCATCATCAATGTCATCACTCCAGCTATCGTCTGAGTTCATTTCCGGATACATGGCTGCAAACTGCGCGTGATACATTGCAAAATGCTGATTCTCAAAGTCATCATCATCATGCCAAGGGTCATCATCCATTTCGGCCTCGAGAATCTCATCCTGTCGTTCCCTATATATCTCCTGCAGCGTATTGTGATAATCTTCCATACGCTGCTCGAGATCGGCTTCCATATCCACACCGTCAATATACCGTCTTAAATCAATGCTATTGATGAACGAAACACCCTTTTCAAGTGTAGTCAGAGGAGTAGTAGTGGTGGTGACAAGGCATTGTCGGGGAATAGCTACATCCTCCCAAAGTACCCAAATCCCATTGAACGGCCGGCACGCATCTTCATCTTGATCCTCTGCTTGGGTTGAATAATGCTCTCGATCATGCCAAGTATCAAAAAGCCCTCCTCTCGTCCACCGATGGAGGTCCGTCTTGGGAACTTTCCACATCTGTGGACTCCGGGTGCGCCAGAGGTTCATCTGTGTTCCGCTAGGGTCAGCGGAAGTTCTATCTCGCCTGGACCTTGGATATTTTGGGCCTTGATGTCGTTCCCCCAGATTATCAGGCTTCTCTTCCAAATCCCAGAGTGCGAAGCGGAAGTTTGATGATGCTGCGATATATCTGTTGCAGGGTGAAAACGTGACGTAGACGGTATGATCATAGTCGTTATTCCACCAAGTTCGGGATGGTAGGGGAAGAAGTTGGAGCCCGGGATTTGGGGATGTCGAGGAGTCGGTTGAATGAGCCTGGAAGTCCCAGCAAAAAAGATATCTGTGGTGGTACGGCGGATCAATAGTCGCGGGTCTGGGCTCCGGAGGCTCCTCGTCGGAAGTGAATGTGTCATCATAATCCGAGTAATAGCCGTACACGTCCTCGTACTCATTCGGAAAAGCATCAGAACTGCAAGCCGGGCAGTTACACTGTAGGCCATTGATCATTTCGTCATCACTGTCTGTGATCCATCCGTCGCCTTCCAATCCATCTACATCTCCATTTTCACTCGCCTTCTTCACGCGGGACCTACTAACATTCGGCGCATCTGCCTTCCGTTTCCCCATACCTCTGTCGGTATCTTTTTTCTTTCCCTTACCCCCTGCTGGAGCATCCTTTTCTATCCCCTCCATGGTAAGCCTTTTACCCAGTTTAGTGACTTTCCTCACTACATCCCTCCATTTAGCATCCTTAACCCCGCCCACACCCGCCACCAAACCACCTGCGTCATTCACATCCCAATTCACCCATCCCCTCCAGGGTGGTTCTACCTCCCTAATTTCCTCCTTCAAACTCACAATCGTCACGGTATGCCCATTTTCGAGGGCGAAAAACCAAAACTCGCAACAGCCTTTATAGCCTGTTGCTGTCCCAGTTCCCCATTTATCCCTTTGTGGCAATGCATGTACCCTCTTTCTCACTGCAGCCCGCTGTGCTGCAACTCGCTCCAATCCAGATTCCATCTGTGCCTGAAATTCAGCCGTAAGATCCCGCGCGAGCTCTTTCCGGTGCTGAATGAGGAGCTGTGGAGAAATTATGTGTCGGCGGGTAGCATATACAACCATGCTACTAGTCAACCGAAATCCATCGTTATCCATGTAGTAGAACTCATGCATCAAGTTATCAAGCTGCTCTTTTGTGCGGAGTTCTGCGGAAACGCTAAGTCGCGAGTCCTTGTAGTGTAGCGGTACAGCTAGCAGTCGCTGCCATAGCATATCTCCCATCTCTCCAGTTTGTTGTCCTGGGCGGGCGCGAAAACAGGTCAAGGTACTGGGTGCTGCACCATCATTGTCGTCACATGAAACAAGATAGGGGCCACGAGAGCGAAATTCCCAAGTAGTCTCGGTGTCCGGCAAATTATACAGGAGATGTGCCAAATCTGCCCCGGTGAGGGCACCAAGTGCAGAGATGGGGTTTATGTTCATAGCAGTACCATAGGGTAGGTTGTGATGATGGTATGCAATTTGATCGGGAAATGCCCAAGGTAGGGGATAAGGGGGAGTAGTAGGTGTGGCAGCACCTGGTGTAGCGGCGGATGCCGTTCCAGTGGGAGTAGAGGCCGTTGCTGCTGATAGGCCTGTAGTCGAGCTCGCAAGAGGTAGGGGTGTCACCATACGGGACGGTGGCTCGAACGGTGGTCTCAAAGATAGGAGCTCTTGCCTTTTTGGCATGCGCCAACGAAGATTGACCTTTGTCTTCACTTCAAGCTCGTTACTCTCATCACCATAATCTACCGTCAGCCTCTCCACCTCTGCGACCTCAAGCCCAGCTGGATCTGGTGGAGCGCGTCCGAGAAATATAGTTGACAATGTCCCCTCATCCTCAGATATAGTCTTCCCATCCTTCTCTTTTCTCTTTCTAAGCTCAGGTACCAGCCTTAGGTTTGCATCGGAATGGATATTATTCTTAACCCATCTGTTCAGCTGTATATTGGACAACCCTAGCTTTTGCAATCGGTGATAGTCAAGCCCAGGTATTGGCACTGCTGTTCCATTCGTAGGCAGCTCTGCGGTACTTTGCCCATCCATTCCAAGTATGTTTTTCAGGGATGGGAAGTGCTCGACAATTGATGTCTTCAATGTCCTGCTTCCATCAAGCTTCTTGAGAGACGGAAAACAAGTTGTGTAAGGAACTGGTCTAATAAATTCCGTTGTAGCGGTTGAGTATGACTGCCCTTGGTGTAGCCATGGCTCATTATTTTCAGGTAGCTGGCCCATGCAATATACTCCATAGAATTCCCCGGCCGATATAGCTTTAATTTTGTCGCTCAACTCATGGATGGCAACTCGTGCCCTTTCGATTGCTGAGGGGCCGCTGGTTGCTGTGGGTGCGCTTCCTTGGTGTTGGGGTCTGGTTCCGCTGTCGCGCCCATTCACCATTGTTATACCACCCTCCCTATCCTCCTCCTCCTCCTCCTCCTCCTCCTCTTGTTGATGTTTCTCTTCTATTATCACAGCCCCCTTGTCAGTATCAGCACATTCTCCTAGTGGTGGTGCCCCCAGAGATCCTCCTACAACTCCTCTTCTCACGGTGTACCTCAAATCTTCATTAATAGCCCCTCGCTGACCATATAGCAAACTCGGATCATCCGAGAACAAGAAAAACGCAGTGTTATCCCTGACCCCGCCTTGCGCCAATTCCCTATTCCGCTTCTCCCGCTTCGTCTCATTCTGCCTTTGCTCTCCTGACCCTGGGAAGGTCAAGGTGATGGACTTCTTTCCAAGTGGATAATTGTCCAGTTGTTCACCCCACGAGGGCATCTTCACTGAGACTATGGGATGTCCCGGATCAAATCGTGTACCCTCCGTTTCAGTGTGGACAATCGAGAAAATGCGTTTGGCATAGTGAGTTTTGACTAGGCTTGGAGGGAGTGTGGCGAGTGGTGGAAGTGAGGTATGCACCTTACCGTACCGGGGAGCCTCTGTCTTCTTCGCTGCCTTCGGTGGTAAAGATTCACTATGACTGCTACCGGCGGACTTCCGCTTTATAGCCCGTTTTGGAGCATCGGCAGGGGGCTTTCTTTCTTTAGCTGCTACGTGCTCTGCAATCCTCGCGGACCTTCGAGAAGTCTGTTGAGCCGTTCCCTTAGTTTTCGATGAGGCGATCTCTGCAGCTGTCGAGGAACCCTCAGAAACCGGGAGTGATATGATAGGTTTCGCCTGAGAGGGAAAGAGGGTAGCATCCACCAGTTTCTCAACTTCCTTATTTGTTTCCCTTGCGTCCTTCCGAGCCCCGAAATATTTTTGCCACCTCATCTGGGCCCTACACATCTCCCGGTACATCGGTTTCAATTCGACGGTTACACCTGCGCCAGCTGCAGCAACATCTACACCTACTGCCCTTTCTTTGCCCTTGATAGACTCCCTTTCCCCTTCTTGCAATCTAATGTCAACCACGACGGGGCCCACCCCAATAGCCCACAGCTCATCCAGGGATTCTGGGACCCCACCACTCACTGACTCCAAGTAATTGGCATCATCCCCTTCAATGTCTCCAGACTTATCAATTTTGCCACCGAACCCACAAACTACCCTTGCTGCCGCTTTCCAGATGTACTTGTCCGCAGAGATATCGAAGATTTGTTGGTGGAAAGACCGACAGGTGCGAGCAGCGGAGATGAGGGATGGTGGGTGAGTGAGGAAGGTGAATACATGAAGAAGGAGCTCAGGAGGTAGATTGTATATGGGGGGATGTAAAGGTTGTGGTGACGCCATGCTATGTTTGCTGTTGTGGTGGTGGTGATGTCCTGGAGCTCTTTACAGGAGTTCTGACACAATATTGGGGTTAGCACCACTAAGAAGAGGTCCTAATGAATGTAGAAGGATCATTTTCATAAAATCTGAAGGAGTGAACGCAAAATAAAATTTACCTATCCCAGAAAGTACTATGATAGGGATACCCGTCCAATTAGAGAACCCGACGGAGATTCCTCTGGCACCGCTATCGAACGGGTGTGCGTGGTGCTGGGGTGCTGGGATGCTGGGGTGCTGGGAGACAGCCGCTTGATTCCGGCCCTGGTTCAGGCCCCTCAAATATCCGATCTATGCACTTGTATTTGTGTGAAAACTCCCAATAATGCCCCTGGTGCCCCGCAAGATCCTGTTCAAGCCTCCAGCCAGTTCTGGTTGCACGACCCCTCCAACTGGCGTCGTGTAAAGGACAGCAGGGAGAGTAAGCAGGAGCGCAGGATTAAACCAGGGGCCAACCTCAGTCTCGCTCCAGATGTCGCCTAGCGGCTTGGCAGACCTCTGGCCGCCACTTTGTGAGCCGGCAGTAACCCGCTTTAACAAGGATGGTTATTGTAGTTTGTACGGATAGGTATCTGGGGATCAAGCACCCTTGTTCAAAACTGTGCCGCTCCCACCAGTCTTTGGAGCTGCATGACTCAATGATACTTATTGAAGACGTGGAAGCCGGACAGGGTTATGAAAAGTATGAGTCCGACAATGATAGTGGTGGTGATGTTAAGGTGACTCTAATGATGGAGGACCATTAGGAATTGTCCGTGCGAGCGAACTCTCAAAAGTGATTATGACGACAACGCAGAGACATTCCCAACTCTTTTTCCGGATGGCTGTAACGGACATTGGGAAGAATTCATGTGAAGAAAAGCTTTCATAGAGATGAAAGAACATCTACGTCGATTGTATGTAACATTCTGTAGCAATAGCACTGCCATTACCCTGAATTTACAAGTATGTAGCGTGGCTCAGGTGCTGGGTTTGAGAGCTCAATTCCTGATCCTATAGCCAGATATATGGCTTGGTATGCCAACTTTTCTCTATTGTGCCATGATGTATATAGTCCTGTAGCCCTTCTATAGAGGTTGAGTGGTCAATCCACAGTGGATTTAAGCTCGACAGGAATGAGACTAGATTTGGCACGGGCTTATCATATCATACCACGTACCCCTCGTATACCTCGGTGCCCTTCCCATCTACTTGTCAATTTAACCATATCAGGCTGGGCCTGATATATGTATGATACATGCATCGTGCACAGTCCGGCAGGGATAGATTATAAGTATCTAGATTTGAGATGCATTGTGAGATGGATGTGTTCGGCAAAAAAAACTATACAAGACCCGACCCACGCTTCCAGTACAAAATAATAATTACCCCGAGATAAAGCATCTGTATTTGTCTCGGCACTAGCTCTCTTATAGAAAAACTGCCACAAAGGCAAGCACAAGAGATATGCTTGCCCCAGATAGCTTCTTGTTTTTCCATGTAAACAGCGGTTTGACTTCCATATTCCTCTCATACCGCTTAGTTGGGAACCTTCCCCGCCAATTACAAAACCTGCATGGCCATAACTGCAGGGTAGGAATGGCGAACCCAAGCTCAGTATGATAATGCCCAATTCAGCCATCCAACCTTCTGCTGTCTGTCCCATATTTCCCTTCTATACTCCCAGTCCAGCTAGGTTTCCCAATCGATATCTACCCCCTACCATATTAACTCAGCTCCCCAAATCCCATTATCATATATTCGCACACTAAGTATATCTTGTAAACGCCACCCTTTCCTCATACCAGAGTGGCACCCTCCCATAACTGTTCACTTGCCTGGACACTTCTGAATCCGTCGGTGACGGTGGAGATGCCGAATACCTCTCCGAGTGATTTGACATTGTAGAGGGAATCCTCCTTAGATGGTGCGAGCTCGCCAGAGGGCTTTGAGGGGGATTGCGGCGAGAATGTGACTGATGAGAATAGGAGTGACCGGAGTTGTAATGGAAGGGCTCAGTGGGGTAAACATGGCGTTCGATGTACGGATCTTGGGGCACCTGCCCGTGGGGGTCTTCTGAGTAGTGGTCTGGCTCGGGGTATCTCTTTTGGTAATGGTGATGCTGTTGATGTATATGACTATCTGGTTGTTGGGGATGGTACGTATATTCATACCCTTCATACTCGTATGCGCTCACGGTGATTTTGGGTGCACGTGCAGCTTCAACGGTATGTGCGGGATATGGTGCCGGAATGGGTATGCCCTCTGGGTGAATATATGCCGCCTCGGGAGCAGTAGTAGGCACTGTGGGGGGGTACTCGTAGCTGTATCGATCGCTCACCGGACTATCCGGGGATTGGCGACTGTATGAGCTAGGGGTTTGGCGGTGTCTTGACCCATGGAAATGCCTCCGCTCCCATTCCTCCCGTTCCGAGAATTCGCCATTCTCGGCTTCGTAGTGGTTACGGTAGCCCGAGCCCTCACGGCTATGGCCACGGGAATATGGGACTCGACTAGCACCGGAAGGCCTTGAGGAAGTGGAGTATTCGATGGGCACAGTAGTGTAATGGGGCATACTTTAAGTATTTTCTACAGCTTCTTCCTGGGGTGTTTTGTCAGCCTGCAATTGTATTACATGCAAGGATATACACCGCCCGTGAACCAGGATGGGAAAGCAACGAGCCAGGAAGCTCAAAATGCATACCTTGAATCTGCAGAATTCCAAAACTTGTTCGGTGAATCCAATTAACAAATATTGGTTTAACTTGAGATTAAGGTGTAACAGATACCAATTCACAGTAGCTCGAGTAGTCCTGATGAGACAATGGCAGTCACGTACTGTCGTACTTACGGTCCCCGATGTTCAAGCCCTTTGTGAACCAAGATCACAGCTTCGGCAGTGCTGGATGGAAGCTCAGTTTTATATGGGGAAATTATCATCAGCTGGTCTCCACCGATTGGGTTATAAAGTCGCCGGTGGAGAGGGCTGTTCTCCTATGTATGGCTCACAGCTATATGAAGACCCTATAGGAGGCCGAAAACAAGCTAGAGCTATAGCTCGCCCTCCCTTGTACTTTAGTAAGGTATCCAGATTCACTCGGCTATTGTAATTGGATATTTAGTAATACACCGCATATATACGTTATGGGTCATACGTACCTTAGTTTCGAATCCATTACCGTGGTCCTGTTGGCTCCTGCGATTCTGCACTCAAGCGGCTTTTGCTAAGTTACAGTACTTATGTAGCTGGTACACGCAGCTCGTCCACCAATGCATTGGGCATTGGGTACTCCATAGAATTCCAATAAGGTAAAGTAACTAGAGTTCGCCTTGTGTGATAGGCTAGGTAGGAGAGCTGCTGTTGTGAACTTGAGGGGGGGTTGGGGGTACCTACAGTTTGATGCGTTGTCACTCCCTACTGGCGCCTTGAAGTTCTTGCATCGTCCTGAACTAATAGAATCCATGCAAGGCAGCCCCAGGAGACCGTCGCCTTTGAGAACTGTAAATTGAACATGCGGTTAATAGATATGAGAGATGCCAAACTGATACTCTACTCTAATATGATGCAGATGACACGAGGTTCCGGTATCCGAGGACATCAGAAATACCCCACCAGAATCATCATGGGGTGCAGGGCCTCAATGTTTTCCGGGTTTGAGAAATGGTGGGTGAGCAATATTCAGGTTCTGGGGTCTAACCCCGCTCGACCTGGTTGCCGTCCTCCAGAACCTACCTTCAACAGCCCCACCTGATATTTGTTTACCTCACGTGGCATTGGTGTAACACGACATGCTCTACTCACGTACAGCTGAAGATAGTTCTTGTCATTTGGTGTCAGGGCTTACATCTCACAGCAGAGACCGGTGGATTATGGCTTCATGTCCGCCCTATCCCCTTCATTGTAGCACGTGAAACTGGACTCAAATACTTAATTAGATACAAATAGGTACCAAACAGGCATGTTTATTTGTTATTGATGCCTCAGCCGCAGGTACGTATACTAAACCGGTGTGCTATAATAACCCTCGTCTAAGGCTCCTTCGGGAGAAAGGCGTATAGACTCAAAAAATAAATAAAAATAAATAAAAAAATAACCCCCGTCGGTTCTAAGGGCGGCTTCAGTACTACAGCCTCAGTGGAGAATTCAGCCATCTATGTTTCCAGTGACAGTCCCTGTAGGAAGATCTAAGGAGCCTGAGTTGTACCTAGTTGTATTGATCTACATTTATGTTGCACACTCGTATTCACATAAGTACGTAGATGTCAACATTGCCCAGGCTTATAATTGAAGGAAGCCCGTCTATAATGAAACCCTTTTTTTTTTTAAGTCTATACGTCTGTGGAGTCTAAGGCTATGAGACGGATGGAAATATACTATCGATCTGGATAACTCCACCTCAACCACCTATATCAGGGCCTGTTTCTCTAGGCTCCCACCATGGAGTCTACGAATTGCTCCGTGTTGTCTTTGGTTTAATCTCACACTCGGATATATGTATGTCTCATCCCTGAAAGCAATGACTTGATTTTGACTACGCACTTCCCTCAATTCACAGATTCCTCAGCCGAAGACGACCAGAGACACAGCTGTTCCGCGCATCGCCGACGATCGGAGTAACTCAGAAGGTTGCAATTGCTTGTGAATAACGTGTTTTCCTAAACTCAAGTGCTCGTTCGGCGATGTGTTCTCCTCGCCTCAGTTCTATTCCCACGTCATATATATACAGTTAACTGGTAGCGAGGGTGCAAAGAACCTTAAAAGTTAAAACATGAAATTGCTAAGGCTACGGGCTACGAGCATAGGATCGACATCAATAAATGAAAATATATAGCCATCTATGGTCTACCTTTCTCTCAGGGTAACTTTCTCTGATAACCGCCTCGCACCAATATTGTAGGCGAGCCTGAACGCAAGCGAGCCTTCTGCCTACCGTTTCAAACATTTCATACACACTTTTACAATACCATAGCTGCAGTTAGAGTTTCCATTGGGTTAACATAATCACATTGCCTCACGATACATGTGAAGAGCCACCGGCCGGGTGCACGCAGTACATATGCGTAAAAGCAGTGCCCTCAGGCCCGAGAGCTCAAGGTGCATGTGATGCGTACTAGTGCACTTACACATAACTATGGAAGATACTGACGGGCCTGGTGAAGCTGGCGAGGGAATTTACATTTGTATACCGTCGTTCTTTTGCACACCTGCTTCAGGTACCTACTGGCCCGGGTGTCGAGAGAGGCCCCTGGAAGACTGGGAGGCTGCAGTCTATCGTCATAGTCTAGATAGGCTGAATACGATTAATGACTTTTTAATAAAAAAGAGTTACCTACACGCCCTGCCGCGAGATATCCTCTATCCATACCAACCAATGACTTCATATGGAGGCCAGACCTATACGGTACTTCGTGCTTTAGACCAAATTTAGTGTACAAGGCAAACCACGGGAACCTTGAAAAGCCAAGTACATATAGTATATGTACTAGTAATACAGCGACACCTTAATCTACTACGTATACATTGGTATATCTAGACCTTTTTTTTATTTTAAGGAATCATTAATCGTATTTAGCCTATCTAGACTATGACGATGGACTGCGGCTCACTGTTTCCAGCTGCCTCTCTCTACTCCCGGGCCAGTCCCTGCCCCATATATCTAGACCTGTAGCGTGTCATATATGCAAGCACAAGCCCGGTGATAGCTCGCCTGCCTGCTTACATACCAGATACTCACAGAATGTTCTGCATCGATAATCCATCACAAAACACCAGCCTGCTACCTGCTGCCTACCCCGATCCAGGTATACCAATTAGCCTTCATGGCCTGAACCACTCCTAGGATTCATTCGGTCATTGAATTTGGTGCCCTGGTTATTTTGGGCGGCCCCAGGCTCAGGAGTCCTACCGTTATGGATATGTGACGTACTATATATACTTGTGCCTATAGTTTTCTTCCACATCTAAAAAGGCTTCGTTCGCCCTGGGAACATCGACCGTTACCTGTCTAGCTATAGTCTCACGAGTCCGCGGGGCACTGAGGCGTTGTCCATGTAGGCCTAGGTGACCGTTACCAACCCAGACCGGGCAGCTTTCAGAGTTTAGCAATTGCCGTTATTCCAGCAACGGGCGGGCGGGGGCAGGGACTGGGAGAGAGGCGTCTGGTTAACCAGAGCGCTGCAGTCCATCGTCATAGTCTAGATAGGCTCAATACGATTAATGACTCCTTAAAAAAAAAGCTACGGGCGAGCCTTACCTACTCACGAACTTAGGCAGCTTCGCAATAGTTACTAGTAGTTTTGGCACATTACAAGTGGGTACCTAGTGTTCGTGATAGACCACTCCTAGCTTCAAGCCTAGAAAGACGACAGGCGCCCGGCCCACGGCCACTCACTGAATACAAGCTCAAGGTGGTATCAATCGTTGCTTGACTTCGGGTAGATGCGCCGCGAATCCTACGCACGTATACTCTATGTTCGTTAGGCCTTCGGGAAGCATGCATGCAAGAATAATTGAATAATTTTCACCATTACCCTATTATCCTGAACTCAAGCACATAGTTACCCCCTTACCTTGGTGTTGCGCTAGTAAATAACTAGTTGGAAATGGACAGGAGTACCCGGTTGGATATATGCTAAATCCTACCTCATTGTTAAAGAGGTTGAAAGTTTCAGCGTTTGTTCTTGGGCGTTGAACATATATAGGTAACCTACAGCGGAATGAAGCGGTAGAATACAGAGCCAAGACAACAGATGGGGAAGGTGATGCACAAGCCTGATTTAGCAACACCGGCTGGCATCGGTAAGGCAGAGGACATCAGGTGCCCCGGCTGCGGAATATCACAGAACACAGCCCACCTGCTACTTACATATAATGTCTGGGGATTGGAGACGGGAAGTGAATGTGGTTAGAAGAAGTGTATTAAGGGTGGTATAGGGTAGGTAATGGTGGAGAATTTGTGTAAGAATTGACTAGATAGCGCAGAGGGGTAGGGTCTGGCCCGACAATCATCGAGGGATTGTCATTGGCTAGATAGTTTGAATACGAGTAATGAGGTACTAAAAAAAAAAAAATCATAACACTGATGCTAGCAAATTAAACAGCATCACGCACATCCAAGTATCCTTGGAATAAGAAATTTTAGGAATGTCGCAATCTGTATGGTAGTGATTGGGCAAGGGTGGTCTGTTAGTTACCCTGAGATCAGTGGGTCCCAATTCTTGTCTCGTGCATCTGTCAATTTATCAGATTTTATAAGGATAATCTGGGTGAGAACTTTCCAGTGTAACTGGTGGTTCGGCTGTATACCTCCGGTATATAATCGAGTCTCGCGGCCCTCATAGGAGCCCTTTTTGATGATAGGGGGGTTAGCACATGTATGCACATAGCCCGGGGGCTGTGGTATGCATCAGTGGTGAAACGGTTGTTAATTGTGCACAAGATTTATGCAATGCAAATTCATATTGGTCTTCAGTATCTGTTAAAAAGGTGCACAAAACCTAGCAGCATAGACAATCTAAGTGATGATAAGAAGAGGAATAAGTTCCCCGCCTCACGCGGGACATTATATTGGGTATCCTCGTGGTGCCATACACGGTGTATTCCTTAGCCTGCCAACTTATACTATATGTGAAATACCAATTTTATGCTACCTGCTTAGCTAGCAGTACCAAGAATCATATCCCGCAATACAGCCTTGATATATCCTCTTCGAAATTCATTTTACAAATGATTCGACTTCTGCAGCTGTTACTTGCCGTTGGAGTTACAGTTGCATTTGGGGCTCTTGGCTGAGCTCAAGGTATCCACGCATATATCCTAGCATTCACCCAACCAGAAACTGACCTCAAAGTCGAAACATAGATGTCAGTATTAATCTCACTACAATGGAATTCCATTCCCCGCATTAGGTTCGTATTGTACAGGGCTAGGTGATAGCATGAATGGCACCTATACATAATATATGTACATAGCGTTCCAGATTCAGGGGTTCATACCAACGGCCACGAGAACCCTAATCTCCTTTTTTTGACATAAGAGTGTGGATTTGAATCACGGAAGCGTACCTCCCTTATGTATTCACGGGACCTCTGGTATTATAGATTCTTGGGGCCTTCAAGGCTCCACCACCGGCCGCCTGAGGCTTTGGTCACCTCCCCAGAGCAGGGTTGTGTTTAAGGCCTATAATAGATCCAAACCCCTCGTTGATGATTGGGCCAGCTTGTAATATGATACGAGATTGATTGGCGGAGGACTAAGTGGCACTGGTACCAGTAACAGAGCAGCTTGAAACCTGGAGCCACAGGGGAGAGGATGCTAGCATCTATTGGCGGACTGAACATGTATAGTACCTCAATTAACTTAATTGGCTACTCCCGTGCATGTGGGTGCCATGAAGCAGGCGGTGAGCCTTCTATCACGTGCTCATGCATGCCCGAAGTGGTGCGGGTATCATAAGATGTGTAAAGTGGCAGTTATACAGAGCAAAGTCAAACGGAAAGAGTCTTCAGAGTGCATAGCAAAACAAATACCGAGATACTTTTCATGAAGGCCAGATAGCAGGTAGGTAACTACCTCCCTATCATCAAATACAGGTGTGCATCTGTCTCGGCAGCACATGCAGCAGTCACAGTTACCTATTGCGGTAGTCGTGGACGTCAGCGTTCACTTTTGCCAAGACTGCTAAAACAGCAACCAACGTCTCCCATAACGTCCAATATGATTATATCTAGGGTATGAGATTAGTAGCGGTGCAATTGTAAGCTGCTTATGAGGACTACCTGTGCTTTGTTGTAGGTATTCAAGATAACCATGTGTCAGAATTAAACTGGCACCTCGTGCCGGACCGGCGTTAAATTGACAACTGTATACAGGCCTGGAAGGGGTATTCATTTGACTCCTGTTTCCCTATTGGCACAAATGAAACATCAATCCTGCTATCTATCTATAGAACATGTTTTAATGGCCGTTGTGAAATACTAGCCTTGCCCCGCCTATAGATTCGCACTTTTCAAATGTGTATTTTTTTTTGGTGTCTATACGCCGTTCCCCCGAATGGAGCCTTAGGTTATGAGGCGGTTCAAATGTGTATACAGGAGCAGTATTCTGAAGGAATCCCTGCGAATTAACCTGTACCCTGGGAGAGGCACTCGTGCTGTATATTGAATAATAGATCACGAACCAACATACTCCTGGAACAATGTCGTTTAAAATAGATCTGCTGTGATACATTCGTTCCTACGTTCCAATTCTCAGAAATGGAAAGGCATGGGGGCTACTGCCAGCGTGGCTAGTTGACCTAGGGGACTCAACCTAGGAAAATCCACCACCTGGCTGTTGAGCAGACACAACAAGCCTTTACGGACCTAGAAAGCTATGACGTTGACATGTCTGCGTAAAGTTAGCCTCCGGGAAATCAAGTGCAAGTCAGCCAGGTTTTAAAAAAGGCGGGAAAGTCACGCAAAACTAAAGGTCCTAGAATGCACGAATTCGCGGGAATAGAAAACCTGGAATGTGCACCGAGAGCCTTCTAGCTGTTGGGGTTAAGATCAGACCTTTTACTCTGGTCCCTCAGCGCAAATGCCTTGCAGGAGAATTGTCAGTGCGTGAGCTTGCATCTCGGTGAGCAAGTGGTGATCGGCAAATATGGGTGGCAGGCCTGGCCCCAGGTCGGCAAGCTGGACTTTGGAATACCAGGAACACTGTGTAAGCGGAGTAGGTACCATGTGATGACCCACGTCACTCAAATGGCAGGTTTACTTGGGGTTGAAACCTTCATTCGCATGTTCCAGTCTCTACCCATCATATTCCACTTCAGCTTGGGCCTTTTCACTGTCTGGGGGTCCAAACTTGGCTGGAGGAGCGTCATGTGGCTATAGCCTCATGCAAATATCATATCAGTAGATCAAAGAAGACCGTATGTGGCCAAGGGGACTGGAGGAGAAGGATATATAGACCAAAAGTGACATGTAAATTTTTCCGCATAAAGCTTGCTGCAGATGGTTGGAGAGGACGCATGCTAGGCAGTGGAGTCGGTGTTGGTTGAGAAGGGTTCTTAGAGTAGAGATGGGGCATTGATTCAATACAATAGAGCCAAACTTTGAAACTCGATAGTCTCGCGGAAAATAGGGTATGGAATTCCGGGGGAAAGGTCCTAAGAAAGGTCCTGAACCATGGCTAAGTAAGGACCATGGCAACTCCTTCCTATGACACTTCGCTCCGTCGCCACAGTACCATGCAGCTGTCCCCCCCCCCCCCCATTCCACCATATCAATACGGCACATTGACAGCTAAGATCTAGTTAC
>Ga0307514_10002867_pt1 | contig 17215 bp, 13 predicted proteins | sample 16_EM_MG_FD_203088 | JGI IMG/M metagenome (GOLD analysis project Ga0307514, IMG submission 203088) | Populus trichocarpa ectomycorrhiza microbial communities from riparian zone in the Pacific Northwest, United States - 16_EM | ecosystem: Host-associated > Plants > Roots > Unclassified | place...
AAAAAAAAAAAAAACTCCACTGTCAATAATACCAGGCGTGTATACTGAAACACAAGCACAGACAATACTTCCCATCAAAATACTTCAGTTGGTGAAGAAAAGGTGTCCTCCATTCTTTTGGAATCCAGTCTAGGACCCAAATTCCTGCAGCCGTTAACCATTTGTCCACTGTTGGTGCCTGGGATCATGGCTTGCATTACGAGTTCACCCAGTTGATAATTTGGTAAAGCTACTACCTAGTAGTCGAGTAAGTTCCTCAAACTACTAGTACTGTATGGATAGTAGTTGTTCTTGTAACTGACTCAAATACTTCAGGGCCGAAACAGTATCGAAACCCCTGGTGCATCAATACAATTACCTGCTCTAAAATTGAGATTGTAAAGATTTAAGCCTTAAGCTTGTACCCATTTATATACTAACAGAGTAAATTTAGGACGTCGCTATTGCGCTCAAACTGAACGAACGTACCAACAGTGAGATGAAGTGGGTGCTTGACTTCAGTGTTGGAATAGTTCTTCTAAGAATGGGTTTTGGTATGTATCCTCTAATTTGCTCTTGTCTGGTTACTGACACCATTAGGCTGTATTTGAAAAGTGATACTGGAGGAACGTTATATGTAACGCTACACTACTAGTGAAGGCCTAGCTTAGATACGTAGCCGGGGGCATTCGACATAAAGCTCGATGCGAAGAGAGAAACCAAGCTCAAGCACCATCATCATACAGGACCGAGTTCCAGCTCGACCTCACCATAGCCTGCTCCATGCACAGTCTTCCCAGATACATACAGGTCGAGCGAGAGAAGGACATTCAAGGAAACAGTCACAAACTCGCAGAAGATTATCCTTGCGAATGGAATCAAAGATTCAATCAAGAGCAGGATGGTAGTGATAAGTAGGGGTTTAATCTAGTTGATTTGCATAGACTGGGAGTGCATAAGTGATTAGGGGGTCATAGTTTACTTTAGAGAGAATAGGGAATATTATGAAAAGTTCTTCTACTATTAATCTTGGGTGTCTATCTATTATTTATGGTGTTTGCTTTGATATCCATCCAGAAATATATATGAAAAAGTCTCCGAAAGAAGAGCCAGTTCAGGGTAACTGTTTTGTTTCTGTTTCAATCCTTTCAACCCCCTCCACCCATCCTTCTTTGTCCCGAATGGTGCCTCACCGAGCTGTGTGCTTTCAGCATGAATGGTCCGTTATAAAAACGCCCCATCCGCCAGGAAAGGTAGTGGTGGGTTTAACCTATGGTGAGACAGAATTTGTCACTTCCGTTACCAAATGACACAAGCTTGCAGGTAGCAGAATATGATTAGAGTATCTCGTGTAATTGATTTTTAGAGGATATCCCAGGGTAGCATGTGGAACCCACCCGGCGAAGACATTGGCGCCTACCGCAATATAAATGGGTGTTCTTCGTCAATATGAGGGAGAGAGGGGAATTCACCTAAATGTCCTGCAAGCTCGTGAAGGAGAGCTCGAGTGAAAATATGTATATAAATACCACAACAATAGATAGTCTACCAGCGAGGATGTATCCCCACATTCAAAGTATCCTTCAATGTGGTTACCCTCCAATATGGTGGTGGATGCAAGGTAAGTACACCTACACCCAAAAAATTTTCATGTCTCAAAATGCGGGGTCAATCGTCAAGAGATATCAAGAATCCAACCTAAATTATATGATCTTGAGCACAGAAGCTACATAGTTAGAGGAAATGTCACGACAGAAATAAGACGAAAAACACCTCCTCCCAACACCAATCTTCCATCCTGAACGTGACCAAAGCAAAAAAAGACAAGCCAGACTACACATAAATCAAAACCCAAAGGAGAAATGGAGTCATCACCATTTACTTTTGTACCCCATTCCCCAAACAAAAAACCCAGAAGAGATAAAAGGGAAATCGCCAAACAAGAGAAAAGCAACAATCTCGATACACAGCATTAAATCTAAAAGTCCTCATCATCAGAAACCTCGAGGCCGGCCTTCTTCTTAGCCATCCTCTCCTTTCTCTTTTTCCTCTGTTCACTGGAAGTGAGCTTCTTAGCCTTCTTAGAGGATTCAACCTTGTTACCCATGGCGTCGAACTGCTCCGCCTCCTCCTTCTCGGTCAACCTCGGGCCGGAGCCCTGACCCTGCACCCAGTTGTGACCTGATGGTGTCATTTTCCCGTCGACAACGGACCAGACCTCCTCAGTCAAGTTCTTGGTGAATTCGGCGCTGTGAGTGATGATAATTACACCACCCTCGAAAGCCTTAAGAGCCTTGGAAAGAGCACCCAGAGAGTCACGATCAAGATAGTTGGTAGGCTCGTCAAGGACAATGATGTGTGGTCGTTGCCAGGTAGCGGCAGCCAAGCAGACCTTGACACGCTGTCCACCTGAAAGACCACGCATTTGCGAGTGGGAGACTAACTCAGCATCCAACCCGAAGTTCTCGCAGTGAGCTTCAATTTCCTTTCTGATGAGAGGTCGGAAAGCACCGGAAGCGAGAGCCTCCTTCATATCGATTTCAGCAACCATCTTGGTGTGGGACTCAATGAGCTCAGATCGAGGGATCCAGGCGTTGTCGGAGGTACTCATGACAGTCCACTTCTCGTTCTTCTGGCCAACATTATCACCGAGAGTGAAAGAACACTCATACTCATAGCTGTTCTTGAATTTCCTACGAGCAGATACACCAATGACACGACGTTGCGTACCCTCGATCTTGAAGATCTTGTTCATTGCCTGCTCATCAGCGTCGGTGACTTGACGATTGGCACGGTCCATCGTCTCCCTGTCCTCACCAGTCTGGAAACGCCACTGGATATATTCACTTGGGGTCTTTTCGAGGTGGTTGTCGATGTGAGCAAACGCATGTTGCTTGATGTAAGCAATACGGCAGTTCTCGTGAGTATAGATGCTACCATTGGTTGGGATAAGCTCACCGGTCAAGACATTGACAAGGGTAGACTTTCCGGCACCGTTGGGACCGATGACAGCAATTCGAGACCCAAGGGAGACTTGGAAGTTGATATCACGGATCTGTGGCTTGGATGTACCAGGGTATTGGAAGGACATGTCCTGAACCTTGATGATAGCCTTGGCCTTGGTCTTGACACCCTCGAGGAAACCTGGCTCGGGGAACTTGAACTCGAGCTCAGAGGCACCGAGCTCATAGTAGGACTTGGCGTATGGGACTTGCTTGACAAAGGCAGCGAGGTTACCACTGTAGCGCTTGAGCTTGAAGCGCTCGTAGTGAATGATGTTCTGACAGACATTGTCCAAGAAGCCGGAATCGTGGGAGACAATGATACTGGTGCATGGGGAGGTACAGAGATAGTTCTCTAACCACTTGACATTCTTGACATCGAGATGGTTAGTGGGCTCGTCGAGAAGAAGGATATCTGGGTCTTCGAAGACAGCACGAGCAAGAGCCAATTTCATTTTCCAACCTCCAGAAAGGGAGGTAATGGCATCATTGAACCAGGATTGCATGAAACCGAACTCCAAGAGCTTAGCCTGAATGTCGTCCTGGGTAGCGGCAACACCGGCATCCTTGAGCTTGTCCATGGTCCATTGAATGACAGTCTTCTCGGTGTCGGCAGCGTCGAGATCATGCTCAACGAAGACAGTCTTGACTTCGGTCTTCTTGGGGAATCCCTCGACTTGCTCATTGTTGATAGCACGCATAAGGGTACTCTTACCGGAACCGTTGGGCCCACAGAGACCATAGCGTTTACCACGCTTAAGACGAAGATGAGTTTGGTTAAGCAAGATCTTAGCACCATACGCCAGGTTGAAGGTACAGTTGCAAAGATCCTCTCCTTCTTCATCATCGAGGCTCTCGGCCTCTTCCTCAAGACCGGGGGTAGCACGCTTCCTGAAGGTATCACAAACAGCCCGAGCATCGGCCTCATCGAGGACGACCTTGAGGTATGGAATGATGTGCTCAACCCAGACAACAGCCTCACGTTCTTTTTCGTCAATCAATGAACCAGCGATGCAGGCGATGTACTGAAGGATAGTTTCGAACTTGGCAACTGCGTCCTTGTTCTTGGTGGAGATAATGCTCTTGAGAATCTCATAGGTGACGACAGGAGAGCTGGCAGTGGAGACCTCTGGGATCTTTCCGTCCACAACGTTACCGACACGGATGAGAGTGTCAAGACCACGGCGGGTAATACCACGAGCCTCCGGATCGGCAATGTTCTCGAAGTTCTTCTCGAGACCTGGCATAAGTTTGGGCAAGAAAGGAGCAACAATCTGAGGATCTTCGACAAGCTTGCACATGTTGTCGACGATAACTGCAGACTTACGCTTGATAGCAGTCTCACGGTCGGCAAGACCACGCTCCAAGAGAGGAACCATGATGGAAAGAGTGGGCGCCTCAACGTCCTGGACGAAAGTGGTGGCACCTAGGGAGTGAATTGTCTGTGGAACATTTTCTGGCTTGGCAATACAAGCAATCACCTCAGGGATGAATCGCTCGATATCCTTGTTGCAAATGAGAGAACAGAGGTTCTCCATGGTAGCCTTAGCCTGCTTCTTGATCTCTGCCTTGGTGTCCCACATGGCGGATGAAACGGTGGGGATGAGTTCTGGAAGACGGACAGCAACCTGTGATGGGGCTTTTTTAACCAAAACCTCAAGGCAAGCCAAAGCAGCAGCCTTCTCCTGCCACTTTTGAGCTTTGGTGATGGAGGTAGTGAGGGAACCGAGGACGGCCTTGACAGCATTGGGGTTGATGTTACCGACAATGGTGGTGACAGCAGTCTCAGCGGCCTTCTTCACAGGGACCATCTTGTCACCAACAGCAGCGAGTACAGCTGGAAGAAGGGAAACCAGGTATGGCTCAAGACCAGCGTGCATGTCGTCAGAAGCAATGATGCCAATAGCAGTACAAGCACGTTCCCGGACGGCTGCATCTTTCTTGTTTGCAAGTTGCTTCTTCAGTTGCTCAATGGTCCTGGAAGAGTTGTTAGCCTGTAACTCACTAACTAGGTAGAACTGTGCAAACTTACTTGGTTGGAACATCATACTCCTGGGTAGGGCCACTCAAGAAGGTGGCAAGGTTCTTAGAAGCGTGGGAGATTTCATCGACGGTCTTTGAGATGGAGAGCTTGCTCATCAACCCATCAAGGACCTTGACGGACTTCTGGTTCTCGGGGGCGACGACCGAGGAAACCATATCGACAGCTGGGGCCATTTTTATGTGTTCGAGATTGGTGTGGGTGTGAAGGTACCGTGTCGTGAAGAGATTATTACTGACTGCGTATCGAGTGAAAGAACAGAAAACTGTAAATCCGTGGGAAAATCTAGTTCCGGTCTATGTGATTGGAAGGACGATGCAAGTAAGAAACGAGAAATACAAACAACGAGCTGCCGACCCTTCTATTGGAACAAGGGGAAATCTAAGAAGAAATGATGGAGAGAGTAGAGATGTCTGGGAGGAAAAGGAGTACCAGTTGGGACGGGCGGGACGGCTCTTATAAAGTGGAGAGGATAGCGAAAGTTTGGCTGCTTAGAAGGCAAACCGTGTACAGTACCGTAGTCATGCGCGTAGGGAAAATGGACACAGCAACCAATTTTTTTTTTTCCCACGATCAACTTTTTTCAGGCCCTTGGTTTGAGGCAATCAGACTAGGTTTGAGGTACTGCCGCATGTAATTGGCCGATAAGCCTTAGCAACCCACCCATAGAGCATCCATTTCGCTGTATTGCCCACCCCCACCAGCACACCCTCCCACCAGCATCTAGCACCCAAAACCAGACACAACAGGGCCCTGCATAACCAAGCCTCCCAGCCCCTACCAGCTCTCGATCTCGTATAGTAAGTGCATCCTCGTGTATGAGAGTATCCACGAAAAAGGGCTGCCTTCAGCCTTGCTGGTTGCTTCTGATCCTCCTTCGCCGGCTATATTCGTATTCTAACATTGGTCGGCAGAGGCTGCCGCTGAAGCGACTGGCACGGCTCCTGCTAGGTACATATGATATGGCTGCAGAAGCCAGGTGTCGAGCGCTTGGCTAGCCCCCCAGAGCTGCCCATTTCATTTCTCCTGTCTCTCCGCTACGCACCAAGCTCGGTTTGAACCCACTCCCGTGCCCTCCGTGCCTCTGCTCTGTAGGGCAATATCAAATGTAGTGTATCCGTACATGTAGAGTACTTGCTTGCAACACATATTTCCGCCGCGTATCCGTACTTGTGCATGGATAGATACCCCTTTTCAAATTGTCAATCTGCCACCCTCCAATCGACAGCGATGGCTAGCTAATCTTGGTAGGTTTACTTTTACACATGCATTCTACGTTCCAGTACAGTCATGAGTACCCTTGTCCGTACAGCGCTTCTGGAATGAATTGCTGACTTCTTGGGCCTATTTGTAACCTCGTCATATTTTTATTGCTGTCTCTGTTGCTAGTCGCGAATAACAGCTAGGTAATCCAAGGTAATTTCAAGGACATAACTGTATAAAGTTGTACCCGCCTTTAGTCAGACAAAATAACAATACTGATCTTCGAGTATAGCTATCACAGCAGAAGTGACAGATACCAGGAGTCTTGGTACGAGAGCAGCAGTATGCCCGTCACGTCCATTTACAGTACCCTCTTTGAGTCTTATGTCAGAACCCCTCTCCTAACCCTTTCCAACAAGCTCAATTCCTTATCCAACATCCCCACGGGGTAAAAGTTTTTCGCGCGATTGGAATAGCGCAAGAACTGATGCCAATGGAGCTGAGAAAGAAGTCCTAGCGGCTTATGTACTGATAGCCCGAATTCAGAAAGGGGCTTATCTCAGTACAGCTCAGGTGATACTAGTCTCCGAGAATCTCCCATACAAATCCAAAGTAGCTTTAGAGTGAGGCTTTTGTCACGAGCATCAAAATTTTGTCAACAAAATTCAGCTGGTATATGGTACTATACTGTACTCTGTACTTCTTAGGGTGCCTGAACACGTCCTCGGTGCATACCGAACCAAAGATTGCTGCTGGCAAGATCTTTGATGCAGCTGGAGCCTCCTGCAGAATGATTTATTGGTACACCACTTCGAATTTCTTGCCCTGTAGGGTAAACGTCACCCATGGCGCACATTCTACCGGGGATATGCGGTCAATATAGAGTACATCCACGGGATTTTTTTTCAGGCCCTCATCGTCGCATGGGGGTCACTGTTCGGCTCACCATACTCGGGACCGCATATGTTATGCTTTTACTGGAATAGTCCCAACGCTCACACACATATGATACTTACGTACAGCCGTCTACTCTATTACTCTACGGTGTCCCTGGCGGACAGCAGTACTAGTACAAGTCTACCTACCGTATATATAGGTATTTATTTTTTTACCAAAACAACTGCCAGCTATCCCGCCAAGTCATGACTCTGTAGATGGTTGGAGACACGATTGCTAACCTTACCGGTACACATTCACCCTAGTATCTATATTAATCTCAGGACTTGCTTCCTTGGCAGGACTAGTCATAATTTGTTCGCATGTAAGATACCCGCCCATAACTCCGCGGCTGGATTTGGGTCCTTCCAATTATAGCGATAGCCGCCCATCCTGCTGCCTGCATACCAAGAATGTATGTTGTATGTACGTACCGGTACTGTACCGTATGTACCTAGACAGATTCCCTACGGGGGGTCGTGCAACCAGACTATAGACAGATTGCTTCTAGAAGATTTCTTAGTCGAGAGCTTGTCTCCTCGGTTCCAAGGTGGTAATCACTATGAGTCAAGTCTAGGCGATTGTTTAATGGCCTTGAATTCAGGAGGCTCTTCAACAAAAACTAAACTTTGATATCTTCTTTTCCCACACAGAATTCGGGAGACCTACACACCTACGCAGCGAACAAAGAACATCCGACCCTTACGAGTATCATGGACTGACCCCTACCCAAAAGACCTGTTTTCATTCTCAAACCCAAACTCTCAAACGATAAAAATACCTGAAACAATAACCAGTGACACTTCAATAGCATCAATTCTCAATTGATCTGGGCAATTATTGTAGTGCCCGTCTCAACTTCCTACCCCCCGTGGCGTCTTGCGAACAAAGAAAGCGCGTCCCTCCTATAGCTAGCTATCTGGTTGTGCCTACAACATTCACCCAATAAAGAGGGGTTAAACGACATCGGTGGCAGAAATAAACTCTCGTCACGCGCAAATTTCCAATAGCACTGCCTCATGACAAGAGAACAAGAAGCTACAAATATGGGTTTGTAACTGTAGAGTACTCTACCAAAACCAGATGTGCAGTACAAAATGCATGCTGTGCGCAGAGTACTCTACAACTGCAGCCCAATCTAGCCCTATTATACCTAGCCCTATGCGTCCCTCTATATACCCCCGCCTGCACAAGATCGACCCAAATGACTGGCATAGGCAAGATCAAAATGACCGACCATAGACCTGTTTCAAAGAGACCACTTGCGCAATTGTTCCAACTTCCCATGAAATGGACAAATCAAGGACGACCAACATCCGAATTTTCACCCCATCACATCCCTGGCGTACTCTGCATGCGTCATATAGAACGAATCAAACGTCCATTATTGTAAGTAAGCTTCATTATATTCGTCCAATGTCCAGGCTCTAGGCCAATTCTCCACACGTAGCAAAAAGAAAACCACCACAGGCCCCATCGTGATAGACAAGCATACCATCCATTGCATTTTCTTTACAACAAGGCCAGCCCCAAAGATAGAAGTATTTGCTGTATTTTGATGCCCTTAACATGCACAAATTAAAGAAGAAAACTCCCACCACATAATACGAACACGGACAAGCCCCACGCACATCACGTCCTTAGGCCAAGTAACCTATTCACGGCCAAAAAATATTAGTTAACCAAGTTCCTGTTTACTGAATGTGAAGGGTCCATGAAGGTTGTACATACCCAAGCGTTCACCATCCAACCTCTCCAAATACTCCTTCTCCAACAATATATCAATACACTTCTTGATATCCGGTACCTTGGGCGTGAAACGGGATTTGATCTGCGCTATCGTCTCCTGGACCAACACCACATGCTTTAACTGCTTCCTCGCCTTCATGATCCTCACAATTGCAGATTGCATCAATAGCTTCCTGTCCTCTTCAATTGTTTTGTGGGTATCTTCAATTTCTTGTTTCTGCTCGGACTTAACCGCGATATTCAGGTTGACCCGAATCTTCTTGGACTTGAAGTCATGATTCAGGGTAAACGAAGTTCCAGGGCCTGGCTTAGTGTTCTCGGGATCTACTGTCAACACTTTTGCTTTCAGGAATACACCTAATGAGGGGTCGAGGTACTCCTTGCTTAGGTTGGTGGATTTCTCGATGTCTTCGTAGGAGATTGTGAGTGCGTCATTGAAAAGTAGTAGGATAGCCATTTGGTAGGTAGAGACTTGGAATGTATATGGTACTTTGCTGGACTTGCAGTAGCTTGCCTTCAGTTCACCCTTGCATAGATGCCATAGCCAGTTAAGTTTTCTTCCGCTATGCTTCTGATCGTAGAACTTTTGGAATCTAGTATAGGTCTCGGTAATGACCTCGGGTATGTTGAACGGGGTATTTGGTGGGTTAAGCGGCCAGAACGATGTACCCAAAACCTATAGTCGTGTCAGAATCCCTACCATTTCTTGATACGTGTGGACTTTACCTGCACACTGAAATCAACACCGTTCTGTGTTTCTCCTCCCTGGTCCTTCACGAGCCACTCCTTGTAAGAATCATTAAGATCCTTGGAGATTTGCATATCTTGGAACATCCTCTGGAGCTTGTTTGTATATTCGAACCCGCAAGCCTCCTTCAGTTTCCCAATCATGCTGGTCTCGGCGTCATCAGATGCTGAGGTGAAGTTCACCAATCTCTTTGCCAACATGCGAGAGTAGAACTTCTGGAATACGTCCTTGTCTTCAACATATTTAAACACAGTCATCTGTAATATATTAGCGCCTGAAGCGATACTAGGTGGAAGTAAAGTCTTACTATCTGCGTTAGTTTGTTTTCCAAGTCGGCTTCCTCGGCGCTCTTCGCACTCTTTCGCAGGAGTGAATCGGCGTACTTGGCAAGCAATTCTGGGCTCTTCGTAGAAGCGGACTTGCATACCACGTTACGATTTACGAATTCCCGGCAGGCCTAGATGTGAGATGTTAATAGGCTTTCGCTATGTATCATGAGGATGCAAAGGTAACATACATTATCCAAAGATCTGACGAACTCTGCCTCTCCCTTGAACGCCACGTTCACAAGAACCTGGTAGCGGGAATGAACCTCGAGTAGGGCATCCACATACACTTTTGGATCCAAAGCATCTCCTCCCTCATTTGCTACTTTTTCAACAGCAGAAAGACCTGCATTGCGCACATGAGTCTCGAACTTCCGCCGCAATGGCTCTAGGCCGTCCGGTATCCTTGAGAGCAGACTATACATCCGTGCAAGATCATCCTGCCTGTCGTTATCGAGCAGGTTCTGGAACTCTTCCTGTAGCAGGGCTGCATGTTCTTGAATTAAGACCTTTTGGCATGTTTTCATCAAGTGGCTCATAATCTCGGGGTGAAGATACATCTTCACCCGCCCTTCTTCTTCGGCAAGCCTGGTTTCGCCCTGTTTAATAACTATTAGCCAGTGCCCAGGTCAGGGACAGATCATGCCGACCTTCTTCATGTATTCAACAACACTGTTTTCAGCAACGAATTGCTTCGACTCCATCCTATAGTAGTTCATAGTTGCCTCTAAGAACGGCTTCTCGAAGTAGATACGGTAGACGTCCAGTGTAGATTTAGAGGAATCATTTTCATCGAGGCCAAGGGAAACTATTCTCGTTAGTAGATATAAGTAGTATTAGCAAGATCAATCTCACCAAAGGAATCTACTATCGACTTCACCACTGCAGTCTCGATAGTCTCTCCATTTCGTTGCTTCTTTACAAGTTCCAGAACACCGTCCATAACGTGCTTCTGCACATCGTCGAACAAGTCTTTCTTCCACCGGACAAGGTGCAGCTATAGGCATTCAATCAGTGAATAGTTTAGAGATATTCACTCCCGGTTATGTCACCCACCGTGTACACATCATAAATGTCCTTTTTCCCCTCCTCCATCTCCCGCTTGACCCAGTGTCGGTTTAGGTAACGGAATAAATCATTGATATATTTTGCTGCAGTGGTGTATCGCCTCCATTCCCGAATATAGAAATTCAGTAAAGCCTCATCTGCATGTTTATGTGATTCCTACAATCAAGAAACCTGGTCAGCAACAACTGGTACCTGAGGTTTGCGGATAGCTTTCACTTACCTCCTTGAGACCCGTAAGATGACGTTTGAGATAATTGATGAGATTATTGTAGAGGTCCTCGCCGAGAAGATGTGCTGGCCGCTTGTCAGTCAAGGCTCTGGGAGTCTAGTCAGTGATCTCACCACCTCGATGAACATTCCCTGCATGTGGTGTCAATGATGGTGCGGAGTGTACAGCTTTCTGGGAAGTGCAGAAGTCGTGAACCGCGCTATAGACCGGGTTAGGATGTATTGTGATGTGAAAGGCTACTGAATAGGGACACACGTGTAAACATTGACATACTACTGGAACGTTAGCCGTGAGGATTTCCGGGGGTGCTAAGCTTTAGAGATCTCTCACAGTATTCATGTCCACCCCATTTGTAAGGTCCAGCATAATCTTGTTGATACCATCTTCTAAGAAAGACCATCTATATAGACCTGACGTTCAGCCTTTCTTCCCGCATGCCTAGATTTGCCCAACTCACGTCGCACTGAGATCCTCCCTGTTCGGTGCTCTGTACGCCATCGCTCGGACAAACAGGCTGCGGACACCAGCGGCGGAGCTGATAATGGATCACTGGCCCAGCAGCTCGCGAGGATGTTTTGAGGGGAATGTTGGTGAGAATATGCTGCTTCTGGATTTGGGCGTAAATAGAGAGTACAAAGGTTGAGAAGCACCTAGCCGTTGATGTTTAGAGGTCGGGCTAAGGAAAGGAAGGTAACGTCTAGATCTGTTGTAACCCCACCGTGACCAACAGTCCGCAGCCGCAATTCAGCCCAGCCACTAATATGCGGCTCAATGATGACACTCTAGCAATATGCAACCATTCCAAAAATATTTGACATTTATTGACACTGAAAATGACAAAAACCTCCCTTCGTCCCATAACCTTCCACGCTCTCCCATGTCAGGCTAATACCAAAAACACTCGAAGCAAAGACGAACATATTATACAAGCAATGCGAAAGAACGAAAAATAATAATAATAGATGGAAGCCAGTAAAGAAATGTTTCCCAGTTGAAAAAAAATGCTATCCCATTTGCAATAACGCCATACCTTGAAGGAAAGGAAACATTTTAATACCCGATATGTCGACCAACCAGAATATGTAATGTACCTTCATATAAAAGCCTTGGCAGAGGACCTCTTAGGCTTTTGAAACCCTCTCGACAAGTCTGGACACATCGTTAGAATATGCAAGTATAGGAGTAAGATGGAGGCATACCTAAAAACACTAATGGTAAACGTAAGAACCCATCCACACAACGCCAAAAACAGGAATGAAGCCAGGGCTCTTTGACGGGCACAAATTGGTTCCACAGTCTTCGCTACCTACATCAGAAGGATATTAGAAACGCATGATGCAGGTTTGGCTTTCGATGGCGGCGTACATTCACGTCTCCATTCCCAAAATCTGCTGGGCTCCGGCAACTCCATCTGGTATCAAAAAGTGTATCGAATGCCAGCGACAGGTTCGCAGAATCCAAAATGATAAACAAAAGGTCAAACATGACTTATCACTTAGTAAATTGACCAGTAGAAATGTGGGGAGTGGGTGCTTACTTAATTTCATCTTGGCCTTTGGGGATCTCAGCCCCAGCGGTTTCCCTGAATATTCGTCATATGTAATCCAGATGAGGTATATCAAGGCAACCACATCTACTACAATAGCCATGACGGTAGATGGCTTCTGTGATACTTCATAGTCGTTGCTATATTGGAAGACAGTGACTGCAAGGGCAAGGGCGACCAAGGATAGAGTCCAAATGATGGCTCGGAATGTCAGGGGCACCATGGGATTGTTTAGTAACATAATCTGTGGACATAGCATTAATTAATTGGACTTCAAAAAATTCACCTCCCAGCTCTGAAGATCGACATACATGAATCCTCTTGTACCACCTTCTTCTGGTCTTTGCACTGACGAACAGCAGGTCGTCATCATTGGAGCCGCCGTCATTCTCGGGATCTCTATTGCTTGCCAACCATGGCCCATCAAGATCCCCCTGCTCGTCAAGCCAGTTGTCCCCTTTCTTCAATTTCTCCGAGTGAGATGTAGGCGGAGGGACCAAAGACCCATATGCAAAGGTTCGCCATCGACTAGCAGTTTCCGGCACTGGTGATACTGTGAAAGGAGTTGTTTCTCTGTCGGCATCATGAGCGGATCTCTCTGGAGGCCTCCGATGTACCATAGGCGGTGTTGCGATTTGCGACAATGGTTGATCCGACTCACTCTCATCCTCCTCCCGACGTTGCACCCACGCTAATTCCAGTAATTAGTCGCGTGCATATCCCACGGAATCCAGAAAGAGTGTTGAGAGAAGATACTAACTTGGTAGCGTCCTGACATTTTTCCATTGACCCCCCTCCATGAAGGACACTGATCGTGAGGAAAATGAGTTCCCAGCTGAAGACATTCGGCCACTCATAGATCCGCCAAGCCCATCCATCCTTCTATCCTGCGAAGCCAGGGATGGCGGACGTTGCTCCGAGTCGTTAGATACAATAGTTGCCATATTAATAGTGCTTGCCTGGTGATAGTTGTGAAAGCCCTTACCCAGCCGCGTGAAGTTGTATCCTTAGGTAGTTTGGGGCGGAGCTGGGAAGGGCCAATAGTCAACGGAACGAGATGCTGTTGAGTTACCATGAACTCTTCTCACTCGCGTGAATTTGGTTGGGAGTTGGCCCCAGTTTCATTCAAGGATCAAGTTTCCAGCACTGCAGAGGAGTCGATCGTGGCGGTGCTGGTTTCTGGTTTGCTGTACGACGATGACAACAACGACAACGACGGAAAGGGGTTGGTTAAGTAGGTAGGATGCCTAAGTATCTGTGCCTACCTTAAAAGTGGGCAGGGATAGGTCTGGCCAGGATTCCGCGGGCGAGACCAATTAGCACTGCCTAGGTTTTGTTTTGCATCCTTACGTCAGTCTTGCCCACCGCAACTGTAGCATACGACTTACTAAGTAGGATGACCAAAACAACTGCGAGCGTCTGTTGAGGCAACAGACACGGGGGCAATCCTTCGGGCTATGTTTGTCGGGAAGCATCAATTTGTTCCCCAGTTCACATATATCTAAAGCCTCTGTGCCGATGTATGTACTTAGTACTTAGCTTAGGTATACAAAGGCTGTGGTGCGGGAACAGTATATTTTGAGACCAAACGTCTGCGTAGCTGGTCGTCGACACTGTCCGCCAGGTGCAGTCTCTGCTTCTCTTCATATTCAATACAGTAACCACCTCTTGCACCCTGGTAGTGGGACTGCCCACGATGAAGCTCTTCCTCATCCCCATAACGAAGCGGCGGCCGTTAATTTATGCTCAACAACTCAGCAAACTCACTGCAGAGAAGCCTTCGCTACTTGACCGGGCCACAAGGCAAGTGAATCCCAGTGTGAACATTGGAATATTGCTACATATTTGCTGACATGGAGTGGTACAGCAAAGCGGCAATAACATGGCATCAATGGGTATGTTCAACCTCATACCAATTCAATGATTCCGCCTAACAATTCCAGGAGCGTGGAGACAAGAAGTGGCAGCGAATGCTGGTCGAGGCTGGAAACAAAGCACTCAGAAGGATACCCTATGAAGAGTGGTAAGTAGAATTTTCACCTGTGGCCTGCAGAGTACGGAGGGTGTGAGCTTATGGGTACGGGATCCGGCAAGCAGGGGCCTGAAGTCAATACCCACATTGTCGAGTATAAAGAAACAAGCGGAGCTCCAGGAGGCGAAAATTGAGGTGGTATACCCTCCGTCGGTCATTCATAGTGGGGATCTACGTTCGGTAATACAGCAGTTGGCCACCGAACGGGCGGCATTACATCGGAGCCGGTTGTGGTGGAGCATCATCGGAATGCCAATAGTAGCACCGTTCGCCTTAGTACCCTTGTAAGCATGACACCTGTAACTTGTTATCCATAACTCCGAAAAATAAGGATTGAGCTAATATGTTACAGAATACCAAATGTATGCATACCTAGCCAACTTCACTGACCCACAGATGGTGGCACAGAACCAACTGACACGTTTCAGATTCCCTTCTTTTACTTGGCATTTAGAGCATATTCACATTGGAAGGGTGAGCCCTTAAATTAGTACCCTAGACATTGGTGGGATCTAGTTTGCTGATATCGTTTTGCAGCGCTTGAGGGAGGTAAACATCTAGAATATATCTTGATGAACAATCTCCTTGCACCAGCCCCTTCTACGGAATTAGACGCAATATACAAGAAGAACAGGATACAATGTGAGGAGGAGGCACAGACGCATGGAAATACAAAAAACCCAAATTTAGATACAGTTCTCATTACTGAAAATGATGCACAAATGGTAACTATACCGGTAGTCCAATACTCCAAGACGCTTGATTAATCGCTAATATACAACAACTAGATTGCTCAGACTTTGCAGGTTCCTGAGCTCGCAGGGGAGCTAGAACGGGCCCATAACCAGGTGCATTCGAAGCGCGGAGTTCATCAACGTCAGCTCGAGCCAAAGAAGGAAATATGAAAGTAACATGATAGAGATATATTAGAGGCAAGGGCTAGTAATATGTGTATATACGAAGTATTGTATAGAAGAAAAAAATTAACTCCACACTCTTGCTAAAAACAGTGCTGGCACAGCGTATCGACCAAAATATATTCTTCCTCTGAAATAGGTGTCTGCATAGTAATCCAGCTACCGCATACAAAGGTCCATGTCAGTTTTCAAGACATAGACCGAGCTCATGTTAAAGCCTCTTGTTTTTGACCTTGTATATCGAATTTCCTGTGTGAGCTCGGCTTATGTCTTGAAAAGCGACATGGACCGTTGTTCGCCAGTGGATGCGGTACTCGGATGTCCCTGCGACTCCAAAATAAATCATATATAGACATAGGCACACTCATCATAACCACCAATCACATAATGCATCATATAGAACAGTACTAGTAGTAGCTGACACCATTTACTCATGTTCAGCTAAGCAGTGGCACCCCACATTCAATCCGTAGAATAAAGAGAAGTGCCCACCAGCCTGGAACGAGATACCCCATTACTATCCAGATGCGTACCACCCACTTCTGTTTTATTATAAACCCGTCATCTGTCCCACAGCTTGTCACTATACCTACAGTACCCTTGCCTGATGAATCTCAAAAAAGGATATTGCATGAATTTTTCGTGTACATGTCCCGATTCAGTTAAGCCCACTACCAAAATAGGAATTATTACCCAAGAAGTCCTCAGGACTTTGCAATTATTTCGAACTTATGCAATCACCACTATCCGATTCAAATATTCCCTCCTCACCTGCCCAATCCCCAGCACCACCTCCACCTACCCCTACCACTACAACTGGCACTCCTCGCCGGACAACCATCTCCTTTGGCACCACAGAGCCCTCCCGCCACAGATACGATGCACTTAGTGATGCGCCCACAATACAAGACAATGCCTCCGCTGACCCGGAGCCCTCTCCTGCAGCCGCAATGCAGATCTCTCCCTCTCGTCAAGACTCCCGTAGAACACAACCTCCACCTAGGCGGCTGAGTATCCGGACCCAATGTATGCCCACCCTACCCTACCCCAGAGATGATCTGACAATCTGCACCACCACAACTATATGCTAACGTCGAGGCATCTAGCAACTCGGAATACACCGAGCTGGTTACCGAAAACACCTCTCTACGCGCCTCCGTTGACTCCGCTACACTCATTGCTCTCTCCCTCGTACTCGTTTCTGGTGAGAGATGGCAAGTATTATACGTCTTGGGAGGTACAGTATTCGTTCTCGCCGAAGGAGAGTACGGTGCATGGATCGTTTGCATTGGTGGTGTTTTTGGGGCCGCCGAGGTTACCTGGATCGAGAATTGGAGTCGAGGAGTGGATTACTGGCCTGGAAGCTACGGGGTGTAGGGTTGGTGGGCATGGGGTTTCCGGTGGGGGTGGTGGGGTTGGTAGGGAGGGGCAAGATGGAG
>Ga0307514_10002868_pt1 | contig 17212 bp, 24 predicted proteins | sample 16_EM_MG_FD_203088 | JGI IMG/M metagenome (GOLD analysis project Ga0307514, IMG submission 203088) | Populus trichocarpa ectomycorrhiza microbial communities from riparian zone in the Pacific Northwest, United States - 16_EM | ecosystem: Host-associated > Plants > Roots > Unclassified | place...
TAAGACATAGGTCGAGCCCACGCAGGAAAGTCGATATGCAAGGTCAAAAAGAAAGTGGCTTTAACGTGAGCTCAGCCTATGTCTTAAAAAGCGACATGGAGTCTTCTTCCCCAGTGGATGCGGTACCGTAAAAACTGGTGGTTAAGACCCCCCAGTCGAACTAGAGCTAGCTGCACGACATGATGTCTCGGACGCAGAGTACAACTGTGTAGGTGGATATATATGAGTTTACTTGCAAATAAGCAACAGTGCATTATTAACGCAACTGTCTCTCCTGATGGCAGCCAAGATCACAGGTTAAAAAATCCGTGGACTTCCCTCTGACTTCAGGGGGGATACGACGCACTTGAATTGTGGCATCTGCCGTTGAACTTGGTTGGCCATTTTTAAGTTGGACGTTCCATTTCCTCAGGGTAATTATATTTCGCAAATCCAGCTATGCACAGACAGAGCACCAAGATTAATTTCCTTTCGCCAATTAAACACCATAATAAAGATACAGCAATCAGTATTCCACCCACACGCATTCCAGGCTGTATATCTGTATTCTCAGACAGTACAAGTCCTCCGTTTCCACTCCCACCTCCCACCTCCATATCGCCACCGTACAACCCCACCCCTACAGTGTACATCCACTTCAATAGATTTAATCCAATTAATCACCATCTCATCCAACCCCACCTGCCCTGGTATCACCAGTACCTCCCTCATAGCCTCGCTCAAGTTCAGGCATCCTCCCATGCATCCCCTCTCTCCACAGCGCTTACTCTCTCAATGATACCCCACACATCCCCCCCCCTCCCTCTGCACAACTCTCGCCCCATTACGCTCCTAAGCCGGCGATCGATCTGTTGGCTGGTCTGGATACCTCTCCTCCACATGCTTCAGCATGCCTTCCCAAGTCTTCACCATACTCCTATAAAAGTCCACATTCGCATTTGCCAAATCCCCCAACGTATCCCTAAACTCAATCGTCTTGATTCTCTCAAAATCTGCAACTTCCCGAACAACCTCTTCATCAAACGCCTCTGTTTCCTTCTTTGCCTCCTCCGCACCAGTAGTCAATGCTTCTATGCGGAGTTCCAGTTTCCGTTGTTTATCCCTCCGAGCCTGTTCGTGATCTACACCCCTAACATCCTCGATTTTCCGTTGTAAGAACGCACTAGCCCCGCCTCCGGAGAAGGTGGTTGAGTGTGGATTCGCTAGTTGATCTTTCTCGTAGGCAGCCTTGCTCAAATAATCTGTCAATCCCTCGAAATCCAGCTGCTTTTGTTCTCGTGCTTTCAAGAGCTGTTTCAAGGCTATTATGTAAGCCTCCATATCTCTCAACGACCCAAGATAATCCTGGTCAGTATGCTCCTTCAACCTCCTTAAGCCAGCACTTGTATCCTCAACACCAACAGCAAACGCATGTATCGCATCGGCTACATGCGGCTCGATAACCTCCAACTTCTTGAATTGTGCTGCAAGGTCTGCATAGTCAACCTCTAGATCTGCTTCCCGCCTGACAACTCTTGCTATTATCTTCTCTACATGACCAAGATCCTCGTCAAGTTTATCAGCCTCCTCCCTTACTTCAATGAACCTGCGATCTGGTTTATGGACTTTAGAAAATGCATTTAGGAATGTATCTGTCAATCCGTCGAAAACACCACCGTCCCCGTTAGAAGCAACTTTGGTTGGCCGTAGCCTCATATGGGCGTTCCACTCAGGTGACTCAAGAAAAACTGAGAGAAGAGTTGCCTTTCGGAACTCGGGGTGGAGGGTTAGGCGCTTGAGGAATCGGTGAAGAGAGCGTGCTCGGCGATGAGTAAAGTCTGGCCCGAAGCGGTCTCCGCGGACGTACTCTGCCAATACCACTTAGCTCCTCAGCTCCTCCACAGAGATCAAGAGCGCCAGAAACTGGTTGGCATACCCATCTTATGTTTGTCCGGCAGCGGTGGGACTGCGCTCGCTGGGAAGTCCTTACATAGCTCTCTCCACAAATACAAGAAATCCGTAAATCTCCTCCGTACTCCAACGCGAGGTTTCTGAAAGGTAGGAAAGTCCGTCTGTAAACTCCCGTTTGCAGATTAGCTTCTGATTTTTGTGTGGACAAACATTACTGGCTGCTGTAATCATACCTCGGTAGTGACCAAATACGACACAAACGCATCCTTAGTCCCATCATTCTCCGTCACTGGGTCTGATACCATTGTCACCAGCCGCCCCTGCCCTACCCCGGCAAGATCAATAGCATCGGCATTAGAACCAGCCTGTGGCTCCTCCAGATGGGTGAAAACTGGAGGTTCACTCGCTGTGGGCCCGGAGAATTCTGACCCGTCGTCATCAGTTCCATCGTGTATCGTTGGCGGAGATCTCCACGATACGGCATCGAAGTCGTCCATCTTTCCTTATATATATGCAGTTGCTACTGAGTGCGGAGATGGGAAGTCAAAAAATGCCCAAACAGTGGAGGAGACTCAGCCACCGTCAGCCACAGCTGATTGATAAGTAGGGAGATGAACTACGTAATAGCCTGTGGCGGCAGTGGTGTGGACTTGGCGTAATATTCTCGTGACAAGATGATCGATATTTTTTTCTTTTTTTTTGAGTCTATACGCCTTTAAGGGAGGCTTAGGCTATGAGGCGAAGATGATCGATAAATCTAGTGGGACAGGAATAATATTCTTCTCGCCCCTTGCCCCCTCGCTGGCGCCAGCCATAAGAGATAAAAACAATAGTGCACCACTGAGTCCCCTCAATAACTCAATACAAACTCCACCCCTCTCTACTACAGCAGGTGAAGCTCGAGACGAGGCCCACATCAACTGGATTGGCAAAACAAAGCATGTAATACTTGCGCAGGCAAAGCAAATCAGATACTCAGGGCCGTAGGCTGTTAATGACGCCTGGCCGCCGCGCTTATATCCCTTTCGGCCTTTTGTTGAGCTTCCTGCTCCTTCATCTCCCTAACCTTTGCCAGCACAACCTCGCGGAAAATGGCAGAACGAGCGGCCTTCGATAGTCGTGGTCGTTTGACACCAAGGCTGGCGCCAGTAGCTTGGGCAGCTGCCTTAGTTGAATCAGAGGGTAAATCAGAAGTATCACTGTCTTCCTGCATCTTCAATGCTTCTATCCTATTCTTAAGCTTAACCATTTCAACACCACGCCTGAGCCTAGCCTTAGCGATGTAGGACTTGATTTCTGGCAAGATGTCGTGATCGGTCGCAGTGTCGCCCTTGAGCCAACTATGTTTCAATGCAGTCTATGAAAGTCATTAGCTTGCTATACCACTGGAAGAAGCACCAACAGAAACATACAGAGCTGGTGGGGCGGTTATCTGGATCAGGCTGGAGCAACAGCCCAATGAAGAGCTTTGCGTCCTTGCTGACTTCTTTCCAGTATCGATCATGGAAGACAATTCGACCGCTCTGACACTCTTCAATAAGTTCTGGCAAACTCTCGCTTCTGAAGGGTGAGTATCCGCAAAGTAGGGTATATGTAATGACACCCAAAGACCACATGTCAACAGGCTTTCCATGACCAAGTTTTAACATAACCTCTGGAGCTGCGTATCCAAAGGAGCCTGCCATTGTCGTGAGCATCTCATTGGCCTCCAACATCTTGGCGATACCAAAATCAGCCAGCACCAACGAGGAGTCGGGCTCATTGGTCTGGTACAGTAAATTCTCGGGTTTTAGGTCTTCCCAATATTAGCCCTTTAGACTCATGAAACTAATAGTTTGTGCCCTACCCCTGTGGACAATATTGTTCTGATGAAGATAGTCAACTGCACCCAAGACTTCACGGATAACGCGAGATGCATCCTTCTCGGTGAACTTTCCATACTCGCAAATTCGGTCGAATAGCTCACCACCAGTTGCTAGTTGAGTGACGATGTAGTATTTATCCTATCGAGCAATCAGATTGAGCCAAAGGAGGGTGTCAAGATATAGATACCCTAGACTCAAACCAGTCCACGAAACGGATAATGTGAGGGTGATGGAGCCTTTGGAGGAGGTCGAGCTCATCGTAAACCATTCGCTCATTGCCCTTGACATTTTTTTTAAGAATAATCTTCACTGCCACCTTCCCGGTAGGTCCATCGGCTTCTCGAACAATCCCGTAGGTACCAGCACCCTGATCCTCAGTCAGTCGTGTTCGTAGTATATACATCAGGTACTAACTAAGGTGCGGCCCATTTTGTATAATTGCCTAGTTCCATCAGTTCAGGCACATATCCTACCTACTAAATGGGAGTACTCACTTCTTATCATATGTAGCTGGTTGCCCAGAGAACTTACTCAAAACGGATGAGACTGCCCCAGAAACGAGAGATGTCAGTGAGTGTGTGAGTCGTGAGATACTATGCATCCCAGTGGGTAGTGGCAGATGTCAAGAGCTCAGGTCCAGAGGAGATAATATAACGTAATAAAAGCCAGTCCAGACGGTTGACTTACAACTCATTTCGTGGTCAGCGTAGTTAGCCGTCTTGAAGACTTGGTCACCAAGCGACCAACGTTTCTAAATTGATGAAGTGGGCACCAGATAATCGGGGCTTTGATCAGATTGGAGCGGCAGTTCTGTGAGGCACAAAGCCTCGGATTTATTCGACTCGCTGAAGAAGCTGCAAGTGGGTTATGTGCTGTTCTTGGAGACTTCTGGGCGGCTGGGGCTAATGGAGGGGTAGAAGAAGCATGGGGGGACAGAGCTAGCCAGGCACTTTTCGGTCTTCCTTATAACATGGGATATGACGCAGGCATTGATTGAGACATAAAGTCATGACTTAATCATGTCGATAACGGTAAGAAAAATATAATGGTTTATACTTATAGGTATACTTATAATCTCTGCCGCCGTAGCAAATGAGAGAGTTGGGTCCAGGTAGCCCCGCCGTTGGTGGGGTCTCGGCGGGGTAAAGCAATGTAAGGTGTCTCACCAGAAGTTATTCAGTTACCGGTACACGAATACAGCAACAGCGGGAGCTACAGTAAGTATGATCAGAAGTGAGTGTAAGCTATATCAGCTGTTGTCAAGTTGAATGTGGGAATACTTACAGTATGTTATGTACTCCGTAGTGGCCTACTAAATACTGAACATATGAGAAAAACTTCTGGCATCTGGCCTTAACGTGCGATAAAAATACTCTGGAATCCCAATTGGAGATATTTTTATGTAGTACTTAACTTGAAAACTCGATGTCCCCCGCGCCTATGAAGCAAATATATAAACAGGGGTTCGTGAGCTCGAACATTAGAAGTCTGCGTTACTTTCCACCGCCGGCCGACCGCCTAGTAACAACACTTCCATCGTGCAAACATTCTCCATCGTTCAGGCCACAGCCTGAGGATAGCCCAACCAGCGTTGCTCATTCTTTGCTTTCACATATTTGAGTATATCTGCAAAATGACCTTTGCTACTCGGCGGCTACAGAAGGTGTGTCCGTTTGTTGCATCTTAACCTTGAGCTTGGACTCTCGAGTTCTATTTCTATTTTTGTTTGCTTAGAGGCCACCACTGACTATCAGCGCCTTTGGTGATAATAGGAACTCAGTAAGGTCAGCTTTCCATGTCTGGATAGTCCCAACTATAACTCATACTGATCCATCAACCCACCCAGATTGTTGGCATTTTGCCCCCAGGTAAGCTGTCTTGAGCTCATATCATATTACCTCCTAAGGTCATAACTTCTAATTCCTTTCCCGGTCTAGGAATCTCCCTTGTCCGAGCGGATGACTTCAAGGAATGGCAGCTGGACATCAGAGTTCTCGATGACAACCCTATCTACAAGGGCAAGACTTATAGATTGAACTTCAAGTTTACCAACAACTACCCGATCGGTTCGCAGTCCCAAGATCCCGAGGGCACCAATGGACGTGGGTGTATTGTGAGGAGAGGGTGTGGCTGACTTGAGTGGGTGGGAAGATGCACCTATTGTGACGTTCGTTGAAGCACCAGGGATAGCCATTCCCATGCATCCACATAGTGCGCGCAGTAACTCTTACTACTGGAGAGCTTGATACTGACTGGTTGGAACAGTTTATTCAAATGGCATCATCTGTCTCGATTTGCTGAGCTCAGGGAATGGCTGGTCTCCGGTGCAGAGTGTGGAGTCTGTGTGTATGTCAATCCAGAGCATGCTTACGGGAAACACAAAGAATGGTAGGGCCTTTCCCCAGCAATATCTTATCATACACAGGAGGGGGTAGTAATGGTGAATACTAAACGAGCCACAGAGCGACCAGAGGGTGATGCGGACTTTGTCCGCTCGGGTAATACCAATCCCCGAAATATCCGCTTTGTCTATGACGACCCAACGGTGTAGTCGGCTGGTTCCAGCAACCCCTTCAGGTACTCCCTCACACACGCAGATCTTCCCTCTCTAAAGTTATGGCATTTCTACTTTTCGTTCACCATTTGTGGGTCCAATGGGTGCCCAGTTTTTATCACCTAGTTATGGGATAGTTTGCGTTATATATTATTTTTGACAAAGTATTAGCGGTTTCTTCTTTCAGGGTAAGGGCGCCTTTGGGGAGTTTGTTGAGTCCAATATTATGAGAATTCATTCCAACGCCCCTGAGGGGAAGTAATGGAGGGACTGTTTTACCCAAATTGGGGAATTACAGCAAAGGTGTTCCCGCTTCATCAATACCACTACATAGGGTATCGTCGAGAATTGGTGAAATTAGCTAAATTCAGAACCAGCGCCCAATGCTCCAAAGATCCCATGAGTTGGTGAACAAAAAGATAAGACAGGGTCATGAGGAATGTGATCTAGGTAACCGAGATAGACAGAACACTTGCTCGCTGACTTCGATATCTTACTCTTCCATGGCGTCCCCGGCTGCTGGAGCTGGCTTCGATGAGAGGTTCTCACACTTTTTGTGTAGCCGGAGACATTTGAGTTTCAAGATCTTGACGGCTTGGATGAAGAGCTCGTCAGAGTCGAATTGACCCGTTGACTCAACAGAGACTTGATGGCATAACCGTTAGTGTCTAGTCTTTCCCTGCTTTCTCCTTCCCGCAATGCAGGGTACTTACAGATAAAATGGTCTCTCACCCTCCCCAATTCCACCTTCCCTTTGAACCTATCATGCCTCAAAACCTCCCTACTAACCGTATCCCTCCTTGCATCCTTCACCACGGCCTTATCCTCCCCTGTGACTGTATCCTTTTCTAACCCAATGACGCCTACTGGGAAGCACTTTTGGAAGAACCTTGCGTCCTCTCCAAGAATGGGCTCTTTGATCTTGATTAACGGGAGGAGTCTGTAGCTGGCTGTCGCGACTGGGGAGAACTTCGCATGGTCCTTCCCTAGCCCTTTCACACAGTGCATCTCAATATCGATCTCTTGTCCTGGACGGAGTTTCGCGAGGAGAATATCTGGATTCGCAGGACGGATGTCCCCCGGAGGGGCAAAGAGGGTAGTCTGCAACCCAATAGGAGTGAATGCAATATGTGATGCGTAAACGGAGGAATTGATGAAGAGCTTTTCTGGGTCTGTTTCTCCCTTTGCTGCCTCGGGGTTCCGCTCGCAAGCAACCCTCAGGTTCAGCACCACTGTATCCTTATCCGTGGGTGGATTTCCCTTCTGATACCATCCCATTGCCCTGAGCCCGTTGACGTTACCCTGGAGTGGAACCAAGCCTAACCGTTGAGCGAGGACTTCATCTTGTACGATGCTTGTGTTGTTTGCCACGTAGACTGTTTCAATGGCGAGGGTTGGGACTTCGGCGAGGAAGATCCGGCGGAAGGCGTTTGCGATTGCAGCATGCACGCCGATGAGGTCGAACTCGCAGTGTAGAGGGTTGTTGCGGTAGAATTTGATGGAGAATGATTTGCGGAATTTTCGAAGGTTCCAGGAGTGGTCTTCGCCGGGCCAGTGGCCGGGAAAATCTGTATTGGTTACATTGGTGACGACTTCAGAAGTGATGCCGACGATCTGTGATTGCAAGTTAGAGATTGATGAGTGAGGTCGAGAGGTGCGGGGGCTTACCCGCCGGGGGTTGATGTCTTCAGTCATGCTTTGTTGGTGGAGGTGGAAGCGGGTACCTGGTATACGTAGCGCAGGAGCATACAGAAGATGGGGAGCTTGAAAATGTTCAGTCGTCTCTCACAGCATTTGCCAAGATTTCACCTCATCGGATACCTACTTAAGTAAGACATTCGATGGTGGGGTTGATAGCCAGACCCTTGACTAAGCCGCTTGCGCGACAGGTGCTGATCCACCCGGCAGCCTACTAATATCCAGGATTTTTTTGTGAATATTCAGCAACACCAGATATCCCACACGCAATGGCTTCCGTCCGCTTCGCAAGGCTGGCCGCGAAGAGGCTCCTCCTTCGACCAACCACGGCGCCGAGATTGGGATTCAATGGGTTCAATGGGCGCAGAGCAATAAGTACTACAGAGGCGGGGGGGTTGAAAACTGCGGCGGAGTATCAGAAAACGACATTGACAGAGGATATTAAGTCTGCGGGGGCGTATGAGTACGGGTTTGCGAGTACGATGAAGCCGAAGGAGTTGACCAGTGGGTTTATATTCCCCCCTTGGGTGGTTTGGTGGAGTAGAGGGGATAGGCATGGCTAATGTATATGGTGGTGGGAGGTAGGTTCATTGCTGGCGGGAGATATTAGCAATAGGAAAATTCGGCACTATACTGTTAATTTCGTATGCTCCTCCCGGAAGCTATCTATCGAGGTTTTTTCTTGATAATTGGCTTACGATGGGATGGGATGGTGTGGGGTGGGGTTTAGGGACCGCAACACCCAGCTGCACACGGGGTGTTGAGGTTGATTCTAGAGCTGAATGGAGAGCAGATTGTCCGTGCGGATCCTCATGTGGGGTTGCTGCACCGGGGAACGGAGAAGTTGATTGAGTATAAGACGTATCTTCAGGTACTTCATCTCTGTATATCTGCCAGAAGTGAATTGGGTGATATATTGAGGCTAATCAATTTGAACTATAGGCTCTACCATACTTTGATCGTCTTGACTACGTTTCTATGATGACCAATGGTACAGCTGCCCCTATCTCTTTCACTTCTGGAACTCCCAACTAACAGCCTCTCCCTGATACATAGAACAATGCTTCTCCCTCGCTGTCGAAAAGCTCCTTAACATCGAAATCCCTGAGCGCGCCAAATGGATCCGCACATTGTTCGGCGAAATCACTCGTATCCTCAACCATCTCATGTCCGTCCTCTCGCACGCCATGGATGTCGGCGCTCTCACCCCCTTCCTCTGGGGTTTCGAAGAGCGTGAGAAGCTCATGGAATTCTACGAGCGGGTCTCTGGTGCTCGCCTCCACGCCGCCTACGTCCGCCCCGGTGGTGTACACCAAGATCTCCCCCTGGGGCTCCTAGACGATATCTATCAATGGGCTACGCAGTTTGGGGACCGGATCGACGAGGTGGAGGAGATGCTTACGGATAACCGGATATGGAAGGCGAGGACAGAAGGGGTGGGGGTTGTGAGCGCGGAGGATGCGTTGAATTATGGGTTCTCGGGGGTGATGCTGAGGGGGAGTGGGGTGCCGTGGGATATTAGGAAAAGTCAGCCATATGATGCTTACGACCAGGTTGAGTTTGATGTTCCTGTGGGGCAAAATGGTGACTGCTACGATCGGTATCTCTGCCGTATGGAGGAGTTTAGACAGTCCCTCAGAATCATCCATCAGAGTCTGAATAAGATGCCCCCGGGGCCGGTTAAAGTCGAGGACTACAAAATCTCCCCCCCACCCCGCGTGGCAATGAAGGAGAATATGGAGGCACTGATCCACCATTTCTTGTTGTTTACAAAAGGATATGCGGTTCCTCCTGGGGAGACCTATAGTGCAATTGAGGCGCCGAAGGGGGAGATGGCGGTGTATGTGGTCAGTGATGGGAGTGAGAGGCCGTATAGGTGTAAGATTAGGGCGCCAGGGTTTGCGCATTTGGGGTGCTTCGATCAGGTTTCTAGGGGACATTTATTGGCGGATGCGGTGGCGATTATTGGCACAATGGATTTGGTGTTTGGAGAAGTGGATCGGTAAAGAGTTAGTGATGGGGAGCCTTAGATTACAGGGATGCTTGCGATGTAAGTAATTGTCTTTTTTTCTTTTGGAGGGGTCTATCTATATATGTCAATTTGTATATTTTTCTGCTGCGTTGCTGGGAAGTGATGAGTCCAACTTGAGGTGCCCAAGCACAAATATCACAGTTGGACAAGGCACGTGCCGTATGAGTACGCAGAGTGTGCTTCTAAATGCGCAAAAAGACAGTGTGCAACTCTCCACCAACTCCGCAGGCAAGTTGATAACACCTTAGAGGCTCTTAAGGTGGCATGAAAGTAGATAGTATGTACATAAGCTGCCCTGTAGGATGGGAGGGTTGACTGGTATTGCCTTCCCGTAGGTGCGGTAAGACTGTAACGGGGCCTAGAGAGTGGCCTGGTTGCACATATGTACGGTATACGGTATGCATTAAAGTGCTTACAGTAAGTCGATATAGACTCAAAAAAATTTTACAGTAAGTATGTGCGGGAATTTATGCCTAGGCTGTGTTACTACCCTGGGCAGGGCAAGCTCAGGGTAATTAAAGTGTACCCTACTTACATAAGTAGCGTCGTAAAAACTTCAACTCTTATCCCACCCCTAGTCTGGCTGCCATTCCCTCCCCTCCACTCTCTCCCAAACCCCACAATGAGGCCCTATACCTCCATTCGCCTCGTCACCCAACTCACGAGGCAGTACTCCACCGCTGCCACGAAAACCAATGCCACGAAAGCCAACAAATCTAGGAGACCGTGGTGGTGGTACGCCCGATATGGAAGGGCAAAACAAAAAAAGGAGCCAAAAAAGGAGCAAGAAGTGGACCCCCCCAAAAATCCTAGCGGCCCCAGCCTTCCCGGGCCTCCTCGCAACATTGTCTGCATTGGTGCAAACTATGCAGGCCACATTGCTGAGCTTGGGGGCACTCGCCCAAAAGAACCATTCTTCTTTCTCAAGCCAGCTACATCGCTGCTGCTCCCGCCCTCTGAGAGGGGGAGAGCAGGTGTCGAGACGGCGCCTAAGGATGCAAAGGTTCTGATGCCCACGGGGTGTGATTTGCAGTATGAGGTGGAGCTGGCGGTTATAGTGTCGAAAAGATTAGATGAGTGGAAGGGAGGGCTACAGAATTTGAAGGAAGTTGTGTGGGGATATAAAGTTGGTAAGTAGGACACGCTCACTGATATCCCATGAGGATGAATTGGGGCTAATAACTGGTAATGATATGTAGCAATTGACATGACTGCCCGCAATTACCAATCTGCCGCAAAAGAGAAAGGCCTCCCATGGTCCCTCGCAAAGGGTTTCAAGTCCTTCTGCCCCGTCTCAAAGCTCATTCCCGTCGAGGAGATTCCAGACCCGCATAATGTCCAGTTACATCTTGAAGTCAATGGGAAGCAGAGACAAGAGGACTCTACAAGCTTGATGCTGTTTGATATCCCAAGGCTATTGAGACATGTTTCTAGTGTGTTTCCGTTGGGGCCGGGAGATTTATTGCTTACGGGCACGCCGAAGGGGGTGGGGAGTGTTCAGCCGGGAGATAAGATAACCGCGGGGTTAAGGGTTAATGGAAAGGAAGTGGAACAGGGGAAAATATCCCTTCAGGTTAAAGAAAGGCCAGGGGGTTATGGGAGTGAGGCGGACAAGGAGTTGATTGAGAATGGTCCGAAGGAGGTGATTGAGGAGGGTGAGGTGGCTGAGAAGGAAGCCCTACAGCAGTCATAAATCCGGCATACAACTTGGGGCCTTTATCCTGTTTTTTCTATTTTACGTCATCTTCTCCACTACTCTTATCATAGCTCACAATAAAAGTTGAATGTGAACCCTCCCCTGCTGGTCCGTGCTTGTTCCGCAAGTTCACTCCATTTTCCCCTTCCTTTTCCCTCCATTCCCTCCAGCTCCTTCAACGTCTCTTCCAGTATCTCCGGATACTCCTCCTCCATCCTCCGCACAAATAACCCATATGGATCCTTCACCTTCTCACAATCAAACCCGCTCACACTCTGCGGCTGATCCTTCAAAAATGACAAAACCCTGGATAAATGTTTCCTCGGCACAAAATTCTCCGTAATCGCCAACGCCGGGGACAAATTAACCACCAAATGCCACCACCCACTAGGGACATACAACACCTCACCCCTCCTACATATGCCCTCTTTTACATCCTTCACCTTTCGAGCCTCCTTATGGAATCCTTCGAACCACTCCGCTATACTGAGCGGGGAAGTAACTTCGCTTTGATCTTCAGAGACGAAAACCCCTGGCGGGGTGATATTGTTGGGAAACATTATCCAGTATTTTTCTCCTTCTATGACTGCGTTCCATGCGGAGGTGGCATTGGGGTCCTTGTGGAAGGAACTTCCACTGCGGGCAGGGCCGAGGATCATCCATTTTCGATCTGGCCGGTCTTTGCCGAGAATGGAGAAGAAATCTTCGGTAAAGAGAGGGGGGGGGGTGTATTCCTCCCCCATGGAGGTTTTATCGGAAAAATGTTTGTCGAAGAGGTATAGCGGGGATTCGTCACTGTTGTTGCTCATGTATCGACCGTAGGTTTGGAGGGGCCAGTCGACGGCTTCGGCGTGGAAGGTTGTGGAGGAGTACTTCTGGAGCAGGGAGTCGATGGTCCAGGTGTGGTAGCCGGGCCATGATTTTATGGGAGAGGTAAGGATGAAGGGGGTGGACGCCCAGTTTTGGTTGAAGTCATCGGTGCTGAGGTCGGTGAGGCGTGGGATGAGGTTGCTGGGGGGGATGGAGGTGGCGTATTTGGAGAAAGAGACTTGGGAGCAGTAGAAGGGGCGGTAGAGGACGTCGGAGTAGAGGTTGGGACAGGAGATAGGAGGAGAAAGAGAGGAGGAGGGCTGGTTGAGGTAGGTGGTGCGCCAGGTGCCGTGCCAGGTGAAGGTTGGGTGGGGAGGGGAACTATGGGGAAAAGAGAGAATTTAGTATAACCCTACAAAGATTGGGGAAGCTTATGGATGAAGAATTGGGTTTATTGTGATATCATGTGCATAGGGAAAAATTAGTGGTGAATATACGAACTTCATAAAGAGATCTTTCCAAAGCTCTTCACACCTGCAGAATGCATACAGGCCTTTGCTGGTGCTTCCTAGGGCAAGTAAGCTCTCTGCTTCCAGATACCCTAGCAACTGGATGATCAGCTCGTCTGGGAGGAGGGCGAAGTTGCCGGTGGAGATGTCCCGGAGGTTGGGGCTGGCTGCAAAGGCATTCCCGAGGGGCTTGATTCGGAGTGGGTGAGGTGAGATTGTGGAGACTTCGTGGGAAGTTGTTTTACGGCGTTTGGGGGGAGGGTGATCGCAGGTGGTTTGTGGGTCAATTGCAGACGGGGGCATTGTGGGTTAAGATTTGGATGTTTTGGTCAAATACAAAACCAAAGATGTTGGTTATCATAAGCTTATCATCACGTGCAGATTCCATCCCACCTATATCCATCACAGCTGTCATATTTTTATATATAGACTCGCACCCTTAGTGATACCTCTATGCGTGATCCACTTTACATCGAGCCACCCGCTTTCTCCTAATGCATCATGCCCCCACAAAAAAAAAAAATTTTACTGTCTGAGAAGGTTGGTACTTTAAAGTATCTATGGCTACTCTCATGACTATATAATAATATAAGTGATTTCCGTAATCTGTATGCCATTGTAGAGAGTGCTCCCTAGCTATGAGTTTTGGCTGCGGATCAACCCATGTGGTCATTAATATTATGGAAAATTACTCCTAAACACCTCCCCTTTCGAGGTCAACAAAGGATACAAATCTGCCCCACTTCTACACACCCCCACCATATACCAAGAAACTGATAAAATCCTCAATGGGGCAGGGTACAGTCTCACCAACTAATGGGACGCTAAATACTCGGCGGCCACCTGACAACTGCTGTCCCGCGAGTTGTGCCACATTAAGTGTCATCCTCCCCATTATCCCCACTACTTGATGAATATTTCACTCGTATCTGAAGTATCATGATCACAATAACCTCTTTTGGGATGCTCTTTCGGGAAACGGAGCTGAAAATGCCAGGAGTTTAGTACGATATTCTATCCCTAACTTAGTAAAGAATAAAATGTCTATTAGGTGTGCGAGTTGCCTGCCAGACTACTATTATGTAAGCCAGGCTAGTGCTCAACCCTCTTAGTCTTCCCCCACCGTACCCTTCCATTTCCCCTCTCTTTTTTTTCTGTCCTCTCAACATCCACATATTAAATCATTCAAGAAAATCACCACTCGGGTAGATTTTTCCACGGGAACTTACCTACAAGTTTCAAGAATTCTACCAGAGCACTAGATCTTATATAAAGACCTAGATCCCCCCACAAGCGACAGAATCCACAAGGAAACGACACATCACAACCGCAATCATGGCTGACGAAGGACTCAAAGATATCGAAGGGCAGCAGATCGAGTCTAACTATGACGAGACTGTTGATAACTTTGATTCTATGGATTTGAAACCTGAGCTTCTTCGTGGTATGCAGATGTCTATTCGTAGATCATTTCTTTGTTCACCCCGCAGTGGCTTTTGTGACGATGGCTGATCAAATTCTCGACAGGTATCTATGCATATGGTTTCGAAAGGCCATCTGCCATTCAGGCCCGTGCCATTCTCCCCGTCATCAAGAGTAAGTAAATACATGGCTATATGCATTAGGGTTCTCCTAACTTTATGTTCAGACAAGGATGTTATTGCCCAGGCACAGTCTGGTACCGGAAAGACTGCCACTTTCTCCATCTCCGTACTCCAGAAGATCGACCTGAGCCTCAAGCAGTGCCAGGCTCTCATTTTGGCTCCTACCCGTGAATTGGCTCAGCAAATTCAAAAGGTCGTCGTTGCCATCGGTGATTTCATGAACGTTGAATGCCATGCTTGTATTGGTGGTACTGTTGTTAGGGACGACATGAAGATCCTCCAAGATGGCGTTCACGTTGTTGTTGGTACTCCAGGGCGTGTCCACGACATGATCCAAAGGCGCGCCTTGAAGACCGATCACATCAAGATCTTCGTTCTTGATGAGGCCGATGAAATGTTGTCTGTAAGTATATGAATCCCAGTCATATTGGTAATTACTCTAACCGCATAGTCAGCGTGGTTTCACCGAGCAAATTTACGATATTTTCCAACTTCTCCCACAATCCACCCAGGTTGTCCTCTTGTCCGCCACCATGCCACAGGACGTCCTTGAGGTCACCACCAAGTTCATGAGGGACCCTGTCCGTATCTTGGTCAAGAAGGCCGAACTTACCCTCGAAGGTATCAAGCAATTTTACATTGCTGTCGAGAAGGAAGAATGGAAGCTCGATACCCTCTCTGACCTTTACGAGACCGTTACCATCACTCAGGCAGTTATTTTCTGCAACACCCGCAGAAAGGTCGACTGGCTCACCGAGAAGCTCACTGCTCGTGACTTCACTGTCTCAGCCATGCACGGTGACATGGACCAAAACCAGCGTGATCTCATTATGAAGGAGTTCCGATCCGGATCTTCTCGTGTGTTGATCGCCACTGACTTGCTCGCCCGTGGTATCGATGTCCAACAAGTTTCTTTGGTCATCAACTACGACCTTCCCGCCAACAGGGAGAACTACATTCATAGAATTGGTCGTGGTGGTCGTTTCGGACGCAAGGGTGTTGCCATCAACTTCGTTACTGCTGTTGGTACTCGGCTCTGGCATCTGCAAATTTCAGGGCTAACATAGTTATAGGATGATGTCCGAATGATGCGTGAGATTGAACAGTTTTACTCTACCCAAATCGAGGAGATGCCAATGTTTGTACCTTCTGCCTTACCCTGCATTCTAATTAGCATATTAACGTGGGATGTAGGAACGTTGCCGACCTCATCTAAACACTTTTTGTCAAATACGTTTAGCTTATTATATCCGGAATATCACTGAGATATAATTGGCTTACTGAGAGTAGATTTGGAGGTGTTTTTTGTATCATTTGCTTGTCGGTTATCTTTCTTGTGTGGGCTTTTCATTGGTCTAGTTTCTGTTATCTCGCTTGGGTTTTTCGGGTCGTTTTAGTAATGAAAAAGTCACGATCTGAACGAATTGGGGCAAAAGTTTGAGCGAACCACATAGGAGGGCAACCAGTTTGTATCTTCCTTCCTCTTTTCTGCGGTTTTTCCCATTTTCGTTTTTGGGCAATGATGGCTGGCGGCGACGGTGAATTTATTATAACATTCATGAGAGTGATGTCTCCTGCTACTTATCTTTTCTCGCATTCTCACATCTTGCATCTTATATTGTATGGCTTGTGCATTCGAATCCTTTCTTCGCGTGCTTGACCGATATATATCTGAGGGAAAGGACAGTAATCTGTGTGGACTTGGAGACGTCCTTTCAGTGGTGTTTGGAGGGGCAGGAGCATATTGCTCTGCGACAACTGTTGTGGGGTGAGGTTGTGATTGTTCCGTAGATTTGTTGCATTTAGACTCTTGATGATATTACAATACTTAGTATGTATCTGGCGTGAACCCTGTGGTGACACCAACTGACAGCTGCAAAACACGTCCCCTGGCATGTACCCTGTCGCCTGTCCCAACCCCCGAAAACGGTCTACGGTTCAATTGTTGCAATGTCCATCGCACGTCAAGAAATTCAGGGCACGGATTACGATCCTCAAGAGCATCTCGTTAGTTTCTCATGGGTCGATTCATCACACAGACTGCTGACATTCTAGGGATGCTATATCTTCACCCCTCCGAATGCCCCCAATGAGGCTCCTAGACCACCAAAACGACGGCGGACGTCTACAAGTAGGGGCGGGAAGCCAAAGGGCTGGGCGACTGCAGAGACGACGACAGAGCAAGCACTCTATGAAGATGACCATGAGGGCGAATTGCTGTTCCCGCGGTTGTTTGGCGGGAAGGAAAACCCTGAGGCGGCGAAGCGGAGGTGGGAGATCTATAACGAGCTGTGGGAAGAGCAGGAGAAGAGAACGAATGTGTGTAATGTCTGGGATTCGTCGAAAGATGGGATTTAGTGGCTGATGCATGCGATTGTAGGATATACTTGCATTGGTGAATGAGAAGATGTTGGGGGAGGTCTCGGGGTTTGTGAAGAGAGCTACGCCAGAGGGGTATATGCTTCCACGAAACCCTTCAGTAACCTGATCTGATGGGAGTATAGTTATGATGGAAAGGTCCCAACGGCTGTCATTTTAGTGGGCCCGAATATCA
>Ga0307514_10002869_pt1 | contig 17208 bp, 15 predicted proteins | sample 16_EM_MG_FD_203088 | JGI IMG/M metagenome (GOLD analysis project Ga0307514, IMG submission 203088) | Populus trichocarpa ectomycorrhiza microbial communities from riparian zone in the Pacific Northwest, United States - 16_EM | ecosystem: Host-associated > Plants > Roots > Unclassified | place...
GCCCTTCACACCGGGGCCGGTGAAGTACTCCGCCTTGGCGAGGAAGGTGATGCGCCGCTTCAGGACGGCGGGCATCAGGAAATGGTCCGAGAAGGAGAGATGGTTGCCCGCGATGATCGCGGCACCCGTGTCCGGTACGTGGTCGAGGCCCTCTATCCGGGGCCGGAAGACGAGTCTCAGCAGGGGGCCCAGCAACACGTACTTGAGCACGTAGTAGAACAACGGGTAGCTCCTCACTCCGGCGGATGGGCCGGGCCGCCGTGTTCCAGCAGGTCAACCGGCGTGCTGTGGGGGTGCCAAGTGTAGGGGCAGGAGGGGAGTGGCGAAACCGGGCCCGATCGGTCACCCCGGCCCGGACAAGGGCCTGTTGGGGCTTGCCCGTGAAACCCGCCGGGCTTCGCCGTCCGGTCCCCGGGTTCTGCCCCGTCCGGTCCACCGGGTTCCGCCCTCACAGCCGTACGACGATGAGCGCCGTGTCGTCGGTGGCACCTCCCGGAGGCAGCAGTTCCAGCAGGACGGCGTCAGCGAGAGCCTCGGCCTCCGCACCGCGATGCCGGGTCAGCGAGGCGGCGAGCCGGGCCAGGCCCGTGTCGATGTCCTCACGGCGGCGCTCGATGAGGCCGTCGGTGTAGAGCACGAGGGTGGCGCCGTCGGTGAACGTCGTGTCGGCCTGGGGTCTCGGGAGCGGGTCGGAACGCGCGTCGAGCGGCGGGTCGGTGGCCCGGTCGAGGAACTCCGTCCGGCCGTCGGGATGCACCAGCACCGGTGGTGGATGGCCGGCGCTGCTGTAGGCGATGGTGTGCTGGTCGAAGTCGATGAACGTGCTGACGGCGGTGGCCGATTCGGCGCCGTCGACCACATGGGCGTAGCGCCCCAGCACGTCCAGTGCCTCGGCCGGGCCCTCGGCCACCCGGGAGGTGGCGCTGAGGGCGCTGCGCAGCTGGCCCATGACGCCGGCGGCCGCCAGCCCGTGGCCGACCACGTCGCCCACGGACACCCCGAGCCGGCGGCCGCCCACCAGGTCGACCAGGTCGTACCAGTCGCCGCACACGTTCAGCGCGCCGACCGCGGGCCGGTAGCGCACCGCCGCCCGGTGGTGGCTCATCTGCCGGCCGGCGGGCAGCATCGCCTCCTGCAGGGCCAGAGCCACCTCGCGCTCACGGGCGTGTGCGCGCCGCAGCCGCTCGTTGAGCTCCTGGAGCTCACGGGCGCGGGTGTACAGCTCGGCCTCCAGCACCCGGGCCCTGCCGGTGTGCCGGCCGCCGCGGGCCCGGATCAGCTCGGTGATCTCCTCGACCCGGTGCACCAGCAGCACCACCTCGCCGTCCGGGCCGTGGACCGGCGCGTTGCACGGGCTCCAGTACCGCTCCTGCCAGTGCCCGGGCCGCTCCGGGTCCTCGACGTCGTAGCGCTGAAGTGCCATCGCGTCGCGCTCACCGGTGGCCAGCACGCGCCGCAGGGAGGCCTCCAGATTGCGCATGCCCGTCGCCGCGGGGTCGTTGGGGTTGTCCGGGAAGACATCGAACAGGTGATGCCCGATGAGCTGTTCCCGCTTGCGGCCGGCCGTGCGCAGGAACTCCTCGTTGACGTCCAGGAACACCAGGTCGGGCGTGAGGAGGGCCACCATTCCGGGCAGGGCCCGGAACGCCGCCGCGTAGTCGACCGCCGTATCGTTCATGGCTCCCGCTCTCGCCACCGAGATCACTACAGTTTGCCACGATATGTACTTTTTTACGTCATACGGGTGGCTCCGTCAGGGACTGCTCCGCCCAGATGATCTTCCCCTCGGGGGCGAAGCGGGTTCCCCACCGCTGGGTGAACTGGGAGACCAGCAGCAGCCCGCGCCCGCCCTCGTCCGTGGTGCGCGGATGACGGAGATGCGGCGCGGTGGCGCCGCCGTCGAACACCTCGCAGATCAGTGCCCGCTCCTTGATCAGACGCAGCCGGATGGGGCCGGTGGCGTACCGGATGGCGTTGGTGACCAGTTCGCTGACGACCAGTTCCGTGGTGAAGGCCAGCTCCTCCAGGTTCCACTCGGCGAGCTGCCGGGCGGCCGACTTGCGGGCCTCCGCGACGACGGCCGGGTCACCGGTCAGGTCCCAGTCCGCGACCTGGTCGGCACCCAGGAGCCGGGTCCGTGCCATCAGCAGGGCCACGTCGTCGTCAGGATGCTCCGGCACCAGCGCGTCGACCACGCTCTGGCAGCGCACGTCCAGCGAGGGCGCCTCCCGCTCCAGGACCCGCCGCAGCCGGTCCCGGTCCGTGTCCAGGGACCGCTCCGGCCCACGGGCCAGCAGACCGTCGGTGTGCAGGGCCAGTGTGCTGCCCTCCGCCAGCGCCAGCTCGACCGCCTCGAAGGGCGGCCCTCCGGCGCCGAGCGGCGGCCCCTGCGGAAGATCGACGAACGTCACGCTGCCGTCGGGCAGCACGACGGCGGGCGCGGGATGGCCCGCGGCGGCCATCGAGCAACTCCCGTCGACGGGGTCGTAGACGACGTAGACACACCCGGAGCCCACGGCCTGGGTGCTGTCGGCGCCGACCGGATCCGACTCGACGCCCTCCTCGCGGGCGGCCCGCGCCACCAGGTCGTCCAGGTGGCCGAGCACCTCCTCGGGCGGCAGCTCCAGCGCCGCGAGGGTCCGTACGGCGGTCCGCAGGCGCCCCATCGCGGCGGCGGCGCCGATGCCGTGCCCGGGCACCTCGCCCACCACGAGGGCGACCCGCGCGCCGGACAGCGGGATCAGGTCGTACCAGTCGCCGCCCAGGCCGGTCAGCTCGTCGGCCGGCCGGTAGCAGGCGGCCACGTCCACCGCGCTCTGTTCCGGCAGCCGGTGCGGCAGCAGGTTGCGCTGCAGGATCAGGGCGGCGTCCCGTTCGCGGGTGTAGCGGCGGGCGTTGTCCACGCACACGGCCGCCCGTGAGACGAGATCCTCGGCCAGGTGCAGGTCGTCCTCGTCGAAGGGCTCCTGCCGGCGCCTGCGGACGAACGTGGTGACACCCAGGGTGACGCCCCGGGCCCGGACCGGCACCGCCAGAACGCTGTGCGGGCCCAGCTCCGGAAAGGCGGCCTCGGGGCCGCTGGGGGAGTCGGTGTCCCATTGCGGGGCGAGCGGGTCGAGCCAGTCCTGGAGCCAGGACCGGCCTGTGGCCAGACAGCGGATCGGCGGCGACCCGGGCGGGTGGACGACCTTCTCGCCGATACCGACGGTCCAGGCGGCGGCGGGGTCCGCCGACTGCCGTCCGGCCCGTCGCAGCGGCACCGGAGCGCCCTCGTCCGCAGGCCCGGGGGCCGGTTCCGCGCCTCGCAGCACCGACTCCAGCAGATCCACGACGACGAGGTCGGCGAACGCCGGGACCGCCACGTCGGCCAGCTCCTGCGCGGTCCGCACGATGTCAAGACCACGGCCGATCCGCTCACCGGCCCGGTCCAGGAGGGCCAGCCGCTGCCGGGCGCGGTGGTGAGCGGTGATGTCCACGACGGTGTAGTAGACGCCCATCGGGTGACCCCGCTCGTCGTCGAGCCGGGTGAACGACAACACCTGCGCGGTCTCCCGGTGCGGTGAGGACCGCAGGTTGCCGATCTGCTCGTACCCGACGACCGACTCCCCGGTCGCCAGGACGTGCCGCATGTGCTCCTCGGCCTCATCGGCGTCCACGCCCGGCTGTACGTCCCCCAGCCGCAGCCCCAGCCGCTGCTCGGCCGGTCCGCCACCGAACTCCGCCATCGCGTCGTTCGACCAGACGAACCGCAGGTCCGTGTCGACGATGGCGATCCCGATGGGGGAGCGGGCGGCCATCTGCTCCAGCACGGTGCGGTGCATGTCCCAGCCGGAGGCCTCGGCCAGCTCGGACAGCAGCATCAGCCACCGCGAGGGTCCGTGGGCCTCCTCGGCGGAGGCGACCCGCGCCATGACCCTGACCGGCCGTCCGTCGGCGCGCCGGACCACCAGCAGCCCCGCCCAGCCGCCGTCCCGGTGCCATCGCTCGACCAGGCCCGGCACCCGCCCGGCGTCCTCGGCGCACACCAGCTCGGCCAGGCTCGTGCCCACCACCTCGGCAGCAGCGTGGTCCAGCAGCCGCTGCGCCTGCGTGCTCCAGCTCGTCACCACCCCCGCGGCGTCGAGCAGCACGGGTGCGGCATCCGCCACGTCGAATTGCCGACGGGCAGTGTCATGCTCCTCGTCTGTGCCCACGGCCGACCTCTCTGTCGCTGAGAGTGGTCTACCACTACTTGACTCAATCCTGCCCCTTTAGGAGGGAATCGCGCGGTCGACCGGCGTCCGCTCGGACGGATCGAAGAAACCGACAACGGTTGTCTGTCGAAGATCGGGGCAGCCCGAAGGGGCGAACGGGAAGGGGCGCGGGGAACTGCGCGACAAGCCACAGCGCACCCGCGCCCAAGAACCGGCGGTGAGCCCGAACTCCTGGTACTGGGCGCCCGCCCCGTACGGCATCACCGGGCCGGGCGCCCCGCACGGGTCACCCCCGGGTCAGTACCCGCTCCAGCGCCCCCAGTGCCATGGCGAGCTCCTCGCCGGTGATCGTCAGGGGCGGGGCCAGGCGGATGGTCGAGCCGTGGGTGTCCTTGGCCAGGACGCCCTCGCGGAGCAGACGCTCGCCGATCTCACGGCCGGTGCCCACTGCCGGGTCCACGTCGACGCCCGCCCACAGTCCACGCGCGCGGAAGCCGACGACACCCTTTCCGACCAGTCTCGTGAGCCCGTCGCGGAGCACTGTGCCCAGGTCGGCGGCACGGCGCTGGAACTCGCCCGTCTCCAGCAGCCCGACCACCGCCGTGCCGACCGCGGCGGAGAGCGGGTTGCCGCCGAACGTCGACCCGTGCTCGCCCGGCCGCAGTACGCCGAGCACGTCCCTGCGGGCGACGACCGCGGACACCGGGACGATGCCGCCGCCCAGCGCCTTGCCCAGCAGCAGCACGTCCGGCACCACACTCTCGTGATCCACGGCGAGCGTGCGGCCCGTGCGGCCGAGCCCCGACTGGATCTCGTCGGCGACGAAGAGACAGCCCCGGCGGCGGGTCAGCTCACGTACGCCGGCCAGATAGCCCTCGTCAGGGATGAGCACGCCGGCCTCGCCCTGGATGGGCTCGATCAGCACCGCCGCCGTCGTCTCGTCGACCGCCGCCTCCAGCGCGGCCAGGTCGTTGTACGGCACCACACGGAAGCCCGGTGTGAAGGGACCGAAGCCCGCCCGGGCCGACTCGTCCGTGGAGAACGACACGATCGTCGTCGTACGGCCGTGGAAGTTGTCCGCCGCCACCACGATCGTGGCCCGGTCCGCCGGGACGCCCTTCACGTCGTACGCCCACTTGCGGGCCACCTTGATCGCGCTCTCCACCGCCTCGGCACCGGTGTTCATGGGCAACACCATGTCGAGGCCGGTCAACTCCGCGAGCCGCTCGGCGAATTCGGCGAGCCGGTCGTTGTGGAAGGCACGCGAGGTGAGCGTCAGCCGGTCCAGCTGGCGGTGCGCCGCCTCGATCAGCGCGGGGTGCCGGTGACCGAAGTTGAGGGCCGAGTAGCCGGCCAGCAGGTCGAGGTAGCGGCGGCCCTCCACGTCCTCCACCCAGGTGCCCTCCGCGCGGGCGACGACCACGGGAAGCGGATGGTAGTTGTGCGCCAGCACCGGCTCCTCGGCGATGATCAGGTCGGCGGACGAACGCGTGCGGACGGGAGCGGTCATGAGCGGATCTCCTGAGTGCAGCACTTGATGCCGCCGCCGGCCTTCTGGAACTCCGAGAGGTCGACGGGGACGGGGACATAGCCGCGGTCGGCGAGGCGGGTGGCCAGCGCCTCGGCACGGGGTGCGATGAAGACGTTCCGGCCGTCGGAGACGGAGTTCAGTCCGAACGTCATCGCGTCGTCGCGGGTGGCGAGCACCGCGTCCGGATACAGCCGCGCGAGGACCGCGCGGCTGCCGTGGGAGAAGGCCTCCGGGTAGTACACGATGTTTCCCTCGTGCCCGCCGTCCAGGACGAACAGGGCCGTGTCGAGGTGGTAGAAGTACGGGTCCACCAGGGTCAGGCTGATCACCGGGTGGCCGAAGAACTCCTGCACCTCGCGGTGCGCCTCGCGGGTCGTGCGGAAACCGGTGCCGGCCAGCAGGTACCGGCCCGTCCACACCAGGTCTCCCTCGCCCTCGCAGACGGACTCGGGGCGGTGGACGTCGTAGCCCGCCGCCTTGAACCAGGTGTCGTAGTGCGTGGACTCGGGACGGCGCTCGGGCGCGTGGAAGAGCGACCCGAAGACCCGGCCGCCGACCACGACCGCCGAGTTGGCGGCGAAGACCATGTCGGGGAGACCCGGGACCGGTTCCAGGGTGTCGACCTCATGGCCGTGGGCCCGGTAGGCGCGGATCAGCTCCTGCCACTGCTCGTGGGCCAGATCGGCGTCGACTCGGTTGTCGGGATGCATCCAGGGGTTGATCGCGTACTGCACGGCGAAGTGTCTGGGTTCGCAGACGAGGAAGCGCCGCCGGCGCGGCACACGGGTGTCGGTCACAGAGAGGGTCCTCCGCTTCCTGCGGTGTCGACTGAGGGTTGACACCAAGGTAGGAAGAGGCGGATACACCCGACAAGAAACAAGAATTGCGTGTCTGCGCAGGATCGCTGCGTCTTCGGCCGGTTCAGCGCACGTCCGTTGCGTCCCCGGGCTTTTCCTCCGGCGCGGGCTGGCTGGCACCCGCCTCCGGGCTTTCCGGGAGCAGGTGGGACAGCACCATCACACTGATCGTCTTCCGGATGAACGGCTCCGTCCGGATCCGCTCCAGCACCTCCTCGAAGTGGTCCACGTCCCGCGCCCGCACATGCAGCAGCGCGTCCGCCCCGCCCGTCACCGTCATGGCCGCGCTGATCTCCGGATGGTGGCGGACCATTTCCGCGAGCCGCCGGGGCGGGGCCGCGCCCTCGCAGTACACCTCGACGTAGGCCTCCGTGAGCCAGCCCAGCGCCGACGGCCGTACGGTCGCCGTGAACCCGGTGATCACGCCGGTGTCGCGCAGCCGGTCCACCCGGCGCTTCACCGCCGTCGCGGACAGCCCGACCACCATGCCGATCTCGGCGAAACTGGTCCTGGCGTTCGCCATCAGCGCGGTGAGGATCTTCCGGTCGAGCTCGTCGAACGGTGTGGGCCTGCTGTTCATGCGGGCACTGTATCCAGCACCCGAAGGGCACCCCGTCCAGCGCGCACGTCCACACCCCGGCACATGTCCAGTCGTACGAATTGCTCCTAGACTCCAGCTTCATGCTGCGCGCCCTGGCTGTCGACGACGAACGCCCCTCACTGGAGGAGTTGCTCTATCTGCTGAACGCCGATCCCCGCATCGGCAGTGCGGAGGGCGCGGGCGACGCGACCGAGGCGCTGCGCCGGATCAACCGGGCGCTGGAGTCCGGGCCGCACGGGCCGGAGGCGATCGACGTGGTCTTCCTCGACATCAACATGCCGGGCCTCGACGGCCTGGACCTCGCCCGCCTGCTGACCGGGTTCGCCGAACCGCCGCTGGTCGTGTTCGTCACCGCGCACGAGGACTTCGCCGTCCAGGCCTTTGACCTCAAGGCCGTCGACTACGTCCTCAAACCCGTCCGCAAGGAACGTCTCGCGGAGGCCGTCCGCCGGGCCGCCGAGCGCAGCGACCTGGGCCCCCGCATCCCCGTGCACGAACCCGACCCGGACCACATACCCGTCGAGCTCGGCGGTGTGACCCGCTTCGTCTCCGTCGATGACATCACGCACGTCGAGGCGCAGGGCGACTACGCCCGGCTGCACACCGTCAAGGGCAGCCATCTCGTACGGATCCCGTTGTCGACCCTGGAGGAACGCTGGCGCTCCCGGGGCTTCGTCCGCATCCACCGCCGGCACCTGGTCGCCCTGCGCCATATCGGCGAACTCCGCCTGGACGCGGGCACGGTGAGTGTCCGGGTCGGCTCCGAGGAGCTCCAGGTCAGCCGCCGCCACACCCGTGAGCTGCGGGACCTGCTGATGAGGAGGCCGTGACGGTGCCCCAACACCCCACCGAACGCCGAGTCGTCGTCACCGGCCCGCCCCGGCGCGAACGCCGCGTCCTCGGCTACTACCGGCCGCGCACCGAGATCGACGAACAGACCACCCTCGGCCACACCTACGTCCGCTCTCTGATGCGCAGTCAACTGCGCGCCGCCCTCACCGTGTTCGCGGTCCTCGGCCTCCTGGTGGGCCCGCTGCCCCTGCTCTTCGCGGCGATGCCGGACGCCCGCCGCCTGGAGTGGGCCGTCCTCGGCTTCGGCCTCTACGTCCCCCTGGTGCTGCTCGCCCGCTGGTATGTGCGGCGCGCCGAACGCAACGAACGGGACTTCGTGCGCCTCGTCGAAGACCGCTGAACCGACCGCGGATGAACTCGAACTACGCCGTCCCCGCCGTCGCCCTCGTCGTCGTCGCGACCGTCCTCGTCGGCGCCTTCGGCCTGCGCATCTCCCGCACCACCTCCGACTTCTACGTGGCCTCCCGCACCGTCGGCCCCCGCCTGAACGCGGCCGCCATCAGTGGCGAGTACCTCTCCGCCGCCTCCTTCCTCGGTATCGCCGGACTGGTCCTGGTCCAGGGCCCGGACATGCTCTGGTACCCCGTCGGCTACACCGCCGGCTATCTGGTCCTGCTGCTGTTCGTCGCCGCCCCGCTGCGCCGCTCCGGCGCCTACACGCTGCCCGACTTCGCCGAGGCCAGGCTCGCCTCCCAGGCCGTACGGCGGCTGGCGGGCGCCTTCGTCGTCGGGGTCGGCTGGCTGTATCTGCTGCCTCAACTCCAGGGCGCCGGACTGACGTTGACCGTGCTGACGGGGGCGCCGGAATGGCTCGGCGGAGTGATCGTCGCGGTCGTCGTGGTGGCCACCGTCGCCGCCGGCGGCATGCGCAGCATCACCTTCGTGCAGGCCTTCCAGTACTGGCTCAAACTCACCGCCCTGCTGGTCCCCGCCCTCTTCCTGCTCCTCGCCTGGCAGAGCGACGGAGCACCCCGGCACGCCTTCGAGGAACCGGCGACCCTCCGTGAACAGCGGGTCGTCCGGGTCGACGACAGCCTCGACCTCAAGCTCGAGGGGCCCCTGACCGTCACGGTCACCGGCACGGTCGACGGCCGCCCGCACGACCGGCGGCTGCGGCTCCCGGCCGGCACCCACCACATCGAGCAGGGCACCCGGCTCACCTTCGCCAAGGGCGCCACCGTCCCGGCCGCCGACCGCGGTACCAACGGCGGCATATCGACCTCCTTGGCCGCGAGCCGTGAGGAACGCCCGCTGTACGCCACGTACGGACTGATCCTCGCCACCTTCCTCGGCACCATGGGCCTGCCGCATGTCGTCGTCCGCTTCTACACCAGCCCGCACGGCGTCGCCGCCCGGCGCACCACGGTGGCCGTGCTCGGACTCATCGGCGTCTTCTACTTCCTGCCGCCCGTCTACGGCGCCCTCGGCAGGCTCTACACCCCCGAACTCACCCTCACCGGCAACCCGGACGCCGCCGTCCTGCTGCTGCCCGACCGCATGATCGGCGGCCTCGGCGGCGACCTCCTCGGCGCGCTGGTGGCGGGCGGCGCCTTCGCCGCGTTCCTGTCCACCGCCTCCGGGCTGACCATGGCCGTCGCGGGTGTCCTCACCCAGGACGTCCTGCCCTCGCGCGGCGTACGGCACTTCCGGCTCGGCACGGTCCTCGCCATGGCCGTACCGCTCGCCGCGAGCGTCCTGGTCGGCGGTCTGCCCGTCGCGGACGCGGTGGGCCTGGCCTTCGCCGTGTCGGCGTCGTCGTTCTGCCCGCTGCTCGTCCTCGGCATCTGGTGGCGCAGGCTGACCCCGCCGGGCGCCGCCGCCGGGATGCTGGTCGGCGGCGGCTCCGCGTTCGTCGCCGTGGCCGCGACCATGGCGGGCTTCCCGCGCACCGGCTCGCTGCACGCCCTGCTCGCCTGGCCCGCGCTGTGGTCGGTGCCGCTGGCCTTCCTCACCATGGTGCTGGTGTCCCTGGCGACGGCGGGACAGGTACCGGCGGGGACGGCGGCGATCCTGGCGCGCTTCCATCTGCCGGAGCAACTGCGGGCGGAGGTGAAGGCATGAGCGTGCCTCACCCGGCGGCGGTGACGACATGAGCGGATTCCTCGCCGGGCTGTGCGTGGCGATCCTGCCCCTGCTGGCCGCCGGTTTCTGGCTCGGCCGGCGCACGGCGCGCCCGCAGAACCTCGGCGGGCTCGGGACCCCCGTCGAGCACGCCACCTTCGAGACCCTGCACACCGCCTCCCTCGCCGCGCCCCCGCTGCGGGCCGGCCTGACCGGGGAGACCGCCCGCAAGTCGGCCCGCCGGCTGCGCACGCTGCTCGGCACGGACGCGCTGTGTCTGACCGACCATCAGGAGGTCCTGGTCTGGGACGGCGTGGGCGGCCACCACCGCTCCGAGATCATGGAACGGCTGGCGGGCCCCCTGGAGACCGGCCGCGGAGAGGCGTTCCGGCTCGGATGCGACACCCCCGACTGTCCGGTGCGCTGGGCGGTCGTCGCCCCCCTCACCGTCGACGACCGCGTCCACGGCGCCCTGGTCGCCTGCGCACCCCGCGAGTCCGCCGTCCTGGTCAGGGCCGCCGGAGAGGTCGCCCGCTGGGTCTCCGTACAGCTGGAGCTCGCCGACCTCGACCAGTCCCGCACCCGTCTCATCGAGGCCGAGATCAAGGCCCTGCGCGCCCAGATATCCCCGCACTTCATCTTCAACTCGCTCGCGGTGATCGCCTCGTTCGTGCGCACCGACCCCGAGCGGGCCCGCGAACTGCTCCTGGAATTCGCCGACTTCACCCGCTACTCGTTCCGCAGACACGGCGACTTCACCACCCTGGCCGACGAACTGCACGCCATCGACCACTACTTGGCGCTCGTACGGGCACGCTTCGGCGACCGCCTCTCGGTGACCCTGCAGATCGCCCCGGAGGTGCTGCCGGTCGCCCTGCCGTTCCTGTGCCTCCAGCCCCTCGTCGAGAACGCCGTCAAGCACGGCCTGGAGGGCAAGGCGGCGTCCGTCGGCAAGAGCCACATCAGCATCACCGCACAGGACTCCGGCGCCGAGGCCCTGGTCGTCATCGAGGACGACGGCGCCGGAATGGACCCGGTCCTGCTGCGTCGCATCCTCGCGGGTGAGATCAGCCCGTCCGGCGGCATCGGCCTGTCCAACGTGGACGACCGGCTCCGCCAGGTCTACGGCGACGCCTACGGCCTGGTCATCGAGACCGCCGTAGGAGCGGGCATGAAGATCACCGCCCGGCTGCCGAAGTACCAGCCGGGCGTGCACTCCGCGAGCCGCCTCAGCGACGGCTGACGGTCAGGTGCTGCGGGTGGCCACCATCCCGAGGGTGATCAGGCCCAGCACGACCCAGCCGAACCACAGCCAGCCGTTACTGCCGAGAGCCACCGTGTAGGCGGTCACCGCGACGAGTCCGCCTACGGTGAGCACCCCCATCGTTCTGGTCGAGCCGTCCGGGGAACCGGGCATCGCAACACCCTCCTCATGGTTCGTCTGACTCCATGGTGCCTCCGTTCTGCCTCCGGACGGTGCACACGACGAAATGTGTACCGTTCTTCCAGGGCCCCTCGCTGGTCCAGGAGCCCGCCGTGTAGGCCGATGGGTCGAATCCGTAGTCGCCCGGCGGCACCTCCCGCCCGCACGCCACGTCCGACTCGGTGCGCGCCTCGGGGAGCGTGACGTCGGCGCCGAGCCGGGTGAACCCGAGCACCTCCTCGTCGTGCGGTCCGCCGCAGGCCACCAGCCGGGCGTCCCGGTTGGACCGGACGTCCAGACAGTCCCGCTTCTGCATGGTCGCCGTGTCCGCGAACGCCGAGCCGGGCCCGCGGTGGCCGCCCAGCGGCCCGTACACGGGCCTGTGCGCGCCCAGCACCAGACAGGCGCTGCGCCGCCCGGCGGCCCGGAAACCGCCCGGCGACGGCACGACGGCGAGACTGCGCACATCGGCGAGCCTGTCCCGGATCTCCCGCGTCGGCTCCTCGCACCGGGCCGGCCCGAGCCGCCGCGCCTCGTCCGCCGACGCCACCGCCACGAGGGCCGGCACCTGTCCGTCCGGTGCCGCCGTGCTCCCGCAGGTGGTGTCCAGGGTCAGCCGGGGCACGCCGTGGAAACGGGCGCCCGCCCACTCGGCGAGGACGCAGTCGCCCTCGCGCAACGGCTGGGCCAGCCCGACGGTCTCGCCGTACGGCGACCCGGTCCCGGACTCGGAACCGCCGCCCGATCGGTCGGCCATGGCGTACCAGACACCGCCCAGCGCGAGCGCCAGCCCCAGTCCGCAGGCGAGGGCGGCCCGCAGTCCGTGCGAGCGCTCACGCCGCCGCCGACCGGGTTCGGCGGTGGGCAGCACCGACGGCCCGATCCCGTCCGCTCCGTACCCCTGCGGGCCCGCGCCCCTCCCGGCCCCCTCAGGACCCATGGCCCGCCCTGGCCCCGTCGGCCCCGAGGGCGGACCGGACCCGTTCGCTCCGGCGGTCGACGCCGGGTATCCGTGCGAACCCGCGGCCGGTCCGTGTCCCGACGATGCGGCGGGTGGCGGCCCGTGTCCCGGCGACCCGGTGGGTGGCCCGTGTCCCGGTGACCCGGTGGGTGGTGGCCCGTGCTCCGGTGGCCCGTGCTCCGGTGACCCGTGCTCCGGTGACCCGTGCTCCGGTGACCCGGTGGCTGTCCCGTGCCCCCGCGACCCCGCGGGTGGCGGCCCGTACCCCTGCGGATCCGTCGGCGGCGCGGGTACGCCCGCCCACGGTGGCTGCGACCCCAGGTCGGTCTGGGTGCGGGCGTACGCCTCCGCCTGCGGGGTGACGATCCGCGACAGCGCGGCCTCGGTCTCCGGCGCCGTCAGCGGCGCGGGCCCGCGCGACTCGCGCCTCCCGCTCGTGACGCGCCTCGGCCGGGTCGCGGAACACGATCTCCTTGAGCGCGACCTCGCAGGCGAGTCTCTGGTCGTGGGCGAGCCACACATGGCCCATACCGCCGCTGCCGAGCCGGTTCAGCAGCACATAGCGGCCGGCGATGACCCGGCCCACTCCCGACGTCGGTGATCCTTGGGACATCCGTGCTTTCCCTGTTCAAGGGGGTATCGACCGTACATACGTTCCCTCTGGTGGCGGGGGGTGCTCGTTCGTACGATCACCGCATGCAGCTTCGGTACGCCTTCAGGCTGTACCCGGAACCTGGCCAACGCGCCGCGCTGGCCAGGGCGGGAAGCTGATCACCGAGGCGAAACAGACCGTCGAACGGTCCTGGCTGGGCGAGGTCTCCGCGGTGGTGCTCCAGCAGTCCCTGCGCGATGCGGAATCCGCGTACCGGAACTTCTTCGCGTCCCTCAAGGGCGAGCGGAAGGGCGCGAAGTGCGGTGCGCCCCGTTTCAAGTCCCGCAAGGACAGGCGTCAGTCGATCCGCTTCACGGCCAATGCCCGCTGGTCGGTCACCGCTTCCGGGAGGCTGAACCTCCCGAAGATCGGTGCGGTCAGGGTGAAGTGGTCCCGCACTCTGCCCGCACAGCCCTCCTCGGTCACCGTGATCAAAGACGCGGCCGGGAGGTACTTCGCCTCCTTCGTGATCGACACCGACCCGGCCGCCGACGCCACCCGCATGCCCGACACCGACCAGGCGGTCGGCATCGACCTCGGCCTCACCCACTTCGCCGTCCTCTCCGACGGCACGAAGATCGTCTCCCCGCGTTTCCTGCGCCGCGCGGAGAAGAAACTGAAGAAGGCCCTGCGGGAGCTGTCCCGCAGGCAGAAGGGATCCAGGAACCGGGAGAAGGCCCGTCTCAAGGTTGCCCGCGCGCACGCGCGGGTGGCCGACGCGCGCCGTGAGTTCCACCATCAGCTCTCCACCAAGCTGATCAGCGACAACCAAGCGATCGGCGTGGAAGACCTGGCGGTCCAAGGACTCGCGCGCAGCAGGCTGGCCAAGAGTGTCCACGACGCCGGATGGTCGGCATTCGTGCACATGCTGGAGTACAAGGCCGCCCGGTACGGCCGGACCCTGGTCAAGATCGGCCGGTTCACACCGACCTCCCAGACCTGCTCGGCCTGCGGCGCCAAGGACGGGCCCAAGCCCCTGAACGTCCGGGAATGGACCTGCACCGCCTGTGGCACCCGCCACGACCGGGACCACAACGCCGCGATCAACGTCAAGACGGCCGCCGGACTGGCGGTATCAGCCTGCGGAGCGCCGGTAAGACCGGGAGTCATCCCGGCACAGCGCGAAGAAACAGGAAGCCACGGAATCCCGACCGATCCCTGTGCCGCGTAGCGGCACAGCAACGGTGGAGAAGGCCAGAATCCTCGGGCTTCAGCCCGAGGAGCAAGTCAATGAATGAGCGGCCCGTCATCAACGCCCGCGTGCGTTCAATGAGGCCAAATAGGCGTTGTATGCCTCGAGTTCCTTGTCGCCGTCCCGGTCGGCGGCCCGGTCCTGACGCTTGGCCTGCCGCTGCTCGGATCCATACCACTGGAACAGCAGTGCGATCAGCACCAGTACGGACGGAATCTCACTGAACGCCCACGCGATTCCGCCGGCCGCGTTCTGGTCCGACAGCGCGTCGATACCAAGAGAGGCGGGCGGGTTCTCGAACGTCTTGACCATCGGCGTGGACGCCATCATGAGCGCGATGCCGAAGAAGGCGTGGAAGGGCATGCCGGCGAACAGCTCCAGCATCCGCATCAGATATCCGGGGCGGTTCGGGCCCGGGTCCACTCCGATGATCGGCCAGAAGAAGACCACGCCGACGGCGAGGAAGTGCACCATCATCGTGATGTGCCCGGCCCTGGACCCCATCAGGAAGTCGAATATCGGGGTGAAGTACAGCGCGTACAGGCTCGCGATGAACAGCGGGATGGTGAACGCGGGGTGCGTGATGACCCGCATGTAACGGCTGTGCAGGAACATCAGCAGCAGTTCCCGCGGGCCCTTGCGGCCGCGTCCTGCCGGCGGCATCGCGCGCAGCGCCAGCGTGATCGGGGCGCCGAGCAGGATCAGGATCGGCGACAGCATGCTGATCACCATGTGCTGCACCATGTGCACGCTGAACATGACCATGCCGTAGTCGTTCAGCCCGGTGCACATCACGAGCGCGACGGTCAGCACACCGGCGACATACGCGACCGTACGCCCCGCCGGCCAGGCGTCCCCACGCCGCCGCAGACGCACGACCCCCCACCCGTACAGACCGAGGCCCACCAGGCAGGCCACCAGGAAGAACGGGTCAGCCGACCACTGAAGACCCCGCCCCAGCGTGAACGGCGGCAGATCCATGATCATGCCGTGCCCGCCGTGATCCATTTCCGCCGGCTCCTGATTCGTGGGGGTTGTACGGTTTCTGTCCGCCCCAAGACTAGAACCGCCCCCGGCCGCACTTTCGACCGGGGGCAGTACAGCCGACGTAAGGGGCGCGGGGCTGTATCCACATGCGGCTCCGCCGCGTGGGTGCGATCAACCACACGCAACCCGCAGTCCGCCGACACCCTTCAGGACCGGGCTCGACCCGGAAGGGTCAGAGCACGCACTCCGCTTCCGCGTACCGCTCCGCCGGAACCGTCTTCAACGTCTCCACCGCCTCCGCCAGCGGCACCATCATGATGTCCGTCCCCCGCAGGGCCGTCATCTTCCCGAACTCCCCCCGGTGCACGGCCTCCACCGCATGCCACCCGAACCGGGTCGCCAGCACCCGGTCGTACGCGGTGGGCGTGCCACCCCGCTGGACATGCCCGAGGATCACCGGTCGCGCCTCCTTGCCCAGCCGCTGCTCCAGCTCGATCGACAGCTGCCGCGCGATCCCCGCGAACCGCTCGTGCCCGTAGATGTCCTTGCCGCCCTCGTCGAAGGCCATGGTGCCCGGCGCCGGCTTGGCTCCCTCCGCCGCGACGACGATCGCGAACCGCTTGCCCGCGGCGAACCGCTCAGCGACCCTGCGGGCCAACTCCTCGATGTCGAAGGGCCGTTCCGGTACGACGATGGCGTGGGCGCCGGCCGCCATACCGGACGTCAGCGCTATCCAGCCGGTGTGCCGGCCCATGACCTCGACGACCAGGACACGCTGGTGGGACTCGGCGGTCGTCTTGAGCCGGTCGAGGGCGTCCGTCGCGACGCCCACGGCCGTGTCGAAGCCGAAGGTGACATCGGTGACCGCGATGTCGTTGTCGATCGTCTTCGGCACGCCCACGATGGGCAGACCGCCGTCCGACATCAGCCGAGCCGCCTTGAGCGTGCCCTCACCCCCGATCGGGATGACCGCGTCGAGCCCGAGCTCCTCCAGATGGCCCCGGGCCCGCTCCACACCGTCCCGCAGATGCGAGGGCTGGACCCGGGAGGAGCCGAGGATCGTGCCGCCGCGAGCCAGGATGCCGCTCACCGCGTCGAGGTCGAGTTTGAGGTAGTCGCACTCCAGGAGACCCTTCCAGCCGTCCCGGAAACCGATGACCTCGTCGCCGTGGTCGGCGACGGCACGGTGCACGACGGACCGAATGACCGCGTTCAGCCCGGGGCAGTCGCCGCCGGACGTCAGGACACCAATGCGCATAGCCCGAAATACCCTCTCCACGTGGGCCGGGTCCGGACCACGTCGTCCGGCTGGATTCCGGCCACCTTATCGGCGTCTGGGGGTGGCTCCGTAGCACGCGTCCGCCTGATGGACGCGGCCGCACAGGTGAGCGGACGAGGCGTCAGGCGGGCTCGATCTCGACGAAGACGATGCCGGACGGCACCAGCGGCCGCCTGGAGTTCCCCTGGAACGCACGACGGGCGCGTACGAGGTCTCCCTCGTACGCGCCCGTGGCGAAACCTGCCGGAGACCTCACGTGGGCCGCCGTGCGGCTGTCCTCACGCGGGCTGCTGCGCGGAGGCGATGCGTTCGTCGCGCAGCGCCTCGTACCACCGGTCGTCGGTCGGCGGCAGCGCGTTCACGTCGAGCGCCAGCTTCAGCAGCAGGTCGGCGATCAGCGGATTGCGCGCCAGCACGGGGCCGTGCATGTAGGTACCGAAGACCGTGTCGTTGTACGCCCCCTCCGTGCCGTCGCCGGTGCCGTTGCCGTTACCCAGACGGACCTGGGCGAGCGGGCGGGCGGTGGGGCCGAGCTGGGTGACACCCTGGTGGTTCTCGAAGCCGGTCAGCGGCGGCAGGCCCAGCCGGGCGTCGATGTCGCCCAGCACGTCACCGACGC
>Ga0307514_10002870_pt1 | contig 17208 bp, 21 predicted proteins | sample 16_EM_MG_FD_203088 | JGI IMG/M metagenome (GOLD analysis project Ga0307514, IMG submission 203088) | Populus trichocarpa ectomycorrhiza microbial communities from riparian zone in the Pacific Northwest, United States - 16_EM | ecosystem: Host-associated > Plants > Roots > Unclassified | place...
TGGCATTGCCATGGCTGGACGGGGTCTGGTGGGATGGATGTGGGTATGTTTGGTGGGTCGCGGGGAGGTGCAGGAAATAATTCGAATTTCGCACCAGAAATGAATCGCGACGGCGATACTGGCGCTGAGTTGGAGGTTGGTGATGGGTTGATATGATTTCATGTCAACCATGGTGGATGGCCGGAAACATAAGAAGGCAATTGAAACAAGTAGGTAGGACATGCAGTTACTAATATGCACTGTATGTCATACTCACAAGGGACGACAGCCGCCTGACGTCTATGCGGTCGCTATTCCCAGGTGCAGGTGATGCTGTTGGGGTTTCACTATCCTCTTGTGACCTGCCCAGTAGAGAGGCCAAGTTCTCCCATAAGTGTAGAAGGGCCCAGACATGAAGTACACACATACTTTAAGCCATATACTTTGCTCTGCTTACCGAGGCAGCGTTGTGTTGTTGCACCATGCGGTACCCATATGTATACTGCAAGTGATGTGATTGCTCTGAATATGCAAAGATGTGGAACAACGGACGGCGGTAAGAAGTGCGTGTAAGTTATGAGTGCAGGGAATTATGGAAGCGGTAAGAATATGAAGTTTATTCAAGGAGAATTATCGCTGAGACGCTATAGGCTTGTATATCCTGAAAGACTTGTCCTCTCATCTCCACGACCTTTTTCCCGCTCTTTTATCTCTTTCTCATTTTCCCCCGTTGGCCCTATTAGGCGTCCCAGTCCCTATCCCAGTCTTGCCCCGTTGGCCCGTTACGGAAGCTTACCCTCGTGACCTTTAATAGGTACATAGCGAGAGTATTCCTTACAGTGCGGGCACTATATGTATACGAATATATGAAATTGATCGGCTGGGTTCTAGTTTTCTCGCTCGGTTTTCCCTGAAAGTTTCCGATTGAAATGAGGTTACTAGAAGCTGAGATTGTAGATACCTATTACCTAGGCATATCGGCGCGAGAACAGGCATACACAAGGATCGAACTTATTAATTGTCATGGCAGCGCAGGTTTAGAGTCTGGGCACGAGAACATGATCGAACTGGTTGTGGGGTGTTCGTATGTAGATATGCGCGACATCCGGCCGAGCTGGTGGATGCGATACGCCGATAATTAAATGTCACCCCGCCATAGCCTAGATAGGCTGAATGCGAGTAATGGTTACTAATACTTAAATGTCAAGGTCAATCCTGAATTGCTTGCTCGGAGATATCAATCTTTTCATGTCGCGTATCCTTTTCGGGAAGGTAGTCCGGGAAGGTAGTACCTCCGTCGTTTCAACAATATATTACATATTTATAGAAATAAACAGGCCCCCCGATGCAAAAGTTTTCAATATATATATTGTGTATTTATAAACAAATATTAAGATATATGATGAAAGCATAAGCTTAGGGGACCCTGAGAGAGAACCATATTGAGTGATTGTGTGAGGGGCCCTAGGGTATGTGGGCTTCTAGAGCGCAGGTGGGGTCAGAATGAGAGTATATGGTAACAGTAGTTAACGTACTGGTAGGTGGGAGACGGTAATGGATTCATTTGGTATACGCCTATGGGATAGGTATGCTCGCATGCCAATACCAGACTACCTACCTGAATTGTATTGATGGTGAGTGCTTGGATTAGACAATTTCGCCAGTCCCCCATATCGTCTCTTTTAGATCCCGGGACGATACCCTCGCCACCCCTCAACGACAAAAAAATTAAATTGTACGTACTCAGATAGATTTATCACCCCCCATCAGCTCATCATACCATGGTCTTTTATGAGTAAGCTTCTAGAATCTTTATATAGTAGGTACCTGCCGAATCCGGAGTATTCTGCACAGGTGCAGTATGCAGTATGATAGTACGAGGTTACCTTCCTAATTGGGCGGAACTGGTCACCACACGACGTACTTAGGCTCCTAGCATGGGAAAAATAAGTCCGAGGCACCTGCACCTTGATGCATGGATACCGTAGACAGGAGGATCCCGGAAAAAAAGGAAAACAGTTGTAAAGATGTGTGGGTCTTGTAGATTATAAGGACTTAGGGTTAAGTCATATACTTATAAAATATCAAGATTAAATAATTGTGAAGTGATAAAGTTGTTGAGGGTAATAGTCCCCGAGGGACTGAGGAATTAACTGGTTGATCTCTTGTATTGAAGTTGTTAACTATGAAATGATCTGAAGAAAGAAATCAAAATCTAACGGGAAAATGAGGTCCTTTTATACTACTTGAAAATCCCGCCAAGATGGTTTCCCATAGTCCAATTGTCCTTCCTTGCGCATCTTGCTTTCTATGCGCAATTGCTTTTCACACGCAACTGCTTTTCCTGCGCAACTGCTTTTCCTGAGCAACTGCTTTTCCTGAGCAACTGCTCTTCCTGAGCAACTGCTTTTCCTGAGCAACTGCTTTTCCTGAGCAACTGCTTTTCCTGCGCAATAGATAAAAATAGAATTAATCTGATAAAGAAATAAATCATGTGTGCAGAATAATCTGATTCTAAGAAATCCTCCTGTTACGCTACCTTGTTACATAATCCTTGTAAAATATATGAAATTATAGTCCTTCCCGGTGGTCAACTTAGCTAGGTATACGGAAGAAATAAGAGAAGTGCAACGAACTTATGTCTTCCTTACAACAGTTCATGCAAAAGAAGACCTGTTGCATAAGATGCAGGAGGCATGCAGGTTTGCAAGGTGTTTACTCTTTACAAAGCGGCTTGAATTTCTGCAAGGGCCTTGCTTTCTTGCGAGATTATGAAATAGGCGCGGGTTACTACAGGATTGCTGAATGGCCAATTATACTTACTTTTGACCAGCCTTGAACTGCCGTAATACGTATTTGGCCTTGCCCTAGTGGCACTGCAATTGGCTGCCTGTCCTCTACTGTATATGTTTGCAGGAACCATGGTTTAGCTATGCATTAATGCCTACTGTGATACTATGTGACGGTTTGTATTTTTAGAAGTCGTAACTGCAATCGGTAACACAATGTTCAGGTAACTAGGTCTTCTCACAATTGTTGGAGTAGATGGGTATATATTCCCCTCCTCTCCCTCGCCCCAGTACCCTCTTTTCATCATCACAATCACGACCATTACGATACTTACAGCACAAGATCCGCGATCAAGTGTCTGTTTTCACTTCTTTTTTGCCCTATTACTCTTTAGATTTCCTCCCTGGGCTGGTCCCGTTCTTTAGTTGAGATATCGAACCGCATTTTATCATATTCTGATTTAGCGATTTGAGACCAGTACATTCATTTCCATCTAGACAGTATCCCATAAGCTAGATATCACCAGCAGGGTCTACTTCGGCACAATCACCTGTTCAATCTCTGTGATCGGCTGGCCAATAAGATATTTCTCAAATTTCCACCCCTACTTCTCTCAATCTTCCTTCTCCTCCAGCTCACCCTCGCCATCGACATCACAGTCAAACTCACCCTCAAAACAGTGACCGGCGATCACGGCAAGGTCCTCCTCCGCGGGTTCCAGGGTCAAAAAAATGTCACCACGGATCTCGACGAAGACTCCCTCACTGAATGGGCCGCAAAAGCCATTACATCCGTACAGAAGCACAAGAACCCGCCAAGCGCACTCACCGCCATGACCCCAGATCGCAAGAGAATCTATTTCTTCTCATCGCACACTGGGTCTGCATCGCCTGCGGAGTCGAGCAATGCGGCTAAACTCGAAATCCAGGACCCAGTCCTCGAAGCGCTCCGGAAATGCATCGCGGAACACGGCGCTAAGGGACACCGGAATGCCGCGAAATGTGGGGAGATCATGTCGACAAATCAATGGTTCAAGGACAACGCCGGGGAGACAACCATGGCAGCTCTCAAGAAAAAACTGATTGTCACAGTCAAACTAGGCGGAGGGGTTATCCCCCCATGTACCAAGGACGGTGGCACGAAGATCACCGGTGAGAAGGGGGTCGAACGAGGGAGCCACGGTTGCAGCGAGTACCTTGCGCAGCTTGGTTTCACTCCGGCCCAGATCATCGGGTATGTCCCACCCGCTAATAGTTGCAGTGGTAGCCCGGCTAAGAGATGGTGGTTGGGGAAGAGGGGTCCGAAGAATCCTAAGGGGAGCAAGATTGAGGCGTGCCCTCTGCAAAAGATTACCAAGGGGAAGACCAGCCAGCAGAAAACGATCAAGGGGAATTCGAAAAAGCCCGCCCCGAAGGCAGGGGCCGTCAAGCCGAAGGGAAAGACCGGTGGGAAGTAATGCTAATTCAGGAGCCCTTCTATTGGAGCTGGTAGTGGATCTGGCTGTGGGGTGGCGGTAACTATTGCGAAGCACATGGGAGAGCTGGGCTGGTGTGGGCTGGACTGGGTGGATGATTTTCCTTGTTTGAATAGCTACATATCATAGTACCCGTAACCCATTGCTTATGCACCTGGAATAGGTTATTATATATCAATGGAAAGTTCAAGTTTGATCGAGAGTATGTACAATGCTTGCAGAGTGCGAGCAGCCTCAGTAGTGAGCACGGCCAATGCTATTGCCCTTCATGAACGCGAAAATGCCAGCTGCAGGCACCTACTTACCAGAGTGGGAAGTCAAACTAGTTCACCACTGGGTACCGTACCTTGGGACGCTGCAGCAACCTCACTATACTCTGGTCATGGAGATCCACTCAGGTTCCGAGTGACGGGAATTCAAATTTCAGACCAATCCACCAACTGCTCGACCTCTACATATCACCCGTGCGTAGTAGAGTGCTGAGGCGGAGAGGGCCTATAGGTATCGGGATGGGGACACAGACACCTATAATCTGTGCCCATCCCATGCGATACAAATTGCCTTGTGGGCTCCCCACCCACCTTGCGTTCTTTTCTTTTGGCGAGTCAGGGCTCGTATTCGATTGGGAAATGCGAAGAACAGTGGTGTGTGTGTGATGGAAGGACACCGCAGAATGCAGCACACTTTGATGGGATGTCCATGGGTGGGAGATGGTAAGGGAAGAACGAGTGAGATGCTGTGGGAGGACGAGGAGTGGTGTGAGGCGGTGGCGGAGTTTGTAATGTAAACTTTCCTAGTCAGTGGGGGGGGCAGGGACTGGCCCGCGAGGAAGAGAGAAGCCACCCGGAATACACCGGGGGCTGCAGTTCATCGCCATATTCTATATAGGATGAATGCGATTAATGATTCTTTAAAAAAAAAAAAAGAGCTCGTATTCATACTATCGAGTATATAATGTGCCGGTGCACTTTAGGTGAACAATTTATGATCATTTGGATTCTTGCTCTGCGGAGTATTCTCTACTGGAATAGAGGAGCTGAATTCTTTAATCAGTCATTGGAGAATCATTCATCTTAAATACCAAACAGAGATCTCGGATTCGAGCGAGGGGACGGCGACAACACCCAGCACGATGGTGATTTTTGGAGAAACACCCATATCTCCACAATCACAATCTGCGGCGAGAAAAGGACAGCATGAAGAGGAGCGTCGCGACGGCAGCAATCGATATATCGATTTATCTCAAGAATTCAGACGTTGAATACCCCGTTTCCAAACGAAGAGTGAAATGAGAGAGGGGAAACGTGCAACTCCTCTAGGCCACACCGTATCGTGGGCCCAGAGACAACTCAGCAACGCATGCAGCGACTTTTTTTTTTTTTTTAAGGAATCATTAATCGCATTCACCCTATCTAGAGTATGGCGATGGACTGCGGCTTCTGGCGAACCAGGTGGCCTCTCTCCCCAACGCGGGCCAGTCCCTGCCCTCCCCGAGCTATCTACATGATAAACCTATGCAATGAAATCGTACACCGCCTCACACCACTTCTCGTCCTCCCATATCATCTCCTGCGTTCGCCCTTTCCCATCTCCTACCCAGGGGGCATGCAGCGACGCACAGCGGAATCGACCACTCAGGAATTGATAATTCCCACACCCCCTAATAGAAGCGGGATAAAGGCCTATAGCTAACACGAGCAGCCGACAGCCAATACCATAGCAGGAACACCCACACCAGAGGGATAGCCGATGACGTCTGGTACGAGGCGAGTCAAGGCGCGCACGGTGGCACTCCTCGACCAGGAGACGAAATACAACAACATCTAGTACGCGGATGGCACACATTGCAGAGTGTTCGAAGCGGCAAAGCTATCGCTGCCATTCGCTGGGGCAAGCGGTCTTGGTTATCACTGATGAAGGGATAGTATACCGTTATGAAACCCTCTGGGACACAATCCTGAGGATAGACAGAGAGCAGTGGGAAAGGATGGCCTTCCGGGGGAAGCTATGGACAGGAGCGATACGCTGCACAGGCTTGTAGCGGGGAGAAGAGGTATGTCCCCACCAGGGTACCCCGCATGCTAGGGTAGCAATAAGAAAGGCGATAGGCGAGGGGAAAGCGACAATCCTAGCCACAGATCCACCGGCAGAACAGGCGGGGTGGGCATTCCGTCTATCCGGGAAGGAGGGGGTCACACTCCTGTGTCAGACATGCACAGCGGAAGTCCAGAAGAGAACCACGAACAACAGCGCCGCCAGAAGAGGAGAGGGGATAGTCGTCACCAGGGTCGACTCGGTGCTCTTCGAGAAGGGCACACCGGCCAAGGACGCAGACGGAGATTTAATCGCAATGGAAAGTGTATGCGGTGACGAGGAAGACCGGAAGACAACTCGGGGCAGAATCAGAGGACCCGATACAACTCCCCAAAGATCGATGGGAGACACGATACCAACGACACGTAGAAAGTGGGAAAGAGAGGCGACTATTGTGGGAAGGTCGAAGCCATGGTAGAAGGCAGAATGGAAAGAGCTAAGAAAGAAAGCCCAGAACTCGGAAGAGGCGAGAGGGGATTTGAGGAACGAGACTCGGAAGGCAAAGAGAGCAATGTGGACAAACTGGGTGGAGGAGGGTAAAGACGTATGGGACATCGCCAGGACCTGTAGAAATCAATGAAAGATGTGGAGTGTTGAAGGATGCAGAGGGACGGACCTACGAGATAGACGAAGAAAAGCTGAGGGCTTTCGTGGAGCATAACTTGATACCGGAGCCGGTACCTGCAAGGAGGAACCCGCTGAGTCAAGGACGAAAACCTCCAGGACAGGATGGGATGGTACGAATGATATGATGCTTGAGGAGAACTGTAAAGGTTGGGGTCTTGTAGTTTATAAGGACTTAGTAATAAGTCATATACTTATAAAATATCAAGATTTAAATGAAGTTGTTGATAAATGTGTTGAGGGTAATAGTCCCGGAGGGACTGAGGATTAACTGGTTGATCCCTTGTATTGAAGTTGTTGCTATGAAAACGATCTGATCTAACTAAGTAAAATAATAGGGAATACAGGCGGTCTTTTATACCCAAACGGACCCTCCGCCAAGTCCGTATTTCCAAGCCCGACAAATATTCAAGTCTTAATCAAGACTGTTAAATTCTGACTTCCCGCGCCTAATAGAGCTTCCAAACTCTTACTTGACTTTCCGACGCCTAATAGAGCTTTCAAACTCTTACTTGACTTTCCGACGCCTAATAGATAACAGGAAATTAATCTGATAAAGAAATAAATCATGTGCGCACAATAATCTGATTCTAAAGGAAATCCTCCTGTTAAGGTAGTGTCGCTACCTTGTTACATAAGTAATCCTTGTAATATATGCGAAAATATTGTCCTTCCCGGTGGTCAACTAGGCTAGGTGTATGGAAGAAATAAGAGAGTGACAACGAGCTTATGTCTTCCTTACAAGAACGAGGAATAACAGCGCACCGGGGCCGGACGGAATTAGCTGGAAGCTGTTGAACGCGATAAACACCAAGGTTGGGAAAGCAGTGTTGGAAGACGTTGTGCAAGTGGCAGAGGAAGGCATGAAAACGAGGGTGCCAGAGGAGTGGAGAGATATGAAGATGGTGATGATTCCGAAACCTGGCAACGATCAAACCGCGGTGAAAGGTTGGCGACCGATTGTTCTGGCCAACGCGGTGGGTAAATTGGCTGAGAAGATCATAGGGCAGGAGGTACAGCTACATGAGGAGCTGTGGCAGAACGAGCTTCCGCCGGGCGCAAAGGAAGGGGGGCGACAGATAGCATAATGCTGATGGCGATGATCGCGGAGAAACACGAGGAGAAATTGTGGGAAGGGATGCGCAATCGGCGTTCAACACGGTGCGGAGAGAACACGTCAGAAGAATACTTAAGGACCACGAATAGCTGAAGGAGTGGGTGAACGACTGGCTGGCCCCCAGAAATTTCAATATTGAGGTAGACGGACATACCATAGGCGGGGCAACCATGAGTGGAGGGGCACCTCAGGGTAGCCCGCTCTTGCCGGCGCTGTTCACGGTATATATGTCCAGTGTAGTTTGGGAGACCAAGACCCAGAGAGACAGAGTAAGAACGCTGAGACAGGAACGAAGGGTGAGCTAATGGCCGTTGCCCTTCATTGACGACGTAAATGGGGTGAGGGTAGGGGGAGAGGGGAAGATGGACAGAGCCATGGAGGAAGCGGCAAGAGCTGCCGGGATTCGCTGGGACAGGTCAAAGGACTGGCGAGGGCGACATAGCAAACACCTAGGGGTAGTGATGCAGGACCAACGGCACCACCAGGGGTATCGAGGTCAAAAAGCGATGGCGGCATAGGAGATAGTACGGAGATTGAACAAGTGCCACCGCGAGGCAAAAGGAAGATAGCAATACAACAAATGCTGCCGATATTGACGTACGGATGCAAGTTATACCCGACGCCCAGTGAGCAGCAGAGAAGGCTGGCCAGTGAGATCTATCGGTGGACGGTAGAGGCATATAGGGGGGTAGGTAGAGCGGACAAAGTGCATGAGTCAGGGGGGTTCAACGACATAGGGATCATGAGGGCGAACAAGGGGGGCAGGTGGGCGGCGTCGGTGTACGGAAGGTATTTATCGGAGTTTCGGGAGATTGCGGAACCAATACTGCGGGAAGTGCTAGAGAAGGATGCAGAGTAGCGAATCTTGGCGGATAGAAGAGCGAAGGGGCAGTGGAGATGGGGTGGTGGATGTTTGAGCCTGACATCGTGACACCTGCTGGAATCAAACAAGCGTACCCTATACACCCGAAGGCACCGGCACACTTGAGATGGTCCACAAGGGCGATAAAGGGGCTCGTGTATATGGTGACTGATAATAATGAAGTCCGCCTGTCAGTTCACTTGATCTCTTGTGCGAATATTGGGTTGACTAGAGTTTGTTTCTTTAACTACACGCAGACTTGGGTTTGTAACGTATTTGACGGGCACCAGCGCACTGCCAGGGTCTGGCGCACTTCCGGGATGGGTATATTTAATTGTTAAAGAATCGAATTATCATGCAAATAGGCTCAAATTGAAACAAGAGCTATAGTAAATACATAGAAGTCACCTGCAAGTGCCACTCTGGGGTGAGCATTGATATATGAGGTATAAAAGGATGGAAGATGGGGAATTGGAATATTTATGGACCAACCATTGACATTGAATTATGGCCTGAAAGGGTTTGTGGGGTTGAAGATACGTTGAATATGATATATAATGCATATGGGCTGAGTACAGGACCAACGTAGCCGAAGATACTTGCTTTAGCGCAGATAACCTAAGAGTCTGGGAACGAGATCATGCAGAGGGTAGTAAAATCCATAGCCGATTATGTTAAAAAATACATACCCTGGTGCATATCGGGATCAAGCGGCCTTCATATAGGGTATACATATTGGCAAATGGTCTGGTAAACGTCAAGAAATGCAAAGAAACCAGCCCCCATTTGCATGATAATTCTATTTTTAAACAATTAAATACATGCATCCCGGATATGCGCCAGATCCCCGGATGCCCGTCAAATACATGAAGTACTGAATGTCCGCAATATTCAGAGCAAAGCGTGCCCCACGGGGCGAACCGAGGTGAGTTAGTTTTTTTAACATTATTATCAGTAATTGTGCCCTCATGACCATTTCTTTTTGCACCCCAAGCCTAAGGAATGTTGCCCAATCAGTGTGTCCAGAGGTGGACCGGCCTAGTAGTCTTGTAGGGATCATAGCACTTCCGTGGCACCCAGCCATTCCCGACACCCACCTAGACGTGCCTGGAACATTCAAATAGTTATGGAATTCGCTCCCGCCGAGTGTCCCACCTGCTTAATTTGGTAGACCGGCTATCCGACTGTAGTTATGATGACTCATGTCGGTACGCTGGAGAGTATCTACTCGAGGTTGTGAGGGTGGAAGATGCTAGCTGGCCGCCTCACAGTACCCTTCTGCACTCCATAGTCACCCCAAATCCCCCATGGCGTAGTGGTATAGTACCCATTAACGGCATGGGGGAGGCGGGATAGCCAGGGTTCGATTCCCCCCTAAACCAGGGGAATTTAACCAGCTCCTCGTGATGGGCAACTGGTAGGGATTAAATTAGCCTTTCCTGACTTCGGCAGGGGGGCTGACCCTTTTGCCCCGTAGGTCCAAAAATTATTTTTCGTTTTCTTTTCTTTTTTACCAGGTTATTATCTACTAGTTGCCTAGACTGGTGAACGGCGTGAAACTACCTAAACGTGAATTTAGTCTCGGCACCAGACCCTCGTAAGGAATTGACTGGGGACTCTGGGTATTGATTTACTTCATCACAACCTATTAAGTATCTGATATCGCAGATGCAAACCAGAGTTGGAAATTTTGGTGTGGTCTTGGCAGGATATGCTTTCGCGACGCGTGGCGCAGGTTACTATCTTTCAATTGAGGCAACACAAGACATTCCAAAACCTCCCCCCCGCATCGCACTGGATGCAGGTAACCATCTCCCCACCAGTGTACCCTTTCTTTCAAGATAGTGGTTGCTTGGGCAAGAAACTAAAACTGTGAAACCTTTAGCCTAGTTGCACAACCGCCGAGACTACATACCTACAAGCCACATCTCTCGAATCCCACAATCCAAGGCGAATTTATCATACAGATTACTAAAGCGGCGCCGTTCATGATAAATAGGCCGTACACTCCCTCCTTCCATCCACACCCTGTACAGTGTGTTTCACCCATACCATAGAGGTAAGTTATATACAATATGAAACGCATTGGTTGGTTACACAACTAACTATGTAGTGCTTAAGGAATATGATCTTGGATAACTCAGGTTACAAGTCCCTCCATAAGAAAACCCCACCTTTCCACAGGTTCAAGGCAACTTACCCATAACTCCCCCCCCACCTGCACATACCGGTATATATTATGTGTTAATCAATTGTATTCCTAACCATTCCCTTTACACTAGATCCACCAATAAAGTACCAATCTCAAGTCCCAAGCTCGTGCTCCAAAGAAAAAAAAATGTTCCCCTTTATCTTCCATAAAGTCACGGCGGTCCCTCAATCCAGAAAGACTGTCATAACACAGCCAGAGGTTGCAATATCCCCCAAGGAAAATCACAGCAAGGGAGAATTTCCAATTAATGTTGAGGTTTTCGACCATCCCATCTTCGAGGACGATGATTTGTGCATGATTGAGTGCGATGGGATTAGTGATGATGAGGCCGGTGAAGAAATGGTTCGGCTCTATGAGAAGGAGGAGAAAACATGGTTGATGGAGGAAGCCAAGAGGGCTACAAGGGGAACTGAACAAACTCAGGCGGCTACCAGAGAACGTGCCGAGTGGGTTGTAGTTGCAATAAGAGAGGGTTCCGAGCCGAAGAGGCTTATGGGTTGGAAAGGTACCGGCAGGGCTGGTGCAGGTGCACATGCCCAGGGTACCGGTTACGTCCGGATTTCATCTAGCAGGATTGGACATTGAAAATCCTTGTTCTCAGGATTGTTTCCATGTAAGTATCATATTCCTGATCCCTATTTGTCTGATATTTCTTTTTGAATATCATTACTCGTATTGTTTGTGTGATATGTATACCTAAAGGGAACTCGGGCCTTATAACTCAGACTAAGTATATATAGAAATAAAATCAATCAACAATCTCATATAGTTCCCGGATGATAGTTGTCGTTGTGATATGTGAATGGATATTCGATGCCTCCGAAACCTCCATCTTTTTTACTTATATCTATCGATTTCATACTAGCAAAAGCTTCCCGGTTTCTTACTTATGGTGTGGGGCAGCTGGTATTCTGGTAGCGCAATTGAGGGTAACGGGGTGGATCGCTTGTTGTCGTTTTTGGAAAGTATTGTTTCCACTATGGGTTTTCATTTTGATCTTACGTTCAGTCGTTTTACGCAGCTTCTTACGGAAAATGGTGTTTTTTTATTGTAAAAGGTTATTGGAACTTATTGAACTCTCTTCGCACACTTCGTATACACCGTACCGCATACGAGATACCTATTGGCTCCTCCGCGTTCATGGATTGGGGAAGCGCCGAAAGAGCAGATGGTGGAGAGACCGAGGACCCTAATGTGGGTAAGTGAACATCAAGGCCTGGCGGGGAATGAGGAGGCGGATCAAAGAGCGAAGGAGGAGATGGAGATGGGCTGGGGGTTGAGGAGGCCATATATCACGACGCCGCGGGGATTAAGCAAGAATATCCGTTGTATCCCGTGCGCCTCCACATTGGCGATGGTCCACAAGATCGCTGGTTTACATGGTTACGGACAAGGGACCGCAGTAACAATGGCTAAAGGAGATGGGGAAGATGGGAGGAACCGTGATGTGTCTGCGATGGATGGACACTACAGAACGCAGCGCATCTACAGCAGTGTCCATGGGTGGGGGACGGGATTGGTAGGCTGGCGGAGCAGATGTGGCGGGATGAGAAGTGGTGCGAGCAGGTATTTTGAATTCGTTGTGTAATTTAGTGTAGATAGTGGGGAGGGCAGGGACTGGAGAGAGGCCACCTGGGGCGACCCGGGAGCTACAGTCCATCAACCTAGTCTGCATAGGCTGAATGCGATTGGCGATTACTTGAAAAAAAAAAAAAAAAAGATACCTACTGTATTGGCTGGTATTTCGTACCTTGGCTTACGCTGTGATCAAAACTTTAGAGAATTTGGAGTTTCCGCCAGCTCAGAAGACTCCCCGGATATCAAATAGTTGCATTAGCCTACTAGGGCTTTTTGCGGCTTCCTCATAACGGGATCTGGGGAAGTAAGGGCGAGATCCTGTTTCTTATGCTCGAGTGCTATCTTACTCGTGGATACTTTCTTATACTAACTTAAATTTCTACGGTAATATAAAAGATTCCCACGACACAAACTCCCCGGCTTAGTTCAGGTGTCCAATCTCCATAATATAATAGTATATATGCAAACAAAGCGATAAATAGAACCTACTGATACTTAGGTAGTTTATGTCGTTGTAGGTATCTGAGTAATTTCTCCCCAAACAGTAGTTTATACTAAATAGAAAGAACTTCCAGCTGGATTATCGACTAGGTATGTAGACTTGCAATTTCTTGGAGTTATTATTGGAAGTTTCTCGGGCTGTTAAGTGCTCATTCCTGTGGTTGTGTAGGTGTAGCTGCTACATACTATCTCTATAGTTACAAGAGTTGTGGTGGTGCGTGGGGAGTCTAACTTTGCTGAATATATCATGGTCTAGATTTTGGCTCTCTGAAGCACATACTCTTCGGAAAGAGCACTAGGTTGCCATGGGGTGGATGTCCTTTTTTCGGAGGGGGGAGGGGAGGGGCATTGGATATCTTGACACGCATTACCATGGGATATATGATCGAGCGAGATATTTGAAACTAGTCTCCCCTCTTCAAATCTTGTCCAAAATTCCCATCCTGTAGACCCACCATCAGCCAAGGTACATTCACTATACACGGTTGTATTTCAGACAAAAACTCGATATATAAACAAAAGGTTTCTCCATTGAGAAATGCCCTAGTGACTTGAACTGGAGCTGCCAGTGTTTGATAGTAGCTGGGCCTCGCTCCGTGTGGCAGTGGCAATATCACTCGGCTTGGAGTAATGAGTAATGATCAAATAATATGACATGTAGAGGTGTCCCCTCCCTTTCTACACCCCCCCCTGGTGGGTGCAAATTGGCATTTATGGAGAAGGCAACAAGTACCCCGCTGCCAATCCACCACCGCATCTCATGCTGGCACTCCGAAGCCATTCCCCCTATCTCAAATCTAACTCGAACTCCACCTCCGTCACCTGCCTGTGGCCCCTGGAACCTCACTCTCCTGATACCCAGCCCCATCCCTATCCCTCTGGCCATGCTCCAGCTACCGCTTGTCTCTCATCCCCCCCCCCACCCTTAATCTGACCCTAACGTCGCGTAAGACTCGGGCTCGTATCACAGTTCTGCCATTCCTGATGGCGTAAGAATTGCTGAGCCCCCTCTCCCACCTCCGGAGATTTAGTCGGGAGGTTGCGGTAGGTCCATAAACAAAGAGCATATCACCCGAGTGTTTCAGCCCTCTGTGGCTCCACATAGCCAGACACATGAGGAATCAAAATCCGTTGTTTGCGCTCTAAAGTTCTTATGCTGCCCCGCAATATTTCCTCTGGTGTTGAATATCGGCGGACAAGGTCTTCAATCTCCAGTATGTCGTGGGTACCAATTGCGCGGACTAATCGAGTGGCTTCTCTTACAGTTGCGACTGGCTGATCACACTGGCTTAGTTCTATTGTATCGTTGGCAGGGCGGATTTGTGTGCGTGAAGTAGTTGTGCTTTGTTTGCGGTGTCTCCATCTGGAAATCCATTGCCGACACCTAGCGCAATTGCGGTGAATGTGTCAGCAGCCATTTGGGGCTGGAGATGGGCAATTAAAAAAAAATATAGGCTAAAGTCTGGAATGTAAAGTTGAGAGGAGGTACGTACTTGTTTAGGATACTGGTCAGCACCCTGACCCGTGGGGTGCGCATATTATAGAGAATCGAAGTTCGGGCTGATCAACCGGGTACTGGTGAATACAAAGCTCGGTATTCTCCACACAAAATACGACGGTTTGGAGTCAAACGACGGAGCAGTATGTGCATGCGGATTGTTTGCTGTTTCCCTATGGTAGCTGTTGTGTCGGAATTGCCGCGCTGGCATACCTAGGCATCGCCAAGTAGTGAATCCCATTGGGTGAGTCTATAATTCCTGAGAACGAGATCTGGCTTTAGAAAAGGAAAAACGAGAAAAATCCTCCTGTTACTGCTCTGGTCTAGCCTTTTGTGTGAGGTCGCAGTGACTCAGAATTGCCTCGCGCCCAGACATTTGCGTTTAGAGTAAAGTTCTGGAAATAATGTCGATGTATCATCCCCACACGTATGTATTCACCATGAATCGCACTTGATCCGCTTTCCTATAGGGTACTGGGTTTTTGGCATGGGGCTGGTAGGGGTGGACGAGGCGGGGTAAGACTCCACCATAAATCTGCAGGGCAATCTACCCTGCAAATAGACAACTACGGGTAATGACTGTTAAGATGTTTCTCCTCAGAGATGCGGGATGTAACATAGATGTAAGAATATGACCACGGTACATAAAGAAAGCCCGGAAGGACTCGAATAAAGCCCCCTAAAATAAATATCAACAAGATCTCTGGGATGTAATGCCACCCGTAGGTCGACGACTCCAAACCGTGAGGAACCCTCCAAGCGTCGTTATGATACAACTGCGTGCCCTAGTAATAGCCTACCGTGGGTTTTGTCTCCGCCCGCCTGGTGCAATTCCTGGTTTGCAGCCCCTTCTATACGCTCCCTAACCATGCCTTGGAGCTCCTGTGTATCCGAGGTTCCCCCCTCGGAATGTCATGGGTGGTTCCTCACTTGCGTGTATGGTTCATGTGGATTGTTTTCGGCATCTGCAACCCCCCACGAACCCCGGGCCTTCTCCTGGAAAGAAAATTGCGTACAACATGGGATAGCCCGTAATGGGTATCCTGCTAGCAAGAAAGGATATCCGCAGAGTGAGAGGAGAGCCGGAAAAGGGAAAAGAGGAAAAAGGCCCACCCCGGATGACATGCAAAGTCCGTCTGTGGCAGCAATCCGACCATCAGCTCCTGCCTATAGGACGTATCGTGCTCATATGGCACCGTAGGTATCACAGATACCGGGGGTCGGCTGGGGAGTGCTGGTCTCCTCCGCAGACAAGAAATGTTATGGGCGTGTGGGAAGGTTTTTTATATCACCGAGCAATTGGCGGTATACTGCCAGGGGTGGACGATCTTTAGCCTGGTGGGGTTGGTAGATGGTATGGCTGGAACGTTTATCGGCGGGTTCAGATCGCGGAAATGTTTCAGGGGGGGCTCAGGCGGGGGTGGGGCTTCTGCATGAGAAAGCTGTATAAGAGCCACTAGTAGTTAGTTATTTAATCACACCATTAGTTAATTACCCTCAGCTCACCCCCGCCACATTGCTATCCCAAATCAACTACCCCAAACAAAAGGCTAAATATGCTGTAAGGAACTGAAGCACAGTTTGGATATACCTGCAAACTAGAAGAAGATCGCGGAACCAACGGCATACAGGGTGATAGTGCCCCAGCCAGTTACCCTGAACCCCGAGATACAGACATAGTTCCTTGCGAAGAGAGACCTAACCCGAGAAATGGAAAAGTATGCCAATAGAGGTATTTGAAAATCTAAAGCCGGACGACTTCAGCGCCTTCACCACCAGCCCCTTACCCCCACCTAAACTCCTCCTTTTGAACTTCCCAGCTATCCCTTGCCTATTGCTTAGCATGCTAGGTCTGCAATCTACACCCGTTTCACACATCACGTCCCCTCACAGTCTCTACCTACACCCCCCCAATCGCTAGCAACGGAGACCCTGTATTCCGCATCCCCAATCCCTATGACATTTTCACGATCTCTGAAGCCACCCATTCAGCCTATTTAGACTATGGCGATGCATTAAATATTGCTAGTCGTCATTTGCCAGTCTCGCAGGCTTCCAGGTTTTCGCAGCCAGGGGTCTCTGCTCACTGGGGCCAACGGTTAAGGGCGCTTCCCTCTGACCAATTGCAGTGATCGTTGGCTGATTGGGAAGGGGGAATTGGCGAGCGAGGTACTTAATGAGCTGGTGTCCAGTGAGTATTATCTACCAGGCCACTTCATTGATAAGAAATCATGTAATCCCGCCTTTCCACCAATCTTTAGATCCCACCCGTCAGGGGATTGAAGGGGAGCTGCGGAAAGGACTGGAGTGTACATCACCTAGTTACCGTAAACTCTCGTTCCGTAATATTATGCCTAGTATAGGTAGTTCCTATTGTCCCAAGCAGTGACTTTCAAATGTTTCCTTTGAGGCTCTTCGCTCTATATGCTGGGTAAGGTGGATTTTGGGTAAGGTTATATACATGGTGTTCGAAAGTTTT
>Ga0307514_10002871_pt1 | contig 17202 bp, 17 predicted proteins | sample 16_EM_MG_FD_203088 | JGI IMG/M metagenome (GOLD analysis project Ga0307514, IMG submission 203088) | Populus trichocarpa ectomycorrhiza microbial communities from riparian zone in the Pacific Northwest, United States - 16_EM | ecosystem: Host-associated > Plants > Roots > Unclassified | place...
TAGGTCAGCAAGGGTACCTAGGCAATGGTATATGCTAGCGCACCGTTAGCTGCCAGGTCAGAATGAGGATAGTCATGTAGGATCAAGCTGAAGGAACATACTATAAATGTGCTGAGACTAACTAAAAGGTACACTTTGCGTCTCTTAATTGCTATCACACTGCAGAGATCGGTCAGGTCTAACTGGTCTGGTTGGAGGTCTAACCTGCTTCTCCTAGTTCAACCTAACGGCGCGCTAGCATATAACTCGAGTAGATACCGTACCAGGGTGGGCCATTACTTTTGGTCCCTATAACCACGCAAAATTTAAAATAAATCCATTACATGTTCACAGTAATTTGCCTTTATCGCCTAAGGCTCCCTTCGGGGGAGAGGCGTATAGACTCAATAAAAAAAATTAAAAAAACTTGTCTTTATGCAAGGCTTTTTCTGCCACGTTCATTTCTGTCTCTGACCGCAAGCGCATCGATATTTGCCCCCTCTAGGGTACATGCATGCTGAACTAGGCCCATAATGCGGGTACGGTACAACCGGTCAGCGAGTTAGAGTCAGACCAGGCTGGATTAAAGTGGGCGTGCTAGTCAAAAATTCAGAACAAATGAGGGAGGGAATGCCAAAAAGGAACACGAATATCATCTTAACTTTGTCGGGTTAGCTGGCCGGTTGTACAGTGGTATATACCGTCGGACGCTGCAGCTCTAGAGCCAGAGAATAAAGAAGATACTTCCTTTGCCCAATGCGCGTGGGCCTTGGAGGTCTCATAATATTTTTTTTTGAGACTATACGCCTTTCTCCCGGAGGGAGCCTTAGGCTATGAAGCAGCCCCATTCCAGATCTCATAATAAGTAGCCTGGAGATCATGATATATGTTCGGGAGCATAGAATTGTCTGAAGGTCAGTTTCGGCACAACTACCTAGTACATGCACGCTCCATAGTTAATTTCCTTCTTCGCCCAACCTCATCGTGGTACTTACATACCGTAAACCGTATCTCCCGGCCTACTATGTGTGACAAAAAGGCGGACAGTTGAAGGCTGTTCTTTCAAATTGAGAAAAAAAGAGGGATATTGAGAATCTACGAGGCATAGCCCGCTGGATGCATCATCAAGCAAGCATCATGTTGTTTTCCACCTCGCTCAGACCTTTCTGGATTTGTTGATGTGTAGATCTTCTTGTGAAAACATTGTGGAATAAAGGAGAAACTTCCCGACTTGTCCCTAGATAGGAAATATGTAAGCAAATATGCAAATATACTGCATAAATTGAGATAAATCCCACTACTTTTCCATATAAAGTTCGCTCCAACTACCAAAAGACAGGGGCTCATTCTGATCTCGTTCCCAGGCTCTTAGGTTATCTGCGCTAAAGCTATCCTCGGCTAAGATCGATATTCTCAATGTCAGTATCAGCGGGTAAGTACAATGCGAAAACCAGACCCTAAGTTCAACACATCGACATCCAAGAGTGCACGCGGACCTGCATACCAAACCAGACTACTCCGTCCATTCATTAGTAACAGGGTACGTTATATAAGACATGGAAGGACTAACTACCTAAGTAGGTAGTCGCACCGCAACCATGATTAGGATGTCACTGCGCGAATTTGATCCGCTTGTGCCAAATCCCCGATATACCTAGTTCTTGTGTATTAGGTCTTGTTGCTCCGACATAATAACCAGCCCACTGGTGGCACTATTGCACATCTAGACCGGATTCCAGTCAGAGCTCTATCTGTTCCCAGTACTGGCACCAGGCTAAAAAGGACTAGCTAATGTATACGGTACTCTAGCTTTAGTCCGGCTGCACTGCTCCTCGGAGAGTTGTTGAGCTATGTGCGTTTTTCCAAAAATTCGCAGGGTGTCATGTCCTCCTGTCGAAGTTGGTATGAGACTAGTGTCTGGTTGCATGCAGTCGGAATACGAGAATTACTTAGTAAGGTGAAACACTTCCATCGGGATGATCTCGTACCAAGACCCTTATACTGCTGGCATTGATATAGCCAAAGGTACAGAGAGTTACCACTGCAGGATTTGAACTGGCTGTGCCCATCATACGAGGTACCGTATTTTTAAGTAATCTTTAATCGCTAGATAGAATATGGCGATGGACTGCAGCTCCTAGTACGGTACCCAGATGGCCTCTCTCTCTTCCGCACGGGCCAGTCCCTGCTCTAGGTATACGTACCGTATTTATTGATACGGCATTATGGCGGATACGGTGGGAATCCCAGTACTAGCTTAGGTCAACGTCAAAAATATCCTCGAATACGGTACTCTAGTCCGCGTCATGGATATATACGGTACATGTGACTATACGACGGCCGCGTGGAACAGAGAGGCCACCCGGTACATCAGGAGCTGCAGTCCATCGCCATATTCTATATAGGATGAATGCGATTAATGATTCTTTTAAAAAAAAAAGAAGTGCGTCAATTCTCGTATTGTATATCGCCACTAGGAAAGCGTTGTACATGTGAACAGACTCAGAGCAGACCTACTGAATTAGTATGCTTGTTGGGAGCACCCCAGATTGGTACTGTGGAATTGCATAAATACCGACCAAATTCTCGCCGAATTCCAATCCACCACTCGCCAGCAGAATAGTCTAGTTTGATCAGGCATAACCCTTCAACTCTACGATATCCATCACCTGTGAGCCTCTTTCTACTATCTCCCATCAATATAATTGAGTTTCCAGAAATCCTTCACTGACACTTAAATTACACAGCACCTCAATTCCAAATCATCCTCAAGATGCCATTCACTACCGGCTTGATCCTCCTCACTGCCACTGCCTCCATCGCGTCGGCGTGGTCACTCGTCGGCTACCGTGACGACAATTTTCAAGGCCCCGTGATCATCAGTGCCGGTGGGGAGCTGCTGCCGAGTATCCCCTGCCACAACGTTTATCCTGCCTACGATGACCAATTGTCCTCCTTCAAGTGGGACCGTACCGATAAAGAATCTTGCCAATTCACTATATACAGGGACTACTTCTGCCAAGGTCCAGTGCTTGTGACCTCCCAGGATGCCACCCTGCATAGTAACATGCCCCCAGGGACGAATGATCAGGCTTCTAGCTTCATAGTTCTTTGCAAAATTAGCCTGCCAATTTAGAGGCTGCCCTGATAGGAGTTGGATGGCTATGCTGATAGGATTTGGATGGCTATACTGATAGGATTTGGATGGCTATATTGATAGGATTTGGATGGCTATGCTGATAGGATTTTGATGGCTATGAACACAAATTGCAATGGAATAGGTTTGGAGGGTCTGGGTCGGCTTCTCGCATGCATGTGTACACGAGTTTTTGTATTAGTTTGAGAAACAAGTAAGAGAAGAGAGTGAATTCGGATTGAGGCTTGATCTCCATTGGTCAATTCGTTCAGGCTTCGATAAGGTGATATGTATCGACATATGGTACAGGATCATTAAAACGTCCTGTTTGATAAGCTACAGTATACTCTCGATATAAGAATATCGTCCGGTGGCGGGGTAATATTCTCATATATACCAAATATATTCTTATGTCAAATGTCAGGATAACTACTAAAGGCGTACATAAAATACAAGAATTGACGTGAGGTAGAGGAACAGGAGGACCAGGAACAGCCCTGGAGGAAGTGAAGAAGGCAGTTATGACTGTTTGCTTGCTGGAAGCTTCGGCCAAAATTCTGCTGCCTTTTCTTGCAAAACTAAATCTATAATTCATATCTTCCGATGTTGCATAACTTGTTGCCACTCATATAGTGTCTTATCTAGCTCTGGAAACTGTCCGTTCGTAGGCGTTTTCGATCTGGACGGCTATGTTGTATTTGTTGTAGATCTATTGTACTAGCATTGGATGGACCTCGAGGTCTTTTGGTAGGATTCAAGATCTTGGTAATTTGCAATTGACTTAAGATCTTGGTGGGATATTTATCTTCAAACCAACGTTTGATGCCTTGTCATGTCAGGATATCTATTTGCATCTCCTTGTGTTTTTTCTTCCGTTCACCCTTGACGTTTCAATGCACCACTAGCCGGCATATTGTATTGGTTCGGGGATTCGGAGGTGATGTTGTAGGTATAGCAGTGTTGGGTATTGCAGTGTTGTGTCGCGTGTGTTGCAAGTATTGTTGGCTGTGCGTGGTACGTATTTCTTATCGATAAGCCTTCCTATTTAGCCTAGGTTGTTAATACATACCCAATCAGGTACTCTTGCTATAATACATTAGTAAACAAATTCGAGAAAATAAGAACATTCCTCCATCAAATATATTCTTATTTTGTATGGGGGCAGGGAGGTACATTCTTACATCGAGAGTATACTGTATTAGTGATCATGCTTAAGGGGAGGTCGCATTAAAAGTGCTTTTAACGTGACCGTTTCCGCTGTTCTCGTACCCAGACCCTCTGCGCTGCCAAGACAATTAAATAATTGTGTGACTAAGGCAGGGAGGTCGTTTCTGCCTCTACCTAAGGCTCCCTCCGGGGGAAAGGTGTTCTCGTGCCCAGACTTGTAATTTTTATTCGGAAATGCTTGGCATTGGTCCTGCTTAAAATAAAGTCTGGAACTAAACTTAACCGAAATCTGCGGAAAAGGCTACCCGACGTCGGGTTGTCGGCCGCACTTTCGTAAATATACGTATGTACAATTCACAACAAACCTACCACCAATCCAAAAAATACGCAACTTCTCTGTTAGTATGAGTTGAACCACTGCTCCATGGAGCTGATCGCAAACCTAGGTACCACCTGTGGCAGTCATTCATCATCTAAATTATTTCTCTAAAATGATCATTGTGTATGATGACTTCATTCCATCACACTCGTGCTAATTATCCCGTCAAACGGTTCATCATTATTGATATAGCCTCACTCACCATGACCTCACGATATCCCAAACTAATGCTTATTTTACCTAGAAAAACTCATATTAAGTACCAAACGCAATTAGCTATACATCGGCCCTAACTCACAAGTAACTAAGAAAATCCCCCACCTCCCACACTTGACATTATATGAAATCATCACTCATCTCTAATCCACAGCAGCTACCACAGCCAATTCCTTCCCAAATTTAGCTGCTTTTGCAGATTTGTTATCTCCTCTCCTTATACCCTTAAGTTCATTATTACCCATTGGAGTAAACCACCTGTTGCGGGCTGTCGGCTGCCACTGATCATATTGGTTACAAGCCAGTCGGGAGGCAACAGGTCACTTCAAAATCAAGCTATTGACCTGCGTTTAAGTTGCTATTAAAGTCTCATATTTCTCTAAGGTATGGGTACAAACCCGAGCTCTCTGGCATAGCTGTGGGTGAAGTTATGGCATATGGTAGTTTGGTAGGTATTTGAAATGGCTGTTCTACACCAGCATACAAACAGTCGGGAAAGCCCACAATCAAGCTACGGACTCACATTCAAGCTGCTATTAATGTCTTGCACTGCCTTGAGGTATAGGTACAAACCCGAGCTCTCTAGGATAGCTGTGAGTGAAGTTATAGTACTTTGGTAGGCATTTGAACTGACTGTTCTACACTGGAATACAAGCAGTCGGGAAGGCCTACAATCAAGCTATGGACCCGCACTTAAGCGGCTATTAATCTCTTGCACCCTCTTGACATATAGGTACAAACCCGAGCTCTCTAGGATAGCTATGGGTGAAGTTATGGCATATGGTAGTTTGGCAGGTATTTGAAATGGCTGTTTTACACTGGAAAACAAGCAGTCGGGAAGGCCTACAATCAAGCTACAGACCCGCATTCAAGCGGCTATTAATCTCTTGCACCTTCTTGACATATAGGTATAAACCCGAGCTCTCTGGGATAGTTATGTGTGAAGTTATGGCATATGGTAGTTTGGCAGGTATTTGAAATGGCTGTTCTACACCGGAAAACAAGCAGTCGGGAAGGCCTACAATCAAGCTACGGACCCGCATTCTAGCGGCTATTAATCTCTTGTACCCTCTTGACATATAGGTCCAAACCCGAGCTCTCTAGGATAGCTGTGGGTGAAGTTATGGTGGAGGGTACTTTGGCAGGCATTTGAAATGGCTGTTCTACACCGGAATACAAGCAGTCGGGAAGGCCTACAATCAAGCTACAGACCCGCATTCTAGCGGCTATTAATCTCTTGCACCCTCTTGACATATAGGTACAAACCCGAGCTCTCTGGGATAGCTGTGGGTGAAGTTATGGCGGAGGGTACTTTGGCAGGCATTTGAAATGGCTGTTCTACACCGGAATACAAGCAGTCGGGAAGGCCTACAATCAAGCTATGGACCCGCATTTAAGCGGCTATTAATCTCTTGTACCCTCTTGACATATAGGTCCAAACCCGAGCTCTCTGGAATAGCTGTGGGTGAAGTTATGGCAGAGGGTACTTTGGTAGGCATTTGAACTGACTGTTCTACACCGCAGTCGGGAAGGCCCATAATCAAGCTACGGACCCGCATTCAAGTTGCTGTTAATGCATTGCACTGCCTTGAGGTATAGGTAGAAACCCGAGCTCTCTTATATAGCTATGGGTGAACTTATGGCAAATGGCTGTTCTCTGACAAGGTGACCCGCCCTCATACAATCTTTGGACCCGATCATATAAATTTGCACCCGCAGTGTGGCGCCTTAAACCAGTCCTCCGCACGGCCCCCCAACATGTCCAATTCCCTCCGCGTTTTGATGTAAGATGTTTGTGTATTGAACGTTGGGAGAATTTGGGCTAGTAAACAAGTATGAACCTGTTCTCGTGCCAAATCTGTCGGCCGACAAATTTTACCAAGAAAACTGGCGCCCGACGCTTTTTAGTGGCGGCCGACGCAAGACCTCGATTTCGGTTAAGTTTAGTTCCAGACTTTATTTTAAGCAGGACCAATGCCAAGCATTTCCGAATAAAAATTACAAGTCTGGGCACGAGAACAGGGGAAAGGCGTATATCTATGTATATGGACTCAAAAAAAAAAAAAAGGTGACTGTTTAAGGTTTAGCGCAGATAACCTAAGAGTCTGGGAAATGGCTACCGTAGTAGGCTGGTCACGAGTAGGCTAGGTTGAATGGCTTGGCGGAAGCCAATCAGAACTGCCTAGGTAAGCTTTTTTTTTTTTTTCAGAGTCTATACGCCATAGGCTAACAGACGTTGAAGGTTTGGGTTTTCGCACGATCTGTGTGTGCGCCTACTGCGCCTGGCTAACCATCTACCTACACTAAATGCCGGATCCTGATTGAGTGGTTCGGAATTGAAACTTGAAAGAGACCAGGCGCATTTACTATACCCTACCTACGGCGTAACGATCAACAGATCGGTGTTTTACAACCTCCACACGCGCATCTCCAATATCGTTGCACCGCCGATATCATCAACACCATGCCGCCCAAAACATCCAAGAAGATAAAGGAGCTACAACTTGTGCTCGAGCTACATGATAATCAGCTGTCGCGGGCAGTAGACTACGCTCGCAAGCACTCCAATGAGTCAAAGGCCAAGGTAGCCAAAGCATTTGGGGTGAATTCTACACCTTAGGCAGAGGTGCAAGGGTACGCAGGTATCCAAATCTAATGCCCGACAAGCTCAGCAACACCTTACTGCTGGTGAGGAAGAAGCAGTAGTTGACTGGTGTGGGAGGATGTGTGATCTCTGCTTCCCAGTCACACTACTAATGCTAATATCAATAGCCATCCGAATTCTGCAAGCTCAGTTAACTAGCACCTCAGATAAAATCATTCCTGGTAGGGCTGAGCGCTTCCTCTCCCGACACCCTAGTATTCAGTTGAAGTATTGCCAGTATTTGGAGAAGACACGAGCAAAGATAACTGCAACGATAGAGGAGCAGCGCAAATGCTATCGGACATTGCGAACCCTTATGCGGAAGTACAAGATCACCACCGAGAATTTATGGAATTGTGATGAACAGGGCATTATTATGGGCCTAGCAGTTGGCCGGCAGAAGGCAATAGTACGAGCCAACCGTCGCAATAAGCTTGCATTAACTGATGGAAATCGGGAGTTATGTTCTGTGTTGGAAACAATCAGCGCTTCTGGTCACGTGACCCACCATTTGTTGTTTGGGCAAATAAAGTCCATTTTATGGCGATACCGAGGTGCACAAAAGACCAGCAACCTTTGCTCGATCACTTAGTGGATATATGGATGATGAACTCGGCCTAGATTATATCACCAAGCACTTCGACCCCTACACAGCTCCCACTGACACATCTACATGGCGCATGCTTATCGTGCATGGCCATAGCAGTCATATTGCATATCTTGTGGTTGAATATGGCCTTAACCATTCCACCACTCTCAACCCATCTAATGCAGCTCTTAGATGTTGCATGTTTTGGACTATTGTGCAAAGCGTACTGTACTGCGCTTCAAGATTTCATATATGAAAATCCTGACAGGCCATTTGGAAAGCAGGTGTTCTGGGAGTGCCTCTGCATTGCATGTGGTAAAGCCCTTTCAAAGGGTAATATTCTCAGTGGGTTTGAAGCTTCCGGAATATGGCCACTCCGACCGGAGGAGGTCCTTAATCGCTCTACTACTAGCATTACCACTACCGTCACTATCTTAATACCTCTCAAGGTACCTAACATGCGATCTACCTTATCAAGATTAACTATGACCCCCAATTCACGAGCAATTATGGATGATGGGCTCATACATCTTGTAAAAACAGTTCTCCATATCCAAGTCATAGATCCTGTCTCGCAAGGGCTCAAACACCTTCGAAATGACAAGAAAAGGCCCCGATCAACAAAATGGTTAATTGCCTCCGACTTCTTGATCGGTTCTATGTTGAGAGTGAAAAATCTCGAATTGCTGCTACAAAACTCAAGGAAGTGGAGAAGGTAACAAATCGGGATGTACGGAGGTTGGCCAAAGACCAGAAGGCCAAGGAAGTAACAGAGTATGCTGAGGGACTACAAAATACAAGAGGGGGTGCTAAGGTTGCCTGGGAACATGGTCGCATCAATATAGCTCGATCCAGGACTTCAAGACGCTCAAAATTTGCTGCGGAGGTTAGAGAATGCTATATCATCATGACGCTTTGTGGTATGTGCAGCTCTAAACTATTAATCCGCTTGAGTTCATACTAATAGAGATTATAGAAAGAACCTATGGGGAGGATACGGATATCACTCGTGGTCGTGAGAGGCAACGTGGTCGTGGTGGTCGTGGCTGGCGGAAGAGGGGGTTACAGAGGGTATTCATGATATAATGGCTATTGAAGGCTCAGGGTAAATATTGGCGTGCTGGCGGTGTTACATTTGGATTCCTTGGGTTATTTTAGGTCATAGTCATTGTTTACGGGATTACAAGGGTTGGTGGATAGGTTGGGATAATGCAGCGGGGGAATCCATATTCCATCGTCACGTACAACTTGGTCTTATGCTCTGGGTCTGCTATGCTTGTAGGATCTATGACTGACAATGATGGACGATGATGATTAGGTTAAAGAGTCCCCATGCCTTAAACCCTTCAGCTCACCCTCATTTTCTATACGAACAACGTGGAGTAAAATAGAAAATGCAAGACGAAGAAAAAGTAGCAAAGGCCCGACGTCCACCCGTTCAAGAGCCATCACAACATAATAAAAAGATCCCATCCTATCACGACATAACATATGAAAAAGTAACGTAAAGGAAAGAACGTCCCATCCTATCCCATCACAGCGAAAGAGTCCCATCACCTCACAGCAAACCATTCCATATCGAAAAAAAAAAAGGGGGGTCCCCCCCCATCCTATCACGACGTAACGAATAAAGGAATAGCGTAAAAGGAAGAACGTCTCATCCTATCTCAATCCCTTTCAGCCCTTCCCTCAAGGAAACCCATTCACCACCACCCATCACCGGTCTATCCTCTTTCTCCTGTGGAACAAACACTTTCAGTGATTCGATGCATAACGCCCTAAGATTTACTCCTGCCACCCTCTCGGGGGCAAGTCTCCTCTGTTGTTCACTCGGTTCTGGGTCCACTTCGTATCCATACATCAGGACTAGAGTATCTGTTGTATCACCATCTGCCATTTACCCTGTGGTGGTAATCTGCTGGGCCTTCTTACCATGGCCGTCTCCCAGGCAGTGCTTGCCTTCTGAGTCATAAATTTCTGGTGGTGGCGTCTATCTCCCATGATGACTCTGAGGTGCTTTCCTTGCCGTCCTTTCCAGTCCTTTGATCTGTCCCACCGTATTGCGGCTTCCCGAGCAGCTCTTTCCAGTGCCTCATCCACTCACCTCCCACCCGGACTCCGTTCACATCATCAATGCACGAGAGCGGCCAGTAGCTCACTTTTCGTTCGTGACGTAGGCTCCTCCCATCTATTCTCTCGGCTAGTCGTCTCTCCGCGTCTCACACTACCTACGCTCGACATGTAAACTGTGAAGAGTGCTGGCGACAGTGGGCTGCTCTGTGCTCAGACCAGAGAAGGGACAGTGGGCGTCCAGCGGCCAGTTTCGGACCATGGGTGTCTGCGAGCACAGAAGGGACCATGTGAGTCGAAGTGCAGGTCAGAGGGATCGGGGGCATTGAGGTGGGAGAAGACAGGCACAGTGGTGCTCGTAAGTGAAAATAACGAAACGGAGCCTTCGCGGTAACCAGTTGGCTTTTTGCGGCGCTGTTACGGCTCAGGTAGGGGACCTACGCTACTTAGCGGAATCCAAGTCCAACTATTCCAAAAGGCACTGGACCAGACAAATGCGGAATTAGTACGTTAACAGCATTGGCGTTCATGGTATTGGCAATATAGAAGTGTGTAGCCTCAAGACCCGCCTCATGTCTTCGCTATATTTCCCTTATATTCTATTATGTTTTATATATTGTAATATGTCATTCATATATCGTGATTAGTGAAAGCCCGGGGTTCGTTTCATGTATGTCAGCCTCAATGCAGAGATCACATGATGGCTGGCATAGTTAATATATATATACATGGGAAAGGCCTTTCACTCCCGCGGTGGAATGAGTTGGAGAATTTATTTAACCCATATATGTACTTCCGATCCATGATCCAATCTACCAGTTCAGGGTAAGAGATTAACTCACAAAGTAGCTAATGGCCCCAGTATATATCTGTAAAGATCATTTCATTGTATTTACAATCTTATATTCTAGTGGTAAACATTAAGTACTATGAATAATAAGTTCATGTTGGAGTCCTGCTTATTACACAATTTATAATTATTTTTTGATTTTAGTATTTTGCCCACAGCCTTTATTTCCAGTTTAGAAACGGGTTTACTCCTGTGTGAATCATGAAAATTCCCTGTGACTGGACAATATATACTAATGCTTAGTACCACATCCACTAGGAAAGAAGACTCCATGCCGCTTTTTAAGACATAGGTCGAGCTCACGCAGGAAAGTGGATATGGAAGGTCAAAAAGAAAGTGGCTTTAAAGTGAGCTCAGCCTATGTCTTAAAAAGCAACATGGAGTCTTCTTTCCCAGTGGATGCGGTATACCCAAAGTCATGTGCAACCCATGCTTGTTCAGTGGAAAGAAAGCCTGTGGTTTATCCGGTGCAAACCTGGAAGCAACTCAGGTGGGCTTTCCGTAGTTACAAGCGATTACAAATCCTCAGATTCTAATGCAGCAATGCAGGATTGTACACCGGAAGATTACACAGGAGATTTGCGGGTGCAATACACAGGACAAACTTTCTCGACCGAATCCTGTGGCGCTCCTGTTACAGGAAATTTCACTTGGTAGCAGCGGGAATTTACACCGATTTTGGACCCGTAGGGCTTGCTATTATAGGCTTCTTTGGCCTACCGGACCTAGGAGCATTTTCAATATACCCCTGCGCACACTAGCGGAGGTTGCCATTACTTGCGCTTTTGGGGAGTTGAAGGGTGTCATGGAGTAGATGGACGCTGGTGGGGACATGGAAGAGAAGCTTGTGAGGGCAGCAGTCAAGGCACTGCGGCTTTTCATAGAGGGTATGGTTTGGAGGTTCTGCTCTTGGGGAAATAACAGAAATTGAGATGAGAGGCATGAATGCGACAGTGGTTACAGGAGTAGGGAAACAACTCCATCTCCAGAGCAGACAAATACGACAACACAGTACACACCTCTGATGCAACTATCAGCACACCTGCGATCTAGTAAAGACATATGCGGAGGCAGCGGTACAGCTAGTGTCAGCACTGGTGGCCACCACTACAGAGGCAATTAGGGAAATCAGGAATTCCGAGCAGAAGGGAATTGCAAAATAGAAGTTACGCCGACTTCACCACCTAAGCAGGAAAAATTCAGCGAAAGCCAAAATCTACTACCAGCGATACCGCGTCTACAAGCACATGCTATGTAATGCATGCTGCCTCTCTCTACTGACCATGAGGCGGTGTGGTGAGGAAGACAATGAGGACATTGAGATCGGTAGTTAACGAAAGAGAACTCACCAAGGAAGAAGGCACCCTCCTTAGTTATTAACATGAAATCAGCAAGATCGATGAACAAACTGTAAATGGGAAGGAGGATGTTTTCGTACCACAAGTTATGATTGGGACCGCCCCTTCAACGCTAGGTTCTTTAGTAAGGGTGTGTGGGGGATTGGGTTTTTCAACAAGGCTGTCGTCCGTGTATGTAGTGGGGGCTTTTGTTCAGTCTTGAAGGGGTTTTTTTCGCACTACAGAGTACTCTCGATACAAGCATACCTTCACCGGTCTCATATAGTACAGTAAATAAGCATACCGTAGAAATTGGTGTATAAGACTGCAGCCTTAAAGACGGTCGGGGGGTTTTTGTAGGAAAAAAATACGGTCTTATTCACGGATACGGTCTTATTCACGGATACGGTCTTATATACAGGATATAAAGCTAATCTATGATTTCCTCCTCCAAACTAACTGCAGAATCAGACTCGGAGGCCTCTGAGGTGTTGGAGAGATCGGAGGGGTCGGAGGGGTCATGAGGTCAGAAGGGTCTTCTGCATTACAGAGGTCGATGCTCCTAGGGACCTGATAGTTACCCAAGCCATGGATATTAATTTGATCATCTTAAGATCCATCAATGGCAACTGTAATTCCACATTTATGAAAAGGAATGTTGAAGAGTTGGTTGTAACTCTTGTTGAATCGACTCCAATGCTTTACCAACCCATTGAGACATTAAAACTCTACGCTCTGATGCAGAATACTTTTGAGCAGACCATGCTAGCATATGGTCAATGTAATGGGCATCAGCCAAGGCGCGAATTCGGTCTTTGAGCATAGCGATACTCGATGTTGGCTACAGCTGAGATTGCCACCACCGTACGGTCTTATTCACAGTACTTTCCCTGGGTCATAGCCTACAAATGCCCACCAGCGTCTTATTCGCCGATACCGTCTCAACAGCTGATACCTCATACACCAAGTTCTAGATACGAGAATACTGGTATTCTTATTTTTTTGGCTTAGTCACCATACATATGCTTGTATCTAGAGGAGCGCTAAACCACAAATAGGTGTTTATCGGTACCCCACACAGTGTAGAAAATATCCATCTCCGCAATAGTTAGAACAATATACAACATCAAGTATCTTCAAGATGATGGCATCTTCTTCCACACCTCCTGTTCACCAACGCCAGGCTTAGTCAGAGCTTGAACGTCAAGCTATTTACTCCTCCTCCTCCGCCTCTTGAGATTCTGGCCCCCATATCTACTCTTATTTGTCGATTTGTTGCTTGTATACTCTCCTTGTATTTATTACTTTCTTACGCAACCTTTCCTACTGCTGGCTAGCTTCATTCCATATTTTCCTATTATTTCTTGACTTAAGAATATATTGGTTATACGCATATTTCCTCCTGTCCGAACGATATGCTTGCATCGAGAGTACCCTGTACAGATTACGACTGGAACTGTGGATATGGAATATTGTTTAACTGCGACATGTACAATTGGTTTTCACCTACGTTCTGTTTTCACCATGCATACCAGCGAGTTTTGTTTGAGTTGTGTTTGCGCCGATCTGCGATGGCTATGTCAGAGGTCTTCCTTTCTTTTCCAGAGGGTCCTGGCCATGTACGTAGATACGGGGACAGTGGTGGGACAATCGTGTGGTCTCTCGTCATAGGCTAGGTAGATGCTGATTACGAGTGCTGAGTTGCCAAAAATATATATACCCCTGCACTGCAGTCCGATTTAGGAAACTTTTGACTAGCAGTCAGAAATCATTGCAATAGTATATTGCAAGTGAGGCAGAACAAAGATAATATCTCTCTCCACTACTGCCATCTCTCGTCGGGTATGGGAATGCATGGTTGTTGTGCTATAGCGGTCGAAAGCAGCTTCCGCTCACTGAATCTACACTTCTTCCCCGCCAGATCACTAAGACTTTTGGGCAGGGATTGTACGTACTAACTTAGTACAATATTATCATTGCTAATTCCCAGCTTGCTACGCGATCAGAACCCGTGAAAAGTGTTACTTATACGGTCGACTCATGCTTTTCCTAACAGCAGGGAATTCAGGAGCAACTACAGAACTGTGGCCAACTTTACGTACATTGTCTTCAACGCATTGATAAAGGCAAGCGGACTTGAAGGCAATGCAAGACTGGAAGCGCTTCGGACACATCGACAGGGGTATCTATTACGGTATTGTTGCAGCAAGGGTATCAATATACTATGCTTAATACCAGCAAGCAGATTTCACGTAGCTATACTGAATGTGAACACAGAGAATAGGAGAACGAAGTCAATTCCTACAAGTCCCACGGTCGATTTCTACTTGCAATATCCTCCGCACGCAAATTTGTCAGACTAGCTAATGTTGTCCGTACATGATTGACCCATTCCTGCATTCGCTGCCGTTGAACAATATCCTCTGCATTGAGCTGATCCATCGACTCATATATCGCATAGAGCTGCTGCTGCAACTCCTCTGTACTTGCCCGTGCCTGAATAGCAGTACTCGCTCGCTCAGCATTAATTCCGCCCACCACTGTTTTCTTCTTCAACCCAGACAGCACCCATCGTCTCATAAACCTCCATACGGCACTCCGCAAACATAATCATATGGCCTTCCGACCGCGCAGAAGTCAGCACTTTGACTTCAGTATCAAGATGAAAGATATGCCGGCATGGAAGTAAGTATTGCCTATAGAACTGGCAATGACACCGCAAGGCCCCATCGTAACCAGTAGGTAGGTAACCTCCTTTCTGTTTGTAATACACTCTGCAACAGCGTCAAGTTGTTACGGCTGAGCTGCACACTGTCATCCAGGCCACGTAATGTGGTGGGTGGCCTGACCTACCCCACTTTCCTATGTATTCACACTCCTGTACGATAGTTGCTTTGCTCTTCGAGCATTGCTCTGTTTGTATTTTACCAACCATTTTTGCTCTTATCGAGCACGCATTTACGCCTGTTCTATCTACTTCGATACCATTCCCATGCCACTGATAATTTCCCACGTCGCCGCGATAATTCCCTTCGATACATCCGAGTAGATAGGACCCCTGTAACATCTCCCAACCGCTCTGAGCCTTCGTGTGTGCCTGCACCACGAAGAGCATGGAAAATCTGAGCTGATGAGTAATTTTTTTGCTGCTTCGGATTTGATATACCCCACTAATATACTTGGTTTTTTTATCCGGAAGCTCTCCTCAATATCGTGAGTATGGGTATGCTAATCAAGGCGTTCAATTGTAACTGCTGAGCCATTGAAAGACCAAGAGGCTTCGATGCGTACATGGCATAAATGCTTATCACGTACACTACTATTTCGCCACTTGATGGTCTTGCCTCTGCAGCGACTCTGGCGGTTCTTGGTTTTGATGATTTCCGAAGCCGACACTCATATTTCTGGACCCGCATTGTGCCATTGCATTGAAGCATCTCTAATGCAAGCTTTGTGTAAACTGAATCGACATATGGCCATCCCTCATCAAACTGGTCAGCAGATATAATAACTGGTTTATTGAGTTCAAACAAAAGAGTACGGTGATGCAAAGCATTCGCAGAAAGTGCCATCTTTCTTTGTGTTCACATTCAGTATAGCTACGCGAAACCTGCTTGTTTGTATGTATATTGATACCCTTGCTGCAACGATACCGTAATTAGTACCCCATGTCGATGTGTCCGAAGCGCTTCCGTCTGGTTGCATACCGAGGGTCGTGCAACCAGACTAATGGGAGAGCTAGGTTTCACTATATATAGAAATGGATCACGTGAGCTAAGGACAGTGGTGTGAGAGAAAAATTTACTGTATGTACATGTGGCATTCTATACATACCTTTCCAACGGTCACTCAATCTATCTATCAGTTCTATACATCTGCCAGCCTGTCTACCTATACTAGATCGATTGCTATGCCTCCACAACGCAGATTTGGACGTTCTGTATTAGAAAATGGAGAATCCGACTGCAAAACAACCAGGCCAGCAGGCCAGAGAGATGAAATTAGTGGAGTTTTGCAAGCTAATCAATTGCTTTGACAGACGCTCCTAACACCTCTTATCAGCGGTTCTACAGATCTTACTTTTCTCCAAGATCTTACACCTTACTTTCACCCTCTTCCAGTTTCTTCTCTTCCACCCGTACCTGGATCTTCTTCCATCAATTTCTGATTTTGCAAAACCTTTGTCTAATACCCATCGGTTTCTCAACCAGTATCTAAGTTGTGCCGAGGCCACTGCTAACACTACCGCACTTCATTATATCCAGTGTACTTTAGCTGTAGCTGAATTAATAAATCGCTGTAAGTGCTTCACTATCACTATAGCCAGCGCGGAATACGTGTAGGCAGAAACAATCCGGCCAATCTCTCCACTATAGCCAGGTTTGCCTGTACTTTGCCCAATGAGGCGTTTCGCACCCTGGCCTGGCGGACAATGCAACTTTAATCACACTACCTCCTACCCTGGTAGCGCTAGATTTCGGTCAGAAGAAGAGCTTTATAACCCTGCCAGTCTTAGGCAGTCGGGACAGTACCAGCTGCAGTATATCAAAAATATCAGCGAATATCAATCCAGATCAAGTCGCCCTCCTGTCAGCAGCAATTATGATGCTCTACTATGCATGCCTAGCAGCGTATTACGATACCTCTGATACTCGCACTAGCCTACAATTGCCTACACCCCGCGATGGGATTGGAGCCATGTGGAATGCCTGGCATAGAGTGGGTGGTAGAATGGGTGGTTGAGCGGGTGGTTGAGCGGGTGGTTGAGTGGAACGGCCTGGTGCAGGAGTCCATGTAAATGCTCCTTCAGATTGTAAAGGCGGAAGTGGTGTGGG
>Ga0307514_10002872_pt1 | contig 17202 bp, 5 predicted proteins | sample 16_EM_MG_FD_203088 | JGI IMG/M metagenome (GOLD analysis project Ga0307514, IMG submission 203088) | Populus trichocarpa ectomycorrhiza microbial communities from riparian zone in the Pacific Northwest, United States - 16_EM | ecosystem: Host-associated > Plants > Roots > Unclassified | place...
TTAATTGCTTGTACATGCCGTTGTATTCTTTAAGAACGTCTGGAGAAGATCAGAAACTCGCATTCAAGTTGAACCCCAGCGTGGCTCGTGCCGTCCGATACCCCTCCGGCTTGCGGATCGGCGCCCCCACGAAGAAGTCATAGCTCAGCTTGCTCCACTGCCCCCGCACCCCGACGACCGCACCCGCCAGGCTGCGGCCCAGCAGGTCCACCGTCGAACGCCCGCCGACATGCCCGTAGTCGGCGCCGACATACAGCTCCGCCCCGCTCGGCCCCATGGCCCACCCGATGTCGTTGCGAATCAGCCAGCCCCGTTCGCCCATCAGGCTCGTTTCGCCGTCGAAGCCGCGCACCGTGTAGCGCCCGCCAATCGAAAACCGGTCCTGCGACATCAACGGCGTGCGGTTCCACTGCGCGCGCACCAGCCCCGAATAGCGCAGCTTCTGCTCGCCCAGCTTGAATGGCGCGTTCAGGCTCAGCTCGGCCGTGTACAACTTCATGCGCGAAGTGCCCTCGCCGAACTCTTCTTCCGGCGCCGCGATGGAGCCGAAGCCGCCCGTGCCGTGCTTGTACGCCAGCGTGCCCTCCACCGTGGCCTCGCCGATGAACTCCTTGTGGTTCAGCCCGAGCTCCCAGCCGCCCACCACCCGGTGCTGCACCTCGACTTCGGTGTCGTCCACGAAGTTGCGCGACTCGCGCCGGAAGCCCTTGAGCGCTACTGTCGTCTTGCGGCTCTGGTCCCGATAGATCAGGCGCGAGAGCTTGACCTCGGCATTGTTGGTCTTGCCCGCGTAGACATAGTCCTGGTTCAGCCCGGCCACGCTCTGGTGGTATTGGCTGTTCGAGGCCGTGAAGCCCAGCATCCAATACCCGTACGGCAGCGAGTAGTGCACCGTCTGCCCTTCGGTGCCGTAGCTTGGCTCCGAGAGGAAGTGGCTGTTGATGCTGTGGTTGGCGCTCAGGTAGAACAGGTCGTTCAGCCCGAAGGGGTTGTCCACCGACACCGTGGCGCCGGCCTGGTAGCGGCCCGTGGCCTCGGTGCCGCTGTCGTCCAGGCTCAGGGTGAGGCGCACCTTGCGGGCCTGCACGTACTTGACCATCAGGTCGCTGTCGCCCGGCTTGGCATCGGGCGCGGTCGAGGGCTCGATCTGGATGTCGGCCTCGGCCGTGGGGGCGCGCTTGAGGTTCTCCAGGCCCTGCTCGATGTCGCGCAGGTTCAGCAGATCGCCCGGCCGGGCCGGAATGGCGGAACCCAGCAAGGCAGAACTGCCCAGCAGCGTCGAGGAAGAATCGGGCGTCAGGCGGATGGCCGCGACGCGCCCGGGCACCAGCGAGAGGGTCAGGGTGCCGGTGGAAAGATCCTGCGGCGCGGCCAGCACCCGGGTGGTGACAAAGCCGCGCGCGATGGCCGCCTGCTGGGCGCGTGCGAGCACCACGTTCACGCCTGCGGTACCCAGGCACCGGCCGAGGGGTGAATCATCGCGAGCAGGCCCGGACAGATCGGCCACCGCCCACTGGAAGTCCTCGGACCGATCGCCGACCAGCAACACGCGATCGATCCGAAAGCACGGGGCTTCGGTTTCGGGGATGCGTGCCACCGGTGCAGGCGGTGCGGCCTGCGGGCGCTGGTCGACGGTGCGCTCGTTCTGCTCACGCAGGGCGCGTTCGCGTTCCTGCTGGCGCTGCTGCTCGACGAACGGTTGGGGGGTGCTGGCCAGTTGGGCAGATGCGAGCGGCGGCAGGCCGAGGATGGCCGTCGTGAACAGGGCACGGGCAAGCGGTCGATTTCTTTGGTTCATTTTGAGATGTGCTCTGTACGCAGCGCGCAAAGGAGCGATTGCGCACGCAGTCATGCCGTCAGGTTGCTTGTGGTGCGAGTTATCTGGGCGGACGCGCGCAGTTCGGCGCATCCTTCGTTTCGACCGGCGAGCCATCCATCGAAGTAATCGAAAGAGAACATGCCATTGGCCCGGCCTTGAAAAGGCGCACCCGGTATTTCGCCCCGGGCTTCGGGGTCAGGATCTTTGCCGCCCAGGGACAACTGGTCGCTGGCATGACGGTCTTTCTCTGGCTCAGGTAGTCGTAGCCCGCCGAGGAATAGCGCGTCCACTGACCCGCGATCAGGATGGGCTTGTTGGCCGGCGCCGCGATCTTCCAAGGCCCTGGCGCATCCGCTCTGCGCAGATAAGAGTCCATCTGCTGCAGGTACGCGACGCGCTTGGTATCGAGGCAGTCGTCGCCGTCCTGTACGGAATCGATCTTGGCTTTGAACTGCGAGTTGGTTCCGAATTCGGACTCGAGAAAGAATTCCGAATCATCTGCTTTAGGTGCGTAGTTGTATTCGGGCTTCGGATAGCCGGCGCCGTCGTAAGCACAACCACTCAACCAAGAAGACACCATCAAGAACGTCAGAATCGGTAGGGGAATTTTTTTGGGCATAGAAAGTAATGGTGCCGCGCAAAAAACCAGACAAAACTGCGAGCGCATACGCACTAGCCACGACAAATCCGCCCCGAGTCAAATAGCTCGCTTTCCTGCGAAAGTGCCTTGCCCGAATGGTTTTATTGATTATTCGATGTTTATTTCCTCAGCAGCCGCCATTTGCAATGTAATGCAGGGGTGAATTTGATGCTCGCCTCCGACAGTGCCTCGCCAATTTCAAAAACAATTCTTACAAAAGGTCCTGCGTCATCGCTAATTATTTCAATAGCCTTCACCATCTCAGAAGAAATTGAAAAGATCTCAATATCTCGAAATTTAAGGGAAGTCTGAAAGGACTCATCGACAGCACTGAACGAAAAAACCAGCTCGTGCAGACCATCTTCAGAACGTTTGATATATCGGGAGTACGCCATACTTGGCTCCACCGCGATCGGCTCCAATCCAAGCGAATCTAAAAAATCCAAAGCAGTAGGGAATTCCATCTAATTTCCTCAACGTCGAGGGATCATCGTACTGAACGTGCGCGTCCCATCATTTTCCACTAATAGAGATGCTCCCTCCCTTTTGGAATACACGTTCGAACCATCCTTCAATATTTACCCATCTCGGCTTATCAAACCAGACTCGATTCTCAAGACAGGTATAGGCGAAGAGTTTGTAATCGCATTTTTTTATTGGCGCGGCAAAGTGGTTCACCGCATATGCGACAACGTGTCTTGCGATAGTTCGCCAGTTTCGAAAACCTCTCTAAACACCCGAATCGCGATGAAGAGATCAGATAGAACGCTGCGCGCATCCCACTCATCGCCAGCGATATCTATCGTTCCGTGTTCGAACGTACCTTCTGGATTGCGCCAGCGTACTGGAATTCCTCGATCACCGTTCCAAACACTCCCTAGAAGCAAATAGCGTCCTGGATCGGCACGAAGCTGAAGCGAGCGTACGCCTACCTCAACATCCTTTGCGATCTCCATCGATACTCCGCCGCCGTTCTTGTATGCGCTTCGGATATCTTTTTCTATACGGTCCCATACCGGCTCGTTCACGTTAACTCCGGGTTCGCCTCTGGTGTAAGAAGACAGGCTGATTGAAAAATTCTTCATTAGTGCAAATTTCCTGTTGTTCCAATAAATCTCGTTTGACCGGGAGTCCACGTTCTAATCTTATTTCCAGCGGTGTCGACTACCGTGAGCTTCTTCAGCCCCGCTGCTGCAGCCATATCTCCGAGGTAATCTCGACAGTAGGTGCAAACTGCCTCACCTCTCACCACAATCGTCATTTCCTTACCCCTGGTAAGCCCAGCGTCGAACGCCCGTTGAATCACAGCAACTTCCGCATGGGCATTGGCCATGTTGCTGTTTGGGTCCCCTGGAGTTACCTTGTCTGCGATCAAGGTCGGCTTGTTCGGGTCGGCCGCTGCCGCCGGTCGCGCGCCTTGGTTCGTGTCAAAGATCTTCACGCCCCCGATCTCCGCTTCGGCAGTCACCGTGATCGGCTTGGTTGCACCAGGCTGGATCGTTCCAATCTGCGGAGCGATGGCCTCTCGCCTCGCCAAGTCTGCCGCAAGATTTCTTCCGTTGACGGAGTTTGCTGTGCCTTGTGAAGTCGCGGCCGGCATCACCTCTTCCGCAACTTGCTTGGCATTCTTGCCTGTCACTTTGATGCCGCCCGGCAGAATGACCGCCCCGGCGACATCAATGAACGTTCCAGCCCTGAAGCTTTGAAGGTCCTTTCTTTCCTGATCAGTCAAGTAGGTCAGATCGGCGGGGCTGGTGTAGGTTGTTCCCAGCGCGTCTTGAGCAATGCCTGCAAGCTCTTCAAGATTTGCCTTGTAGTTGACCAGCAACTGTTTGATGTTGTTGGACTCTTCCGGCGTGTATTGACTCAATCCTTTTCCGGTGCCGTTGTTTGACAATTCGGCCAAGTCGGCCTGCATTTGCGCAATATTGTCACGACAGGCTTGCGCGCCGCGACTGCTGCAACTGTCCTTGATTTCGGCGTTCCGGTCTTGGCTGACTTTGTCCCAGTACGCCGTTCGATCCTTGACGCATTCCGAATCACCGGCGCATGCCTTGATCTCTTCTTCTTTCTTCTTCAGTTCAGCATGCTTGAGGTAGTTGTTCACCGTGGCGTTGTTGGCCACTGTTGCACCCAGGCCGGCGTTGCCTGTGGCCGCGCCAACGGCTGCTCCCAACAATGTTGACCCCGCCGTCAACAGAGAGCTGAATTCCGGGTTCTGGCCGCCGTCTGCGTTGAAACGGTGGATTCCCTGGCCTTCCAGATATTCCGCAATGACCGGCAGCACAGCCTCATTGATCGCGCCTGCCGCAGCGCCCACCAAGGCACTCCCGTCTCCTACCTTCGCTTGCACGATGCCTGCGAGCGCGTGCAGCACGATCTTTTCGGTGCTGCCTTCTTTCCACCCCTGTTTGGCGGCCACATCGCCGATGACGTTGTCGATCACCGAGCCCACCAGTTGCGCCGCCCGCTGCCGATCCTGCGCCTCCTGCTGCAGCCTCGGAATCTCCTTGGCCTGCTGCAAGGTCAGCGTATTGACGAGCGCGCCGTTGGCCGTGACCGGGTCCCTGGCCGTCAGCGTGGCCAGATTGGTGCTGCTCCTGTCGTCGATCTCCTTGTTGCCCGTGCCGACGATCTTGATGTTGCCCGGACTGATGACGCTCAAGGTCTGACTGGACTGGCTGTTGTTCGCCGGCAGGCCCTTGCCTCCGTTCAGATTCGCCAGCACGGTGTTGGTTGCGCTCTTTGCCACGTTGCTCAGTACGTTGCTCGTTGCACCGGTGCCATAGCTGAAGCTCAGGCTAACGGCGCTGCTGCTCGAACTGGTGTTCTGCCGGTTCTGCAGATCGCTGGTTGTGAGGCTTCCCGTGACCAGGCTGTTCTTGCTTTCAGGCGCCGTGCTGGTGATTGCCCCGCCCTTCAGGTCGGTATTGCCCTTGACCGCCACGTCATAGCCGCCATTGCCCGCCGCGATGCCGCTTTGCCCGGTGGCGCTGCGGTAGTTGTGGTCGACCCTCTGTTTGGAGGCATCGACCGTGGCGGAGACGAGCTGGCCGTAGCAGATCGGCGGAATGCACAGGCTGACCGCGAGCCCGCTGCTGCTCTGCTTGCTGTTGTAGGTCGTGCTGTCCTGCAGGCTTTCGATGTTCAGGTTGCCGGCAATGTCGGCCTTGACCGAATCGGCCGTGATCTGTGCGCCCTTCATGTTCACGTCGCCGCCGCTCTTGATCTTCACGGAGTCGGTGGCCGTGATGAGGGTGTTGTCGTAGTGCGTCTCGATGCCCGTGGCCTTGCCCTGGTTGCTCCCGGCATTGGCCTGGATGCTGAAGCCGTTCTGCGAGCCGAAGCCAAAGGTGACGCCGCCGCCGAGCGAACTGCCCGAATTGGTGCTGAGCGTGGCCGCCTTGTTTTCTGCGGCGAGCATGTTGATGTCACGCTTCGCGTCCAGCGCAATATCGCGGGCCTGCAGTTTGGCACCCTGCATGTTGATGTCGGTCTCGCGCGCCGTGATGTCGATGCTGCCGGCCTGGATATTGGTGCCGCGCTGGTTGCTGTAGACCTCGGCCGTGTCGCTGCGAGAACGTGTTCGACTTTCGCTCACGCTCACGCCGAAGGCCGCTCCACTGGGGTCGCCTCCCGTGCCGGCAGCCGTCAGCCCCTGGATGCCGTTCCCCAACGCGCCATCGGTGGCGAGCTTGTAGGCGTCGTACCCTGCCTTAAGTTGCAAGGCACCCTCCAGTCGGCTGTCGTCGGTCTTGCGTGACGCCTGTGCCGCATCGTAGGCGCTGGTGATCGCGCTGCCCACGATGCCGCTCAGCTGCGCGCCGATGGTGTGGCTCTTGGATTCTGCGTGATGCTTGCTGCTGCCGGTGGATGTGGCGGCGTTGAGGTTCACCGCATTGCCGGACAGGCTGACCTTGTTCTTGGCCAGCAGATCCGCGCCTTCGGTCGTGATGTTGCCTTGACCCGTGCCTGCATATTTGGGGTCCAGGCCGGCCACCATGGTGAGATTGCCGCCGTTGGCACTGATCAGGCTGGTGACGGCGGTGCTGGACTCACCCGTGCCGTCCTCCGAGCCTTTCACATTGCTGTAGAGCGTATGACGCGGCGCAAGGCCTGGGGACGGGCTGAAGCTTCGGCTCTTGCCACTGCTCGCGGTTGCCGAGGCAGAGGTGTCCTGGGCGGCCAGCACGTCGATGTTTCGACCGGCGGTGATGGCGATGTTCGTGTCGGCCAGCACATTGCTTGCCACGATCTGTGCATCACGACCTGCATCGATGCTGACGCTGCCGCCGCTGATGGTGCTGCCGACCTGCGTCGTGCCTGCACTCATTTCGTTGCGGTTGCTGGAACTGCTGCTGTAGCCCTTTCCGTACAGCACGCTGTCCTTCACACCATTGAAGCCGCTTTGGCTGCTTCTCGAAACGTTGCCCGTCGCATGCTGCTCCTGTGCGCTCTCGATGCGCACATCGCGGCCCGCGCTCAGCACCAGTTGGTTCTCTGCAGATACTCGACTGCCGCGAACGCTGAGGTCGTTGCCGGCCGACATCACCACGTCTTTGCCAGCGAAGCTGCTGCCAAGCACGGTGGTGTCGCTCTGCGCCTTGATCTCGGAACTGCTGCTCTTCGAGGTCAGTGTCTTGCGCGAGGAGTTGCTGGTCGTCAGGATCGATTGCGTGGCCTGTCCAGCATCGATGCGGATGTCATGCTCAGCGGTGACCGCCAGAGTCCCGGCGGCCGAGACGTCAGCTGCCCTGGCCCTGACGTCATTGCCCGCGGTGATGGCAACGCTGCCGCCGCCCACGATGGTGGACCCGACCTCGCGACTCTGCGAAGACACGGCGCTGAAGTTGCGGCCCTTGTTGCCGCCGCTGGCGAAGATGGTGCTCGATTCGGAGACGGTGCCGAGGTTGACGTCTCGCTCCGCGTTGACCAACGTCCGGCTGTCCTTGCCGACATTGGCGAGGATGGCGCCGACGAGGTTGACATCGCGACCGGCGGAGGCCAGCAGAACGCCGCCAGGGTTGCTGACGTAGACACCGGCCACGCGGTCAACGGCCGTGTTGTTCAACAGCCCGCCCGTGCTCTGGGTGGTCGTGCGGATGTTGATGTCCCGCCCGGCAGTCAGGATGGCCGCGTCGCGCGCGTCGATGGTGCCGCCGATGTTGTTCAGATCGGACTTGGCATCGAGGGCAACGCTGCCACCCGAGATGCGGCCGCCGAGGTTGTTGACGTTCTCGGCCGTGATCGACACCAAGCGCCGTCCGGCAATGGTACCGGTGTTGGTGACATCGCCCGAACTCTTGATGACGGTGGCGTCCGCGCTCAGCAGCGCCCCCGAACCGTCGATGTCACCCGGCCGCACGCGCACATAGACCTGCGGCACCAGCACGCGCTGGGTCGTGCCGTCCGGCAAGGTCACGGTCTGCTCGACCAACCAGACGATGTCGCTGGTCAGTTGCGCCATCTGCGCCGCGCTCAGCGCCACGCCCGGACGCAATCCGTATTGCTTCGCAAAAGTCACGCCGGCGTCCATCAGCGCCATGTACTGGTCTTCGTCGCTGTTGAAGCCATCGAGATAGCGATAGCCGGTGAGCTGCGCCACCTGTTCGCGGATCAGCTTCTGCTCGTAGAAACCATCGCCCAGGCGCTTGAGGGTGTTGCTCGGGTCCTGGCCGAGGCTGTTCAGCAGATAGTCGCTGCTGAGCCAGTTGCGGTAGTTGGCAAAGCGCGGGTCGGTCTCGATCAGGTAGCTGCCCGGGCCGGCACGAAGGTTGAACAGGCTGGCGTTGGGAATACGCACGTTGGGCATGCTGGTGCGCACGACCACCGGAACGGTCCGGCTCGCGCCGGCCTGGGCCGAGGAGGTCGCGCCACTCGCCGACCCGTTGGCACCTACGCTCGTGGCGCCCGCGCCCGACTGCGTTGCCGTCGTGCCATCGGGCCCATTCGCCCCTGTCGCGTTGCCGGCACTCTGGCCGTCGACCTTGACTGCGTCTCCCACATTCGCCGGCACCTCGACGATGGTGGCCGGGCCCTGGCCGCCGCTCACCCCGCCCTTGCCGGCCGCACCGCCTGTCGCACTGCCGACCGGGGCAACGCCCGCGTTGTAGCCGGCGGCCGCGTTGATATTTTCCTGATACTTGTAGGCGCCCAGCGAAATGGTTTGCGGCGGAAGAATGAGCGGCACGTTCGTCGCCTGCACCTGGCCCTTGTTATCGACCACGGTGACGAAGCCGGTGACCGTGCGCGTGCCCGGCAGTTGGTAGGACTTGTAGCTGGTGGTGGTGATCGTTCCGCCCGCCAGCACCTGGCTGTTCTCGTTGTACAGGCTGCCGTTGACATCCATGTTGCCGCCTGCGACAAGGTGCGCAGGATCGACTTTGATCGCCGTGTCTTCGGTGGTGGTGAGGGCGTTGTACCAAATGCCGTAGCCGCCGATGCCGACCAGTTCGCCAGTGGCCTTGAGGTAGACGAAACCGTTGACGGCGTCGACGTTGACCTCGTCCAGCGAATAGGTCGTGGTCCTGCCAACACCGCTGCCCACGAGGGTTTTGGGCGCAATGCCGGTCAGAGCGCTCTGTGTGACGGTCGGCGCACCCTTCTGGATGTGCACGTCGCGGTTATTGACCTGCGCCATCGAGATGGACATGTCGCCGATGGACTCGATGTCGGCGCTCAGGTTGTCGAGCGTGCCGCCTTGCCCAGTGGCCTGGCGGTTGGCATCGAGTGCGCCGCCGATGTACATGTTGCCCTGGCTGTAGATCAGGGCGTGTTCACGGTTGGTGATGGTGGCCGCACCGATGTCGAGGTCGCCGCGCGATGCGATCGTTCCCGCCTTGGTCACGCCATTGGCGGTTTCGCTGTCGTTGACCAGCGTGCCGGCTGCGATGGAAATCGCGTCGCCATAGATCCGGCCGGTGCCGATGTTGTTCAGCGTGCCTGCGCTGATCTCGGTTTCGCCCCGGCTGTCGATCAGGCCGCGGTTGGTCAATATGCCCGCGGCGTTGACGACGGTGTTCGTCCCCGACATCTCCGCGTTGGCCGTGTTGTCCACGTTGTTGCCGCCCACGGTGAGCGTCTGCCCCGCCAGCAGCTTGCCATTGTTCGTGAAATTGCCCGTCGTCGTGTAGCTCAGGTTGCCATTGGCGGCCACCTCGCCGTTGTTCACGATGTCCTGCGTGAGCGCAATGCTCAGGTCCTGGCCCGAGACGGCCCGGCCGTCGCCGCTGAAGGTGGCGACATCGATCTTCAGGCTCTTGTCGGCCACCAGCGTACCGCCGGTGTTCACCAGGTTGAGCGTCTTGGCGCCGGGATTGGCTGCATTGGGATCGACGATGGCTAGCGTGTCGCCGGCCGAAATCAACCCGTTCGTGTTGTTGACGGTGCCGCCACTGGTGATGGTGGCGTTGACGTCGGCGCGGATGGCGCCCGAGCTGTTGTCGAGATTGCCGGCGCCAATGGCCACATTCAGGCCTTCGATGCCTTGCTCGGTGCCCAACGTGCTGGTGTTGACGATGTTGCCGGCGTTCAGCGTCGTCGTGGCTGCCGAGCGGATCAGGCCGCTGGTATTGGTCAGCGTCCCGGCGTTCAAGGCCAGATCGCCCGCAGCCAGGGTTCGGCCACCGGTGTTGTCGTAGCCTGCCCCGTTGGTGTTGATGGCTACGGTGGACCGCCCGAGCACCACGCCTCCGCCCGTATTGGCGAAGCCTTGGGTGCTGGCCGTCAGTGCGTTCTTCGCGCCGATGAAGCCGGCGGTGTTGTTGACTGCGCCGGTGGTCAGGCTGAGCGTGTCGCCGCTGGTGATGCCGCCTTGGCCATTCGCGTAGCCGGCAGCGTTCGTGTTCGTGAGCGTTTGGCCATGCGTGTCGATGGTCATCGCGCCGCCGGACTGAATCAGGCCCGCATCGTTGGCGAGTGCGCCCGAGCTTAGCGCCACCGTGGTGGTGCCCGCCAGCGTGCCTTGCGTGTTGCTCAGCGTGTTGCCGTGCGTGTCCACCAACAGGCTGTTGCCGAAGACCTTGCCCGATTGGTTGCTCAGGCCGCCATTGCTCAAAGTGGTCGCGCCGCCGGCTTGCAGGGTGCCGCTGTTGTTTGTCGTCGCGCCCGTCGTTGTGACGTTCAGGTTGCCATTGACCGCCGCTGCGGTTCCGCCGGTGTTGTCGAGCGTTCCGGCCGTAAGCGTGGTGTTGCCGTTGGCGGCCAGCGTGCCAGCCACGTTGGTCGCGGTCCCGCCGACGGTAACGGTCAGGTCTTCGGCAGCGGTCATGCTGCCCGCGTTGTTGTTCAGGCTGCCGGCCACGATGGTGGTGCTCCCGCCCGCGCCGATCACGCCCTTGTGGCTGTTGTCGAGCAGGCCGCCCACGGTCAGGTCGAGATCGGAGGTCTCGGCGGCACGGAGGATGCCGCCCTGGTTGGCCAGGCTGCCGGCCGCGACGGTCGTGTTGCCGTTGCTGGCCAGTGTCCCGCCGCTGTTGTCCAGTACGCCCACCACCGTAATGCGTGTGGCATCGGTGCCGGTCTGCACGACCTGGGCGCCGGCGCGGTTGCCGAGCGATCCGGCATCGATGGTGATCTGCTTGGCGCTGATCGCGGCTTTGGCGCCGTCCTGGTTGAACGCGCCGGACATGGCAACTGTCAGTGCGCCGTTGGCCGTGATCTGGCCGTCGGTGCCGCTGTAGCTGCCGCCTGCGATGCTCAGCGTGCCGGCGCCGGCATGCTCGATCTTGCCGCCGGTGTTGGTGATGCCGGCACCACCGAGGCTCAGGTCCTGCCCATTGCTCGCGATGCGTCCGCCGTTGTTGTTCAGGGTGCCGGTGGTGGCGATGGTGGTCGCGCCCGTGCCGGTCTGCACGATCTCGCCGCCATTCGTGTTGGCGAGGTTCGAAAGCTTCAGGTCGAGCTGTTTCGCATGCAGCTGGCCGGCGTCGTTGACAAGGGTCTGTGGCGCCTTGCTGTTGGCCGTGATGCTCAGGGTTCCCGGTGTGACGACCGTGGCTTTGCTGGTGGTCACGTCGCCCTGCGTGGCCGTGATCGCGATGTTCGCGGCGCTGGTCTGGCCGGCCGACAGGTCGACACTCGCGCCTTGCAGCGCGGCATCGCCGGCCGCCAGGTTGGTGCCGTGCGCGGCGAGCGCACCGGAGGCCGTCACGCGCAACTCGCCCGCCGAACCGAGCTGGCCGTCGCTCTGGATGCCTGCGCCCAGCACGCCGGCGCTGCCGCCCTGCAGGCTGCCGGCCGTGATCGTGGTGTTGCGCCCGGCCGTGATGCTGCCGTCGTTGGCCAGCAGGCCCGCCACGGCCATGGTGGTGTCGTGGGCGCCGCGCAGGCTGCCGGCGTTGCTCAGGCTGCCCGCCGAGACGGCCAGATCAGTGGCGGCACTGATGTAGCCCTGGCCGTTGTCCAGAGCGTTGCTCACGTTCACACGGGCAGCGGCCTGGGTCGACTGGATCGAGCCCTTGTCATTGGCCAGCGAGCCGGCGCCCAGGGTCAGCTCCTGGTTGGCGGCCAGCGTGCCGGCCGTGTTGTCGACCGCGCCCTGGACATTCATCGCCAGGCGATTCAGGCCGGACACGGTGCCGCCGCTGTTGTCCAGGCTGGCGGCATTCAATGCGGTGCTGCCGTTGGCGGCGATGGTGCCGCCGCGGTTGCGGGTGGCGCCGCTCGTGGTGCTTGCGACATCGCCTGCGGCCGTGACGCGGCCGGCCTCGTTGGCGAGGCTGCCGGCTTGCAGGGTCGTGTTGCCGCCCGCGCTGATCTCGCCCTGGCTGTTGTCCAGCAGGCCTGCCACGTGGACGCTCAGGTCGGAGGCTTGGGCGGCTCGCAGCGTGCCGCCCCGGTTGTCCAGGCTGGCCGCGATGAGCGCAAGGCTGCCGTTGCTGGCCAGCGTGGCGCCGCTGTTGTCGATGGCGCCCGAGGTCGCGATGGTGGTTGCGCCCGTGCCGGTCTGCACGATCTCGCCGCCGTTCGTGTTGGCAAGGTTGGAGACCCGCAGGTCCAGCTGGTTGGCGCTGAGCTTGCCGCCCTGGTTGACCAGGGTTTGGCCGGGCTGGGCGTTGGCCGTGACGCTCAATGTGCCCGGTGTGCTGACCGTGGCCTGGCTCGTGGTCACGTTGCCCTGGGTCGCGGTGATGGCAATGTTGGTGGCGCTGGTCTGGCTCGCCGAGAGGTCGACGCTCGCGCCCTGCAGCGCGGCGTTGCCGGCTGCAAGGGTGGTGCCGTGGGCCACCAGGGCGCCGGTGGTGGTCACGATCAGGTCGCCTGCCGCACCGGGCGTGCCATCGCTCCGGATGCCCGCGCCGAGCACGCCGGTGCTGCTGGCTTGCAGGCTGCCGGCGGTGATGGTCGTGTGGCGTCCGGCGGTGAGGCTGCCGTCGTTGGTCAGCGCGCCGCCGACCGCCACGGTCACGTCGTTCGCGCCGCGCAGGCTGGCGCCGTTGGCGTTCACCAGCGAACCTGCCTGCACATGCAGGTCCGTGGCGGCGCCGATCGTGCCGCCGCTGCCGTTCTGCAACTGGTCGGCCACCGCGAGCTGCACACCGGCCTGCGCCGATTGAATGCGGCCCTGGGTGTTGTCCAGGCTGCCGGCGCTAAGTGCGACGCCTTGGTTCGCCACCAGCGTGCCGGCCGTGTTGTGGACCGCGCCCGCGACGTTCGCCGTCAGCGCGCCCGTGGCGGAAACCGTTCCGCGCGTGTTGTCGGCCTGGCCGCCCACCGCCAGGGTGGCATCGGTGCCGCTGGTGAGCGTGCCGTCGACATTGATGAGATCGCCCGTGGTGGCGATGTTCAGGCTGCCGGCGTTGAGCGTGCCGCCGGTGTTGTCGAAACGCTCCACGTTGGCGCTGAAGCCATTGCTGACGTTGAGCGTGCCGCCATGGTTGTCGAAGCTCGGCTGGTTGATGGCCATGCTCGCGACGCTCAATGTGCCACCGTTGTTGATCAGGTTCGCGCTTTGCAGGCTGATGGGCCCGCCGGCGTAGATCTTGCCGCCGTCGTTGCGGAGCGTGCCCGCTGCGGTGACGATGCCGGGCGACGGTGGTACGTACGGTGCGGGCGTGAAGGTGCCGCCGGTAGCGGTGCCTGTATCGGTGCCGCCGCCCGCGGTGGGTGTGCTGGGGCTGGTGGCGCCGCCCGTTCCTGTCCCTGTGCCGCCGCCGGCTCCGGTGCCGGGCGTGGACGGCGCGGGTGCCACGGGCTCCAGCCCGATGACGCCGCCAGTGGTGTTGCTCAAGGCCGGCGCGCCCAGCGCGAGCCCGGTGCTGCTGGTCTGGCGGATGGTGCCGCCGCGGTTGTCGATGTCCCCCGCCGTGCTGGCCAGCTCCAGCCGCGCGCCTTCGACCGTGCCGCCGGTGCCCTTCAGTGCGTTGGCCAGGTCGCCCTGGGTCGTGATCTTGAGGTTGCCGCCGCTGGCCACGCGGCCGCTGTTGGCCAGGGCCGCGGCCGCGAGGTTCGCATCCGCCGTGGCCTGGATCGTTCCGATGTTCTCCAGGCGCCCCGCGCTGGTGACCACCAGTTGGCCCGCGCCCGCCAACGCGGTGGCGCCCGGCGCGGCCTGGAGGGTGCCGGCATTGCGCACGCCCAAGCCGGCTTCGGTGCCGATGAGGGTGATCTTGCCGGCGTACATACCGCCGAGCGCGGCCACGTCCAGTGCAAAGGTAGGCGCGGTACCGGTGCCGGTGGTCGGCGTGACCTGGCTGTGGTCGGCGCTGACCGTGTTCGCCCCCGTCACCACCTTGAGTTCGCTGGCCCAGATGCCGGCATTGGCTTGCACGGCGCGCGCCAGGATCGCTGCGTAGTCGGTCTTGCTGGCGTCCAGGCCCGCGCCGTCGATGGTGATGGTGCCGCCGCGCACCAGGAAGCTGTCAAGGCCGCCCACGGCATTGAACTGCGGTGTGCCTGTGGTAAGCGTCGCTCGGCTGGCATTGATGAAGCCGCCGCCATCGACGCTGATGCCCGCGGGGTTGGCGATGATCACCTCGGCCCGGGTGCCGCCCACCTCGATGTAGCCGCGCAGCTGGCTCGGGCTGCCGCCGTTGACCTCGTTGAGGATGATGCGGGCCGGCCCGCCCGCGAGGTACGGGTTGGCCTGGACAAAGCCGCCCAGCTGGGTCTGCACGTTCGTGCGGCTGTTGTTCAGGATGGCGCCGTTGGGCGCAACATTGAACTGGTTGAAGACATTGCGCGAGACGCCGGCGGCGCTGGGCGTCTGGATGTTGATCAACGGCACCCCGTTCGGCGCAACGAGCACCGTGGGACGCAGGTTGGCCGGAACGTTGGGGGCGCCGACGATCTGGGCTTGAACAGGCGAAGCCGACAGCATGCCCGCGAGCGCCGCACCCACGAGCATGGGCGCAAAGGCTGCAGCACCGGCCAGCACGCCCGCGCTTGCCGCGGTGGTGGCCTTGGACGAACCCTTGCCGGTGCTCTTCGCAGTCTCCTGAACCACCATGCGCAGCCCGCGCTTCGCATTGAACACAATGCGGTGCAGATTCTTGTTCATTCTTCTTCCCTGACCCTTTTCTGCGTGACAGCAATGCACGCCGATTCGGAAGGCGTGCTGACCCGCCGGCCCCAGCGCCGACGAGTGCAGATTCTCCTGTTACAAATGGTTAACAGGCGTCGGTATCAGTGGAGTCATGAAGATTTGGTTGGGAAGCGTCAGATTTTTCACACCTCCAAAGTGCATTGCGACAACACTTGTCAGCGACGCTAGTTCTTTAGTTGTAGAGCGTTTGACGCGCGGGCCTGCGTTAGAGTCGCAGCCCACCGCCATCCGCGCCCATGACTGCACGTTTTCAATCCGTCGCCCCCACTGTTCGCCTTGCCGACCAGGTGGCCGACGCGTTGGCCACCGAAGTGCGCAGCGGGCGCCTGTCGGAAGGCGACCGCCTGCCGACCGAGAGCGCGCTGGCCGAGCAATTCGGTGTGAGCCGCACGGTGGTGCGCGAAGCGGTGTCGCGGCTCAAGTCGCTGGGGCTGCTCGATTCGCGCCAGGGCAGCGGCGTGTACGTGCGCGCCGCGGGCGTGGAGCCGCTGCGCTTCGAGATGCCGCACGTGGCTTCGCGCGAAGCGGTGATCCAGATGGTCGAGCTGCGCCGCGCACTCGAGGCCGAGGTGGCCGCGCTCGCGGCCGAGCGGCGCACGCCCGACGACGTGCAGCGCATCCGCGAGGCTATCGATGCGCTGCATGCCGCGGTGGCGGCCGGTGGCAATGGCGCGGACGAAGACGTGCGCTTTCACCGCGCCATCGCCGAGGCCGCGCGCAACCCCTTCCTGATCGGCACGCTGCAGTACCTGCGGCAGTTCCTGCACGGCGCCACGCGCGTCACGCGCGCCAACGAGGCGCGCCGCGCCGACTTCGCGCGCGAGGTGGCGCAGGAGCACGCGCGCATCGTCGAGGCCATCGAGGCCGGCGACGCGCTGCGGGCGCGCGAAGCGGCCAAGTCCCACATGGACAACGCGATCCGCCGCATCGAGCAGGCCGATCCCGCCTTCTGGCAGCAGGAGGGCGCGCAGCTCGCGCGTCCGCTGGTCGAAGGCTGGCCGGTCGGCAGCTGAGCCGGCCGACACACAAGGAAACCAAAAAGGCGCCGCGAACGGCGATGTCTTCGGGTTTACCCGAGGCAAAGCTCTGAAATCAGATTTGTATGATGACCTGACAAATATAGCGGCGGCCGTGCGTCAGCGACGGCAAGGCCTCTTTCTCATCCAAAGCGGGACAAACCTTCTCATGACTTCCTCCACCCTTCCGGCTGGCGCACTGCCTGTGCCCACCGACGCCGCGCTCGAGAAGCGCGCCTACGCCAAGGTGTTCTGGCGCCTCGTGCCCTTCCTGATGCTGTGCTACGTGGTCGCCTACCTCGACCGCGTGAACGTGGGCTTTGCCAAGCTGCAGATGGGGCAGGACCTGGGCTTCAGCGAAACCGTGTTCGGCCTGGGCGCGGGCATTTTCTTCCTCGGCTACTTCCTGTTCGAGGTGCCGAGCAACCTGCTGCTCAACCGGGTGGGCGCACGCATCTGGATTGCGCGGATCATGATCACCTGGGGCCTGCTGTCGGCCTGCTTCGTGTTCGTGGAAACGCCGACCAGCTTCTACATCCTGCGCTTCCTGCTCGGCGTGGCCGAGGCGGGCTTCTATCCCGGCGTAATCCTGTACCTCACGCACTGGTATCCGGCGCACCGGCGCGCGCGCATCATCGCGGTGTTCATGTCGGCGATCCCGGTGGCGGGCATCTTCGGCAATCCGCTGTCGGGCTGGATCATGGACGCCTTCCACGGCGTGTCGTCGATGCAGGGCTGGCAGTGGATGTTCATCATCGAAGCCGTTCCGGCCGTGCTCGTGGGCGTGATGGTGCTGCTCTACCTGGACAACGGCATCCAGCATGCGCGCTGGCTCTCGCCCGAGGAAAAAAGCCTGCTGCAGCGCGAGGTCGAGCGCGACCAGGCGCACGGCGCCAAGGGCCCGCACTCGGTGGGCGCGATGTTCCGCGACATGCGCGTGTGGTGGATGGCGCTCATCTATTTCTCCTTTGTGATGGGCCAGTACGCGCTGACCTTCTGGCTGCCCACGCTGGTCAAGGCCACGGGCGTGAAGGGCAACCTGCACATCGGGCTCCTGAGCGCCATTCCGTTCATCTGCGCGATCGTCGCGATGAACCTGTTCGGCCGCAGCGCCGACCGCCGGCAGGAGCGCCGCTGGCACCTGATCGTGCCCGCGCTGATGGGCGCGATCGGCTTCACGGTG
>Ga0307514_10002873_pt1 | contig 17189 bp, 20 predicted proteins | sample 16_EM_MG_FD_203088 | JGI IMG/M metagenome (GOLD analysis project Ga0307514, IMG submission 203088) | Populus trichocarpa ectomycorrhiza microbial communities from riparian zone in the Pacific Northwest, United States - 16_EM | ecosystem: Host-associated > Plants > Roots > Unclassified | place...
AATATAATCTACAGTAATAACAAATTAATATTTAATTATTTTTTAAAACATGTAAGTTTGATAATAATACATATTAAAAGTAAAATAATTTTTTTATATTTTATTTTACTTTATCCATCTTAACCAAATATGATACAAATATAATTATTTTATGTTGTATATTACTATCAAATATAATTTTATTCCCATTTCCTTTTGTCTCTACTATTTCTTTTTTTTTTTTTATTCCAATACAGTAACAAAACGCTAGAAGTAGAACCCTCGAGGCTGTCCAAAAAAGTATTGGTACATGAAAGAGAATAGGAAAGCATCAGTTGCTTGGAGGAATATTGTCGATTCCATTTTTATGCTTGAGATGATACCGATAATAATCGGACACGTGTATGCTCCTTGTGTCGAGGAAACAAGTGCGCATCTTATCGCAAATATTTTGGAATCTAGCCAGTAATTTTGGAGTATCGGTCTTAAATAGGAAAAAGGCTTGGGGGAAGAAAAAGACACAAAAGCATGAATTACTCTTGTCTTTACACGTGGAGATATGTGTTTGGTTACTGCTTGACTATGATTGGGGTCTCTGTGAGTGAATGAAGTGGGTTCTTCAGTTTGCTGCACCAGAACTACTTTCAGTTGAACCCAAGGAATACAAGCTACAAAGTGCACGATTCTCTGTGTGCACTTACTAAAACAGAATTTCAAACTTGTGAACCTCTTGAATGTCAAAAGAGTTGAAATATGTTTGGTATATTTGAAAGGAACCTTCAAAGCCTCTAACCCATAAGAAGGTGGACAACGAATAGAGATTTCACGTTTAAAAATTGTGTTTAAGCATGTTTTAAAATGTGTTCGATTTAAAAAAAATTTAATATTAATTTTAATATATTAATAAAAAAAATTATTTTAATATATTTAACAAACACACGAAACTCTTGGGCTGGGTTAAAAAATGATATGTCACATAAGATTACAAGGATAAAACAATGAAGATAAGAAAATATGAAATGAGATGTCAATGATGAATTTGATTTATGTTTGATTTGATGGACATGATATAAAATATTGTCTTCATCTTCGGTTAATTATGAAAAATAGAACAGGACAAAATACTGATAATTATGTGTGTTTTTGTGCATACTTGAGATACGGACAAAATAGATATTATTTTTGTTTTTTACTTATCCTGTTTTTTTTAATTTTAATTATGAAAAAATACATAAATAAATTTATACTTTTGTTTTTATCGATTAATTTTCTTCAATATGGATTTATAACGTGATAGCGTAGGAATAAATTAAAATAAAAAAAATTCATAAGAATAATTATTTTTTCTGTATTTTACTGGATGCATAATGTACATAAAAAATAAAAACTATTTTTTCTCAAAATAAAAATATAAAAAAAGAAAGAACATATGCTCGGAGTTAAGCCCAGACATATTTGGGCTTTGTCTAGGTTTCTTATACCTAAGAAACTATTTGTTTTTTCAAAATAACAATATAAAAAAAGAAGAACCTTTGCTCGGAGTGAAGCGCAGACATATTTGGGCTTTGTCTAGGTATACCTAAGCTAAGCTGTAGGCTCACTTGTTTTCTTACAAAATACAAATAATGACTCCGAGGCTTATCGGAAATTGGACAAACTTGTGGGAGGAGCTGGTTCTTGGATGACCATGGATCGAGACATATATTCTTTAACACCCTTTCCCAGCCCATTTTTTTTTATCTAAAGACCAGCCGGATTTTTATTCATCCTGATAATTTTTTTTAATATATCCATGCTTATAAGAAAATAATTGTATTGTATGTAATAAAACATAATAAAAATCAAGTTTTTTTTTTTTTTTTTGCTGATGGGTCAGAGCAAGTATCCAATCCACCGTCCTGAACCAGATGGCCATCTCTACTTCGGTTTCAAGAAGAAAGTTGAAAGTTCGAACTCTAATCCAAAGCAGGCTTGAAGACCCAAGAAGCCCAAAATAAACGAGACGTACCGCAATACCACCACGTCCCATACACCACCTTAATTTTGGACCCTCCATTTTCCTGATCAAAAGTGATTATCTGTTGGCTTTCAAACATTGGGTCCCACCTTCAACTTCTCAAACCTCAAGTCTCTCATTATCCTGCCTTATCTTTATAGCTTAAAAACTCGAGAAAAAGAAGAGACCAACACTCCGGAAAAAAAATACAAGAAGAGAGAGATGGCATCATTGGCTCAGCAGTTCGCAGGCCTAAGATGCCCGCCAATATCAATTTCAAGACTGACAGAAAGAGCAGCGACATTTTCAAAGCCAAAAAGGGCTGCGAACTTCGTTGTAACAGCAAAAGCAGTGGCAATATCAAATGCACAAACCAAAGAGAGGGAAAAACTAAAACAACTCTTCGAAGAAGCTTATGAACGATGCCGTACTGCTCCGATGGAAGGAGTTTCTTTTACTGTTGAAGATTTTCATTCTGCTCTTGATGCTTACGACTTCAATTCTGAGATTGGCACCAGAGTTAGTAGCATAACCTTACTTCTTCTTCTTCTTCTTCTTCTTGGGGATTTTGCCTTTTTAAAGATTGAATCTTTTGTTGGTTTTAATATGGATAATTGAAAATGGGATGTGTTTGTTAGGTGGCTTTGTGTTTCAATAAGGAAAGTTATGTGAATTATGTGGGATATGGAATTGTGGGCTGCAAGAAAAGTTGAAACTTTCTTCTTTCAAATGAAGTGAAATTGGTTACAAGTTATTGATTGATTGTTTGTTGCAATTGAGTGAATGATTTTGTTGATGAATTAAGTCTTTGTTGGTTAACCTTTCTTTGTTTCTCTTGTTGGTTTCTACAAGCGTGTGCCTTTTCTTCTTAATAGTACGTGCAATATATATACTGTGTCCATTCGAATATTCAACGGAAGTAAACATAATTATATGAGAACTTCCAAAAGAAATATGAAGTGAAAATTAGGCAGTTGTTGGGTGCATGAGGGATAGTATTTTGATTGTCATTCTGTATGTGTTTTTATAATCAGGTTAAGGGGACAGTTTTTATGACTGATAACAATGGGGCATTGGTTGACATTACTGCAAAATCTTCGGCATATTTACCGGTGCAAGAGGCAAGCATTCACAGAATAAAACGCCTGGAAGAAGCTGGTATAGTTCCTGGGATGAGAGAAGAGTTTGTAATCATTGGTGAAAATGAAGCTGATGATAGCTTAATCTTGAGCTTAAGGTCAATCCATTATGAACTTGCCTGGGAAAGGTGTAGGCAGCTTCAAGCTGAGGATGTCATTGTGAAAGGTAAGGTGGGTATATACTCTCCTGATATTAGTTATATCTATACTCGTACAAATACTGCATTTCCCCCATTTTCACAAGGAATGTTATTATTAATATGTGTCTGGTCCAGAACTTTAAATTGGGTGGTGGCGAGGTGCAAAAAATTGAGTTATCATTTAGTACTTGCTGGTTACTCAATTTTTTGCAACTTATTTGCAGTGTGATTGCATTGGTAACTGTTGAATCTTTTGTCATGAATCTATGTTTTCCAATGCCTGCTTTTAAGCCTTTCTTAATTGCATGAGGTGTTTAAATCACAGCTAAATTCTTCTATTTTCAAAACTTCGAATATTGGAATATGTATATAGGTTGTTGGCGGAAACAAAGGTGGATTAGTTGCAGTTGTTGAAGGCCTCAGAGGATTTGTCCCTTTCTCACAGATATCATCGGTTAGTTCTTGAACTGCTCTTTCCATATTGTCCTACTGTGCTTTCAGTCATTCCCAAATTCTCAACTTTCCCTGTTTTTGTATCAGAAATCAACTCCAGAAGAACTTCTTGATAAAGAGTTTCCACTAAAATTTGTTGATGTTGATGAGGAGCAGTCTAGACTAATCCTCAGTAACCGCAAGGCCATGGCTGACAGTCAAGCACAGCTAGGTATTGGATCAGTGGTCACTGGAACTGTTCAGAGCCTCAAACCATATGGTGCCTTCATTGATATTGGCGGCATCAATGGCCTTCTTCATGTCAGTCAGATTAGCCATGATCGTGTTTCTGATATTGCAACAGTTCTTCAGCCTGGTGATACTCTCAAGGTTGTTTACTCAGTGCCATATTACAAAGAAGGCATTCTCTGTCCTTTTCTATATATCTAAACCATAATATGTTATGCAGGTCATGATTCTAAGCCATGACCGTGAGAGAGGCCGAGTAAGTCTTTCTACCAAAAAATTGGAACCCACTCCTGGTGATATGATTCGCAATCCAAAGCTTGTCTTCGAAAAGGTAATTGTTGGATATGGTCACACACCTTTCTTTATCATCAAATGTTTTGGATACATAGTATAAAGCTGGATGTTTATATTGTAGTATGATTTCCTTTTTGTCCTTTAAGAGGAGAGGTATAGAAGATCCTAAAAACCAGTTCATCCTTTCCCTGACATATGTTGTACTCATATCTTTGTACTGTATTAATAGGCTGAGGAGATGGCCCAGACATTCAGGCAGAGAATTGCCCAGGCAGAGGCTATGGCTCGTGCTGACATGCTAAGATTCCAGCCTGAGGTACTTCTTCAGTCATTTTCTCGAATAACATTTGAATTTAGTCTAAACTCTGAAACTAAAGGATAGCGTGAAGGCAAATAGAACATTGTGTTTTCTTTTCTCCCTGTCTTCTAAAATAAGATGGGAGCAAACCAGAAAATATTAATGTGCATTTGCATTTGTTTTGGATGATGAGCATTAATTCATTGAAACTAAAAGAACTTATAGAATAGATTTCATTTCCAAGTATAGAATAAGGTCAGTTAGTTGTGTTGATATGCATTAGACAAGACATATTTCCCCTTTCACATACCTGGTCTGCTGGTGCTTGATGGAACTTTATCCAAGGGCAGTCGATGCCTGAAAAAGACATCCTGATTTATCAGTTTCTTTTTCTTCATTGGCATCTGAAGTGAAGTGACCTGAGATGTGTTTTTAATTTCTACTATTTGGGTTTCTAAACGTATCTGAATTAACCTATTTGTATCGATTTCAACAGAGTGGGCTAACTCTCAGCTCTGATGGGATCTTGAGTCCGCTTAATTCAGACATGCCTGCCGAAGGTTTAGACTTGAGTGATGTTTCCCCGGCTGACGTATCTGATGGCATTTCAGAGAAAGAGTCTGATTGAGATTTAAGCCTTCTGCTTCTCTATTTTTTTCCTTTTCTTCTTCTTCTTGTTTTTTGGTGGGCGCGCGTGTGCATGTAAAATTGTTGTTCAAATGGCACCCCTTCTGCAAAGGAATTAGCGGCCACCCTTCTTTTCAATGTTTTTGTGTGCGAGTATTATGCGTTCTTGACAATGCGGGTAGCATTGGGATTTTGACTCGTCAGTTTAATAGAGCACAATGAGGCTGATTCCATAAAAACCCCAGAAATCTTCAGACAGTTCACTCTTTCTAAAATCTCATTCTCACTCATTTTTTACCGATATCTGCCTTACCCTTTCCTCGAGGTAAGCATACGAACTTTAAAGATATTAAAACTTAAAAGTCGGTATATATCTTAACCAAAAAAAAAATCAAGTTAAGAACATTTCCAGGTAAAAGTTAGCACCCGGATGACACATGAGCAGCGAAAAAACACCTTAGTACAAATGGAAATTTCCTCCCTGTAAAACTTCTACCACGATCACGACGTCCTCTCACTAACATCATCTATGATAACTCTTTTTGTACAATCCTGGCACTGTAACGGCTATGCTACAAGGCATGAATTTTTTTCCCCACGGATTTATAAAGGATATAGTCGTAGGCATATGGCCTTTGGCTTTTACAAACTCCCGACCTGAGGTTAGCTTGCTAACTTTCACCTTTGTTGTTCTTCTTAACTTTCTTTTGCTTCTGCTTCAATTGTGCAAGTCCTGCAGCAGTGATCTTCACATTGCCAACAATTGCAGCTACTAGCTCAGGATCTGTACACGCTTTCATCAATTCTTTCTCTCTACTAGTTGCATCTGGCATGTGGCTAAATAAGTTCATGGCAGTTCTTGCAGCTAGAATGATACCAAATCCATGGATTAGTCAAATTTATACGAATAAAATGCAAAACCCACATACAATACAAATTGCACAGGGAGAGGGGAATGCACAAGCAAAGTTCACCCCAGACCCCCCCAAACGAGGGCAAACATGGCAACTACAATAGCTCTCCAATGACTGAGATAAATATGAGAAGAAAGAAAAGATACCTTTTCCTTTCTTTACAGTGCCAGGAATAACCTTCACACGGTACTTGTATGACTGCACTGCACTGTATGGACCACAGACAGGCACTGCATATGAGAGAATATCAATAGGCAGTGGGTTCCCAGTCAAGTAATCCAAGTCATTCAACCTCTCTTTCTCTTCTTCGCCTATCTCATGAATATCTTCCTCCTCCATAGCCACCCTGTCCACCTCAGAGGTGGAATCAACCAAACTCACATGAGATTTATCTACAGCACCATCTGCACGACTATTCAAACTGTCATCAGGATGTTCTGGGCAATCCCGAGATAGGTGGCCTGCCTTTTTACATTTATAACATACTTTCAGAGCATCTTCAGTACCTGGCAGATTGAATCAGCAAAAAAAAATCACAATTTAATATTTTTCCCCAAGATGGGATTCTCAACAACCATGATTAGGAGAGATTTTGTGGAAGCACAATTGATCGAGCACTTGGATGATTAATTTAGCATTAAACAGAGATAAATAAACATCAAAATAATCTGAAATTGTTTGACAATCACTGGAAGTTTAGAAAACATACCGGTAATAGATATCTTCCCTTTGTCAGTAGCTTCATTTCCATTTTGAATCTCTCCATCATTCTTGCGTGTATTTCCAGCAGACTGCAAGATCATATATGTTGACAGTTTCAAAGTATTAGTTAATAAACAAAATGATATCTTGACTGGATGAAAAATTGCCATTCCTGAGAAGAAAATAATCGCACTGGACATTTTGATATCTCCAAAAGCAGGAGGTTCTCGTTAGATATGATCTCTCATTAAGATTTTGGAGAAATGCAATTCTATAAATAAATCACAATTACATCCTAATGCATTTGAAACAACTCTGCTAATTTAGTAAAGATGGCGTGTCTAAATAACAGTGGATTGGATATGCAGAAAGTTTACTATGTTGTCTTTCAGTCTCTTTGACAATTCAATGGTATGGAGAGGTGGGTTCCAAAAGTATAATCTCCTCTTTGCAAGAAAGATAGCTACTGAATAGGCCATGCTTCAGCCCCAGAAAGGCTCAAGTCTTATATTATTTCTGGATCTTTTCAAAGATGCAGTAAGAAGTTTCTAACAGAAAAAACTGTTTAAAGAGAGAGAGAGAGAGATGTGCATGCCACGGCTGAAGATTATATAAATTGGGTGCTAAATAATATAAGTAAAATAGTTATAGTTATTGTGCTCACAGCCAGTAAAGCCATCCGAATACTCCTCTCTTCCTCATCCTGATTGGCATACTTCTCCTTCATCTTCTTAAGCTTACTCCTCTGACCACGAATGATTTTCCCACCGCCTTGCTTATTGTTTTGAACATGCTTTTCAGGTTGGTCAACAGAAACAACATTGTCTTTCAATTCTTCCTTTTCCCGCTCAACTTCTGCATCTGTAGCACTACTTCTCTGACCTTTCTTGAGCTTCCTTCTCTCAGCTTTTGAAATATAAGGTTTATCTCTTGCTTCTTCATGATGTTCTTCCGTCATGTCAACTTGTAATGGTTCAACTCCATAATTTTTACTGGACACAGCAGTAGGTCCAAGCCCAAGAGCTCTATCAATGAGATCCTCGAGTTGTGGGGTAACTGGAGCAACATCGTTTCCGACAACATCAGATAAATTTTCAATATTGACACCATTAAGGGAAGTCTCTTGGACAGAAGATTCATGTAAAATGGTATTGGAGACAGTCAAGTCATTAGAATGGCTTTCTGATTCTAACACAAGTTCTTTTCCAGCAACTTCCTCCTCCTCTGACTCAGAATCAGAAATTTCCTTGAGAGGCTGACTTTCTTCAACATCATTCACCCCATCCTCCTCACCTCTAACCCTCCTTTCATTTAAATGGGAGCCCAAAGAGCTCTCGTCTAAGCGAAACAACAACCCAAAGCCCATTATAAGAGGATGTGGTGGGAGAAAATTCTTTTTCCCACGGATCATGAAACTCCCAACAGTAAGATATTCTCCAGTAGGAGCAGTTTTACTGACCTGGTGAGGGTACACCCACCAAGCACTAGTGACAATCTTCGAATCCCATGCCTGACTGTGGCAAACCTACAACACAACATAATTTGATTGTGAAGTTGACTCATGCGGTAACATATACTTCAGTATGCAATGAAATAAAATAGATATGAACAGGATAGTGGGAGATATGACTTACTGTAAAACATCCAGCTTGATTTAAAGTGAGAGGAGGTACAGGTTGTTCAGGCCTGTGATTTTTTATCACAGTACTGGAAGCTCCATGCAGATCTGCATGGACATACCTGTTCCATAGTTTCAATGAATGTCACTACAACATTTACTTGCAGATTTCATGTCAAAAAGACATCTTACTATCTGAATGTTACCGTGGATCAACTCAAAGTCCAAGAAAAGCACTAAAAATATTGTGTTAACAATCTGAGTATTACAGTAAATGACTCACAAATCTCCTTTTGACACATAACGCTTGACTATCATCTCATTTTGCTGAGCATCACGTCCACTAATAACCAAATAGTTCTCACTGCTGATGAACCAATTAAATTTCTCAAACCAGTGAACTTTACGCATGTGTGATATAGTGGCAACAGATTTTTCCTGCATTCACCACCAGCTTAGGCATGTAAACGATAAAATTCAGAAGACAGAATGTCCCAGTTTATCATAACAATTAAATTACACGTAGCAGATTCTTAGACAATCAATGATAAATACGCAAACCTTCTTTAAATTATGACATGGACACAGAAGCGCGCGCACACAGTATTCAGAAATAAATGGTCTCGTGTACACTAGGCCATCAATACATCCTACTAATGCTTGTATTAAATAATGTAAAGCTATCAACTTTTACCCTGTGACATGATATCCATCAAAAGACATTTAAGCTGCCCAACCTAGTCAAATACATCACACTTCGTGCTAATACTAATGAATTTTGAAGTTTTTAAATACAAAAAATGCAGATGCTTCTTGTAAGCACAAGACCTTTATTATTTAATAGTTAACAAACTAATATGCATAGCATGCCACAATCCTGTATTTCTGTATTAACAATTTAAAGATACCTGGGAAAGCTGGAGACGGGTTTTTTTCTCAGCAGCTTTAAAAGCTTTTTCATGTGCAGTAACAGTTTTTTCCTGCTTGCTCTCCTGCTTTTTCTTCAGTTCATACCACCTCCGTGCATTGGCATGTGCAGAAAGTGCTAAATCGACTTCTACCTGAAAGTTGAAATATGGCAATATTACATAAATAGATAAAGCAACAGCATGAGTGATAATGCTTGTATCTTATGCTATGTATTACATGCAAAGACTTAAATCAAAAGACATAGCTCGAAACCAATAATGTCTAAATTAGAAATCATGTGCATGAATTGACATTAGCAATAAAAAGTTGACAACACAAAAGACAGTTTCTTGATTCACTTTTACAAGGTGTGCTTAAATTACACTAGTCATAATTTGGACTGAAGTAACACCTTATCCACCGGAAATGTCTTTTCATCATCATCCATTTCATCAAGATTATTGCTTAATAGCAATGTCATGCAGTTCTTTTCAAAATGGAGCTTGTCAATTAAGCCAGCGACAGGGTTTCCTGCCTTCTTCTCATCCTTCACCATCCGAGCAAGATCCTCCCAACCCATTCCCTTTGCAAGAGCCACACGAACAGCTAAGATAGCAGAATTCACATCTTCTAAGTTGTATTCTATTAATTCTGCCATTTTGACACTGTGGTCAACTTCTTTCCTCAGCATTTCCACACGATTTTCCTACACAGAATTGGAATCCAAAGAATTAGGATATGATAAATATAGATAAAATTAAATCCAATACAGATAATCCATGAAAATTAATAGAAATAACATAAAGCCAATGAAACAACAACGAGTGTCCAAGTTTTTGTTCTGTACACACATCCAGAAATAATAGAAAGCCAACTCAACTAAATCCATAGCTTGCATCCATAAATAAGTGCAGTAAACCATCCTTCTGTTTTATAATGCATACTGGATAGTTAACACAGACCTGGTCCAGGCGTATTTTATTTAGTTTCTGAATGGCAGAGCCCTCCTTTGTCTTCTGTTGATGCTCTGACTTTTGACTTTCAATCTTGCTGTAAAACTCATCCAAAGCTGCATCAAATGCATCAAACTTCACATGTTCCCTCATTCTGAACTGGTTCAGCAACAAAGGGCAGAACTCATCGTAGATCTGCAGAGAAAACCACAACACGCTAAAAAAATATCATGGAACTTAAATCTTACTATGCACCTTGGGTTATAATGGCAAGGGTTTGATGAGATTAAGTTAGGTCCTACATTCCAACTCTTCCTAATAAGAAATTCAGAGAGAGTGAAAGCAGAAACAAACTTTCCATCGTATACTATTCAGAAATTATATGACTGTCAAACAAACGACGAGACAAGCATTCTCTAGATAAATGCAAGGAAAGAGAAGTTAGACAAGTAAGAGAATAACCTGGACAGAACTTCCGGAGTCAGATGGAGGGCAATCCTTGCCCAAATTTTTGTTCTGCATCAAAATGTAGCCTTCAGGGACTTTATCTCCCGAAATAATGTCCTGGAGCCAGTTTTCAAACTTTGCAACAGCTTTTACCAAAACCTGAATGGTCTCATCATCTAATTTGTTATCTTTAGAAAACTTTGTATTTGGTACCAAACCAGCATCCAATATAATGTGCTCAGAAAGCGCAGGACCATAGCCCAACACCTCCCCAAGAACAGTTTTCAACGTAGCTTGTTTGACACGATTCCCTTCATTGGTATTTTTACTAGGCACTGAAGATTTCCCACCCTTATTTTTCCCCTGTTTTTCTTTCATAGGTTTATCAGACACATTACTGTCACCACCATCAGCATCAACTTTCATAGGTTTATCAGACACATTACTGTCACCACCATCAGCATCAACTTTCACAGGGTTACTATTTTCCAGTTCCTTAAGAGATGTTAGAGCCTTCTGCAACTTCTCAGCTGTCGATCGCTCAAAAACTCGGCAAATTTCAGTAGGATATCGATGCCTCGACATAATAGCAACCCCTTTATCATCATCCCTATCATTAATTAAACACATCCCACCGAGTAAACAATCAAGTACCTAAAACCACACAAGCAAAAGCATAAGAAACGACCAAACAAGAATCTTGCTAACCTGTGTGACCGAAGAAGAGTCAAAACCATAAACTCAGAATCAGCAAGTATAATATTGCCTTGCGAATACAACTCCAAGATAACATAATGTGCATTAGCTCCAAGTCCGAATTGAAACAGAACGATCTACAAATCAAATAGCACCTGATCAGTAAATAAATCAGTCAATCAATCACAAAATGAATGAACAAATTTCATACCCTATCATATCCGAGCTGCCGCACATCTTCCAGTCTCCTAGCACGAATATGTTTTCGCAATTTTAAAGTAAAACCGGAGGGAGTATTACTTTTATCTCTACATTACGTAAACCATTAAAAAACAAAATAAACAAAATTCAATATTATTAACAATGAAAGGCAAAATTATAATCATAACAATAATAATAAAGTGAAAGGAAATGTTAAATAAATACCTGACATAAGCAGTGGTGTGCAAGCGAACACCGCTTTCCATTAATAATAAAACTTTCTCGCTTTCTCCTGATTCTGTAACTCCACTGCTATTCATTAGCTTGAACACATACGTCTGTTCATTTTCCGATTAATTAATTAATTAAAAAAAATCCAAGTCGATTAATTAATTAATAACAAATTAAAATTTTGATCGAGAAGACAGGAAAAAGAGAGGACCTTGGGGGAGAGATCGTAGACATTGGAGCAACGCATGCCGATTAGACGACGCAGACATTTCACTTCAGCGGCCACATCGGCCGTATTCATCCGTACCTTCACCATAATATCTTCTTCTTCTTATACCTTTCAATAATCGCCTTCTCTTTCTGAGAGAGGATGAGGAAGAGTGTGCTTTTGAGGACTCTGCTGCCACTAACGGGGAGGGAGGAGGTCTTTGGAGTTTGGATGGAGAAAAGAAAGCAAGATGCGCGTGCCGTGCTCGTCTCGCAGGCTAGCTACTAGCTAGGGCCTTTCTTTGGGTCCCGTTTGGTTGCGGGTACTGTGATATCCCAACACCAGCTTTCTTGTTATTAATTCGACACCACTTGCGGGATTATTTTTTTCTGTTAATATATATATATAGAGAGAGAGAGAGAGAATGATACAGAGAAGAGAAGAAGAAAGAATAATAATTTTTTTCTCTTATACCTATTTTTTTCAGATTTTATAGAATAAGTAATAGAATATTACTGGTTATTTTCTAAATGCTATAATATTTTTAAAAATACAATTGTAAATGTTTGTTTTTAATATTTTTTTAGTATTGTTTTATGAATAAAAGTGAAGAGGATAAATACTTGTGGTGGTGTGAAACTACAAAATTGTTCACATAATACCCATAACAAAATTATTTAATTTTACCCAAAGTATTCGGGTGTTATGTCCTCGCACACGTGACACAAGCAGGCAGCAAGTTTCCTAAGATTGAAATACGGGCATCACATTACAATTCATGGGTAACGGTTGGGGGTGATTGGATTGATAATGATTGCTATGCTGTTCCACTCTTTGTGTTTTATCAATGTGGCACCTGATTTTGAGTCTGACAAATTGTTTGGCCTGGAACCCTTTCTGTGTTCCTTCCTTGCTGTCCAAGCGCAGATGCCAAAGGCTTGGCGTTTTATACGAGAAATCAATTGACAAATGCCAATTCCCTTCTCTTTTCTTTTTTCACCTGAGATATTTATAAACCACAGCGCTTTTGGTTTGGATGTGGTAACATTGGCATACGAGTTTGTTTCCCTGCAGTTGCTTAATGCAATCATTATAGAACCTGCAATTTTCTCATAGAAGGAAGATTTCAAAATTAAAAATAAAAAAGGGAATGGTGCACGTCAGAAACGAAGTCTAATCTCGGAATGGTTAATGAAACGAATCAAAAGAGCACTGATTTTGGCGGGTGACTCGATCCGTCTCCTTCAAATTGACTGTAACCTCGACCAATTTGTGCAATAAGAACAGCACAAAGTGGTTTTGCGTTTTGCATCAAACACCATTTCCTTCCTGTCATGCAATCGCGGATTGATTTTTACAAAGAATCTGTAAATTAAATCAACATATATAAAGAGCTATTTTATTTAAATCAGACTTTCCTCGTCGAGAATTCGGAGCTTCTCTGAATTATGAGATTAAACACAACCACTTCGCCCCTGGTCATCTATACCTTATGTCCTTATCTACAGATAATTACACAAGTACAACTGGTAGAAACAGGTAAAAGAGTATTTTAAATCCGCCTAGACAGGAAAGATTTTGCTGGGACCTAGTCAAGAAAGAGTAAAAAAACAGCCCGTCTCGTTTACATCATGAGTTGCAATTCTTTCAACTTGCAGTCTAAAAATCGTATTCCTTGACAGGGCACCTGTGGAAGCTCCAGCATGTATAAACTTAACCAAACTTAATATATATACTGCAGATGTATCCACATATGTACACGTGAATCCAATTGGCGGATCTTCCATGGAAGCAATCTAAAGCCTATTCCATTCACATGTTTGCTGAAGCATCATCATATGGATTATGATATCACAAGTTCACAAGCCAAGTTTTCTCCCTCGGTGTTATAAGAACGCAATCCATCAGCTCAAATCAAAACCCGCATCAGCATTTATAGCATATAGCAATTTCGTTGCTAGCTGCTCTTTGCTGTGTCACAAACATGAGAAGGCTATTTAAGTCGGTAAACAATGGGCTGAATACCTGACAAAACCTTAATATATGCTCCAAGGCAGTAAAAATGAAAAGAATGATCCAGACAGATGAAATCTCAATTCAGAAGAGTCTTCAAGCGAGTTTCAAAAAGATTTAAGTGCACTGCAAAATTATGTCCTGATAAACATATCCTACAGACTGAAGGGCCAAACAAACAAAAGCCATGCATGCCTAAAATTCCAAGCGATGTTATCTGATCTCATAGAGCCATATCCACCCACTGGCTTTTGGTTCACGAAATATCACTTTTCCTTCCAGAATCACCCTCCCGGAAAGATTCTCAGGCAAATGGCTCCCAGAAAATTAGAATTTTTGTACTTGTTTAACAATACAAGATTCTGAGGAAAGTATCATTTTTGTGTTGTTTCCTTATAATTCTAAACAAGTTTGAAGTAAATTACTGTCTTATCCTTTATTATAGTCATTTTAGTAATTATTAATATTTAATTAATTGTCCTAATAAAAAAAATTGTACTAGCTGATAAAAGGGATTTCTACTAACATAATAATATAATATTCAAATTTATAAATTTAATACCATAAAATAAATTTGATCCATTATAAAATAATTATTGGTTTATTTTCTTTTAAAATTTAGTTCCTGGTAGTAGTAGTGTTGGTTAAAGGAATGAATGTTTAAGAACTAGCATGTAAGTTAATTTAGGTTTTTTTTGACATATATTTTAAACAATTGAGAATATTTCGGTAGTGATATTAAATTTTACTTTTGTAGCACTTAGGAAAGTGAGATCGCTTAAGAAGGGAACCCTGGGGAGTTTGTGAGAGTGAGACTCTCAGGAAAGATTCTACAGACCAAACATATAATGCTAGGAATCTGGGACAAACCTTCTATAAGGTGGAAGCTTTAGAAGATTCATGCAAGTAGCTGATGTCGGCAGCCGATCAAGAGCTTCCTCAGAGGCAGTGCCCCCAGCCCTGGAGAAAAAGTTAAACAATTGTAGAAATCAAGTTATTTTAAAGGAATGTGAAAGAAATCATACCAAAACTTTGTCACAATTAAACTAAATGCCTCACATAAACTTTAAAATCTGCTATTTCTAATTACATTAAGTACAGCTCTTACCTTTGTATACAAAATAAGGGCTCAAGATATTTAAATCCAAGCAAAGGTCCCCGTGAACAACCAGTCACAAACCTAAAAAACAAATTCAGGTAATTATCATCTTGGTAGTCTGTTCTCACGCTGACTGAAAGCTAAGAAATAAGGTAGCACAAAAAAAGAAAAAAGAAAAAAATAACTTAATGAGAATAAAATAACTCACTTCAAAATTTTCTTTTGATTTTCCATGGAAAAACCTTTCAGAACTTCCCAGAACATCTCAATAACATAATGCTCCTGTGAAAAAAAAAAGAAAAAAAAGAAAAGAAGCTATATCAAGTAGCTTTTAATTGCAAGAAAACAGACAAAGGTTGGCTTAATTATCCAGTTAGGTATAGTTGAAGTGCCTCAGTAGCCATGAAATCATCAGAACACAAATATATCTACGTAAAATGGCCATTCATTCCAAATATCCAGAGTACCACCTTACATAGGGCCACAACAGCAATTCAGAAGAAGATTCAGAATCTTAATAAATGCAAACAAGCTCCAAAGTAGTTTTCTAGGAAAACAGCAAAGAAATCATTTCTCCTTCATATGTAAACTGGACATGAAGGCAAAATATAATCGCAAGAACTGAAATTAACCAAAGCTGATTCTCAATAAACATAATTAACTCTAACAATTATATGCTGGAGCCCTAGGGGCGAGGGTCTCAGAACAAGGGATAAAGAAGGGTGCAGGTTGAGCTCTAGATTAAAGTCTCACATAAGAATAATACAAAGATTAAAAAGGAAACAAAAGGAGATGATTAGGTTTGGGGAGAAGATGGTGTGTTCGCAGGTGAGTAGGGAAGCAATTGAGTTAGGTAGGATAAGTTCCACCTTGTCTATTGCGGTTTTTGTTGTAAGGGAGAAATTGTGAGCTTAATTGAGTTTCTTTGAATTAAGTCATTTGATTGAATTTTTCTCATTATTTTTAAGAGTGCTGTGAAGTCTAAGGTTTTCTCCTTTTCTCTCTCCTCTTGCATACTTTAGTATGCTGCTTCTCTGTCCATAAATAAACAAAATAAATGCAATGAATTCTAATTACCAGTAGTCACTACAAATAGGAAGCTACAATTGAAAATTATGGATAGTCAAATATTTCTAACCAGAACCTTACAATTAAGACAGACAACATTAACTTACACTATGATAACCACCACCATAATTGCTATGAATGCGCAAGTCATCAATATCCAAGCCATCAAGCGAACCTGATATCAGAAGCTTCAAACAAATAGCAGCTATGTCAAACAAGAGTCGAGGTGGGGCGGTGAGTGTTAGCTAATTCACCATTTTTAAGTTTACACATAAGGCTAATGATTCTTTAGTGTATAAGGCTTCCCGCTGATGTTGGATATGAGTTTAGCAACACAAGGCATCATCTCATGCAAAGCTAGCATGATTTGTTCATAAAACTTTGAATGAGAATACCTGAAGTTCATGCTCGTCAAACATATCAATCCATTCTTTCTTTATAAGCTGCTGAAAGCCCCTCATGAAATGAGAACTTTGTAGACGTATCTGAAAGTGATATTACTACGAAGATCAGATGACAGCATAGTGTAAACTTGATGAACTAAGAATGAAATGCTGGAATACCTGATAATTTAGACGATAATTGGATACAAGATGGGTAAAAGGAATGACATTGTCATTAGTGACACGCTGGTTTCTTCCTCCAGGAAGCAGCTCCTCTTCTGTTAGCTCGCCATATTCATTATTTACGATGACAAAGTAGAGCTCCAAGTCAGAAATATCACCTTGATAACGCTGCAGTTAAGAGAAATGCAAGTAAAGGAAAAGGTGAGTACTCTAAAATCAAAAGAACCAATGAGAATGTGAAAGGATGCCATACAGATGGAGATTTGTCATTTTTATTTTCCATATCAATAGAAAGTTCCATTCTACCACCTATAGGACGATCAAAAAGGAAATATATACTTTAGCACCTACAGAAAAAGGAACTGGCATCACATAATCTTAAACCCTCTACATGGACATGCCTGCCTCTG
>Ga0307514_10002874_pt1 | contig 17185 bp, 12 predicted proteins | sample 16_EM_MG_FD_203088 | JGI IMG/M metagenome (GOLD analysis project Ga0307514, IMG submission 203088) | Populus trichocarpa ectomycorrhiza microbial communities from riparian zone in the Pacific Northwest, United States - 16_EM | ecosystem: Host-associated > Plants > Roots > Unclassified | place...
GGCATCTCGCACAGTGTAGTAGATGACTGGCTGACAAACCGCACATATTGTGATCTGGAATTCACCTTGATTCCTAGCGGAGCCGTGGCTTTATCTGTTTGCCAGGGCTTCTGGGCAAGATCGGCGCTAGGCTACACCCGTGGGCGTCCGTGATACCTGTTAAGAATATTCTGCATGTAATAGGAGACTCCTGTTCCATTGTTAATGATTACCACATAGGGAATAGTAGTTATAAGATAGTACTACTCTGTAGGTTACTCCTAGAGCGCCAAGGGTACATCTGCATTTTTACATAGGCAGTTAAATATTGCTATGTCACGTGTCCCAGATGTAGTAATCTTGTACTCTTGCAATCCCCTCCTCCTTCTTATACTGCTCCCAATATCGTTTCCCAAGAGTTATTAATCACATAAATCACATGTATCTATAACTCCCTACACCCATACTAGCAGCGTTCATTCCGCGAGCCTAGTGAGCGATAAATGTCTCCTACACAAGTATCACCAACACGCACTCCATAGTCATAGCGAGATATAATACATGTCGCCAAATGCAAAGTCAAGCAAGGCAAGGCAGGTCTACAAGCCAAACCAAACATACGATTAATGCAACACAAGCTCAAAACCATACAATTACCACAGATGGCAATAACATAGAAAACACGACATAGAACCATACATTACCCCAGAGCCGTGCCCATTCTCCTCTGTCCCCCTAGTCACCCTGACGTATGAAATACTCCTCTATCATCAATTATGCCCCCTTAGAAAACAAAGCAAGACGGTATGTGCAAGTGTAAAACCATCTCTTAAGTTCAGTTGCAAAAACACCCTCTCCCACATGTAGCCCAACCCACCGCCTACCCATCACTACCGAACTCCTTCGTCCAATCCTCACTCCTCTTAATGTCCTCCTGGCTAACGGCGGGCTTAACACTCCTCACGGCCTTCATGAAATCCCTAACTGTCAATGGAGGCTCGAGCAGTTCCTCACTATCCACCTCGGTCCACGTCATCTCGATAGCCCCTTGATCCCCCGGGCTACACGGCGTCAACTTCCTCTTCCCATCAACCATCACAGGCTTATAATGAGTCGCGGTCTGAATCTTCCTCACAGGTTGCATCAACGCATCCTGCACAGCGATATTGATATCCGAGCCAGTATACCCCTCAGTGATAGTTCCCAGGGTCCGGTAATCTTCAGGCTTGAGGTCACACGGGGTATTTCCGACGGAGAGTTGGAACATCTTGATTCGTCCCGCGAGATCGGGAACGGCAATGTGTACGCGTCGTTGGAAACGCCGACGAATGGCGGAGTCAAGTTGCCAGGGGATGTTTGTTGCGCCGAGGACGAGCACGCCAGAACTGTCGTGGCCTACTCCGTCCATTTGGACGAGCATCTCGGTTTTGATTCTCCGGGAGGCTTCACTTTCGCCTTCGCCTCGGGTTCCGCAAAGGGCGTCGACTTCGTCTATGAAGATGATTGAGGGTTTGTTCTCTCTAGCCATCGCAAATAGCTGCTTAACCAATCTGTGCCTCGTCAGCTTTCCAATTCATTCCGGTTTATGATAATTTACCTACCTTTCTGATTCACCCATCCATTTACTGACCAAGTCACTGGAACTGACCGAGAAGAAAGTGCTGTTCGCTTCGGTCGCCACAGCCTTTGCCAGATACGATTTACCTGTTCCCGGAGGCCCGTAAAGCAAAATACCCCTCCACGGTTTACGCTTGCCCACAAAGAGATGGGGAAACCGTATAGGTAAGATGACAGCTTCTTTAAGAGCTTCTTTAGCACCCTCTAGACCAGCAACGTCTTCCCATCGAATGTTCGGCTTCTCGCTTAAGATAGCACCTATTCAACTACATCAGCGATTCTGCTGTAGCACCTGGTTGCAAAAGCATTGCTCACCGGCTAAGGCCCCTCTTAGCTTCTTATCGTCTGCGCTCGTAGTATCGTCGTCGTCACCACTACTCCCAAGAACCGTTCTACTCAAACCACAGCCCGTTAACACCCCCACATAACCACAGCAAACTACCAAGCTAACACATACAATACCATTCAATCAAATCCGCATACATGAAATACAGAACTAGTGGGCCAGGATACTTGTGCCAACGTACTTGCTCTTCCCACCCCCACTCTTTGTGTCCTTCCCATTTGCTCCAACAGCTGTCTTTTTGTTGCCTTTGGACTTGTCTTCCGATAGGTACTCTTTTAGCTTCTCTGCTCGCTCCATGTATTCTCCGGCTTTGGTGCGAATGACTTCCTTGGATTTGGCGTTTTTCTCCCCTGTACGAATTCCAGACGAGGTGAGTTAGCCTTTGGGTTAGTTGGCGGACTTGGATGAGGGTGTGGTACATTTGATTGCGAGCAGGAAATAGTTTAATGCATTATAGTATAGGTCGTAGGCTTTCTCGTACTCCTGAGCTTGGTCGAGCTCGATTGCTTTTTTGACTATCGTGATAGCATTTCTGTAAACAACAATGGCCACAATATTAGCTTCAGGGCAAACTGCCGATGCACTAAGAAAAATCGTACCCTAAGAAGTCGGTCTGAGACATCTCGACGCCGTGAAGAACTGTATATACAACCAGTGGGGACCGCTCGTGGCAGACAAGGAGATACCTTTCCCCAAGGGATGTGTACAATAGATGCTATCGCCTCAGCAACGGTGGGAACTGATGATGGTGCTTGCCAAAGAAGCTCCCATAGACTCTTCAACCAAAGCCCTGCGAAAACCAGACAATTGCTCGTGCCGCTCCTCGATGCCCCTGAAATATCACAGCAGATGGTGTTGATCTCAGTAGTGAAGTTACAAATACGAGACAATCACCGAGTTGTGGGTAGCGTCCAGGGCTTGGCAATCCCCCCACCCAACAATCCATGCTCCTCAATACGCTCATCGATATTCAGTAGCCAGGTTATCAAAACACATGCAAAGACACCATGGCTGATTTACCCAGACAGCTACAAGACGTGACGGCGCAGTATCAAGAAATCCAGAAGGGTACATTTGAAGTCGAAGTTGGCACCCTGTTCCTTACTGGGATGGGACGCTGACCTCTAAATGTAGAACTTGCAGGCGTTATTGCGGCGAGACAAAAGCTAGATTCTCAGTTACAGGAGAACCAGAATGTTCAGAAAGTATGAGAAACAAGGGAATGGCTTTCAGTTTCTGCAAATTTTGGATGCTCCGGTATTCATGATACCCATTTGTGTCTCATTATTTTCATTTTTGCACCTGCTTTTGGCATATCAATATCTGATACCTTCAAACCCCACCACAGGAATTTGCTACCCTCATGGATGATGCCAACATTTACAAGCTCATAGGGCCCGCCCTAGTGAAGCAGGACAAGGGGGAGGCCGTCATGAACGTCAATAGGCGACTGGAGCACATCCAATCTGAGATGTAAACCACCCCGCCACCTAGACCATTCTTGGAGGAGTTTGGAGACTGACAGTTGGTAAATGTAGCAAGCGGGTTGAGTCCCAGCTGAGTGCTCTTGAGGATAAGAGTGAACAGAAGAAGGTTCAGGTGCGTAGGAACCATGGTGAAACGTCCAGTTTTGCAATTCGCTGACCGGACGTTCGAGTAGATCATCCAGTTACAAACCCAAATGCAGGCTGGAGCTCCACAGGGGGTGACAACATAGAAACCATGAATGTGAGCGTCAAATAAAAAGTGGCGTAACCCATAAAATTGTTGAATAAACGTAATCATCTATAACTATATACATGCAGATATCACAAGGGGAAAAGAAATCATGTTACAAAAGCAAAACTTTTGATACCCAGCACAGTTCCAGCAAAAAAGCTCACGCATAGAAAGAGATAAAGGGAAATTAACTCCCTAGCTAAGATATAAATAAAATGTTACCGAAACCACCACACACACCGCAATTCCCCAAGGGAGACAAGGGGTATACGATCTGTATGCAAGATGAGAGATACAGCAACAAAGCAGATGTGGTTCGCTAATGACCATAGACGCAAAAACAGGCAGATGAAACCTAGTGAAAGAGTCATCCCGCAGCAACGCCTCTCGGTGAGACTCCCAAGGTGGCACCTGTGCTTAGCCTTCTCTGAGCTGCGGTAGAAGTACCATCCCCAAGGAGACTGGTCCTATCAATCCCTTGCATGGCCATGCTCTTGCTCCTTGTGAAATTAGATCTGTTGACAGCAAGAGCGGCGGACGTATGTCCTACCTTGATCGCATCTTCAGTAACCTGTGCGCCTTGTACCAATCCATACCTTCTCACTAACGCCCCTAGTAGTTTCACAAAACATGCATGCACTTCAACAAATAGATCTTCTTTGCCAACTAATTCTGCAAGACCCTTTGCACTACCTACCCCGTCCCTGCGTCTCAGGAACCCCTCAGGGCCAGTTATACCACAAATCCGGCCACTGAGTGAGCCAGTGCTTCCACTGCCATTATTTTGCGCATTGGCTTTAGCAGCTGCGGCTTTGTCCTTCGCATTTTTGAGCGCAGCAAACCCTTTGATACGCTGTACCAAACCTTCGAATGTCCCTACGACATATCTCCAGCTCCGTACAACCATCTTCTCTTCAGGGCATATGCAGAGGAGGGCATAAGAGCGCTTGCCACCGCGAGCCTTGGGGTCAGATATTCGGAAGACGTACGCTATTGTGAACCCTGTCAATGTGTCCCCAAACAGTAGTGGTCCTGTCTGGGCTGGTAAAAGCTCGCAAGACAGAGTTCGTATACATGATTGCCGTAGCATGGAAAACCGCGACGGGGTAGTCGGAGCCCTTGTGGAGAGATAAGTTACGGAGTGGACATGTTGCCCAAGCCCATAGCTTTTTGGCTGTTCTACTGAAGGTACAGGGATAGATAAATCTGAACCCATATTATTGAGATCATCCCCATCCTCAGAGTTCAGGGAAGAAGAAGCGGATGAACGAGGGGGGACGTTTCCAAAGCATGGCTTCAGGTCTTCAGGAATACTATCAGATTGGCAATTCTCACTCCTCGCTCGCTGTATTCGATGGCTATGTTGCAACTCCTTTACGTTGTCGTCTTGCCACCCTGGCCCAAAATGACCAACATCTCCTGGCCCATGAGCAGGAATCGTGTCCCTCGTTCTGAGAACTGGGGTGTTGGGCTTTGTGCTCTTGTCAACCGTACGCTCTGAATTGTTATTCTGCTTCTCCTCAATACTCTTCGGTAGACTGATGCTACAGTTCCTGCAAGTTTCCGTTAATGAGGAGCACCCCGGACTGGCAGTGCTTGCATAGGCCCCAACCCCTGGACCGGTAACCGAGGAAGGTAGGGTGGAGCAAGTTACGATGGGGCTTCTTGGTGACGCAGGGGGTGTTCCCATGGGGGACGACAGGGATGAGGAGGAGTTTGAAGAGACTCCCCGAACTGTATATGGGCGAGGTGTAGGTGCTTGAGACACTAGTAGCCCGTTTGTGGTCCCAGTTGTACTCGTACTCTGCTCGCCCACTTGTGTCTTGCTTTGAGGTGCGCAGGCATCGTTATCGTTATCCATGCTTAACGCAAGCTCCACTGTTGGATCACATATAGAGCACTGTGGTGGAATGACCTGTGTGCATAATATTGATGTCGGGCCATGTACCTCGCAGAAATGTGCCAGCGAGACCTAGTAATGGGAAAAGAAAAGTCAGAAACGGCGATAAGAGAGGTCAATTGCTACCTACAATGAAGTTCATCTCGATGTCTATGTACGGATCGGGTGATGCCTGGCCCAATGGGATTTACCGAGGACAAGCTTCTAGAGCCCCTGTAGATCGTCGGAGGTTTCTGATAGAGAATTATATAACGTGTGATGGGTGTGATTGCACGGTCGCCAGGTAGAAAATTGTTTGACGACGATGTTTGTAGAGGCCCGCCTGGCTTAATTGACTGTTTTTTCTGTGCTGAGCAATCCGCCCGCCGTGGGAGACGATGCTTTAGCAGGTTTGCATTACCTATTAGCCTGGAGGTGACGGCCAGGTAAGTCAGGTAGGCAATGCACACAGCGTGAATATACGAACCACACAATGTGGGTGGGCAGATACGCAGATAAAAAAAAACGTACAGAGGATATCATCATCGCACATCATGGATTACAGGATTACCGCTCGAATATACGAGGACACCGCCAAACTGCCGATGTGCGTGCACCATACAGATAGCACATACTTAAGTACTCTATATTCAGAGTTGGAACTGCATAGAGTATACGAATATTTTGGATTTAGCCAGCGCGATCCGATCCGGCTCGTTCGCGACGTAGCCGGAGGCATATCGATATCGGCTACACCGGCGGCGGTCGCGGATACACATGGCCGGGCTGGCCAAGGCGTGCCGATGGGATCGAATTCATCAACCAGGCTATGGATTCATCGTGCAACCAGGCTAGAACTCATCAGGGCTCTGGCCTAGAGTAGGTACAGCTGTCTGTCGTCTTCCGGGGAGGAAACAAAGTTAAAATTGGCGATGACTTACATATATCAGCATCAGACATCAGGAACAGCCGAGCCGAGCCAGGCAGGTTACGAATTGGGTGGGTGGATCCCTGATCATTGGCTCAGACAGGCTTATCGATCGAGATTTCCATCAGGTCCAGGACATGTCGACAAGGCTGTTTCTACTGTTTCTGTTCTGCTGTTTCTGGCGAGAACGGCCTGTTTGGGTCCATGTCAGTGCGATGCAGCCTGGTCAGGAGGTGCTTGAAGTGCGGCGTTACTTGTCAAAACGCCCCCTTACAGTCCGATAACGGTCGAGTTTCGCGATTGATACCAGGTTCCGCAAAGCCGCTGTGCAAACGCCGGTTTGGTGCGTACGGGAACGTCGCGCGTTGTCAGTGGGACAACACACTGGACCTACCTAGGTACCTACCTACCTAGTTGGTATGGTTGCACGCCAGGATCACTTCAGTGTGGGGGACGAGGTACTTACTGTACAGTGTACCTAGTGGCCAGTGGGACGGCTTATATACAGGAGGTGGGACATATTATGGTGGGGGTACCGTAAGTATGTCCCTACCTAGCAAATCTACTCTACTTATCACACTCCCTACCTACTCAACTGTGCACATTCCAGCCCTGCAGCGAGCCCTGTCAGTATTCTTTGCAGGTGTGTGGTGGGTAGGGAAGCATCTCATATGGAGGAGACCAGGGTGCAAGTTCAAATTCCCCGTGTGTCATGTGCAGCACCCTCTCCTACCGAAGTTACTCTACTCTAAATATAAGTAATACCCCAGGGCCCTGCGAAGACACAGGCGAACCCCGGCTGGTGCTGGGACTGGGAGTCTCATGCCCTGGTACCGGTACCCTGGTCGTTTAGAGAATGGCTGCTGCACAGCCAGCAAAGGGGATCTGCTGGTACGGTTCACTTTGAGCTAGAGCATTTTTTTCTGAAATTCACGCTCCATGTACATACAAAAATATAAAATATTTTTTATATACCATCATAATTTCTTTGCCGGAGAGTGCAACGATAGAGGAACCTCATGATCGGACCCAGGCGGGTCCCCTGTGTCCCCACGAATGAGAATTAGGCTGGTTGTGATTAGAAGTCTTGTATGTGGGTAGGTAAGTCTCCACACCCTCTAGTTTCGAAACTGTGAGTCTTGCAATGAGGGGAAAAAGAAGAAGCGCATCCAAGTCTCCACCCCAAAGGCACATGGCGTCATCTTTCCCACACAAGAGTTTACAAATTACTCTAATGCTCCAGAGGAGCCTGAGATGGATTGCTTTTCCTTGCGATCATCGCAAGGTTTTCTCTGCAAAGATGAATGCCATGCGCTTGTTACTAACATTCGGTACTTTCTTCGGAGCATAGAGTAATAAGCCTTGCATATTGCACCCCTCTGTGACAAATAGGATTCGAGAAAGAGCAAGATATCGTGGGGGTGTGTGGGATCCTCATTCCCCGGCGGTTGTAGGGTTGTGGTAGGTTATAGTCCGGAACTTTACACACAGTAATTCGATGGTCACCTCCACTATCGATCTACTCCCCTGACGAGTCATCCCAGGCTTCAGGTCAAAACAACATTACTCTAGTAAGACGATCTCCAATCGACGAACACAGCAAGCGATCGCTCCTTTCGGCCAGTGAGAAAGTCAGTGCCAGGCCGTCTCTTACGAATGATTTTGACATTAGTAAGTAACCTGTTTAGAACCATCGGCAATCGAAAGTATCATAGTACACACCATGTGAGTGGAGTTGGTTCTCACAGCCTTGAAATCTCCATGCTGCCGCTACACCAGTCAGTGGTGTTCTCGAAATAATTCCTGTTTTATTATTCTCCTGGAAGTTTCTCCTCGGTTGTGTCAAGAAAATGACATCGGTTACACGATTAGATGGTGAGATAGGGAGATAGGTACCGAACCAGAGCAGCGATTCACGGCGCGGTGCTTTAACTGAGTGTTTGGGTGAGCTGTTCGGCCGAGTGCCCAGCAGCCACGAGACAATTCATCTTATAATTCCCCGGTCATCACAACCCTGGACTCACTGTGCCGCCGCCCTCATGCCGGGCCACTGCGCTCGGCAGCACCCCTCCACGTTCCCAGCACCGCCCGATGATGCTGCGCTCTCGATCCTGCCCATGCCGCTTTAGGCATGGACTTGCTTGGCGGCCAACCGATCGGTACGTCGCCTTTAGATCTGAGGCCCGAGACTAAGATCTGCGATGAACACTGCAAACCCACACACTGTGATCATGGCTTCCAGCACCTCTTACTGCACCCCCAACTTTTGCACACCCCCAACTACGTCCATATCGAATCGTCAAGCAGCGAGACTAATTGTGAACCGGCCTAACAAATCGCAGATTCAAAGGTTTCTCGATCAAGTCACCCTTTGCTCAACAGCAAGCAACATTCGATACGTCTTTGCTTCTGTACTCGCCCCGCAAACTGGCTTCCAGACCCCCGAAGCCACAGCTGAACTGCCAGACCCAAGTTGACAATTGAACTGATCGGTAGTTCTATTTCACGCATCCCGCCTGGAGCTTGTCCATCGAAATAAGTTACTACTTCCGGACGGCACCCCCCAACCCCCACCTACTGCTATACAAGACACCCGCAATCCCAGGAAGTTTATCAGCATTTACGAACCCTATCTGTTTCAAACCTCCACATCTCTCTTCACCCAGACTTATCAGTATATACCAGGGCCCAATAACATCACTTGAGTTTGCAACACCTAGCATCGATATATCCCCGGCAATCAATCGGTTATACTCATAGAGAATACTCCTGAAGTAGGTCTCCTATTCTGGTCATTGCGCGGGGAATCGGGCTGACGGTTAATCTCCTCTAGATATCACTGCAGATCCTATTCAATCTCTGAAGTCCTTCAACAGTGCTTGGAGTTCACGGTAGTTGTTGCGGCGCCTTGACCTGTATGCACAGGTCTTGTGGAACACCCTATAGTTTATCTAAACCGCGATAAACTATCTATTCCGTTCCGATCTTGTCATGGTAGATAAATGTCTACAAAACCCTCCACCACTCAGTATACCAACACAAGTTGATATCTCAGCAGGCCCTCAACTTATTTCAGGGCAAACAATAGAGGACCAACTCAACTCAAAAGGGGAACCCCCCGAGCAACCATTAGATCTAAACGCCATAAAGAGAGGATTATCCAAGGCTCATCAAGTGATGTCATTCAATGGTGAATACGTATATGGAGGACGCGTGGTTGGAGAGAGGCAAATGACAGAGGAGGTAGCTTTGAAGAGTACTGAGGGTGATGACAAGCTCAGTGAAGAGGAGGTGCAATCCATGGCCAGTGGAAAGAGCAAATCGACAACGAAGAGTACGGCGGAGGATTGGTTCAATCATTTCAATACGGATGTTCAGGAGTACAATAAGTTTACGGGTTATGATGGTCTGTGTCCTTATAGTTTGTGTTTCTTTTTCCTTCTCGTCAAAAATTCAACGGCGTCCCCCAGCCTTGAAGATTGGTATTTTCAACTTGATTACCGGAATAATAAAGGGAAACATCTTTCAGATATGAGCAAGGGAATTCTGACTCGGTAAATATAGACGATCCACCGTATTATCTTCCGAATGATACACTCCGGCGAAAACACCAACTTGGCTTCAAACAGAACAGACCCCATAAACTATCAAGAATATCACCCCCTGGAGAAGTTCCCCGAGGCCGGCGGGTTGGGGGTGAGGGAATGACTGTACAAAGTTCACAAAGTATCACCAATGGACTTGCAGTGCCAACTGAGATGATTGGTACGGGAGGAGTCATGGAGAGCACCAGTGACAGCAATAGTGACAGTTACCGCAGCGTTATCGATGATTTAACCATCAAGAGTACGTTAATTGTGTGCCTCAGTATGGACAGCGATTAACATGTTATTTTAGATCAAAAACTCAAGAGGCGCTTGAGAAAGTTGGAAGAGTTACAGGCAGAGCACTTACAGACTGAAAAGGTTTTCGAGCTTCGGATACATGGACTCTCCCAGTAAGTCCATGTCTCCCCTCAGGGATGACGGTACTAATACAATGCGAACAGATCAAAGAGACAAGAGCTCGAGAATTTACTGCAGCAGTTCACTTCCACTTTACATAACCCGACCGGCTCCTCTGGTCCATCCCTGACTGACTCACCCCCGGCTACGACCACTGGGTCTTCATTCGGTCCACCGACAGTTGTTACATCTGATTCTGCCTATGCTTCGAACATAGGTTCTGGCACTGGATCGTTAGCTGGCGCTTCAACACACCAATCGCTCGCTAGCGGAAAGAGCGGAGACAGTAGGCATAGCAAAGGCAGTTGGAATGCAGGAGGTAGCGGTCGAGGAACTGTGTCTAGTGACAACAATGGCGGTGTTAATGGTAAGAAGGTGCCAACATATATCTCGGAGAAAGCGAGGATGAAGCAGGTGGTTCGGAGGTTAGAGTATCTCTTCACTGGAAAGCGATCACAAGATCAACACCTCGCACCGAATCGGCAACAATCGAAAACAGTCTCTTCAGATTCTGATGATGTGGTGGGAAACTTGGAGGGGCAAGAGGTGGTGAAGGAGAAGCCTACCACTGGCTTGGATGATTCGCCTGCCAAATCACCGGAACCTGACTCCAGGCTTCCGCAAATCCCAGAACAGAACTTGGAATATTTACATAACCTCACATCAACTTCCCCGACTCACGAACCTCTGAACATAGGTGGACATTGGGATGGATGGGTATATTTGAATTTAGTGATTAACCTTGCACAGCTACACACTATCAATGTAACTGTACCGTTCGTGAAGAAGGCCATAGCTACAATGAGCGTGAAGCTTGAGCTGTCTCTCGATGGAAAAATGGTCCGATGGAAGGGGGGGATGGAGAGTTCAAACTTGACCAGCGAAATCGACACGAAGAGCGAGAGTAATAGCTCCCCTAGCAGCTCACCAATGGATGCAAGTTCGGAAGGCTCTAGGGGAAGAAAACGGAGCGACGGTTCTTACAGTCAGACAGACCTTGCATCAATAACCGGAATGCCGATCGATATTAAAACGGCCCACTCAATGGAAACATCATCGTCCAGATTATCTACACTCTCAAGATCTCACGATTCTGGTCCCAGGTCGAGTCCGTCGTCGCAACGTTCGAGCGGTTTCCACTACAAGCCTCTTTTTGCCCAATCTAAGAATTTTGAAGACGATTCTTCTGAGCCTTCTGAAACTGGTTATTCTTCATCTTCAGGGATGAAGAGTAGCAGCAGCCCAGACGGTGCAAGTGGGGGCTATTCTGGCGGTGGAAGCAGACCCAGGAGTAGGAAGCCAACTGTTGGGCCGATTATATACTACGAGAATGGCAAATTCTGCACTGATCTCAGCACCCAAGAAGTAATCCTACGAGACGAGTCCACAAGCCCCGAGTACCCATTCGAGCGAATGACAAATGACGTGGTGGGGGCTCCAGGATCAGAGAATACTGATACAATAGATCAAAATTCGCGCCCTTTACTGAGAACACTGGCCCCATTGGAGACACTCGTAGAAGGTCAATCACTTGGGGGTAGGCCACGTGGTGTAGGTGGGTCAACTGATGAGGATGAAGATGATGATTCCTACGCCGTCCTTGAATTTTCTCCGAAACTCGAATCGACCCTTCCAGACGACCCACCACTTCCAGTCGAGCTTGAAGCATGTGGGATCGGTGGAGTGCAGCCAGAGGATAACTTCGCCATCAATGTTCAAGTGAAGCATTATCTTTTGCCCAAAGGGCGGAATGCCCAAACCCTCAACACTCGGAAGCTGAAGTCCAAGCTCCGAGGGATCACACATCGCATTCCACAATCTTCCATTGATGTCTTCCTCAGAGATGAAGCAGGCATGGGTGCCTTACCGACAACGCGCCCTCGTTCTCGCAGCTCCTCATCTTCTCCCAGCCCTCCTCATTCGTCATCATCTGATGGCAGGCCATCTCCAGAGCCGTTAAGACACGAACTTGTGTCGGCTCGATTCATCAGCCTGCCACCTTCTAGCCTTCCACCCGCAAGCTACATGTACTTCTCTCCGTCATCAGATGAATCGCGGAGCGACAGTGATAGTGGCTTGAATTCCTCAAGCCAATCGGATTCTTACGCTGAGTCCCAGATTAACGATGGACTCACCGATGATGGTCAGGAAATTCAAACAAACAAACACAGCTATGGTAGCCGAGCAACCAGCAGACGGATTACTGGAGACTACATGGGAGAAGGAGGTTCTACTGTTTCATCATCAACGATGAGTGCATCTAGCAAACTTGTTATCGGGCGCAAGGCCCCTTTTCCCCCTGATAGCTCGGCAGCAACCGCCGGATCGGGCTGCGAATCGATGGAGGAAGATGGGGATGAGGATATATCAGAGAACGACGCTGCAGTATACTATCACAAGAACGACTCTGATGAACTAATGGATGACTTTGGCCCCGATGACGAAAGCTTGGATGGGGCGGAAGATCCCAATAGGTGCAACCTGAAGAGAACTAAGAGCTCCAAGAGTTCTGTTGGCTCTATTCCGGAATTTAGGAATAGTAAGAACGCCAGCTGACCTATTACTGGGGAATAACTTACTTATCGTCCCTTAGTATAACTGCTCCCCACGGTAGAAACGGAGGAAGGATCTATCTGTGGAGGACGATTAGAGGTTAGCTTATCTTAACTCTATCATCGTTTTGTGGAGGGTATTAAATCTTGGGCACTATTTTCCAGGGTGCCCTTAGTGCACTTCTTGCAAAAAGATGTGTTGACCATGTCACCGGAATTTCCTCGACTGGAATTCCTTTCCTTTGTTCTGTTATCACTCGCCGGAAAATCTATCTGGCGGGGTCTCTTCTATGTTTGTCCTTTATTTTCTTTGGCAGTTTGAGCGTAATGACTTCCCTTCTGCGATACCATCTCCCCGTGTTGGCCACTTGCTTTTTGCCTTGTGGGCAACACCGGGTATGACATTATTTGCATCTACATGTTGTTCTTTTGTGATATGACACTGCGCCAACAGGTACCTGGTTAAACCTTGACAGATCCATGGCAGTTTTGGTTTAACTCACGAACTGGTGACGCCATAGACTGAGATTTTGTGAAAATGGATTTCTGTTTTCGTTTCCTATCTTGACTTGCTTCATAATGACTTGCTTTTTACACGCGTTGTTCCATCTCTCCACATGTCATGTTTTACACTGCTGCGATCTGCAAGCAGAAATGTGAGTTTCGATGAACTGCTTGCATGCTTGGAATTGTTTCTTGCAAGCCCATCCGCCAACAGCATGACCACTGGGTGGAGGGTGGGAAGGGGCATTTCTACATATGTATATATGTACACTCTTCCGTATGGTAAAGTTATAAAGGACAGGCGTTGGTGGGTTTTGCTCAAGCATGCTTTTTGTATATAGGAGATGCATTATGATCGACGCTTTGACGCACATACATGCACAGTACATGCTACAATAATATTCTCAGGTCTTTCTTTATTGGAGAGTTTCCCTAGGGCTTATCTCGACAAGACTCAATTAGTTTTTATTATACTCTCGCAAAAGGTCATCAGAGGTTAGTTGACCAAGCAATTGTGGCTAACGCTCATCTCCCAAAAGTGCCCACCGTAGATGCCCACCGTAGATGCCTGCATAACTGCTCTTATCTTCCGAGGTGTTGAGCTTAAGCTTGATGTAGAGTCTCTGGGTCTGAGTTTATGTCACCTCTTCAGTGAGTAGTAAGTATATTTCGCATTTTTTCTCAGCTTGAGCCTGGTACGTATGTATATGTATTGTACTCTACTGTACATAGCTGCATTGTCATGCATTGTCATGCATTGTCAGGTGTCAAATAGCTGTTCCACTGTCACGGTACCTCGACCTCCCTGCACGTCCCCTGTCTAAGACACACTCCTGCTGCTGATCTGATCGATCCAAGTCTGGCCGGGAGTCTAATTCGACAGTCCTGGTGCTGGTACCGTACTTGGTTAGCGGTGTGACAATAATCATCTTCATCTCATCAGTTGAGTTGACAAAAGCGATCGAGTTGCATCCAGCAACCGAGAAGGTCACACACATGAAAGCGTAAGTGTTTACCACGGTGATGGACGGCTGCCTACCGTGGGCAGTTACACCCAGCGAACGGATTTATATGGGCCTTTCTACTGTACGTAGAAAGAGAGGTACATGCAATTCTGCCATTGATGTGCTCTCGTATGTTATGACAAATTTTTCCTTGTCGTGATTTTGTTTTTTTTCTTCCTATTATCCTGAAAACTTGGCGCTAGTGAGGTCTAAAAGTCAGAACATTCCCCGCCATTCATCTTCTATTCTTTCTCCACGCAGCCTCAATTACTCTCTCATAGTCTCTCTGAGATACTCAAACTCCCTATACACCTCTTAAAAATGACCGAATATGCTCTCTCAGAGTCCCACAGGGACGTGAGTTGTCTGCTCTCCTCCAAAGATGATTCTCCGAGCTAACGCTGAAGGTGGGGGGGGTAGCTTCTCCAAAAGACTCTCAAAGAGACCGATCCCGAGGTTGCTGCTATCATGGTAAGCTTCAATTGATGAATAGCTACGCATCTCTGAAGCGAGGTTCTAATAGTCTTTGGTCATCAGGACCTCGAGATCAAGCGTCAACGTGAATCCATTATTCTCATTGCCTCCGAGAATGTTACCTCCCGGGCTGTCTTTGACGCCCTAGGATCCCCCATGTCCAACAAGTACTCTGAAGGATACCCCGGTGCCAGGTACTATGGAGGAAACCAGCACATTGACTCCATTGAAAAGCTCTGCCAGGCCCGTGCTTTGAAGGCTTTCGGCTTGGAGGGTGAGGAGTGGGGTGTGAATGTGCAGTGCTTGTCTGGATCTCCAGCCAACCTGCAGGTCTACCAGGCTATCATGAAGCCACATGACCGATTGATGGGGTTGGATCTTCCTCACGGAGGACACTTGTCCCATGGTTACCAGACCGATAATAAGAAGTATATTGCGACCTAGTCGAGGATATCCCAAGCTTCAATCGCTAATCAATCTGTTTTGTAGAATCTCTGCTGTCTCCACCTATTTCGAGACCATGCCCTACAGGGTTAATCTCGAGACAGGCATAATCGATTATGACATGCTCGAGAAAACTGCCATCCTCTACCGCCCCAAGACCATCGTCGCCGGTACCTCTGCCTACTGCAGGCTTATAGACTACGGACGCATTCGCAAGATTGCTGACCTCGTCGGCGCCTACCTCGTCGTCGACATGGCGCACATCTCTGGTCTCATCGCCGCTGGTGTGATCCCCTCTCCCTTTCCCTACGCCGACATCGTCACCACCACCACCCACAAGTCCCTTCGTGGACCCCGTGGCGCCATGATCTTCTTCCGCAAGGGTGTCAGGAAGGTCGATGCCAAGGGCAACAAGACCATGTACGATCTCGAGGGACCAATCAACTTCTCTGTTTTCCCTGGTCACCAGGGTGGTCCTCATAATCACACTATCACCGCCCTCTCCGTTGCCCTTGCCCAGACCTTCACACCAGAGTTCAAGGCTTACCAGGAACTCGTTGTCTCCAACGCAAAGACCCTCGAGAATGAATTCAAGCGTCTCGGTTACAAGCTCGTTGCTGACGGAACTGATTCACATATGGTTCTCCTTGACCTCCGCCCACAGAAACTCGATGGTGCGCGTGTTGAGTCGGTCCTTGAGGCAGCTAATATTGCCTGCAACAAGAATTCTATCCCAGGTGATAAGTCTGCTCTTACCCCCTGTGGCCTCCGTATCGGCACCCCTGCTATGACTTCTCGAGGATTTGGAAATGAGGCATTCATCAGAGTCGCTGGCTTCATTGATACCTTGATCAAGCTCACTATTGAAATCCAGAGCAGGTTGCCAAAGGAAGCTAACAAGCTCAAGGACTTCAAGGCCAAGGTTGCAAGTGGAGACGTTGAGGAGTTGGAGAAGGTTAGGCAGGAGGTGGCTGCTTGGGCTAGCTCTTTTCCTCTTCCAGTGTAAGGAGCACATGTGTGTGCTATTTGCATATGCCACTGTTGTATTATTTCTTTTTGGCTTTGATGATTTGTCCTTTTTTTTTAAGCAACGTAATTGGGATTGGTGTTCTGCTTCAAAATTCAACATATGGGATTTGGACTGGATCATACATTAAAAAGAAGGTGGGTTTTGTGGAGTTGTTACAAATGGATAGGGTAGGGGTCGATCTGGGGGTATATATCGGCTCCATGATTATGTAGTATGGAATTCAACTCACATACAAACGAATTATATTTACGAAAATGTATTGCACCCTTTGCACCCTTTGGGTGTATTATGAGGGACAGTGGGGAAAAGCGTATAGACTCAAAAAAAAAAATATGAGGGACGATATCGCAGCTTAAAATTTTGGTGAACCGTATCACCCTATCTGGACGCGTACAATATGCACCGGGTGGCGCACCGTAGACTGAGCAAAACCCCGAGAATGGGTGGATCATGACCACATGTGTATGTATCCTACCTTGTCTGAAAAATTTCAAGGTGGTTTGCTACCATGCTCATACAAATTAATTAGTATAGAATCCATGCATGCGCGTATCATTCATTGAATTTAAACCTGACTGTAGTTATTCTTGAGGTGCCGCCTCATAACCTAAGGCTTCCTTCGCGTATAGACTCGAAAAAAAATTTTTCTTGAGGTGCATATTTTTGGGTATAAGAATGGCCTCGGCACTAACTTGTATTACCCTG
>Ga0307514_10002875_pt1 | contig 17185 bp, 18 predicted proteins | sample 16_EM_MG_FD_203088 | JGI IMG/M metagenome (GOLD analysis project Ga0307514, IMG submission 203088) | Populus trichocarpa ectomycorrhiza microbial communities from riparian zone in the Pacific Northwest, United States - 16_EM | ecosystem: Host-associated > Plants > Roots > Unclassified | place...
CTAATCTTCCTCTGGGCAGCTACATATCCCCCTAAAGGCATCTTCTCCTCCGCCTTATCCTTCAAAAACCCTTCAAACCCACCTTTCGCACTCACCATCCTCACCCCATCCTCACCCAGCCTCGCTGGAGCTACTTCCAACTCCGCTGCCCACTTCCCTCGCTCAGCCTCGACCATGGTGGCATTACTCTCAATCTTCCCTACTAGAACCTTCAGCGGGGCAATAGCTTGCGCGTTTTTAGATTCATTTTTCTTAATAAGCCTCTTCAGCCCGACGATTACCGGGGTTGCGAGCTCCGGGAATGCGGGAGACATACACCAGGTACTGAGGGATTCAGCAAGGAGCATAGCCGCGGTATCAGAGCACTGGGTTTGGTACATGCGGGATTTCAGGTGGGTTGGAGGGCAGCGGAGGGTGGTCTCGAGATCCAGAGCCTTAATTGGTCCCTTACTGCTGTGGGCCTTCTTGCGGAGGGCAGCGGAGGAGAGGACTTCGAAGATTAGGGGAGAGAGAGGGATGTAGGTGCCTGTTGATGAGGAGAGACGAAGCAGGCACTTGATGAGTTGAAAGCGGAGCGGAAAGTATTGTGCTGTAGGAATGAGGCGGGCAGCTCCCAGGATGACTTGTATAAGGGGGTAGATTAGGGGGTGGTAGGGCGAAGAAGTAGGGTCGGCAAGGTGGGCAACCGAGCAGAGATTGCTGAAGGCCCGCGACCAGAAATCAAGGGAGTGGACGTATTGCCAGTTGTAGACTGTCTTGTAGGACTCCTAGATTTATCGAAATATTAGCGTGCTCCCTCTTTCCCGCAGTATTGAATAAAGCACGAATTGTACAACATACCTTGGTGTTATTTGTGATGCTGTTCCTCAGATGCACTGCCAACTGCCTAATGGATCCAAATCCAACCACGTATCCCACCTTCTCCATACTTTGCAAACCCAGAGTTTCCGCACAACTATTCTTCATTAAATTGATTGACGCAAGTGTGTGAATGTTTGTATTTCTGCTTGCCCTGACCAAACCCGCATATAGCGCTTTAAAGCAGGCCTCCCTAATCCCCTCATCACCTAATACCATGGCTCTCCGTACAACCAAAAACGCCGTGATTCTCACACTGTCATCTTTTGCTGTGGTTACGTTACCGGATGTGGAAAATGTGCTCCAAATGTCAACGACACCCTTGAGCAGAGATTTTAGTTGCTTGCGGAAGGGCAAAAGGTATGGGAGGAGGGATGTGCAGGATGTGAGAAGGACTTTAAGTGTTGCTGGATCGGTGAGGGTTGGGAGGAGAGTGAGGACCGAGGATGAGTGAGACTTAATGAGTGGTGTAAGTACGCTGAACTTCTTGGTGTCAGTGGGCAGACGGACACGCCCAGAGAGAGACTCTTTAACGGGGAGGTAGTGGCTAAGAACGATGGGGACCTGCTGCAGGCCAAGGAGCATAAGGTCGTTGTACACTGGCAGGCAATGTTAGCCATTGGTCGAAGTATATTGCAGTAAAAGGTCTGGGGAGGTAATACCATCGGGATTTGTAATGGAGTACTTGAATTGATGCGGGTTATCTCTCTCATCATTAACATGGACTGCAGCCCTGAACGCCAGCACCACCTTCCTTAACGCCCTCAGTGAATTCTCCTCCACCAATGCCTTCTTCCACTTCTTTACATGCGCCTTGGTCACTTCTTCTGCTTTGAGCCCCTTCTCTTTGCTCTCTTCGTTTTCCTCCACATCACTATCGTCGGACTTCTTTTTCTTCTGTTTTTTTGATTTTTTCTTCTTTGCTCCTTCCTCTTCTGAGCTCTCGTCTGCTGAAATGCCGGGCAACTCATCGAAGTTCAGCAGTTCAGAATCGTTCTCCTGGAGGTACTTGTAGAATTCAGGGTCCTCCTCTGCCAACTTTGCTATGTCGGCTTTGTGTTTTTCAAATTCGCCATCAACAGCATCACTGTCGGCACCATCTGCTGGGGGTGCATCCGCTTCATCGTCGTTATCCCCCTCCTCCCAATCATCGTGGTCATCACTAGGCATTCTCTTTCTCTTCTTGCCCACTCTCTTTTCCTCTTTCTTCCCTTTCTTGGTTTTGCCTTTACCCTTTATCTCTGGCATCTCAAATTCCCCATTTAAAAAGTCATCCACACTCACCCCCTCAAATGCCTTAATCCCAACCTTATCCTCACTGACATCCCTACCCTTCGCTTCCCCCTCGCCCTCCTCACCACTACCATCCCGAGCACTCTCAGCCCTCTTTTTCTTCTTCTTCCTCCTCTCATTCAAGGCATGCAACTGCTTTGACTTTGCGACGGCTTTTCGCTGATCAAGGACTTTGCCAAGCTTGTTCTTCTCGAATTTCTTAGTTGATTTCTTGACCCCCATTGTGCTGTTGGTGATAAGCCGCGGGAAACTCGGAGCTACATATCGGAAAAAAATCAACGAGAGTGTAAATCTTGGCGATGAGCTTATCAGGTGAGGGTATGCTGATCAGGTGACCACGGACCATTGGTCGGCGCAGGTGATCAGATACATTGTTTTTGAACATCCTTAAGTACCTATAAGTACCTCTGCACGTCCGTAAGGCTTGCTTCTCGTACCAGCTGGATACCCCTATTTTTCGTTACTGGCTGCCAGAGAGCAGCAATTGGAATTGCGAGTCTTGAATTCGGACACCACATAAGTACAGCATACTGAACATGGAGCAAATTCAAAATCCCAGGTCCCACGACAAACCCCGGAAACTGTATACCCTGATATACCCAATCGACTTTGAGGGGGGAACAGTTGTGCTAGGGTATAAGAAAAGGGGGTTTGGCGTTGGCAAGTGTATGTGCAATTTTTTCTTTAACTTGATTTGGTCAAATGCCCCGGATGGACGAGGAGAGTCTATTGTTGCTAGGCTTAGTAGTGCGCGAGGTTCTGGTGGGTATATAAACAGCTCTGGGTAATCACGCATGTGCAATTGCAACAAGCTGGCAGCAAATAAGATACCCAACTAACGTGTATTCGTTTAACAGATAATGGATATGGTGGGAAGGTCGAGCCCGGAGAAACCATCGTCGAGGGCGCTGCACGGGAGCTAGAGGTACTTATATCTCTTACCTTACCCCTGGCAATCAACAACTAACACTCCCCAGGAAGAATCCACCCTCTCCATCCCCTCCACCTCGCTCCTCCCCATCGGCATCCTCTTCATCGAATCCCTCGCCCCCCTCACCACCCCAATTTCCTCGCAAACCCCCATCCTCGTCACAAACAACACCCTCCCCATCCTCGAAATCCATGTCTACCTCGCCCCCCTCCCGCTCTGCACCGGGCAGCCCACAGAAACTGAAGAAATGCGCCCCGAGATATTTACCTACCTCCCCACTCCATCCACTCCACAAATCCCCTATGATCAGATGTGGACCGAGGCGGCTGCATGGCTGCCGGATATGCTCAAGAAATTACCCCCAAATGTACCTGTGGAGGATGCGAGTCGGGGTGGGAGGATAAAGACGACTTATTTCATGCATCATGTACTGTTCACAGGGGGGGTCTCGCCAAATACGGGGGCGTGGGACCCGTGGGAGAACATGCATAGGTCGGGGCTGGAGACTTGGGAGGGGGAGATGAAGGAGTGGACAGAGGAGGAGAGGGGGAGATGGATTGAAGGGAAGAGGAGTGAGGAGTGGTGGTTGAAATAGGCTATACAATAGAATGAGAGTGGAAAGGGGTGAATTGTTAGGTAGGCTTTGACTGAGAGCGGCCTGTGCCTTTGCTCACCAATCATGATTGGCATCATCGGTACCCTGACATTGAATATCGATACCAGGTTTCATAGGGGATGGATCAGCCTGTTTATATATATTGAAAATCCATATCTTTTCAATTATCGCGTAAATTGAACCAGAGTGCGGAAGTACGAAAGAATTCAGTAAGCCTCCCTATAAAGTTATCCCCTACTTCACGATACTACATCACAAAAGAACAAGAGTTTGACATACAAGTCAAAGTGCAATAAATTTAGGAAAGCATCACTTACATTTAGCCATAGTTGATTATTATAGGAGTAGTTGAGAGTCGTTCTGGAGGGAATTATATAACAGGGGAGCAATTATCTTCAAGGTTTAACACTCCAAGTCCCTAAGTCTAAGATACCAATAGGCTCACATCGCAAGACAAATATCGCAGATTAGTCAGAGCTACGATTTCAACTCCAGGAGAATAGTGCCAGCCATTCTGTGATATCCATATCAACACCGCCCTTCATGTGTCCCCCTCAGCTATTTGAGGGAGCAGAAAATTCGAAAAGTAGTAAGCTGCAGGATAGATCAAGCATACAGAAGAGATTGTAAAGGCTTGCCTTACTTGCGTCGGAAGTATAGGCACTGGAGTTCGTCGATAAAAGAGAAAAGAGTCATATGGAGTGACTACATAGGTAGGTGAAGGGTAACAAGAGACTTGGGTTGTTCGATGTCCAATGAAAAGTATAAGCCCCAATATTTGGTGACCCTGGGGCGGGGGGTTAGGGCAAGGCCATATATTACAGCCTTGGGGGAAGGATTGTTTAAATGGATCATGGATTGGCTCAGGGAACTACCCAGGTAATGGACTGGCCCTATTCACCTGATTTAATTTGAGAATATTTGGGTTGCGCTTAAGCGAGAATGATACCCCGAGTTAGAGGAAATGGCAGTCTATCTGAAGTAGCTAGCCAGGGATACTTAAATGAGTTCAGGCTGTCATTGATGCTAGGGGTTGGTATACCAAGTATTATTCTTTTGTATCTTATAATCCTGTTGCGTTGTTCTCGTGCCCAGACCGATTTATTTTTTGTGTGGTAGTAAATTGCGTTGCGTTGCGAATTTAAAACTATCAACACAATGAATCCAAGGCTCTAAAATTTAGTTGCTCTCGAGGGCTCTCTTTAAATGCACTGTAAATGGGAAATGAGCATCTAGGTGGTTGCAAAGTATCTTCCCCATACAAATTTGTATGATAGCACTATGTATCCATACATTTTGGAACTGGTGCTGCATTAATCTTAGGTGTAGCTCTAATCCGGATTTAAGAGGACGATTATTTTCATATGCTATTCTTTTGCTGGGGCTGCAGGATAAAAAAGCTACAGGTTGAATTTCAAGAACTTGGCTGGCTGATGTTTAACTGATTAGAAATTCTTCAACACTTTTAGTTTTCAATATATATACTAGTATTAATACTTATAAATTATATAATGAGACATGAGAACCGGGGGTTCTAGGGCTTCCGGCCGATGAAATACCAACCCCTCGCTCCCCCCCCCCTCCCAATGACCTCGCTCCTCGTCACAGCTATAGAAGGCTGGGATATCATGGTCCCTGCCTATGGCCCGGGAAAACTCACAGCATATTTGGTGGAGGGGGGTTAACTGCAGGAACAGTCAAGATATTATGGGAGGGTGCAGGGGATGGGATGGGGGTTTCTGTAGGGAGGCTGGAAAGGCGGCCTGGTGGTAGTGCCTTGTGGAGTGAGGCTAGAGCTCACAACATGATAGACAACACCCTCTGTGCTAAATGCAAACAGTCTCACGGAAATATTATCCTGGTTTTAAGTTCCCTCAATTACTATAAAAAAGTGAGCGTGACCACTGCTCGATTTCGGGTAGTAGTTAGATTGAGGCTTTTCAAGAGAGAGCGCCGGTTGGTTCATTGAGGGTGCAAGTGAGGAGTTTGAGATACTGATGTAGAGGAAGAGGGGGTTATCTATTCAGGTATTTAGCAACTTAAGCCTGATTGAGTATTGAGAAAAAAGGGAGCGCTTTTTACGCTGAATGCACCCACAACCATCTGGAGTAGTGTATGCAAATGTAATTACAAGCCACGCATGTGGAATGACACCAGTACATGGAAAAATTGATATAAGTTAGGTGGAAGCAGCGGATTTGACAATTTCGAGCAAAAAATGACCTGTAGGCGAAGTGAGTGGCAGGGAGTAGTGCCAGATATCCTCCCATATTGGATTGATATCTCCCCCACCCAAATGTACCTGCACAACACCCTCGCAGAGGGAACCGTTAAGGGAATACTAGTGTGCTTCGGGCTGCCTCCTATCCAGCCCGGTTCACACTTGTGATGTGATATCCGCACCTTCCTTGGGCTTTTCCTGTGATACAGCCAGTTTCCAAAGAGAACCCAGGTATATAAAAACAATCTTTTAACGCCTTTACCTAGTTTGGTAATATACTCGCCAGGAATCTTGCGAAGACCATTTGCGTGCCTAGGGATCAACCATTTATACTTTAAGTAATTACCTAGCTTCCAGATTTGGTCTCTAAACTGGCTTATAGACTCCTTGACCGTCGCTTTCCTAAAAAGCAAAATGAGTTCCCCCCAAGTCCACTCGGGATAGGACATTGGGGGTACATCTCATCCTGCCATTAATTATTTCCGAAACTCAACGGAGTCGAACCCTGGCAGGTGGGTGTTGTCGTGGTGGGGGCCCACTCCCTGTGGTTTGCTATGTGGATACTATACCACTAGGCCACAGAAGAGTGGGGGTGATAAAGGGAGATAAGTTTGAGTTCATGTATGGCAGATGGACATAATGGCGTGATATTAAGCACACTGATGCCCGGCAACTCGGCGCCGAGGCAACGGTACGTAGATAGTTAAGTAGGTAGGTACAATGGTGACCAAGTCACTTATTTGGTCTCTACATTACACACTACTATTCCCCTACGATACGGGTGCCCGTGGCTTGGGTAGTCTCAGCTATATACAAGCAGGCAGTCTACGGACTATATATAAAATTTGGTAATGTGGGGGGCCCAGAAATTATTATAATAGAGTGGGGTCAAAGTTTTGGTTTGTTGATTCAAGACCCGCGATGGGGCAAAAAAATGGAATTGACCAGTTCAAAATCTATAGTTTCTAGGTTGATTACCGGGTACCAGCAGAATTTATAAAAGGGTGAAGACTAACAATAGATATATAATACCCACAGAGAGCACTGGCATGCGAGTCTAAATAAAAACCAATACTATATGCACCTGCAGTCGCGGGTCTTCTACCTATCCTTTTAGCATGGAGTTCGGTTCATAAATGCTTCTTGCAGTTCTGCTCGTATCTTCCCTGCCGTTGTCAGTAGCTTCAAATCCCTTCCCAATCTGTTTGCAAAAAGGAATATACGGGATATATAATATCCCTTTGATATAGATTTAGCAACGACATAACCAGGATGTACATACCCCTCGGCTTCTTTCATTTGGTACCTCTCAGGTAGTAGTTCGAGGCCGATGTGAAACAATAAAAGAATATTCCCACTTGGGAAGTGATTACCCAGTTTGGTATGCCAAGCATGATGCCCCAACCAAGCATGCGCAATTTTTGATATTGAATTAGTTATTGGATAAATAGAATATTGAATATGATGGGTGACTGCAGCACCGAAAAGAACCGAAAGTCCAAGTGTTAGAGATTGAAGAAGGAATCCGAGTTGCTGGCGGGTTCGCCCCAGGTATGAGAACTACTAGTCCGGCTGAGGAGCACCAGAGAATGTATGCAGTGAGCTCAGGAGTACGCGAGGGGAGCCCATTATAACTCTCCTCCCCACACTGGAAATGAGGCTAGTACCTAAGTCTAAGCACCGTATGCAGTTCTGATCGAATGCACCAAATCACGAGCCAGCCCCCAAACCTAACTCATTGGATTCATAGCTGCAAAATTATATAGGATCTTAAAAGATATACCTCATTTACCTGAACGGCACAAGAATCTCTTCAGGCAACAGAGGTGCTCAGACTGCACATCTAGATCTCTGGGCTGCCTGAATCGAGGTGCCCTCATAGACGTCGACGTCGATATTACCGTCTCTGGCATTACCCTGAAGCAACCAGATTAACGACGACTGACAAACATTACCCTTTTGAATGCTTCAAAAACAATAGATGTGGCAATACTTTAGCTAAGTTGCAAGAAAAGGACACCAATCAAGTAGCTATTCCCAATCTTAATCCAGCAACTCCAGGGCCGTGGCTCGTTGCTCATGTTGCGACTGTGTCTTCAAGTCATTTGCTAGATTTGAAATTAGGTAGGTGGCATTGAATGCAGCGTGGTATATCACTTCAGGTGGGAACCCTCCAAATTTGCAAGAATACAGATGCGGGTATGGGGGAAACCATGCTACGGTTACCAACAACATAATCAAGCCCACCTCTGTCAACGGCTGAATGGTAAGACCTGCTGCAAGTGCGAGAGTTCCAGTCTTAGGGATTGATGCGGCTTACTACTTACCTAACTCCCCAGCGATGGTTAATTACCTACTCTGGTTGAGGTGAATTGCACATCGCAAATCTTACTAATATGAAATAGGTGCACCACTTATGAGTAAATATAAAACAGCAAAAGTTATTGGAATTACTGGAAAAATGTTGTTTGGATAATTGCATCCAGCCAGGTAATTGATAGTACAAATGGGACCCCAGTGCTAATTCTACTAGACGTTTGGCATCTCCTGTGATGGAATAATTATCAACGTAGACATTGCCTAGTAAGAGTAAAAAGAAATGCACCTTGTGGTTGTCCTCCTGTAGAATAAGACATTGTACTTTGGTACCTATCCAGTGGTATTGTCAACGACTTAATGAGGTCCTTGGTCACGGCTGCAGTCCATCGCCATATTCTATACAGGATGAATGCGATTAATGATTAGTTAAAAGGAAAAAAAAGATCACAGCTGCCCCACAACTAGAGGACCTTTGTAAAAGCCTTCCCTGGTTAATTGGAGGAATGTATGGTTAGAGACTTTGTTTTTCCGGATGATGTCGACGTCTTGGATTACCTAGAGCGTCTATCACATCGGGGTTGCCTTTGTGATAAGCTTCCCCATACGTTCACTCCACACGTTCACCCGACAAGGGTTGCGTGCGATAGTTGTATTACATACGACGAGCTATACCCATCTTCTACTACAGTGAAATTTGTAACCTTGCCCATCGATGAAATTCCAACTGAGAAATAGAACCTATGTCCTTAGGATACGTATATACCAATTTAGAGATTTTTGTGGGGCCGTTGGCGTAAAATTTCCAGTCCGCGAAAACTTTTGACCTACTCCGTATAATCATAGATATGCGAATGTGCATTGGCTGGGGTTTCAGATTTAAACATCTCAACAACGTTTTCAATTGCTCATGCATACTCCGTACAACATATGTACAGTACAAAAGATGTCTCAGACTCGGTGGCTTGGGATGGCCCCTGTCACGTCTGAGTCAGTAGGTAGGTAATGTACCGGTAGACACGGATACCGGTACTCGGTACGGCAATAAATTATAGTTGTGTATGCAGCTTGCAGACCAGAATTAATTAACATCATAGATACGGATCGCTTAGCTCCCCGAGGCAGTGTAACCAGTAGACCCATGCACAGTGGAGTTCTTACAGACGACCAACTTTCACAGAGCTAGCAGTAGATAATCCATGGGGCTACCTCAGTAGACTTATTACACTCCCCCTTGCTGCGCGTGGGGTCGCTTCGGTTTCGGGGGCTAGGAGATATGTCATGCTACCTGAAATACATGACATCTGCTACCCCTAATTATGATAATTGACACTCATGATAACCTCCACTCTTACCCCTCACTCCTCATTCATCTTGTCCACGTCATCCCTAGCTCATGATTCCATTGCCTGATCCCTTTGGCTCATAGCGGGTTGGTGTCAAAGGTTACGTTCCAGCAGTAGATATTATCATGAACTGCTTAGAGCAGCCTAGGTAAATTTCAATTGTAAAGGAATCCAGGCTCAGCATCTCATGGTCATGGTTTGCAAGCCACCAATCTCCAGATAGGTAGGCCTAAGGAAGCAAAAGTGCGACTCTAAACCCATTCACTCAGTCTTATCGAGAATGGTATTATATACAGTATTATCCAGGAAGAAATCACCAAATCCTTGCCTTATAAGGCACGGAAATTCTCTGCAGCATGCCCAAGAAAAACCGTGAATCGTGAGCCTATGGCATAGAGTATGTTAGAATGAGTAATCCTAAGGCGTGGAATGATGTGGGATGACGTGGGATATCGTGGGATAGTATGGGGTGTGTGGAATAATGTGGGATACATGAGATACCGTGTGATGAGATTGGAAGCTCTGTGTAGAATGAATGGGTTTATATAGCGAGTCGATTCCTCCATAGTTTCTCTCTTTCAGATCATCGAAATACGATTCTTCATTCCCGTCTTCACTATTCGCACAAGAGAGCAAGTGAAACTGACGGATGGACTTTTATAGAATATAGGTAGTAATATGCGATATTCATACATGGTACAAGTATCCACCAGCCTTGTCTTAGGTTTGCCAGTAGTAAGTTTAACACCAACGCCTAAAAACTCCCAGCACTCACGCATTGCTGTCCTACGTTGTTGCATATATACTGAAGAAAAGTTACAACACCAAAACCGAAATGGGGGTTTGTTTATCCGATTTCAAATTCCAAAATTCAAGTGATATAAAAGAAAAAACGGAACTCTAGTATACTCTAGCCGATAAGGTACTCCCAAAAGAGCAAATTCTGCCTACTCCCAGCTCCGCATTCAGCAGAGGGTTCACCAAATGAGCCAGAATATCAAACCAAGGCCATAACACGAATGGGAAAAAAAGTGCATTTAAGGATTCGTAGATTTGCCACGCTTTTGAAATATGATTTTCTATTTCAATAATTTGTTCATTGCCTATTTGGTATAAGCTCGTGTACTTTCAGCAATCTTCGAGACCCTTGTCTAGAATGCCACAGTCGGTAATAACGACAATGTGCTTCTGGATTGATTTGTTCTTCGGGTAAGGTGCTTCAAAGATCTCGTTGATCTCTTCTAGTGTTCTACCCTTGGTTTCGACAAAGCTGTGTAGGTGAAGCATCAGCCAGCCCATTGCCAAAGTATCAGGAAGGAGCCTACAAGAGGTGAACTTACAAGAAGTAGATGAAGATAGCTTCAAAAGCATCCCAAGCAATGTAAATAAAGTAGAATCTCCACTTCAATCTCTCAAATACGACTGGGATGGCATAAGTGTTGAAGAAAGCCGCAATATTGACAAACAAGTTATACATTCCCATACCCTTCGCACGCGTCTCATATGCAAGACACTCTACTGGGTAAAGTGCCTGCAGAGGGGTGAAGGCAAACGAGAATGTGATCCCAAAGACGTAGATGAATGCAATAGCGGCCCGGGCACCAGGAGGGGATATGTTTGTGTTGGAGAACTCGCCTTCACGGCCGTAGAGGGCGGTGAGTGTGACGATGATTGTCCACCAGAGGACGAAGAGCGAGGTACCGATTAAAAGCACAGGCCGGCGCCCGAGTCGATCTGTAAAACGGGCACCGATAGTAGCCATGATGAAGGAAAGAACGTTGAGGATGGCATTATAGAGAAGTTGTTCCTTTGGGTTACCAACGCCAATTGAGTCGAGGAGGGTGGGCATAAAGTAGGAGACAGCTCCATTACCAGACCACTGCCCATCAGACTAGGTAAGCTAAAGCAGTGCTTAGAGTGCATAGAATCCAGCTTACCTGGCTAAAGAATGCCATACCAACAACGCAGAGCACTCTCCACCACGCCTGTCTGGTGTTCACAAAATCCGTGTAATCCCACCACCTCTTGTCTGAACCCTCCGTAGCAATTTCTTCTATCATTTCCCTGTACGTGAGCAACACGATTGGTGAGTTTCTGTCTCCTTCCCCGTGATACTTGGCCATCACACGAATGGCTTCTTCGTGTCGGTCATGGGAAACGAGCCACCGAGGGGTCTCCGGGCAAAATAAGCAACCGAGGAGAACTAATCCTGAGGCGATTGTCTGGAACCAAAGTGGAAGGCGCCATGAGAGATCTGACTTGATGCCCGCCGTACCAAAGGCTACCCAGGTTGCTGGGATCTGTATTTTCCAGACTCAGTCAGCTAAAACTATTGGCTAACTAGAAAAGCAAACTACATACTCCTCCTACAAACCAAAAGGTATTGTAGAGACCAGTCAAGGTACCTCTCCATGCTGGGTGTGCCATTTCGGCAACCTCCAATAATCAGAATTAATTTTTTCCTCAATTCCGTCAGAAAACCTACATATGACGGCCCAGCTGTGGCACATGTAGCAACCCCAAAGCCAAGCACGAACCTCCCCCCAATGAACATCGGTAATGAGGTTGAAGGTGCTTGCACGCAAGTCCCAAGGATAATGATTGATGCACCAATAAACATGCCCCACCTTCTGCCCCACCAATCTGTAAATGGACCGCAGAAAAATGACCCAACGATATTACCAATTGTATAGGCCGAGAACACAATTCCAGTCTGTTGCCCCGTCTTCTCGACATTGAAATACCTATAGGATAGTTAGCTTTTGACAAATTCCAGCTTGCCAATCAGACTGACGATTGATAATATGTCATAGCATTGATCCCACTCATGATCGAGCCATCATATCCGTTGATGCACGAGTTTAGGAAAGCCACTACCAGAAAGAAGTACAATTTAAACATTGTCTTCGTCCATGGACTTGGTTTTTGTGCTATCAACGCATCCGTAAATCCGACATGTTGCACTGTTGTAATATGTTGCTCCACTGTCTGTGATTGTGCTGGTTGGCTCGAAGTTGAGTCTTGCTGATGATGCTCCATCCAATTTTCCCTTATGGAGTATTCCTGTTCACCCTGGTAGGAGTTCGCCATGATTGGATTACTTAAGTATATCCCGAGGCCCACAGTCTGAGCTTCTGATACAGAATGAGACTGTACGCCTCTGCCGCTTTAGGCCAGGCAATGTCTGATTAGGGTTGTCGGAGGATTTGTCGAATCAGTCATATATCAAAAAGCGCTGGGAACCCGCGACACTTATGTTGTGGATAAATCAAAAAAGTGGTTGGGTCGCATACGCAATGTTTTAAACCACCACTATCCTAGAGTTTCATTCTCCCGGCTTCTTCAAAAAGAAAAAGTCTGGGAAATAGGACAGTAGAAAGACAGGGGGCCTTATTTCCCAGGTAAGTAGGGATGCTCGCTTCGGCCAGGCCATAGGAGACGGATTGAAGACTTGCACCAAAAGGCGGATTGTACTCGACTTAAATTCCTGGCTTTTCTGGGAATGACAATTTAATTTTCCATCTTTTCTCTTGTAATAGCTTTGCCGTTGAGTATATTGATATCTCGACCATGCCCCGCAACACTGGGAGCTTGCTTAGATGCCGCGAGGCCCCATGGCCATTGTGGCAATGACTTTTATAGCTGTTTCTGACTAGAAGAACTAAGAGCGGGTAGATAGAGAACGGAAACCAAAAAGCATGTTAAATCGAGAATACTCGCGAGTTAGTTCTTATGGAATTGCTTGCTACATATCCCCGAGACCTGTATGGACAGATTTCCTAACATCTGGGCTTGTTTATAAACCAGTTAACATCGTAATTGGTTGGAAGTTAACGCCCTCTTCGAATATAGGCCGACTCTGGTTTAACCTCAGCCCGGAAAGTCTCAAATACACAGCACATCTTCGGAGCTTCTGGCAGATTTTACCTGTGCCTTGTATCCCCCTATATGGTGGAGTCACAGTGCCCATTCTACCACCCTGATAAGCAGCACACTTTATTCAGGTAAACAATCATGAGACAGTGGCTACTGGGGAGAGGCCCCAGTCAAGAAGGAATAGAACCCTTGTGTCTGTTGATAGTGGGCTAGTGAGAGGGGTAAGTACGATTGGGGGATTAACCTACATGCTACCTCATTGGGTTGCATGGGGAAGAGCTAACCAGACTATCTTTTTCGCAAGATTCTGCCTTTCGTATACCCATGCTCCTCCAAGATGTTCTGGAAAGGCTCCTAATATTGCTGGCTAGACGCTAATGCTGAACCAGCGCTGCTGCAGCATGGGTTATAACAGAGCGACTTATATACATTTAGTTAGCTACGAGTATCCCTTTTCCTACATATACACAGTAAGGATGCTATGAAGTTAGATACAACTTGTAGCTAACTAAATGTATATACATAAGTCACTCTTTTATAGCCCATGTTGTTGCAGTAGCACTGGGTCGTAAAAAAACAGAAATAGATATTGTAGGCAGAGTGGTAGAGTAGGTACAGTAGATGTGCCTCGTACCTCAATACTGCGAACCAGGCTAAGATAATTTCCTCGACCCTGGGTATTTTGTACTCGTACAGGGGCATGCTCTACTCCACCGCGGGGCTCACCGGCCCAGAAGCTGTTAAGAGGATAATTAGCCTGAATTACCCACCATATTGGCAAGGGTGCTGCGGCAACACCACGTCCATTGAGTATCTGCGAAGTAGTTAGCTGGGTTCTAAACACAAGAATTAGAGTTCCATAATTGATTCGTCACAGTCTCATTTTTACAGCTTTCGGTTCCTATGTTAATACGGATTCTCTGTAGAGCCCTTTGGATTGACCAGTGGAGAAAACCGTAGATCAGAACCCTAAGCTGTGGCAAGCGCTACAGATAAACCTGGCTATAAGAACCTTGCAGTACTGAAAACCTGGCTATATGGAAGCCCCGCTCTAAAGCTCACGTGACCCCTCTCTATAGTGAAACTCAGCTACAGCGAAGAGATTGACCGGATTTCTGCAGTTCAATATAGCCAGGTTTGCCTGTACCATTGTGTAGAGTTTGCTCTCCCAAGCGCCCTCCCTCGCCGGTGAACAGACTACCCAAGCGCAGGTTCCAAAATGTCTCAGAGCCTGGGGATAGATCCGGCATTCCCTGTCGTACTTATTGAAGGTCAGGTATAGGGAGCGTATTGCTTTTGGTAGCTCAAATATGCTCCAGATAGAAAGGCCTGCAGGGCTTAGCCGAGCTCGGTGACTGCTCAAAAGCTACCTATCATCTTCGTAGCTTTACTTCAATTAACATGGTAATGGGGAGTTTCTACCCATATCCCAGGAGATACTTTTGCGAGTATAAGGCGAGGATAAAAGATGCCTACACCCCTCGTATGGGCTGAGCCAAAAACTCAACTCTTAAGTTCCTAATCCTTACTATACTCTATTTCACTATGCTCCAGACGCTCTACTGAAAGGCTCCCTATGGGGATTTGCTATTGCTAGGTCAGTGAGTATACTAAGCTCCTAATTTTTCCTATGATAGATCCACTTGACACTGGAATACTAACATTTGTAATTCCCCTAAGTTATCAAATTGAGGGTGCTGCCAATGAGGATGGGCGTGAACTATCTCTTCACCCACACTCCTGGCAGCAGAAAGGCCAATGATATCTGCTGCATGCGATGCCTGCTACCATATGGAGGAGGATATTGAACTCCTTAGGTCATATGGCGCTACCGCATACAGATCATTCCGACAACAAGGTTGGTGATTACATTGAACCAGAGACCCACTCCGTCTGGCTACGGCTTTACCCAATTGGATTCAGGAAACTCCTTTTTTTATTTTTTTTAATTAATCATTACTCGCATTCAGCCTATGTAGACTATGGCGAGGGACCGCATCCCCCAAGTGGAAACCCGGCAAGGAACTCTCTCATCTTAGAATGCCAAAGATCTACGTTATTGGGAACAGAACCCGCTTGAAGGTGGGGAATGATATGCCCACCTCGGGCACCCCCAATGATGGACCCCGATGTGAGTACTTCAGAGGATACATCAATGCTTTGGCAAAGACCTCAAATGAGGAGGTGTCAACGCCCAGGGATATCTGGCTTGGTTTTTGATGGAGTATGTTCTACCCTGTTATCTAAGAGATATATTGGCTAATGCATGATCTAGTATATGCCGAGCCAGGCCATGACGTGCTTGCAGGAGGGTATTCCCATACGAGATATTCTGTTGTACCGGGTTGTGACCGAGGTTGGCCTTGCCTGTTCCTTGATTAGCGTCTTTTTATTATTCCGGAAACCATAGCAAGATATGGCTGTGCATAGTAGTGCTTAGGCAGGGAGGTGCATACTGACATGCGTGCTCTAGCATCCGTCCCATCACCATTTGTACTAAGTAATTGTGATTCTGCAACTGTAACGTTGAATTTTGCCTAATGGGGATTTTTACGCTAGTAGCTACTACTAGTTTGGGAAGTTTTTTATAGGCTTGGCGTTTTCTTATGCCAGTATATAACAAAAGTACTATACATACAAACTGTTTTTATTTTGTTAACTTCTTGTAGCCAGGGGCCTGCAATTGAGACCTAGCTGTAGATAATATTGTTCAAATTCTTGGTCTACCGATTATACTACGAGAGCTCACGCCAGCAGTATGCGGTCACAGTATACAAGCCGACCGGAAGGTATAAAAGCAAAGACATCCTAGGAGGTACTAAGCATATACCGTGCACCCGCTTGAAGTCAACTGGTTGTCGGCTCGACTAATTGCAGATGACTTATTCAATATGTCTGGGTCGGGCTGAGTGAGGGATGAAGGATCAGGGAATCCTCCTCACTGAGTGAACCGGGGAGCTCCATAAAAAGGGTTCTTAATATGCTCTCGATGGATACGTGCATGTACAGTATATTTGCTGGTAACATTAGGCAAGTACAGGGTAAGAATTGGCTGTTCCCGTACTAGTGACACAGGATGCCAGAATATTTTACGGAAATTATCTATAATGCCACGGGATAATAACAAGTATACAATAAGTGTATATGAGAGGCTGGTGCCTGTCAGGCTACATAACAAGCTACATAAAGAAGCTTTGACAGAGTTTGCATGTGAGAGTGCCGACAACTGCGTGCATTATGCCCAGCTTCTCTATATGTAGAATTCCGAATCCTTACTTCACCAACACGCAATCTCTGCTTCCATGGTCTTCCTTTCTGAGTACGAGTGATTGGTGCTGTGCTCTGATCCCCATCCTGAATATCGAAGTTACTTTAGCTAATAGGTGGAAGGTTTTGCTCATACATCTCAGGGTATGTAGTACGACGAAGGTAGATCGGCAATTGCATGACTGCAAGGTGAATACTCATCTTGAAAGCTACGGAATCCACAAGCCCGATTCTCCGGATGGACTAGGTATACTGTTGCATTAGTTTCTCCAATGTGACCCTCAACTTGGGAGTGCATTTGTGGGATATGCTGTAGTCTGGTTACCAGACTAGATATGCTGTCGTGCATTAGATAAAGCTTGCTGAAGTATATTTTGTCCATATGGGGTAAGCGGGTAGAATGGTGGTACCTACTGCTGTAGCTGTTTGAAGTCCGTATTGCCATAAGCTTATGCCCAATC
>Ga0307514_10002876_pt1 | contig 17179 bp, 19 predicted proteins | sample 16_EM_MG_FD_203088 | JGI IMG/M metagenome (GOLD analysis project Ga0307514, IMG submission 203088) | Populus trichocarpa ectomycorrhiza microbial communities from riparian zone in the Pacific Northwest, United States - 16_EM | ecosystem: Host-associated > Plants > Roots > Unclassified | place...
GGCAACCCTACGGGGGGTGGGGGTGGGCTTGGGGTGGGAAGTGGGCGGTGGCTCAGTTTTCGGATGGGAAGTAACAAAGTTTGGTGATAGACGGGCGGTACTAGAACCCGAGGGGCTTGATGGTTGTGACGGGCTTGATTAGTCTGTTTTGAATTCTGGATTGCAATTACCCTGACTGTAGATATATACCACTGGTTGCCGGATCATCAATGTTAACCTTAACTGACAGCACCGTAACTAGAGTGAGGGGTTTACACTGACTCGAAACTAAATATTATCAATGGAAGTAACAAAGCTACCTATGAGGTATGTTTCTTCACGACATACGCCCTAAGGTCCATGGTACATATGGAAGCATGTGCGCCTGGGGCCATGCAGCCGAGGGACCTCCTTGGGTGACATCATGCGAGGAGGGAGGAGGAGAGGAGGAGGAGGAGGAGGAGGAGGAGGAGGAGGAGGAGGAGGAGGAGGAGAGGGTTGTCGATTGGGAAACTTAAAAATGGTTAGCACCAAAGCTCGCAATTCACCCCCATCTTGAGCAAATAGATAGCGACTTGGTTTTGCCAATGGATATATAAATATATATTATTTGGGGGGAGGCTTGCTATATATAATCTGGATGATCTATGATCTGCCTAAATCTATATTCTTCCCAGAGCGAACTTTTCAAATTTGTGCCAGTCAAATAACATCCGGGCCTTCCAACTGCAGCGGGTGATGCTTGCTGCCTGTCTGGGAATTGACTGGATTCAACCGCAATTGTCAGTTCAGACGAATACCCCCTCGACTCAAAGAGATTGGCCTATAGCATACCCACTATTAATCTGCATATTACCCAATGCCGGGGTATTAACCCTGCTCGCTCGGTTCGAAGCTGGTCTTAATACATCTGCATCACGCTCTCCAGGGCGAGTAATATCTGACGCATTGGCTCCACTGGGTCCCGACCCTGATCCTGAACTATGACCATGGCCAGTTCTGGAAATCCTCTCATTTTGATTTTGGGGTGGTGGAGGTGGTGCTGTGTTGCGATATGGGGTGTTAGGACGAGCATCGATACCACTAGTGTGTTCATCGTAGGAGTTATAAAGATCCTTAGCTAGATCCATTGTGATCTGCTCCCCGGGTCAGATTGAGATTCGATACCTGAAGCAGTGTGGGTGGGGTATTCCGAGGGACTTATACATACTAAGGAGTAGTCAACAGGGCTACGAGGCAATAAGGTACCAAGTATCCTTGGTTCTGGAATGGCTGCTGGTGAACCCGAATCTGGTACTGCGAGTATCCCTTGCAATTGCATTGGGAAGCCGTTGACAGGGACAAGGGCGGTAATCAGGCAGCTGAAGGCTGCCATGCAGGGTTGCGCATGGAAACGCATCTCGAGTGTAATATAGTAATAATTCGTATTTTCAATATGTTGCCCAAGTTTCATAACCTAAGGCTCCCTTCAGGGGAACTCCAAAAAAAAAAAAGAATGCTCTTATATGGACAATCGTGACTGTTCTTTGCAATCCAGCGTCGCTTCTCCTCTACCATAACAAGTGAGGTATATAGTGCAGCATTTCTCAAAGTCTATGTAGACGTAGACTCCTGGAGTGAAAAGTTCCGAGGAGCCGGTAATCTCAACAACAATCTCTATAGCAATGTCACGTGAGGCAGTAGTACGTTACTACTTTGGGTAGTCGACCCAATTTCGTAGTATGGAGCTTGGCAAAGTCTAATGTATTCATAAATGCATTGAGTATTTGTAATAAAAATCTCATCCTTGCAACCAAACAAGTGGGTATATGGGGTATATTGGTGTGTTTATGAAATCCCAACCCCAACTGAAGACCTTACTCTCTGAATGTATCTGGGGGAGCCAGCTTGGTAAGAACCATCCATCGACGTATAGACTTCAAAAAAAAGAAAAAAAAACTAAAAAAAACTGTGATCTTGAGCTTATTGGCTCCAAAGTGTATCTAGCAAAGGCCCCGATTGAGGGTGACACTACCTACGCAGCGATTTTGTGCCGAATATCCTTTCTCAATGGAAGAGTCGGCAATTTCGGCGCAATTCTTTAATTTCTGAGCTCAACTCAAACGGCCAATGGTGTCCACCTCTATACGAAAAGATGCACATCTTATTACTGTAGGCTGAGGCACGAGACTACTAGCTCAGTCAGGCTATGATACAGGCTCAGGACTAGCGACTGGCTAGGGTCTAGCCTGGTTGGCACACTATGTACTCAATCCATTCTTTAAGCCCTCAAATTTCTTGCAACAGGCATCCGCACGATCAGATATCACTTACTATCCCCCAGCTGCATTAGTCCCAAACTACAGAAGCCGCTCTAATGGACCCTCAAGGTGGCTTTGATGTGGCCATCGGCGTCTTTGATCTCTTGAGTAGTTTTCTAATCACGCATAGTCTGGTTGCACAACTGCCCACACCTAGGAGCTACTAGTACTTACCTATACATGAGGCCTGGGGTCTGGTTTTGAAATACTCTGTTTCCGTACAGTTGCAAGTAAGTAACCGCCATCCCGAGACTAATTTCCAAGCTAAGCAACAGGAAACCAGAACCATAGTCCAAACCTGATGTCATTACGTATACTTGTGTGACATTTAGCATAGATCTGTGTGCTGATACCCATGATAAGTTGTGCAGATGATCAGGGCCGGCACAGAGGATGAGAAATCTATTGATGAGAAATCTATTGTGCGAAGATACGATGGCGAAAGGAAATGAAGGGTGAGGTACTGGCCCTAGCCAAGACTTCTTACAGAGCTCCCAGGGGGAGGAAGTGCTGATACCAGGGCAGATTGTGCATGGCTAATTGGGTGTCATACTCTCCTAGCTGCGCCCCAAAGAGCCCCTTTCTCTGGGCCAAGAGACGATATGAATGGGCCATGCTTCTAGCAACGTGGCCGGCTCAATGGTGTCCACCGCACATCTGCATGCTCCCACAAGATTCTCTTCATATTGTGTGGCGGGGATATTCTGGTACCGTCATGGACAAGTGATGCACGGAAACGTCATCCGACCATCTTTTAAAGGCTCTGCTGTTCTAGTACCATGGCCTGCGGCGCGACCTCTCCCACATGATCCTGTAGCCAGTCTCCCTGCTGGTTAATGCCTCCCATCGAATAGCCCAAGCAAGTCAGATAAGACTGACCGCAAGGTATACATTTCATCCATGTCACGATGGCACTAGGGTGGCACAGAGCCTTGGAGACGGGAGGCCTGACAGGGCTGATGGCAGGTTGAAGCCCGGGAAGCCCATAAACCCGGCCGTTGTAACGACGAAGTCAAGAGCTCTGCAGGGGAACTGAAACTTGCGGTGTTCTCAATTGGATTATGCATATGACTATGTGAGTCCCCCAAATTGGTGCACGGCAGCTTCCTGAACAGCAGGATGATAGGTAGATATTAGGTGGGATCTGAACATTTCTGCACACACCACCAGCATGAGGCTACTTGCAGTGGTTTTGAAGATGAAGTAATTTCATGCAGCAATCTTCCAATTGGGTCATTCGCCTTCTTGATTGCTCTGGTGGTGAGACGTGAAGACCTGTATTCAAGGCGGCTCTCGACTAGTTTAACTGATTCAATGGCATACAAGGTGCAGCATGTGGCACAGCTAACAGGGGTGTCCATCTCTGAAATCTGCGTATATTCCGACCCTTTTTTCTGGCAGAAGGTGAGCTTCCTATGCTGGGTCTTTGGCCAGGACAGGAGTCTCTTACCTGTGAGAATGACGAAGGATTGTTACTATGACACAAAGGTAACTTGGATCTCGGTTAGGCCACACCCACGACTCCTCGAGGCCTCGTTCAACGTCGGTGGTTTGTTAGTGTTCGCAAAAAGTTCGCGACGATGCAATCTATAGAAAACAGGGACGGAGTACTTAAAGGTAGACATCGAAATGGAGCCATTTTGCGTGGAGATTACTCCCATCGACCCAGTATCATGGCCAGGACTCCGGGCAGGGATAAATCGCAAGGCGGTTTTCAACGACAGTCACGATTGGGCATGTGAGTCTAATTCTAGGCAGGTGATCTGATAGCTCAATGCCTGTGCAACCAAACCATGCTACACTAGGTAATGCTGGCAGTGTACATACATCCCTCGAAGGTAACGTGAGGAGGTCTGAGCATGGTGCCAGGGTTCGAAAATTTCGCTTCTCTGTACTCGACTATTTGATAAACTGGATGCTTTCGACTCTGGACTCTCATTTCTATACCTTTCAGTCTGCTGTGCTCAATTCGTGTTTTTGCCTTCCAGTAGGTATACTGAACCCAACTTCTGAGACGACGTGACAACCCCCGTGCGCACTAGTGGACGGAACGGATACAGCTGTCGTGCATGCTCGTCTGCATATCCGTTCAGGCCATATCCCTACCTTTCATTTGGTGATAGGCGATCTCAGTGCCGATTCTTCAAGTGATACTATTCACTTCGCCAGAACAATGACGGATCAGTTTGACAGTTACAGGACACATTTTTACTGTGCACTCTGCGGCGGGCCATTTGCGCAGGTTTTTCGGACAGCGGCAGAACCTGCACCACCTAAAAAACCTGTGGCATCTTCCAAAGCCCCAAAAGACTGTATAAATGACAATCCCGGTCCAGGGTTGTCGCCAGTACCCGAAGCTGCTGACCCTGACGATGTAGACCTGACAAATGGATTTAATATACCCGTTGAGGAGAATCACGTTATTCCAGAGGAAGTTGTGCTAGAAAATATGGGATATGCGGCTTCACGACACCGCGACCACAGGATCCGGGCGTCCGAGAAAGGGCTGCGGAGAGGCATCATGTCTGACAATAGACGTACCTTGAAAGCTTACGATGGTCGAAGGATATCGGCGAAACAAATCCGGTGGACGGGAGATCTTCGCGCGCTGATACACAAGAAAGCAAAAGCTTTTCCTATTGGAGGACAGGACTATTTTGACGAAGGCCGTTCGCAGTTCTTGACAGGGAGGGGCCGGATCCGTCAGATTGACGCGTGGGCAGATGCTTTCGCTAATTATGAGCTGGAGGGTGAATTGAGAGTCGATACCGGCAGCCCTTATGGGTTTCAGGTGTATCAAGAGTTTGGTCGGCTTGACAGCGAATTTGTCATTTCCTCCATACCCTTTCATGAGCAGTGTTGGGACTTACTGGTATATGCGACTGAAGTTTCAGCTAGAGAGCGAGGAGTCGATATGAACCACGACCCTATAGACGAGAACGAAGATATACTTTGGGGCTATTTACGGGGCTTGGTTGGCATTAGTGGGGCTGCCAAATGGTTAGGTTCTGGGCCGGTATCGACTCTTCATGGTCCTAGGAGAGGAGAAGTCATAACTAGGCTTGGAGAGGTTGATTATCGAGAAGCCCAAGGGAGTGGAGAGGGCTTCCAATGGAGGCATGATGAAGGGCTTCATGTAAGTCTTCTATAATCTTTTATGTCACAATGATGCCCCATCCTAATGAAACCAGTGGATTGTGGCAGACCCTGATGCCTCAGCAACAAGAATATTTGACGACCCACTTGTAGCGAGTGATAAGGCAACAATATTGACGAATCCTCCCTTGGGCACATCCCTCGATTGGACTAAGCACCGGCGTGCTTATTATGATCCTTTTTATTCCCTGCCTAATGAGATTAAAGTGGAAGTTTTTCGGTACTTGACATCTACAGATATATTCAGCTTCAAGCAAGCGAGTTTATCAGTGCATTCGGTGGAGATTCCGTCACTTATGTACAAGAGATTTATCCAAGAAGAATTCGACTACTACCCACCATTAACAACGGCGGTCAAGCGATATGAGGAGGGCTCCTTCAGACTTGCGGAAAATGTTAAGGTTGATTGGAAGGCTACATTTGAGCGAGTTCGAAAATCTATTCGGACTCCTGAGCCTGGAGATGGAAGTGAATGGGATGAGATAGACATATGCTTAAAGAATCGTAACCGAATATGGAAGATTGTCAAGCCAATGGCGGAAGAGTTCGTGGAGACATGTCCCAGTGTGCTCCGTCAGAAATATGGCGTACCTGTGCAACAAGCCAACCGGACAAGTGTAGTGCGGGGGTGGGTAGGGACACGCTCTGGTCGGGAAGGAGTGGCTGAAAGTGCCTATTTTGGAGACAGAGCGAAGCAGAGACAAAGGAGTGTGGGAGTGGAGGCGGATGACGATGGCAGCGATGATGAAGTGGATGATGAGACTATTTCCACCGAATTGTTGAGTGTGCGAGTCTACCTCAGCAGTGCTAAAGAAGTCGACTCTGGGTTAGGCTTCTTGCGCAGTGACATAAAAGAGGAGAGTGAAATTGTATGTGGGCTGGGGTTTTCAGTTGACGACTACGAAGAAGGAGAGGTGCAAATACGGCGATTTGGCAGGAGGAGCTTTCGATACAAAGATATCCAAATACCGACGCACAAAAATCTGATCGGGTTTGTCTTCTGCTTCACTGAAAATGTTGTAAGCGGCATTAGGTTAATATTCGGGGACTCAAGACACCCAGAATTTTCAGAGCCGATTGGAAAATGGGGTGGTGTGATGAGGAGGGTCATAGCACCCCCAGAATATCGTATATTGGCTGGCGTCACTGGGTTTATTAACTCCTCTGGGTTCATTGAGAAAATCGGCCTCCTGGAGTTAACTCTAGAACAGATGACCTCAGACCAATTCGGGAATATTCCTGTTGCTCCACTCCAAGTAGAGCTCTCACACCAGGAGTCCTCTGTATGGAAGATACTTCCACCGACCAATTTGCGTTTTCTGGAGAGAGAAGGTCCCAAAATCCGCAACTGGAGATTGCACATGGCAGAATGGGAGGTCTGGCACCCAGGCTATGAAGGGGAAGGGGTTCTATCATCGCCGTTACCACGACCAAACAAGGATCTCTGCGAAATTGTTGGATATTACGACAATGAATTTTTAAGGGGGCTATTGTTTTTATATGAGACCCCTCTCGGAAGGGTAGGGTCTACAGCTGGGGTCACTGAAGCTAAATGCAAAAGCACCTTTCTACTGTCCAGGGGAGAGAGAATATCGGCTGTGGTCATATCATTCGGGGTGGGAGGTGTCCACGGGGTTTTGGTATGTGCTCCCCTTGACACGCTCTAGGAACCATACACTGACCTATTATTCCCAGTTCGTGACCGATAGAGGGCGCAAAAGTAGCTTCTTAGGTCCGAGATACGCTGGTACACATAAGGTATTTGGACCTTTACTCACAGGCCCTTTAAGCACTGCGCATCGCTACGACCTTCAAGGTGTTGATGCAGTAGTCGGGCTTCATTATTTATATGACAACGAGGTAAAGCCTTACCTACCTCTGAGGAAGTGTAGAGTACTAAATATTATTATTCAGGCACAGAGGTTCCTACAATTAGGGTTGATACTCCCAGTGGGAGCGAACAATGTGTGTATGGGGCAGAATCTACCGCCTATTCCATTTGATCAAATTGATGGTGATAGCCTACAATGGGAGGATGGGCCTCCACCTCAGGACCTAGTTGTGAGCAGAGAAGCAGGCAACTTACTCGCTGACAATGATACCGGCAGCATCTTCACAGGGTGGGTTGATCTTTTGCCCGGGTTAAAACAGGTCTTGACATATGGGCAAATGAAAGGTATCCGTTTCGTATACGCAGATAGCAGAAACGATAAATATTTTGGCAATGCCGAAGGTCTCATTGGTGATCCCTATGTCCAAAATATAGATGGTATCCATGGAGAAAAGGTTATTGGGCTATATGAGATCTTTGAAGAGGAATCAGCCACAGAGGATGAGAGCAGGGTGACTATGAGCTTCGACGATTTAGCAACGGAATCTGATACGAGTGGCTATGATGGGCCAGGTTTCATGCCACGCCTATGGGTCAGTAACCCCCCTTTCCGTTTTTACCCTATTTCCCTTTGACTATTTTGCTAATATTCTAGATACTTGAAGTTCATGACAGACCGGAACCAAGATAAATGCCCCTTACATTGCCATAGAATTGTCGAGGCCGATGGTCTTCGAGGCATGAAGTTTAATTTCACAGCTGAGGGCATCCAAGCATGGCTACCAATATACAGTGATGCATCTGGCAACCACGAAACCCGGTTTCCATGGTATCACCGGGGCTTCCGCGCAGACCGCTTTCTATCCCCAGCTTGCTTTGTAACCCATGAGTATTTTGAGGATATAGAAGGCAGGAAGGTTGATGCAGTCAAAGGCTATATAAATAGGAAGGGCAAATTTTGCGGCCTATTATTTCGCCGAGGTATGGAATGGAGTGAGAATGTGTTTGGTGAGATGTCAGCGTTTGAGGTCACCATGGAACTAGGCGAAGATGAAGTAATTTGTTCTGCCTACACCAGTGGCACCACCGCATTAGCAGTAAGTTTTCCTCGCTCCCCGGGTATAAGCATTAGATACTGATAGACCTAGCTTGTCACCAATAAAGGCAAATGTACTCCATGGTTTGGGAAAGTTGAAAAGGAACCAGAGCTCAGAGGTCCCCCAAGACATGAAGTCGCTGTGGGAATCTATGGGGCCGTTGAGAGGGTGAGTATTCTAATGTACCTCCAGCTTAGGGATAGTAGCTAACTTTCCGTAGAAACTTGTTGACCAAATTAAATGGAAGGAGTTGGGGTTATTATATGGGGAAGCAGGCCTGAATTGTCATCGCAACCAATATCCAGGCAAACCCTCAGCGCTGCGGTTTCCCGAGACAGACCCTCAGACCACGCTCCCTTGGTTCAGTGATATTTACAATAAACGGCCTGACTATGAACTTTCTGAGATGGCGGGGCAGAAAGAGCCAACATATTGGAATGGGAAATCCTTCTGGAGAGGTTATATGGAGTACGATCCTTCTGAGCTTGAGCAAATTCGAGTTTTTATCAACCGGCATGTGGCCTTACGAGGCATTAGGGCACTGAGATTACGCGGTACCAAAAAGATGGGAGTGACAACAATGGGAGTATGGATGAACAATAGGGATTATATTGTTAGAAAGACAGGGAAGATGAAAATAAAGGGTAATTACTGGGAGAACTCTCATGTCATGACCATGCACTTACTTTCCTCAAGGCACTGCAGGGGAAAAGATAACTGTTGTGAATGTACACCTGCGCTGTGCAGAAACGGAGGAGATGATAGGTTCTGCACAAGAAAGAGTGGTAGGACTGGAAATCAACACAAGCAGTGGGAAACAGAAGCAGATGTTTGGTTGCGTTTATCCTCATTCCGAGCTTTGTGGCCAAGTTGTGACAAAGCAGCTGGTATGCAAAGATGGGTATGAGGTCGTGGGATTCCATGGAGTCTTTTGTGTAAGATACCTCAGCACTGTACACATGCCTTACTAATGCCAGAGGTGGTTCTAGGACCTTTACTTACGAGATATCGGTCTGGTTTTATGCCTGATCACTCAACCGACCCCTTCTCCTCATACTGGAACTAGTAGGGCAACCAATGGCCAAATGCTCAGCGATCACTCACGTGGAACCTCAGCAGTCGGAGTATGATCAGTGGTACAGATTCTACTAGGCGCAGCACAACTCCTCCTCTCCTCCTCTTCCTCCTCATTTTAGGAGCAGGAGGGAGACACACTATGTTCATTCCCCATCTGAGTAATTCTAAACCCTTCTCTCGTCGCCGATAATTAATTTCTCATGTATAGGATATCCTAGGCATTCTTATCAAATTTGTGGAAAGGCACATTACTATCACGAAAGCATTATATTCATTTAATCCTCTCTTTTGCTCTCGTTGGAAATTTTAATAGAGATACGAAGGCTACGACTTGCAAGAATGGAGGCTTTTTGTGTTTTATGTATGCCTTGGAATGTATTTAGAAGTAGGTAATAGACACTGGATTTTTTGATTGACTACCTACCCATTGTGGTTTATGGATTGGAGGGGATATCCAAACAGGTTAGTTGTCGGGGGCATACTTGAGGTTTGGAAATATATGGGATATGTGTATTTCGGGAGTGGGAAGTGAAGAGGGTGAATCACTTAATCGGCAAAGTACAATTAATGGGAGCAGTGCAGGACCTCACGTGCTCCGCACCTTCTTCCAAATTATAGAGCTTCTTTCCGTTCGAGTCATTGCTTCCCCCTCCGGGATATGCGATTTAAATTCCCAGCGCCTCTGCTCCAGTCGTTCAATTCTTCGGCAAAGAGTACTGTACGACCGTTTGCGTTTGCCAGAGCAGGAGTTCTTTTCTTTGACCCCACCACACCTGCAATCAGAACTGCTACAACCTCTCTCTCCCCCCCTCCTGCCACCACCACAACACCAAGTGCCTCATCCACCCTTCCTACACGCCAGCTTCAGAAACTTAAGCAAAAGGCTTCAATCATGGCTACTACATTGAAGGGCGAGCCTCTTGATCGCCCCACCCTCGATACACTTTGCCGTCGACGATTGTTTTACACTCCATCGTTTGAGATCTATGGTGGTATCTCTGGGCTTTTTGACTATGGCCCCCCAGGGTGTGCACTCCAGGCAAACATTATCGATATCTGGCGTAAGCACTTTGTGCTTGAGGAAGATATGCTCGAGGTCGATTGTACCATGTTGACCCCGCATGATGTCCTCAAGACTTCTGGGCATGTGGAAAAGTTTGCGGATTGGATGTGCAAGGATCCAAAAACTGGGGAAATCTTTAGGGCCGATCATTTGGTCGAGGAGGTGATTGAAGCGAGGTTAAAGGGTGATAAAGAGGCACGATTGGGAGAGAGGAGGGGTGCTGAGGGAGGAGTACAGGAGACGGCGAAGGATGTGGAGGAGAATACATCAAAGGAGGAGAAGAAGAGGAAGAAGAAGGTCAAGAACGTTATGGCGGTGAGGTTACCTGATGGGTTGGTCAAGGAGTATGAGACCATCCTGGCCAAGGTAAGTACACACTGGGGGCAGAGAGGTAAGTATGGTAGATGGGCTAATGTGGCGGATAGATTGACAACTACGACGGTGGTGAATTGGGCGAGCTGATCAAGAAATACGATATCAGGAACCCTGCTACTGGCGGAGAATTGAACCCCCCTCTCGCCTTCAACTTGATGTTCCAAACCAGCATTGGGCCCACTGGTGGGGTTCCTGGGTAAGCACCATTTCCCCTCACCAAATTATATCACCATGCTAACAACTTCCCTCACCAGATACCTTCGCCCCGAAACTGCCCAAGGCCAATTCCTCAACTTCTCCAAACTCTACGAATACAACAACCTCCGTATGCCCTTCGCCTCCGCCTCGATCGGAAAATCCTTTCGCAACGAAATCTCTCCTCGCCAGGGTCTCCTCCGAGTCCGTGAATTCCTCATGGCCGAAATCGAGCACTTTGTTGATCCGGAGGATAAAGTTCACCCTCGATTCCCTGATGTCTCTGACGTGAAGCTCAAGTTTCTCCCCAAGGCCGTACAGCAGTCTGGCAGTACAGAAGTCACTGAAAAGACCATTGGAGAAGCGGTCAAGGAGGGCATGGTCGATAATGAGACGCTTGGGTACTTTTTGGCGAGGATCCAGTTGTTCTTGTTGAGAATTGGGATTGATAAAAATAAGATTAGATTCAGGCAACATATGGAGAATGAGATGGCGCATTATGCTAGTGATTGTTGGGATGCTGAGTTATTTAACTCCTATGGGTGGATTGAGTGTGTTGGGTGCGCGGATAGATCTGCTTACGATCTTAGTGTTCACAGTAAGGTTACTGGTCAGGAGTTGGTCGTCCGAGAGTCACTTCCCGAGCCAGTCAAGAAGGACGAGTGGGAGATTGAGATCAACAAGAAGGTCTTTGGGCCTAAATTCAGAGGGGACGCTAAGGTTGTTGAGGAAGCTCTTTTGGCGCTCACCCAAGCCCAGCGAGAGGCAGCAGCGAAGACACTTGAGTCTGAGGGCAAGCTGGATGTTTCTCTCCCCGATGGCCGCTCCATCGGAGTTGATGCCACTACCGTCACTATCGCCCTCCGAACAAAAACAATCAACGTCCGGGAATTCACCCCTAACGTCATTGAGCCCTCATTTGGAATCGGTCGTATCCTGTACACCCTCATTGAGCACTGCTTCTGGGTTCGCCCAGAGGATGTCAACCGTGGTGTTCTCTCCTTCCCTCCCTCCGTCGCCCCAACTAAAGTCCTCATTGTCCCACTCTCGTCTAATGTGCAGTTCACCCCGATTGTTAATACCCTGAGCGCGAAGATTAGGAAAGTGGGGATTAGTAACAGAATTGATGCTAGCTCTGCGTCGATTGGGAAGAGGTATTCTAGGAATGACGAACTTGGGACACCGTTTGGTATTACTGTGGACTTCCAGACGGTAAAAGATGGAAGTGTTACGCTTAGGGAGAGGGATAGGACGAGGCAAGTTAGGGGGAGCCAAGAAGAGGTGGTTGAGGCATTGAGGAAGTTGGTAGAGGGGGATATTGAGTGGGAAGAGACTGGATTGAAGGAGTTTGTGGGACAGGAAGTGGATGAGGAGTAGCGGACTCGAACTCTAAGCTACCAGAATTGGAATTAGAGAGGAGTTGGAAGGTGTACTTGTTTGGTTTGCGTGGGGAGAGGGGTTCTAAAGGATATCACAGAGTCGGAGGGTGATTACTTCATCTCTCTCTAGGCCAATCTTATGTTTTTTTTTTTTTAAAACGAGATAGAGGGATACTCCATGTGTAGCAAAATAAAACAACCACATATGTCCATGTCCTTATTGCACCCTGACTTGGAAAACAACTATGAAATAGATGGATGCCAATATGTATAACGTACTTTATGTACAAATAGGCTTGGTAATAAGAAGAGACTTGGACAAATTCAAGTCAATAAAACAAAACACACAAACACCCCCAAAGCAGAAAAGGAAGGCCTTTCCTCACCCCATATCGCCTTCTCTGTGTGCATGGGTGAAATCAATATAAATAAATGAGTAAACCAATGGAAACACCAACCAAAGGCAAAAAAACTACACAAAGGAGACCCGTAACGGACGTAAAAAAAGAACCAAATCAAGCCGGGTTGGTCTCCTCGGGGATAGCTGCAGAACGGCGCGGCGCATATGCACCATACTAGCTATCCCTTAGACCACCCACCCAACTCAACTCTCTTTCAAACTCTGCAATTAAAACCCCAACAGCTTCTCTGCCACCCGCTGCGCCATCTCCTCAGATAACCTACCCTGGCCAGGCCTCACACCGACCTTCCTCAATGCGCCAACAACATCACTGACCGAGAACCCCATATCCATAAACCGATCCACCGTCCGCTCATCGTAACCCTGCAATTCCCTCTCCTTCTCTAGCCGCCTCCGCTCCTCTGCAGAGGGACCCCGTGGTTGTTGTGCTGAAGGCGTCGAGTAAGATGTACTGGAGCTAGGAGCATTTGCATAGCGGATTGCCCATTCTCGGGCTTTGCGCTTAAAAGCTTCGGGGTCGGAGAGCATCATATTTGCGACTTCGGCGTCCTGGGGGTCTGAGGGCTCTGGTGCAGAGAGGAGGGATTGTAGAGAGAGAAGGGCGGTTTTGATGGTTAGAACGGGGGTCCACTTCGCGGAGAGGGTGTCGAGGCAGATTGCGCCCTGGGCACGGATCAATTTGGGGTAGATGTGGGATGGAGGGGGGCACTTACAGTTTGAGATGAAATGTTAGGATGCCAGACCTTTGTCGAGAATTTCATCTTTGGGGGGGCGAAGGGATAATTATCTGGGAGTTGGATGTCCACGGTGAATTCCCCGCTCTCGTAGGGTGTGTCGGGAGGGCCTTTGAAGCGACCAATTAGATGGGTCATGTTTTGGGGATCGATGACGGAAGCCTCCATGCCAGACGAAGTGTCCCGGGACATGTCTTGGAGCTCTTTGATGATCCGGCGCTGGGAGGAAGAGGACATTGTGGGTGGTAGTGGGGTCTTTGGGGTGGAGGTGGGATGGGCTCAGTCAAATTCGGTTGCGGGAGGAGTTATAGCAAGGCAAGATGATTTCAGAGGACCCTAGGGGGCTCGTTTATGTAGTGAGGGTACTTGCTGGGAATTGGTGTATCTTTGGATAGTTGATATGTATAAGTATAGGTAGGAGGTAGCTGGCAGCTGGCAGCTCAGAAGACAGAGAGCGGATTAATATAGCTCCGTGAACTATAACTCGTACTTGAAAGCTGCGCAGAGGGGCAGGAAGTGGGGAGGTTTTGAGGATGGAATTGTAGAGAGTGAGAGAGTGAGTGAGGGGGTTGAGCTGGAGGTGGGTGGAATGAAGGCCGAGTCTCTCGGTAGAAGTGTTTCTGTATAAAACAATACAGTTCAGAACAGCGTGGGTGCTTGGCATCATGGGCCATGTTGATAAAATTAGACATGTACTCCGTGCTCTACATCCATACAGTACATGTACAGATCGTAACTAGAATATGAGGCAAGTATTTGTCAAGTCCTTTGCCTGGGGACATGGTTATATGTATTGGATGTATATTGGACGGGCCACTCATCACTGATTTGGTTCGTACTAGAGGTGATATTTATTAGTTTTTATTTGAAGAGTTAGCTAGTGCACTAGTATCTATATATTAGAGGTGTTTTCCCAAGTAAATTGTTTGTACAGGCTCAATTATATATTAATTCCATCGATGATGTGTTCAAAGCCACGAAGGGATGTTGGCACGTTGTAGTCTGGTGCCAAGCCCCTCATGACCGATACCGAACGTCGAGGCACGTTGAGAGTAATATATGTAGGACGATCTGAGGATGACAAACACTTCTTGGCGGGCGAAGGCCGTTTCCCTATTACCAACACTGAGCACACTATCATTACTTCGTCTGGGAAGCTTTTACAGACTCGTTCGTACTTTACCACAGTAGATAGGACCATGGTATGCAGCTTTGAGCAATCTGGCGGTGGTTGCGATGTATGCATGGCGGAACTTGGACTGACAGTGGTTTCAGGGAAGTGCACAGTCTGGAATGGGCGGTGGCCCACCTGGGGGCGATCAGAATAAAGATGGAAAGGATCAAAAGGTATGTCGCTCTCCTTTCACAAGTTGTATACCCAACCCCCCCACCACCCCACCACCCCACCTTCCTAACCCCACCACCCTGCAGAAAGATAAACCGAAATACGAGCCCCCCCCACCAACCACCCGTGTCGGCCGCAAGAAGAAGCGTCATGCTGCTGGCCCCGATGCTGCATCCAAGCTCCCCACCGTCATCCCCAACTCCCGATGCAAGCTCAAGATGCTCCGTATGGAGCGTATCAAGGATCATCTACTCCTTGAGGAGGAATTCGTTCAGAACCAGGAGATGCTTCGTGGAGGAACCAAGGGGGGTGTTGAGGACAGGGTAGCGGAAGAGAGGGGTAGGGTTGATGAGTTCAGAGGGTCCCCTATGGGTGTGGGAACGTTGGAGGAGATGATTGATGATGATCATGCTATTGTTAGCAGCGCTACTGGCCCCGAGTATGTTTTTCCATGACATATAGGGGAATTTGAATGCTAACTAGTTGCCGGCAGGTACTACGTCTCGATCATGTCTTTCGTCGACAAGGATCTCCTTGAACCTGGGTGCTCTGTGTTACTCCACCACAAGACTGTTTCCATTGTCGGAGTATTAACGGAGGACTCTGATCCCTTAATATCAGTCATGAAGCTTGATAAAGCCCCAACAGAATCATATGCGGATATCGGAGGTTTGGAAACACAGATCCAGGAGGTGAGAGAGGCGGTGGAGCTGCCACTTTTACACCCAGAGTTATATGAGGAGATGGGTATCAAGCCGCCAAAGGGTGTCATTCTATATGGGTCACCGGGTACTGGAAAAACGTTGCTGGCGAAGGCGGTGGCAAACCAGACGAGTGCTACATTTTTGAGGATTGTAGGAAGTGAGTTGATTCAGAAGTACTTGGGTGATGGGCCTAGGCTATGTAGGCAGATTTTCCAGGCAAGTCCACTATTACGACGCATTTATGCGGGATTTAGGTTGCTGACTATGATACAGGTCGCCGCGGAGCATGCTCCATCTATAGTCTTCATTGACGAAATTGACGCGATTGGAACAAAGCGATACGAGTCTACCTCCGGAGGTGAGCGTGAAGTCCAGCGAACCATGTTGGAGCTTCTTAACCAGCTCGATGGTTTCGATGACCGCGGAGACGTCAAAGTCATCATGGCCACCAACAAGATTGAGACCCTGGACCCCGCTCTCATTCGCCCTGGCCGTATCGACCGCAAGATTTTGTTTGAGAATCCAGATCAGAACACCAAGCGCAAGATCTTTACGCTCCATACCAGCAAGATGAGTTTAAGCGAGGATGTAGATTTAGAGGAGTTTATTGCGCAGAAGGATGACCTTAGTGGAGCGGATATTAAGGCGATTTGTACTGAGGCGGGGCTCTTGGCGTTGAGAGAGAGGAGAATGAGGGTCCAGATGGCGGACTTTAGGAGTGCGAGGGAGAGGGTGTTGAAGACGAAGAGTGAGGGTGAGCCGGAAGGGTTGTACTTGTAAATCGTGGTGTAGGAGCTGGAGATTTCGGATGTGGAGGGGACGGTGCGGGCAGCGGCTGGTATCGTTATGAAATGATATGGCGATTCAGGACTTTCCTATAGCCTGTAATGTTGGCTCGGGTGCTGTTTTGCTATTGCATGTATTCGATATATACTGCATAAATTTGATATTTGCATACCTAGTGCATATTTGTGCCTGTTGGACGCCAAGGCTTTCGACGTAATCCCGTGTTCGCTTCCACTGTTGAAGCCAACTTTCGCATAATCCTTGCCGATTCCAGTTCCATATCCAGAAGCAGAGTAGTTTTCTTCACTCCCACCATCTACTTTATACCCAGACTTTGGAGCAAGGAAGAATACCACCAAGCGTCTGCTTTCCTACTCGGCCCGAGCTCGTGTGACTGGATCCAGGGACTTACATACGCATCCAGATTTATACCCAGCGGCATCTGGCCACTTCCGAAGCAACGAGCGGAGAAAAACAGCACAGGGAGAGCCATGGCACCAACAATAATATCATCGAAGCTAACCCTCACATATCCCCTATTCTGCGCGGATTTCTTCGAGCCCCCAAGCGATATTGATGATCCTGTGACTGTGGCGGTAGCGGGTGGAGGGGGGGAGGGGAGAAGTGGGGTCGGGAATAGGATTGTGATTACCTTACCCCTGGATTTGGCTTTGTGTGGGGTACTAACGGCTTGCAATGGATAGACTATAATAGACATATCCAGCCCTACAGAAGCA
>Ga0307514_10002877_pt1 | contig 17175 bp, 14 predicted proteins | sample 16_EM_MG_FD_203088 | JGI IMG/M metagenome (GOLD analysis project Ga0307514, IMG submission 203088) | Populus trichocarpa ectomycorrhiza microbial communities from riparian zone in the Pacific Northwest, United States - 16_EM | ecosystem: Host-associated > Plants > Roots > Unclassified | place...
GAGGGGGGTGTTTGGGTGCTGGATATCTTTGGTTTATATCCCTCTTTTGAGTTATCCTACTCTGGTTCCTATTCCAATTCTCCCCTAGGATAGGCCAGTCCAACACTAATTTTTGTTAGGTTTTACAATGTCGCTGCTGATTCAGAAGTCGGCAACAAAAACCATGTCGCTGTTGATTGAGAGATCGACAGCCAAAAACTATGTCGCTGCCTATTCAGAAATCGGCAGCCAAAAACTGCATCGCTGTTGATTCAGAAATTGTCAGCAAAAACTGTTCCGCTGCCGATCTAGAAATCGGAAACCAAAACTGTGTCGCTGTTGATTCAGAAACCAGCAATCAAAAACTGTGTCGCTGCCGATTGAGAAATAGACAGCAAAGACTGTGCCGCTGCCGATCTAGAAATCAGCGACCAAAAATTGTGCCGCTGCCAATCCAGTAATCAGTAGCCAAGTACTGTGCCGCTGCCGATCCAGAAATCGGCAGCAAACTATGCCGCTGTCGATCCAGAAATTGGTAGCGACAGTGAAGTCGTTTTGGCTTAGCTCCTTTTTTTTTGTTGGGTGTTTACACTTAGTTTATATTAGACAGGTAAACAATGCATCCTACCTTAGGTAAGATGGACTAGGGGTGAAACCAATACACTTTCTTTTATTTTCATGTTTTGACTTTTGAATGATTAGGTTTTAACCTGATAAGATAAGGACTTCCTTATCGAAGAGGACTTTTCTTAAACCTTAAATGGATCAATGATTAGAAAACATAACAATACCTTAGTTTATATTAGACAATTATACAATGCATCTTACCTTAGGTAATGTGTACTAGGTGTCCTTCCTAAACACAATTAGTCCTCTTATCCAGACTCTGAAACCAATTAGAGTTTCCAGTGACCAAAATACGAGGTAGTAACTCTATTTTTTTTTTAATATATAAAGATCAGGAATTCCTTGTTCTTTTCACCCATAACCACAAAGATCCTGGTCTGGGACGATGTTCGTCGCGACGCTGCACACATGTGACAGAATGGTGACTCCACTAAGGACTTCGCTAACTAAGCTTTGTTGTTTGTCTAATTGATGTGTTTTATATTTGTTAGTCTGTACTTTTTTAACATGCATCCTTTTATGCTTTAAATTATTTATTGCTTATTGGTTTGTATATTTTTATTATCAGCATGCATACTTTTTATGCTTTTGTGTATGCATTTGTATATTAAATATAGATTAATGCCTCATGCATCACTTGCTTTAATCTTTTTTTGAGAGCACACACAAGCTTCCAGGTTAGGTGGGGGATTGATGGTCTTCCCTATAACTATTGGTCAGGGTTTAGATGCGTGAAACACCCAACTCATATCCGAGTGTTTGCTCGGTAATGGTGGACATATATGCCTTAACCATTCCTCGTAACACCCTCATATTGTCTTTATGAAAACTGTCACTGGGCAAATCCAAGACCATTTGAGACCAAGTAGAAAACCTACTCATGTCCACTTAATGAATATAACATATTCTTAAGACGTAATGTGCCACTTGTAAATTGCATCAAGGAAAGCTTGACATGTAGCATCCTGAATTCCAAGACTTTGAGGTGGCAAATGATCATCATATAGATTCTACAAGAGTCTGATTTATTACAAATTGGACTGAGATGAATATGAATTCCCTTGTTGGTGTAGTAAAACACCAGATGACGACCATTGTCACCCTTTAAAGGACGAACCTGTATTCAATTTACCTTTTTCACATGCATGTCATATTTATTAGCTTTACAACAATGCATGTCTTTCATTTGCAGAAGAAATATAGGCCCACCCCTAAACACCAACCCTTACCAAGATTTACAAGAAGCAAATAAGAGAGTTCAGCCTAAACAAAAAAAAAAGATAATTTCCTGAGAAAGGAGATGGCTCAATTAATTGATCTAATAATACAAACCATTTGTTCCATAAGGAAACCCCATACATGGAAACCAATAATGAGATGTATAATGACATATAAATATTTCAATGATTCATGAAAAACTGTTTATTCATTGATTAGTGATATCATTTATCATTTCAACAATTAAAGACCACCTCATCTAAGCCCCATTTTCTAATTAAAGCTTCAGTCTCCAAGTCTTCAAGTGCCTTCACCTTCTTTCTTCTACATAGCAATTGACTTGCCCTCTGATGCTCCTGTTCAGCAACCCTGAATAACCAAAGACAAATCAAGATCCCCAGAAAGCTCCTCATTACTAGATCCAGCCTGATGAGCAAAGAGGCCAGATTCTTCGTGCTCTTTGTTTCTATCCAAGTCTATAATGAAGCTCCCAGTAGCTATGGCTTCTTTCTTAAACTGTCTTAACAAGCACTCTCTAGGAGACTCAGGTTCACTATCTGAACTCAGACCCAAATGGACTATGATCAATTCCCAGCACATTTAAAAAATTACTTGCGACAGATGTGGTAACTTCATCCAAGCTGAGCGATTTCGTTGCCACTTTATTAGCCTTGTAACTTGATTTAGTTTCCACGAGTTTTCATTCTCTAGAAACTATCTCACAGCAAGCTGGCTTCCAACTTTTTATTTCAAATTCTAAAATGAGCAGGTTATTAAAGGCTGATTCCAGATCTTCCATGGTTGAGCCTTTCCAGCATACACTATTCTCTTCATTTTTGCAGTCATCCATCAAAACCTCATCTACAAATCCAAGAAAAATATCTCCCTCTGAAAGAAACTATGTCTCCTCATCAAGGGCTATATCATCATCCTTGATTATTTCATCCACATTAATAGTTTCAATTGCAGAACCATCACTAGTCTGAATAGCATCTTGTTCTGATTCCATTTGTTCCATTTCAGACATTTCTATCCCCTGCTCCACAACAGAAAACTTAATATTATCATACTCAAACTCCAAGTGAAACTTTGGTTTGAGTTGCTGTATATGGTCAGATAATGTGTCAAGTTCTTCTGAATTGTGCCAGTTCACCTCAACGAGTTTTTCATATAGAAAATATATTGACTTGGAGAGTTTCAATCCCAAATTTGGTGAAACATCATGAAAACTCTTCGCGTCAACAGATTGAGAAGAGAGAGGAGGCTGACAATTTAAATCACTAGGAACACTCTCAATTCGCCAAAGCATCCTATGACGGTTAGTTTGCCCAAAACCTGGGATCTAGAAGTACTTTTACAAATTAAAAAGTTAAATGAGAATGAAATTAAAAAAATATATTTTATAAATTATCTCAAATAAAATAAATAATAATCAAAATAATAGAGATTAAATCTAAAAAATAAAAAAAATTGAAAGATGAAGAAATTAAAATAATAATAATTAACATTTCATAAATTATTTCAAATAAAATAAGTAATAATCAAAAGAATGAGGACCAAATTTAATAGATAAAAAATTTTAATTAAAAATGATACGGGAAAAGCAAATAACAATTATAAAAATGAGGACCAAAATTAATATAAAAATTAAATTCTAAGGGATGAAATTGAAAAACAAATATTCAAAACAAAATATATATAGCAATCAAAAGTTTAAGGACCAAATTTGATATAATCAGCAAATAATATGACATTTCTAAATTTTTCACAACTTCCGGAAAGTGTTTTCCGCCCAAAATAAAAGGAAAACACTTTCCTAGAAACCAAACTAAATTTTCCTTTGACTGGAAAGTGTTTTTCGTTGATCAACTTCCTAATGGCAAACAAACACAGGAAAGTTTGGAAAGTGGTTTCCCGGAAACCACGAAATAAACATGGCCTAAATCTAAAAGGCGGTCTTTGGTGATTTTTTTATTTTACTGTGGACTTTTCATATTAGTATAGAAATTATTATAGTAATTATTTTTTAAAATAATTTTTATTTAAAAATATATTAAAATAATATATTTTTTATTTTTTAAAAATTATTTTGATATTAATACATCAAAACAATTTGAAAACATAAAAAAAATTAATTTGAAATAAATAAAAAATAAATAAAATTTAATTTTTTAAAAATATTTTTGAAATTCAAAAACAAAGGGTTGGAGCTCATGTTGAACCGATATTTTATCAAATTTTAATTTTTTTCTTTAAATTAATTTTTTAAAAATATTTTAATGTAATAATATTAAAAAAAAATTAAAATAAAAAAATATTATTTTAATATATTTTCAATTAAAAACACTTTAAAAATCAAAATCTATAACACCAAAACAATTACTTCATCATTCCCTGCAAAAATATCCAGGTTAAAGATAATATAGTTGGTCTGAATTAGCGCAGTTTCAAAAAGTTATTTTTAAAAGAAGTCGAAAAAAAACATTTATATATAAAAATCAACCTAGTGATTTAAATCTAATTATTATTTAGATTAAACTGTTTAATTTGAAGTTGAATTTTTTTAAACTCGACTCAAATCAAGATTATGATTATGTTGATGAAATATTTGAATTTTGAATTAGAAAAGAGGAAATAAAATTATGTTTCTCCATCCAATTTACAAGATAATCACACTTCAAATCTTTTAGTTTGTAATGTCAACTACACTTGATCTTCGATAGGGTAATCCAACCGTCAAATCTAGTAATCAAATTGGGTAGGTGGGAAGGTTTGGCATGCATTATCTAAAATTCAAAGCAAATTTTGAATTGAGATTGTTTTTAATTTGAATTAATGTATAATTGATCCTAATCATAAATACCAAATTTGAATCAATTCTCAAATCTAAGAACTTTGTAGTCAAAATAAATTTAATACAGTCTTTTAACTTTGTATTGTTGGAATATCAACTCAATCTGTGATTCTTTGTAAACAAAAAATGGTTTTAAATGGAGTGAAAATAGTAAATAATAATCGTTTTAACGTCATTATTTCTTCTCCATCAAACTAAACCTAATTTAAATAAATCCCATCTAATCAAATTAGTTTCTACTTTACCCACATTAAAAAGGGACTTGAATGAAAAGAAGGTAAAAGCCAGGGGTCAAAGTAGAAAACGTTTGTAACTTAAAAATCAATCAAGCCCATTATACGGAACTCCACATGGAGCTCAGTGAGTTCATCAAGGATAAGATCACAGAATCCAATCTAGAGGGTGCGGCTCTCTATCTGTGTTGGCCAAGAGGTATTTAGCTAGCTTGTAGCTGTAGTAGATTTCTACTTGAAATGGAGAGATTAATGCAGGTGCCTTATGAAGCAACGGTGAAGGTGATGTTAGCATCTCTGGAAAGAAATTTGCTACCAGATGCGGTGATCAGGAGGCTCACTCGCATGCTCTTGGCAGACCGTCTTCGTTCTTGCTACAAGACATCCTCTGAACTCCAGCTAGCTGACCTTCTCCAATTCGTTCATTGTAAGTTTTTCTAACCTCATATATATGTTTGCATTCATCATTCATGTCTCTACATGTCGAGATAGAAAAAAACTACGCGAAACAAAACGTCTTCAAATTAGAACTTAAAGGCAATTATGAGTTTGGGGTGATTCACAGGCGGCAACAAGTCATTGCTAAAAGCCATTAACGACAACGGCCAGGCTAAAACGACACATCCTTTGGTTTCAGAGAATTTATTTTCTCCTCGTTAAGAATTTATTTTTTTGGTGGTTGCAAATAAGAATTATTTTTTTAAGTTGGAGTTGGCTATTTTCAACGTTTTTAATAGTGCTGATTACTTGATTATGATGTGGGATTTGGACATGGTGCCGTGGGTTGTGTTGGGAATTGGAATCAAGTTACCTATTGGGACCCTTTTAGTTATAAATTCCAAGAACTTGAAAATTTCTGGAATTTGAATAAACAAGAAGGAATCAAATAAGAAATTAAATCCCAGTATAAATAGCCCAGTTTGGAATTAGAGGTGAAAAGAAAAACAATAAAAGGAAGCCATGAACTTTGAAGTAAAAGAACAATTTGTTCGAAGCCAAGGAATGAATTCGTTTAAAAGTAATTTAGAAATTAGAAATTGAATTATTATTATTATTATTATTATTCTCTTTTTATCTGTCCTGATGTGTGAAATGGTTATGTTTGTATGTTTGCAGCTCTAAAAGAAATGCCTATAGCTATCAAGACTGATAAGCCAAAAACTCAACATTATGAATTACCAACCTCTTTCTTTAAGCTGGTCCTCGGGAAAAATCTCAAATACAGGTATGTTCATGCATCATGATTGGAATGGAATTTGTTTTTCATAGAAGTGTCATCAGTAAGAAATAGATCTTTGACATTTGCGGCTTTAAATTATATAGTATGTACTGTGATGCATGCAACAATTTGTCAATTTTCCCCGGAGGAAGGGGTTGAATGAAGTTAGTACAAACTCAAGCAGGAATACAGGTCTGCTACAAGTTCAAGAATTACATACCAAAACTAACCAAAAATTAAGGGTGAGCATCTATTCGAATGATCTGGTTTGAACCAAAAAGCTCAATCGAATTGATTTCTTTTTCTCAAAGTTTTAATCCAAACCAAAATGAATAAAAGAATAAACTGATTGGTTGGGATTGGTTCGGTTCAGTTCGGTTTTATATTTATTAAAACCAAATGAACTATTTTTAACAGGTTTGAATCTAATAACTTTTTAGTTCGATTTGGTTTTTTCAATTTGATTTGATTTGTGTTTTTAGATTAGTTATTCACTTTCTCTCATTTTCTTTTTCATTCTTCATTTTTTTCTTCTCAATTTTTCAATATTTTTCGCTTTCCTCTCTCGCGCATCATCTTGTCTTTTTTTATATTTTTTCGACTCGCACTTGATATTTTGTCCTTTTTTTTTTATCTACCTTCTCGAAACCAAAAGTTAGGGAAATAGCTAAATTTTGAAAAATTGGAGACGTTTAATGAAAAATGCTTTTTTTTGTTTGTATTTTTTGAGAAATGTTTGAAAAATTGAGGGTAAAAAACAATCCAGTGATCAACATTTCTGCTTTAATCATTTCAAATTAGTGTGTAGAAGGCCATCAATTTTGATATTTTATGAGCTGATATGGTTTGTATTTGAACTAGTGCAGCTGTTGTTATTTTTCTGATAAATCGAACACCTTGGAAGATGCTGAGAAAGCAATGTTGGAGCTGTACTGCGAAAGGTCACAGTTAAAAGATGGACACACTGTCCTTGACGTTGGATGTGGCTGGGGGTCGCTCTCTTTATACATTGCCCAAAAGTACAGTAACTGTAAAATTACTGGGATTTGCAATTCAACAACACAGAAAGTACACATTGATGAGCAGTGCCGGTATGCTCCCTGATATATTGGCACGTGTTTATAGGGTCTGACTTTGGATTCAGACTTCTATTCTTGTCTGATTGATAGCAATATTGCCCATTTTAGTGTGTTTGGTATTGCGATAACTGTTGTGGTTGTGATTTAAAAAAAATTATTTTATAAAAAGTATTTTTAATTGAGGTTGGTTTAAAAAAATAGATGTTTGGTTAAAACTGTGGTTGAAATTGAGTTTGAACAAAAAGTAGTTTAATGTGTTTGGTTAATAATGCTTTTGAAATTGAAGTTATAAAATAATTTTAAAAAATATATATTAATATTGATGGTTTTTAATTTAAATATTGTAGATTTAACTATTGTTATTACATCATGAAATAAATAATACTTTATATAAAATATTTTTTATTGTTCTATTAAACTATCTACAATTCCATCACGTATGAAATACATCCGACAATGGGTCATTGAATAATGTTAAATACTAGTTTTTTGAATAAAACACAATTAAAAAATAAAAAATATTTTTTATTTTTTATTTTACTGGGTCGGACCTGATTCAATGCATTTAAAGTTTTGAACCGGAACTACACTGTGTGCTACACTGTTCATGCTAATTATTTAGCATGAACAGTGCGGAAGAAGCAGCATTTTTGCTGCTTCTTCTTTTCCTGTGTCTCGAACGTAAATTTACGTACACAGTAAACTGTGTTTTTTTGTTAACCAAACAGGTTGCATTTGCGTTAACAAACGGACTCTTTTATATTTTATAGTTGTATTCTCGGTTTCATTTCTTTAGGGATCTTCAGCTGCAGAATGTGGAGATCATTGTTGCAGACATTAGCACATTTGAAATGCAGGCATCCTATGACCGTATATACTCCATTGAAATGTTTGAGGTGGGTGCATTTCATGCTACATTAGGGATGTGAAGGTCAAAGTTGACTTGGTTTAAAATTGAATTTGTCCTTTCGCAGCATATGAAGAATTATGGAGATCTTCTTAACAAGATATCCAAGTGGATGAAACAAGATGGCCTTCATTTTGTTCATTATTTCTGTCACAAGCAATTTGCTTACCACTTTGAGGTAGAGCTGCTCAAAATTTGTTGAGTGGAATTTCATTCATATTATTGTTTTAAATTAGCTATTCTTAAGCATCTCTTCATTGAGAAGCTGCAGATTTTGAATAAACTTACATTCCAACCTCTTTCTATTCAGGATGTTAATGAAGATGACTGGATTACTAGGTATTTCTTCACAGGAGGTACAATGCCTTCTGCAAATCTGTTACTTTATTTCCAGGTGAGCACTGCAATCTCATTGTCAAATACATGCTTTACTTTCCAAGCATACCAGGCTCTAGATTCAAATCTCAATCCAAGCTTCTGGTGATGTGCCAAATGATTAGAAATACAATATTAAATCATGAAATTGACATGTATAAGCATATCAGAACACGAGAGAATTCCAAACGCTGCATGAGTTTCATTTGCTCACTTATCGAAGGCTCCCTTCTAAAAACTCTCTGCGCAGGATGATGTTTCCATTGTTGATCATTGGCTTGTGAATGGGAAACATTATTCACAGACAAGGTAAGGATGAAAAACTCCACACTTATGACAGCAATAATGTTCTTGGTTAAGAAACTTTGTTTAAAGTTCAAAACTTTCCAAATCAATTACTCGGTTGTTGCAATGGATCATCTCATTTTTTTTTACATTGAAATCTCTCAGTGAGGAGTGGCTCAAAAGAATGGACCGGAACCTAGCTGCCATTAAGCCAATAATGGAGTCAACCTATGGTAAAGATCAAGCTGTTAAGTGGACTGTTTACTGGAGAACATTCTTCATTGCTGTTGCAGAACTCTTTGGATACAACAATGGAGAAGAGTGGATGGTTGCACATTTCCTTTTTAATAAAAAATGAAGTATTCCAATCTCCTTTTCAGCAGAAGATAAGACTATGTTGGAAGAGGTGGTGCTGTACATCTCTTTTTCCAAGTCAATAAGGCCTTAATGATAAGGGTTGAAGTGAATCTGTCGACTGAATAACCACCATTTTGAATGTGTATTCCGTTGTCAGTTGAATAACTGTGTTCTTATATCTCAAACACAGTTGTAAATTGGGTTGTCCCGGAACCAATTTCTCAGATTCTGTTTTTATCAAACAGGCGAGCCATGCTCCAAGTTTCTCATTTAATTCAAAATTTCCTTCTTTGATTTCAGTTTTCATTGCTACATTAGGAATTGCTTGTTGCATGCTATTGATACAACCATATTATTTGATAGTTTTATCAATATTTATATTGTATTTTGCCTATGTTTTATATATAAAATATCTTGATATTCGTTGTTTTATGTTTTAAAGGCACTTTTGAATGTAAGATTCAAAAAGAAAGTAAATTGAAGATAATTAACAGATTTGACCTCTGATCGATGTTTTGTGTAGAGCTTGAGCTCTAGCGGTCGAAATGAAATGATTCCAGTGGCATCAGAAAGCTAACACTCATACCTTTCTATACATATATGGCAAGAAAAATAAAAAGAGAAAGAACATGGAAATAGCAACCTTCAAAGACAAATCTCGTATTCTGCCAATGATGACCTTCAACTGTTCCAACTTGAATATCTTGAGCTAGAGAAGTCTATTTGATGCAAACTCAATTTTGTTGGATTCATGACTCGAAGATCTATCAGCCTACCAAATTGCAATAGAAAAGGAGCTTATGTGAGATATATATGATTTTTCTATGATGACACATGAATTTAGCCAAGCTAGATAAACACAGTCAATTTTCCCACAAATTTAGCCAAGCTCTGTAATTAATTAAGAGAATCGGATATTCAATATAAGTGAATAAATAAGCCAACAAATTTAAGATAGCTCAAATTACAAGATGGGCTATATTCTTATGTACAGGCACAAAAGAATAATATTAATGTTAATTCTTGGTCAACAAGTGCAAAAATATACAGGAACAATGATATTCAATGGTTAAAAAAAGTATGTAGAGGCTTATTAACTAGATTGAGATGGGAATATGCTAGAAATTATTGATGCTGATGTGGCACTAACAAGTCAATACTGGATGACTTGGTGTTAGCGTGTCAATACTAGATAATGTGGCGTTAATGTGTCAACAACGATGGATGCTACTCACTATTGCTCAATCGAAGGAGAAATGGATGAGAATCCATGGTATCATGATATCAAACAATTTATCCAACACCAAAAGTATCCCACGGGGGCATCCAATACAAATATGAAAACCCTACAAAGGTTAGCTATTGACTATTACCTCGATGCAGAAGTGTTATACAAGAGGTCGTCCAATGGAACATTGTTGAGATGTTTGGATGGGATAAAAGCAAAAAACAGCGCTTCAGAAAGTTCAGGCTATGAAAAAAAAAAGGATTCATAAAGCTCAAATAATGTTTTAAGGTTTTAAAAACTTTAGATCATTGTTAGTTGCTTGACTTACTATGTCTTTCAAACTTTTTTTTTTTTGCCATTTTTATTGTTCTAAAGAGGTATCCTTATTTGCTTTGATTTTTCATCTTCTTTATTATTTATTTACGCATACCCCTCAACATTTGAGTTTTTTAGGCTCTTTTAGTTTTTGATTTTTTATGGAATTTCCTCAATCTTTGATATATGAACTTCCACATGCCCCCTGGTGTGGGGGGGTGATCCTAGTCAAGATTTGTAACATTCTCTTATCTGGGATAAAACACCTGTCACATATCAAATGGAAAACAGGGTAAATAATTTTTTTATATATATATACAGTTTTCTTATAAAAGTCTACCAAAATTTTTACTGAAATTTTGGCAGAGTCTCCACTATACCGGGAGGTCCAAAGTTATCAACATATAACCTGTTTACACCTAATATCCCACATCTCATAACTCAATTATGACCCAATCATCTTGGGTCTCAATTTCACAAACATCATCATCATCTCAACCACAATATTTATAACATACATTGAACAACAAATATCATTATAGAAGGATAAACGAGATAAACACGCATACATGGAACATGGTTATATGAATTTCTCTTAGTCTGGAACCTTTGAATAAAACTAGCATTGTAATACAACTTGCGGATCGTAGTTTTGTTTACCCACTTGGTGTGATAGAAGATGTCTTAGTCAAGATTAATAGTTTGGATATTCCATACAACTTTTATATTCTTGATATGGAACATGATTCTTGTGATTCATCAAACAACACTCTTATATTGTTTGGGAGACCATTCTTGAAAACTGCCAATACAAAGATTGATTGTGGTAAAGATACTTTATCTATGGAGGTAGGAGATGAAAAAATTTAATTTAATTTTCATGATGCAATGAAATATCCTTACAACAATGTTTATTTTATCACATGTTATGACCAAGTTGATAAATGTGTGCAACAAGTTTTTGATTATGATTGTGAGAATGGATTAAATGTGGCTTTGAGTTATGACTATGATTTTACCGAGATAGAAGAGATGGAGAGGCATATATGTGTTCCCTAAAACGTGCACAAATCATCATTGGCTTTGCAACCTTTGTAAACTGTCCCCCATGATGCAGGAGTCATTTACCCCATCACAAATAGTGAATGGGTGGTGCCTATCCATTTGGTGCCTAAAAAGACTGGAATCACGTTGGAAGAGATACAGAATGATGCTTATGAGAATGCAAGGATTTACAAAGAAAAGACTAAGGGTCTTCATGACCGAATGATTACAAGAAAAGAGTTTAATGTTGGAGACAAAGTCATTCTTTATCATTCGCGTTTGAAACTTTTTCCTGGAAAGTTACTCTTTCGTTGGATTGGACACTTTGTTGTTTCTAATGTTTTTCTTTATGGTGTAGTTGAAATTACAAGTTTAGAAACAAACAAAGTGCTCAAGGTCAATGTGCATCGCTTGAAACCTTTCTATGAAGGTTGGACGATAGAACTCACTACTTCTATGGAGTTAGCTGAACCAATTTATGAAGAAGGAGCATGCCACATGTCAAGCCAATGACATAAAATAAAAGCGTTTACTGGGAGGCAACCCAACATAAAAAGAAAAAAATTCAAATTTGCTTTTTTTTTTCCTTATCTTTTTTTTCACATTTTACTTTATTTTTATCATTCTCTTATATTCCTTTTATATTATTTCAACATTGAGGACAATGTTATGTTTAAAGTGTGGGGGTATTAAGAGAATTTTGGTTTTCTTTGTTATTTAAAAAAAAATCTATGTTTGATCTTTTTGAACTCCCATTGGTTTATGAGAATATGAGTATTATGTATGAGAATTAATTAAGATAGATGAAGATATAAATAGAATGAATGAGTGTGCATGCAAGTTTTAACATTTAATTGGTTTAGGGATTGACTTTGAGAATATGTCATGTTGACTTTATAATGTTATACCAATGCAAGCTTTTGAGCCTTCAACATTATATTCTTTTATTGTGCATTTTTCAATGATATGTATCTCTAGAACTTCCTTCATATCTTGTTGAGATTATATTCGCATTACATGTATACATGAAGAGGATAAAGGCATTAGGAATTTTAACCACTTGAGCCAAAAAATCAATCTAAAGCATATTATTCTTAATGAGCCCCTTTTGAGTTTGTTTATCTTTTCTTTGCTTTATCCATGTGCAAGCCTTAACTTTTTATATGTTTTTCTTTTCCCCTGGCCAAGGATTAGTAGAGCATATACTTGTGATATCTCATGGAATTTTGGTTGGAAATTACGTGAAAAGAAAGAAGAAGTGATGCTTGATGAAAAGATGGGCAAAGTTGCCAACGGTGAAAAACAAAAAGAAAAAAGAAAAAAGAAAAAAAAAAGTGTTCCTTTATGTTCTTAAGATTTTATGTTGAAAGAGCTTGAAATCAAAAGAAGTTAAGCATTGGTGATTAAAGATGGAAAATTTATGTACTTTGATGAAATATCTTGTTTGAAATATCATTTTTCAAAATGCTCTACTTTCTTTGGTTTGAATCTTTTCTTTTACTCTCTTTTACCTCACCTTAACCTTAGCCCCATTACAACTGGAAAATAAGACCTTTCGATTCATGCATTACTTGTAATATGTTAGTAATGGAGATGAGATTGAAGAGCAAGCTTATGATAGAACATATTCATTGATTGAATTTGAGAGATTTAAACACATAAGCCCTAAACACATGAGTGTTGAGTGTATATCAATGAGAGGACCTATCACTTTGGCATGGCATAGATTTCATTTAAATCCCGATGATTAATTGAGTTTTGAAATTTGCATATAAATAAATTCATGAAAATTAATACTCTTTATCCTTCTTTATTGTATTCTTATTTATAATGCATATATTCTTGGATATTGATGGGAGATTAGGAGATTAGTCATAGTGATTTGATTTAATTTAATTTCAATTTGATTTTACCTATCCTTTCTCGAGAACGAGCAAGAGCTAAATGTGGGGGTAATTGATGCAACCATATTATTTGATAGTTTCACCCACATTTAACTGGTGTTTTGCCTATGTTTTATATATAAAATGCCTTGATATTCTTTGTTTTATGTTTTGAAGGTATTTTTGGATGAAAGATGCAAAAATGAGTACATTGGAGGTAATTAGCAAATTTGACCTTCAGTCGATGTTTTGTGCAGAGCGTGAGCTCTAGAGGCAAGAAAATAAAATAAGGAAGAGCATGGAAATTGCAGCCTTCAAAGTCAAATCTCGCAATCTGCCATTGTTGATCTTTGGCCATTCTGACTTGAATATCTGGAGCTACAGAAGTCCAATTGATGCAAAATCCATTGTGTTGGATGCCTGACTCAAAGGCCTATCAACGCTCCCAATTTCAGCTAAAAACGATGTCATATGAGGGAGATATAATTTTTCAAAGATGACAACTGAATTCTGCCAGCAAATAGGTTTCGTGAAGAAACGGGTCCAAATTACGTTTCGAAACATCTAAACCGACATCTAAGTTTTTATTTCAGAAATTTAGCTCCTCTAAGTCAAAGCTTGAAGATTTCATGCAAGGCTATTTCTTATTTTTTAGGAAAATAGTTATTGAAGTACTTAAATGTAAACTGTCTACTTAAGAGATGACTATTTTGTAAAATAGAGACTAAGGTTTCCTAGGATATAAAAAGAATGAGAGAAGAGAAGGGGGAAGCCAGCCAAGAAAAGAAAAACGCCCCCTTCCTCTAAGAAACCCAAAATCATGCATTCCTCCTTCTTTTTCATTAGTTGTTCAACAAACATGCAAGGCTAAACTCGTTTTCTTGGTTGCAAGTACACGGAAACCTTTGGATTTCAAGAACTGTGAGATCCATTTTACCTTTTCTTGTCAGTTTATATGATGAATATGTTTGTTCTCCTATGCTTATTTTTCCTATGATTGTTTATTTTAATTGCTAGAGCGGACTCTAAGTTATTATTGAAGATAATCTATTGCTAAGTTTGATATCAAAACCAGAGTTGTGGTATATGAACTTGTGAAGCAACTGAGTTTAATAATTGTGGTGGATCTACGTTATTAATTTTAGAGAGAACATTCAATCAAATCAAACATAGACTGCAGACAGTTATGTTTTCTTGATTAATCAATTTATCTAGTTCTTAAGGCTACCATTGAATTAAATTACTAGTGCAGACACTGTAGTTGTTTGATGGTTAGGGTTAGTTATACGATGGATCCGTTAATTAACCAATGTTAAGAAGAGATAAAATATTCATAATATAAATTGATGTCTCTTTTCCATGATCAGTTCTGATTTTTGTTGGTGGACGTTTATTTGTGACCAAGGTTTGTTCTCTTGATAATTTTCTGATTTTATGTAATTTTGCTTGATAGTTTTCTATTTTCTTTTGCTTTAGCCTAGATAACGTCCAAACCTTCCCAAATTGCATATTATCTAGCATAAAAATCTGACTTGAACCTTCCTCATGGGATCGACCCCTTGCTTGCTCTATACTATCTTGTGTGTTGTGTTTTAAGTTAGGATAATTAATTTGTGCGACCGCGACATCGCAACAAATTCATTTCTACTTTGGTCGAACCTGCCCAAAGGAACGAAGGGTTCCTCTTCCTTATAAGTGATGCATTTTTTTCTTCTAATTAGCAACCACATTATAACAACACATCTCAAATAATTAATCAAGGAAATCATAAGTTCTCCTCCTATCCTTTCTTCCTCTCTAATGGCCGGTCACCTTGCATCTGTTCTCTCTCTCTCTCTCTCTCTCTCTTTTCTTTTTTTTCATTGCACCTCTCCACATTTAAGACCATTTCTATCTCTAATATATGCATCAAGAATACTAAACCCATATAAGGAATTTTGTAACTTGATTGAGTAAGCTTTTCGGGGATTTGAATTATATGTTTCAGACATTTTAAATCCTTCAGGGATTTCATATAAACATCATTATCAATTGACCCATATAAATAGGATGTGACTACATTCATTAGACACATATCTAGCATTTCATGAATTGTCAAGCTAATGAGATATCGAAATGTAATTGCATCAACTACAGGAGAATATGTTTTATCATAATCAATGCCAGGTCTTTATGAAAACTCTTGTGCCACAAGACGTGCTTTATATCTTACGATTTCATTTTTCTCATTTCGTTTTCGCACAAATACCCATTTGTATCCGATTGGCTTTACACCTTTAGGTGTCTGGACTACAGGTCCAAAAACTTCATGTTTTGCAAGTGAATTTAATTATGTTTGGATTTCTTCTTTCCATTTTAGCCAATCATTTTTTCATCGATATTCTTTGATAGATTTAGGCTCAAGATCCTTATTTTCATTAATGATATCAAGCGATATATTATATGAAAAGATATTGTTGATAATTATTTCATTTTGATTCCATCTTTTTTTTTTGTAGAGACATAACTTATCGAGATCTCCTCATTTTTACTGTTTTCAGGTGCCTGAACCTCTTTTAGGGTTTTATGATCAGTTATGTCTATCTCCTCACGAAAATTTTCTTTCTCAATAATGTCAATTTGATTATTTGCTCCTTTTCTTTTCCGAGGATTTTTGTCTTTTGAACCAATTGGTCTATCACGCTTCTAGCATGCCATAAACTCATTTGCTATAATTTTAGTGGATTGTCCTGCTGGGACTTCAATCCGGGCTGGAGTATTTACAGCTGGTATATGAGATTTGGTTATTCTTTTTGAGTCAGTGAATGCATTCGGTAGTTGATTTACAATGTCTTGAAAATGAAGTATCTTTTGAACTTCTTGTTCACATTGTTTTGTACGAGGATCAAAATTCAATAATGACAATGCATTTCATGTAATATCTTTATCCAGCTATTTAAATTTTCCCCCTGATGCTGGAAACATAGTCTCATCAAAATAACAATCGGCAAATTGTGTCATAAATGAATAACTTGTTAAGAGCTCAAGATATTTAATTATTGATGGGGACTCAAACCCAATATATATTCTCAACCTCCTTTGAGGACCCATCTTTGTACGTTATGTAGATAAATTAGAACATATACTGCACAACCAAATATTCTTAGATGGGAAATGTTTGACTCATTACCAAAAACCAATTGTAATGGGGAGCATTTGTGATACGCTGTTGGCCTAATGCGTATAACTGTTGTTGCATGTAAAACAACGTGTTCCCAAGCAGAGATAAGAAGTTTTGTTCTCATGAGTAACGATTTTGCAATAATTGGAGATGTTTAATAAGTGATTTAACAAGATCATTCTGAGTATGAACATGGGTAACAAGATGTTCAATGTTTATCCCAAGTGAAATGCAATAATCATTAAATGCTTGGGATGTGAATTCATCAGCATTGTCAAGATGAATACTCTTGATTATATAATTTGGAAATTGTGCTCGTAATCTAATAATTTGAGCAAGTAAACTTTCAAACACCAAATTACGAGTAATTTTTGGTTATTTGGTTCGTTGAACTTCTAATTCATTATTGCAT
>Ga0307514_10002878_pt1 | contig 17174 bp, 20 predicted proteins | sample 16_EM_MG_FD_203088 | JGI IMG/M metagenome (GOLD analysis project Ga0307514, IMG submission 203088) | Populus trichocarpa ectomycorrhiza microbial communities from riparian zone in the Pacific Northwest, United States - 16_EM | ecosystem: Host-associated > Plants > Roots > Unclassified | place...
TTCAAGTCAAGTTTGGAAAAGACTTGAGAAGTTCCGACTTGTTCTATTAGGGTAGTCATCAGAGGTAGAGAGTACTTGTCTTTAATAGTAATAGCATTGAGGCCATGATAGTCTACCACTATCTGCAGCTTGCCATTGGCTTGTTTGGCAAAAAATATTGGGGCTCCGGCACTGCTCTTACTTGGCCAGATTTTGCCAGTTCTCAATATCTGATCAAGGTATTCTTTGTTCAGTTCTTGCTCATTAGGGGACTGAGGGTACAGTTTCCCAGAAGGTGGCTGCTTTCCAGGTTCGAGATCTATAACCATCTCTTGAGGTCCATGTGCAGGCAGGGAAGCTTGCGTGCCTTTTCCAAAGATTTTGTCATGGGTATTGACACAATTATCTAGTTTAGGTAGTCCATATGTTAGGAGTTGACTTACAGGCTAGTATGGTCGCGCCATAAGTCCTGATATCAAGCCTATGCATAGTGAGGCAAGTACTATTCGGAACTATTCAGTTAGAAGACTGTGGGACACCACGGATCTAGCTATTAGTTAAAAAGTGGAGCAAGTAGGCTCTCCGAATTGGCAGGCAGTACCTAGATCACTTATTGGAGTGGTCGCTAGACAGTGGAGTAACTAGAGTGAGTGGATTAGCTACATCATGATGATTGTTAGCGAATTGTGATGGCAAGTAGGCTGCATGAAATCCACACTCATAGAATGTTACAATATAGGCGGGAGCAGAGGTCTATATAAGAGGCCATCTATGCGACCGTATGGAATTAGATAGTTAGCTAGAAGTGATAGCTTAAAATTATTCACGTATATTTTATTCTTGATTCTATTCTTGATCTCACGGCCGTACTACCAGTACCCCCATTATACTATAATTTTAAAAGCTCAACTTCTACCTATACGATGCCGCCAGTACTTGAAATCAAATGGACACCAAGACTCTTGGACCTTTCGAACCCAGCAAAGTCTTTAATTATTCGAAACCCACAAGAGCTCACGGCATATATATTAAAGCAAGAACTCGCAAATGTGGTCCCCAAAACTGCGATGAAGATTGAAGACTATTGGGACTCTGCAAGATAAACATCAAATTCAGCTCGCCTATCTACGACAAGCGACTACATTCTTGGTTCAAGCCACAATGGAATTGGAATTCTCTCTAAAGACTACCATAGGTAGTTTAATGATTCCAAGTCAGAAACCAGAAGAATTACAGTGGCAATGGAGACCACACCCGATACAGCTCCTATTTCTCAGTGATCAACTAGAGAACGAGATTCGAGATGGGACTTATAGGGAATTATTACGATCCCGGGACCTCACTCTATTGGATAGTTCATCTGATAGTTCTAGTGAGGGTGAAGCGACTTCACGGCGTCGAGAGGTCAGAACTGAGAGGTCAGAACTAAGGTCAGAACCGAGAGGTCAGAACCGAGAGGTCAGAACCGAGAGGTCAGAACCGAGAGGTCAGAACCGAGAGGTCAGAACCGAGGTCTAGCAATGCAAGCACAGAGATCCGGGGCAGTAAGATGAAGAGTATCACTGAGAGATCGATCTAAGTCGTAGCTGGACGTTTGCGAAATGGCTATAGGGCTACACTGCATTCGATCTGGGCGATTTAGGCTGTGTTCATTCAGGCATTGAGAAGTTCTTTGGCATGAAGGTTGGTAGTAGGATAATTGCCTATACTACAAGCCTCCCAGGCAGTATATCAAGACCCAGAAATAGTGAAAACTCAGGAAAAGGGATAAGGGCGAATCTCCGTAGGAGCCAAGCTCTAAAAACAGGGTCAATGAAAAGCTCGCAGAATGGTGATGAGTGAAAAGCTTGATGAGTGGCAAGGAGCTTGGAAAAGCTCGGAGGATAGAATTGAGAGCTAGGATAAGAGTGATTGGATGGTGACTGATAGGTGGGAAGCCTCCGATATATAGGAATATTCGCCATGCCAAGAATGCCGAATACACTGAATATTCGCCATGCCAGGAATGCTGGATATGATATCCACAGCCTGAGTTCCGCCATCCCACCAGATATATATATCACCGAATTCCTCCTAACCTCCAACATCATCACCACTCCCAATCACCACTCCCAATCACCACTCCAAATCACCACTCCAAATGATCACCAATCCCCAATCATGCAAAATCACCACGAATTGCATGCATGTATTACAAGCGTATCTGGAAAGGCTTGTACAGCAAAATACCAGTATCCGGAAGGCTTGTATTTGGCTGAAAGCCAGATCACAGTCCAGAGAAGCATCAGAGACCTATTGACGTACTGAGTACAAGTCAACAACCAACCCTAGGAGCCGGTATGCACTATGTACAGCTAGTAGAGCTAGTAATAGGAAAACATACCAAGCGCTAGCATGGGGGGTTGGACAAATCAAGGATAAGGTCTAGGGGACATATAGCAAGAATGGGTTGCGGAGCAGGCAAATTCCAGCTCAATCCATCGCTAGGTGATAGTCGCGATATATGCGGGGTCTATGGCTCGCCCGTGCTTGACAACAAGCACACAAAACAACATTACCGCCTGTGGTCAAGCTCTCACCACTCCGCTATGGATATCAGTACTCTGCCACCGCTGCTAACATCACGATGTAGCGAGCACTCTCAGCAGTGGGTGGATGATTAATCTACCACCGGCACCGTCAGCACTGGCTGGATAGTTAATCCACCACCAGAACCCTCAGGACCAGCTGGATGATTCATCCATCACCAGCATTTAGCAGCCGCTACGATACTGATAGATTCACCATGTGCATGCCGCCATGGACACCCCATCGCCAGCTTGCACCTACCCCTCTGTCCACCTAGTGCTAGCAACAGGCCTAACGATATGCAAAAGCCTGGCATTAGGCATACGTCTTTCTCGACAGCTGGGATTTCGATTGTGAAAGACCGGCTGACCAGGTAATATGGATCGTGCACCATGCACATGGATTGTTGAATGAGCCTGGCATAGGAACTAGGCGTTTTGATAGGAAAGAGCTCGGATATTACGTTGAAAAATAGATGGGTCTATAGAATTGGGTTTTAGTCGATATATATCGACAGGTTTGATATTTTAATATTCCATTTGATTTATTCCCACTGATATGTTGTTGGATCTCATGCCATTTGACTATGGCGAGATCGTACTAATTATTAATACAAAGCGAACGATATTATCGTTACGCCCCATGACTATAGAACATGAGCTCTGAGAGCTCCGAAACGACATGAGCTCTGAGAGCTCCGAAACGACAAGAGCTCCGAGAGCTACCGATAGAATATGAGCTCCACGAGCTCTGAAACGACATGAGCTCCGAGAGCTCCGAGATGACATGAGCTCTGAAAGCATCGATACGAGCTCCGAGAGCTCCGATGGGATATGAGCTTTGAAAAGCTCTGCAACGATATGAGCTCTGAGAGCTCTGATATATGATATGAGCTTTGCAAGCTCCAACAGCATGAGCTCCGAGAGCTCTACAATGTGATGTGAGCTCCGAAGGCTCTACAATACGATGCGAGCTCCAAGAGCTCTACAACCAATATGAGCTCCGAGAGCTCTGCCATCCCCGATGTGAGCTCCGAAAGCTCACCGACCGATATGAGCTCACGGAACGCAATATGAGCTAGGGGAGCTCATCCAGGCAATACGAGCTAGAAGAGCTCAATCAAGTGAGAAGAGCTCAATCAAGGGAGAAGAGCTCAATCAAGTGAGAAGAGCTCAATCCAATGAGAAGAGCTCAATGAATTGAGATGAGCTAGGAAGCTAGCTCAGATACGTTGATGAGCCACGGAAAAACTCATCGATAGATACGAGCTTCCAGAGCTCACCGATAGACACAAGCTTTGAAAGCTCACCGACAGATACGAGCTCCGAGAGCTACCGGATGACACGAGCTCTGAGAGCTCTACCGATAGATATGAGCTTCGAAAGCTCTGCCGATAGACATGAGCTCACCGACAGACATGAGCTCCGGCCGATGTGAGCTGCACCAGCTCCAAAACCCGAAAACGAGCTCCGCAAGCTTGATGGCCACCCTCTTACACAGGCAAGCTGGGTTGGATAGTTGGATGACATGCATTGTACCTTTTCCCACTGTTGCGAGCTTTTTCCTACAGGGTTTTGCCGCACAGAGGTTTTTAATGGCAATGGCATACAGGGATACCTATATGGTTGGCAATGCAGAGGTTTGATGGCAATGCCATGAGGACACACTGCCTACTGAAATTGCACAAATTCATTGCGGGATATAAGAATATCCCAAAAAATGTACGCAGAGTTTGGTTTGACGAAGCTGATTTTTTAGTAAAATAATCGGTCGAGACGCCCTTTAGGAGGGGGGAGTACTAGCACTGATAAGCTAGAAATCAGAAAACAACCCATTGGCACCAGCGCGTACTTTCATACACTCCTAACCGCAGCACAGCACTAGTATGACAGAATACTAATACGCGGAACACGGACAACAGAGTGAAATCTCAGAAGCCCTAGAATAAAGGAAATGGTAGAGTCAGAATTAGTGGAATGCCATCATGTTGAGAGAAGTATCCCTTCTACAAAACTACCCTATTGAGGCTGCGCAGAGAGTTAGTTAAGGAGTCTATGTCTAAGAGGCCTAAGGGCGGACATTAGGAATAGCCAAAACTACAGAAATGCAGAATGCAAGAAGTTACGGCGCTGTGTACAAGGCCAATGTGCTGACATAGCTAGAACCCGAAACTTACGTATGAATTGCCTGTGTAAGAATACACAGAGTGACTCAAAACCCTGGATATCCCGATAAACCTCGGAGGCCACGGGAGACAAATCAGTATCCTAGGATCGTCCAGCGGACAGAGGTCCAACAGACAAAGATTCAACGGACAAGAGGTCTAGTGGATAGAGATCTAGTGGACAGAGGTCCAACAGACAAAGGTCCTACAGACAAGAGGTCCAGCGGACAGAGATCTAGTACATGGAGGTTCAATATCATAACCTAACAAGTGAGTTATTAGAAGGGATATGGAAAGCTACTTGGAGTAGACTGCAAGAGGGGTTTTGGAAAGCAAGAATACGGATGGCCAGATGGCACAACCAACATCGGAAAGAACAGCCTTCCTTTAAGGTTAATGATTTAGTGATGCTCAATAACCGCTATATTCCAACAAAACATCCAAGCCGGAAACTAGGTCACAAGAAGATCGGTCCATTAAAAATAATTGAAGCAGTTGGCAATCGAGCGTATCGTCTGGAATTATCAGCAAAGTCAGCTATCCATAATGTATTCCATGTCAGCCTCCTAGAACCATACCGCGTCAACTCGAATCTAACGCCACCAACATCAACCCCTCAACATCCAATACCTGAAATAATTGCTGGAGAAGAAAACTGGGTGGTTCGAGGTATTGTGGAGAGCCGACGAAATAATAGAAAGCGTGGTCAGCCAGTTGAATACCTGGTGCTCTGGGGGGGTTATCCAGATGAGGATACGATATGGGAATCTTGGGAACACATTCAAGGAACTGCAGAAGAAGTATGAGCAGAGTTTCACCACAAGTATCCTGACGCGCCCACAGAGTTAGATACATACCAGAGCAAGCGAATCCAGAGCAAGCGAATCCAGAGCAAGCGAATCCAGAGCAAGTGAATCCAGAGCAAGCGAATCCAGAGCAAGCGAATCCAGGGCAAGCGAATCCAGAGCAAGCGAATCCAGAGCAAGCGAATCCAGAGCAAGCGGGTTGAGAGCAAGAGGGTTGAAGGCAGGCAGGATAGGAGCACGCAGGATAGGAGCACGCAAGTTAGGAGGAGCACGCGAGTTAGGAGCCAGCGCGTTCAAACAAAGGAATGAAAAAAGTTGCAAAAACCTTGCTTCCTGTGCTCGATCCCAGTATTGTTTCCACCGAATGGAAACGTGCCAAAGAAACCCACGATTAAAGCCAAAGAAACCCACGATTAAAGCCAAGAAACCCACAGTTATTTTTATAAGAAAGCCAAAGGTTGGAACAGTTGATCGCACCATATCCAGCTAGCCGGAGGATTGATCGTTTTTAGCCCTTTACGGAGATACCAGGAATCGAACACAGGACCCTTTGCAGTGATAAGGACGGGCCGGGCCCTTACCAACTACGCCAGGAAACCTAATGGCCCGGAGGTCAAAAAATAAAGTTTAAACCCACTATATAAATGGGTTGTTGAAATTATTTAGTTGTTTGCATTAGTTTTGCGCATTGATTATATGTAATTATTAGTTGCTAGGATTAGATGTTATTCTGGTGGACCAGAACTCTAAGAGGGGAGTAGTGTTACGGGTATTGACACAATTATCTAGTTTAGGTAGTTCATATGTTAGGACTTGACTTACAGGCTAGTATGGTCGCACTATAAGTACTGATGTCAAGCCTATGCATAGTGAGGCAAGCACTATTCGGAACTATTGAGTTAGAAGACTGTGGGACGCCACAGATCTAACTATTAGTTAAAAAGTAGAGCAAGTAGGCTCTCCGAATTGGCAGGCAGTACCTAGATCACTTATTAGAGTAGTCACTAGACAGTGGAGTAACTAGAGTGAGTGGATTAGCTACATCATAATGATTGTTAGCGAATTGTGACAGCAAGGAGGTTGCATGAAATCCACACTCATAGAATGTTACAATATAGGCAGGAGCAGAGGTCTATATAAGAGGCCATCTATGCGACTGTATAGAATTAGATAGTTAGCTAGAAGTGATAGCTTAAAATTATTCACGTATATTTTATTCTTGATTCTATTCTTGATCTCACAGCCGTACTACCAGTACCCCCGTTATAGATTTCAACAAAATCTCTATATTGGACTGGCAATCTTTTAGCCAGTGTCTTTAGGTCTTCGCCCACGATAATTTGCATTATCCTGCAGACTTTACCAGTTGACAAACGCCTAGATTCCCACTTGCCCATATGCATTAGACCGACATAAGAACTCTGTTCCAGAATTTCACCAAATTCAGAAAAATCTGTCACCTCTTCTATCTTCAGCGCTCTTTTTAGCTCCAGGCCATAAGGAGTGGTAACCCTTAGCTTATTGCATTATGCCGTTATCCAATCGAAACCTAAAATGAGTGGACAACCTGGTTCCAAGCATGCCACTTCAGTAACCAGGTCGAGAGTCTTGTTTTTTCCTGATCTTGCATCAGGCACACACATCTCCACCTTCTTTACTTGAACTGTACCCGATCTCTTGAGTATTGAGCCATCGGCGCTCTCCAATCTCCATCGAGTTTCTCTCTTCACCCAGGGCATCATCATCTGTTCCACAAAATCAGTATCAAAAATCATTGTCTCCACACCAGTATCAACTAAAGCATTAATGCAAAGTTCCCTTTTATTTCCTTCATATAACCAAGATAACTTAACAGGAACCAGAAATTTCAATCCTTCACGCTTTAATACCTTCGCCCATACGTCTGCATTTCCAACCAAGGAGATATCCGACACCGCCACCTGTTGTGGTCTTTTTTTGTGGTCGCTGACTTGAGGAGCCAACTCTTCCTCAGCTTTTCTCTTTTTTGCTATTCTTGTCTTTTGTATGAAAGAAAGAGAAGAAGAAGAAGATAAATTTCGAACACAGGAAGAAATAGAAACCAGATCAATATCCATAACCTCCCCCTCATATTTCTCCTTCTAATCACTAACAGAGATGCCCTTTTTCACAACACAGATGTTAAACCAATCCTGTGAGACTGCCTGACTCAACGTATAAGGCAGCCCGCATCCCTAATCACACTCGTAATCCAACTCATCCTCTGAAACTATCCTCCCACAAGATACTGGAGCCACTACCGAAGAAATCAATACATCTGCCGCTTGTACTACTGCTACCTTCTTGTTATCTCCCTTGTCCTTTCCCTTGCCCTTGCCTGAACCCTCAGCTGCTGGTTTCCATCCTGAGGTACAATCTTTCTTGATATGGTCTTTGGAACCATACTTGATACATTGTCCTTCCTTCTTGTGAGCTTGCTTCATGTAGTAGGTGACTTTATCTTCTCCTGGCTCTTTCTCATGCTTGCTTGAGGTCGTGGACTTATCAGAGACGGCTGTAGACTTTCGTTTGTCTGCCGGCTTACTCTTCTTCTTTTGGGTACCAGCTGGCTTGGGGGCCTCCTGTTTCTTGTCAGTTGAAAGCTTATGTTCAGGTTTATGCTCAGGTTTTCTGCCCTTTGCAGCTGCAGCTGTTTGCTACTTCAACTTGCGTTGATTTTGCATCTACTGCTCACGCTGCTTCTCATTCTCGATATCCATTCCCGCATTAATGATAGCTTGGAAGCACATCTCAGGGCTGGCTGGTGCCAGGTCCAATGAGTCCTTGTTTATATGCTTCATATACTCACGGATATCAGCTTGTAACCCAGTGATTAGGCATTCCCATAACTGCTCTCGAGGTAGGTTAGCAAGCATGTTATACATGCGCATTCTAGACACATAGTCTTTGATTCTTTCCCCAAACTTCTAGTATTCCATCTGGAGGTTTCTCTTAGCCTCACGAACTTTATTCTTGTTTTCATGTATGGCTATAAAGTCTTTCAGAAAGTCTTCATAGGTTACCCACACAGTCCAACCAGATAGAGGGTCTGGCTTGCGTTTTTGTTCGTTGACTAGGTACCAAGTTTTTGCACTATCGGTGAGGAGTGTTCCAACATAAAGAGTCTTATTATTGGTAGTTTCATATGTAACGGGCATGCGTTCGAATACTGTAGCTACGTTGCTGAGAAATACCTTAAGTTTGGCTCAGCTTCCATCATATTGGTCGGGTTGAGGAATATTTCGAGGTTCCTTATTTGTGAGTGGAGGTGGGGGAATTTCGGATTGTTGGCAGGAGTTTCTTGTGGTATCTGGGGGTGGTCTTTGTCCCTTAGTAGAGGCGGTGCCCAAAGAATCCTCAGGATCTATCAGCTTCCTCTTAAGAGATGCAATGTTTTTCAGTGCGGCTTCCCCAGCTTCCTTAATAGTAGTGTCACTATTCATTTGATCCTGGGTTTCTTGTTCAATCTTCTTCTTTGTCCACTCATACAGCTGGACTAGCTGTTTATTGACTTCTTTAAACTCCTTGCGGGCTGCCTCAACAATTGAGGTAGTCTCAGTTTTCAGGAGATTAGTCATACCTTCCCATTACTTCGTTAGTATATTAGCTATCTGTCCAGTAAGTGTTTTTACTTTCTCAGACTGGCAGGTGTTCTCAGCTTGCAATAGTACGAGTTTGGCCTGGATGTGTTGTCTGAATATTTTGAGTTCCCCATACAGTGTCCTGGCAGCTTCATAAATGATATTTTGGGCATTCTGGTACTTTTTCAATTTAGTTCCCTGGGACATGATAGCTGCTGCGAGCTCGTTGAGTTTGGTGCATTGTTTTTCGAACTCTTCTCTGCCTTGCTTGCCTATTTCGTTGAGCAGTTCATCTACTACTTCTTGTGGAACTCCTCGTGGAGCTGGGGGTGGTGATTGTTATTCGGTTTGAGAATTTCGGCCGCGGCGGCTGGTTAAACTAGTGGGCTGGGGAATAAATTCCCTAAGAAATTGAGTAGGAATATCTATATCGTCAGGTGAGCCAGTGAGGTGGGGTTTTTGGTATGAGTATTGTGTTTCAGTGACAGGTGCGTCACTTTCCGACATTGGTTCGTCAATTGACTCAGTGTCAGATTGGGGTCTTTGAACAGTTCGAACAACTGCTCGAGGTGTTATTTGATCAAATTCAAGGTGTCAGAAGGGCTGGCTGGACCCTTCACTACCTGGGGTTTGAGTATGCGACATGGTGATTTCAGTAAATTCACAAGTACAGAGATACTTTGGCTACAAAGTAATGTTACGGGGCCACTATTATCACTTTATGCTTGAACTTCAGCAGGTAAATAGTGGGGCCGAATATTAATCCCACAACAGAAATAACCCACAACTCAGGTTAAGTCTTTCAGGATGTAAAGTTCAGTACGATTTCAATACAAGTCGAACTCAACAAGTATTTTCCTAACTAGGTGAAATCTGTATTCCAACATTAACGTAGAACTTTGTAGGCGGTGTGTTTCTCAAGACTTGATTAACACTTGTGGTGGGCGCGATCCCAATCTTCAGCTACTTTCAACTATTTATAATGTGCGGTTGGAGAGTAGTGTTCTTATTTGCACGATTCGTTCAATTCCAATAATAGTCACTTTACACCATCTTGTTTAATTCTCAGTTGCCTGTATTACCCCTGCCTAAGAAGTCGTTGTACACACTTGACTTAACTGAGAACTAATATCCTGTTCTTGCATTAAGCATTCTGCAACTGTTAAGTAATTACAAATGAATTTGCAAGTCATACACGATCCTACATTATTTTATTGCGATACATCAGCCAATCCTCGATACGAGTCTAGACTCGGCTAGCCAAGCATCATGAGATTTCAAAGTCAGTATTCAGTCATTCCGCATACTAGCGTCTAGTATCTATTGATATTATAAGTAATCCTATAATTCAACTGCACATAACTCTGTGGATATAACTCTGAATGACTTAGTTATCATCTCATTGGAAAGCCCTCAATCCGTACTCCACAATAGAATTTTAGTTCATCTTAATCAGGAACATACTTCATGAGATAAATGTAAAAGCCTGACTTGCCACTTTGGGGACCTATAGCCCACACCAAGACAGGTCAATAACTTCACGGGTTTAAATCATAAAGATATTCTGAGTTCAGATTTGGAATCAGCGCGTAATTCTGTCCTAGAATTAACTTGGACGGAATTCTTTTCAATTAAATTTTCGCTACACTTGATTTTCAGCTCAGCTCAACTCATGCCTACTTATAGTGTCACTGGACCCACTTAGGTCTAAATTACCCCCTACGTGGTTGATTTTTTTATTTATTTTCACGGAATTATGCTTCCGCAAAAATGTTCTCGAATTCATAATTTGAGGGTTGGATCTAAGGGTATTTGCTGAGCCGGACATAATGGTAATTTTCTTAATTTAATCCGAGTGATGCTCATTGAGTTATTAAGCTCCGAAGTTGAGTTTAGGGTAAGGGCTAACTAAACTTCACGGCAAGGGTAGTAAGTTCAGGGTAACCTATGCAAGTTCAGAGTAATAGCCACCATATAATTTTGATGCTAAGTATTTTTAACTTGATGTAACTCAACAACCAGTAGTCGGAACCTGACGAAACTCACACAGATAACAGAGGGTACCTCTCTGAACATGTTATTAGAGTCTTGTTCCTACTCAACAATACTATGGTTGTTCAGTGACTGCATTGTCCTAGTTAGAAGTACTTAAGTATTTCTAACTTGAGTAATATGCACAAGACTTCCCCAAGTCTTCCTGATTCCTATCCGCAGTTATCAAGATCCTTCTTTATTAATACAAGTTTCTCAGGAAGGGCTGGGTGTCACCCCGTGACATGGTGACCTTCCCCTATCTTCAGGGGTTTTTTGTCTTATTTTTCTCCCTTATGAGTCATAGTGGATTATTGATCCTCTTTCAGTGATTGCTCTTGCAGGGTTGTTCTTAGAGTTTTCTGCTTGCATCTTTTCTGCTGCCTCCACTATTTTTTCATAGTCCATGTTGTAATCTATCAACATCCTTGTTGTGTTACGGCTGAGCTGCATGCCTATACGGCTGAGCTGCATGCCAGAGAAAGAGACTACGTAATGTGGTGGGTGGCCTGAGATTACCTGAGATTGCGTGAGACCAGCTGGGTTAACAACCCCGCTGTGCCTATATATATGCCCCTCTTGCACGATAGTTGCTGTGGTCTTCGAGCATTGTTCTTTATCTGTATTTTATCAATACATTTTCGCTGTTATCCAGCACGCATTTACGCCGTTTTTATCTACTTGGATAATAACCCCTTGTCGCCGTATTAATTGCCCTTGATATATCCGAGTGGATAGAACCCCCGTAACATGTTGGTTTAATAATATACTCAAGCAGTGTTGTAACAAATTTGACTTTGAGTGTATGCAGGTTGACCATCTTTTCTCCCTTTGGGTCAATATATGAGTTGTAATATTTGAGACATTCCAGGCTGTGCTGATTTACTGAGGGGTTTGGTCTATGCTTGGTTGTTAATTTGTTATGCCTGTATTCTTCCCATTCTTTCTATAGTTCCAAACCTACTGTAGTGGGTACCACTTTTTTCCTGAGCTACAGGATAAAAGCATGGTAATTCCTCTTCTTTGGTTCTACTCTAGTACAATACTCTTCATACCAACTCAGAGCTAAATCTTTACATATCCAGCTAAACCTGCTTACTGCTTCTTCTTTTTAGACATTCAATACTTGGTAAGTTAACCATTCTTCCATTCTGGCAGTGTACTGGTCAAATACTATTGGGTTTCTCCATTTCTTGTCTGTGCCATTAAAGAAGTCTGGGGGTAGTAGTTTTACTAGGCTGCTGTTTTTCATCATCTTCTTACTTATGGTTCTGGCTGCACTTTGTTTTCCTATAGTTTTTTCCCATTCTTGCTACCTTGGTGATAGTTGTCTAACTTTCCTAGTTGCATCTTCAGATTCACTCCCACTATTACTATTTCCAACAGAGCTATCTAACCTGCTGCTGGAATCACTTCCTAGATCATCTACACCACTGGTAGATTGATCCTTTTCAGCCTTCTTACCCTTGCCTTTGCCTTTTACAGGCTTTTTATTCCCCTTTTTAGGCTTTTCTCCTGGTAAGTTTCCACATTGGACTCCTTTCTTTATTGTACTTTGCTTTTTTGTAGGAGTTTTCTTATGTTTTGTAATAATTATATCTTCTTCTTCTTCTTCTTCTGAGGATTCTTTTATTTCCTCATAATAGTCTGCCAATTCTTGTATTTCCTTGACTCTCTCTGCAGTCATAGCCATTAATGTTTTATCACTTATGGGTTCCTTGATTTCCTCTATCTGAAGATATTGTTCTATACTAGTCTATTTGTTTACTAGCTATAGTATCCCTAGTACAGGGTTATAGTGTAGTGCAGGCATTACTTTCTGAATTGTTCTTGTCAGTTTTGTGTTTACTGTATCCCATATGTCTATAGTATTCCATGTTGTGTATTTGAATACCCCTTCTTGGATTATTTCCATTTCTTCTTTGTTGAAATTGTTTCAATTTAGGAAACAGTATATCATAACTTGGTCCATGTACCTTCCCCATGTTGGTCTGTATCTTTACCATTCTGTGTCATTTATCTTTAGTCTTTGAAAGTCTCCTTCTTGTATGCTTCCTTTGTTAAGAATTACTAATGTCCTTGATACAGCTTTGGGGTCTTCTTGTGATGGGAGTCTCAATCTTTTCTTCTAAGGTGTTTGAGCTGCTTTTTCTTTCAAAAGCTCAATTTCTTCTGGGGTAATTGCTAGTCTTATTCCTTTTTTTGATTTGTTCTGAGTTTTCTTTTTCTGAGGTATTTGTGGTATTGTTGAACTACTTCCAAACAGTTGCTTACTAATGCTTTCTAGTCCAGACATGTCTATCAGGCCTTCTTTCCAGACTGCTGAGGATTCTTGTGTCTGCAAGAGCATCAGCAAAAAAAATTAGTGCGGCTTCGTGTATCATCGTGTGTTATCGTGGCATCTGTGTCTTCTAGTGTCTCTCAGGTGTCTCTCTGGTGTCTCCTGGTGTCTTTTAGTGTCATCGGAGCTAGCAGTTTTCCTCCAGGAGACAGTTTTGGAAAAGTGATGGATGCCGCCCAATACGCTCCTGATTTACCCGATTACATAGGATTCTCTGAATTTCCAATGTTCATTTTTTCACTTTTTTTCCTCATGAGGATGAATGGGGTAGATCCTGATGATTTGTCAGACTACCTGTGTCCTTCTCCTATAGGTAGACCTAGCAGTCTACATAGAGGTGTGAAGAGGGGGAGGGCTAGTTCTAAGCCCTTGCCTGATAGCACTTCTCCTATGGGATGGTGGAGGAAGAAGGTGATGTTTGTCCTGCCTGGGGAGGAGGACAAAAGGGTAGGTGATATGTGGAAGAAGTCTGGCTGGGCCTGGCCTGGTTAGAATAACCACTTTGAGAGGATGAGGGATGTTCCTTGGGGGAGGAGGGTGTTTACACCCAGGTATGTAATGCAGTGCTGGATGGAGCACTACAGGGAGAACCAGACTTGGGAGGTTTATAGAAACCTCAAGTACTAGTATGACTTGGGAACTGGTTGAGGTTGGGATGAGAAGTACCTTCTTGATAAGGCTAGGTTCAAGAAGAAGTCTCCTTGGTCTTCATCAGGAAAAAATATATTCTGTCTCGAGAGCATCAGACGCCCGGGACGCCCATGACGTATTTTGCCAGTTGGGGACGCTCCTGTTCGGACACCTGTCTCCCTGAGTTCCCTGTCCAGACTCTTGTCTCCCGTCGCCTCTCCCTGAAAGCCCGTCTCCGGACGCACACGGCTATCCCCTGTCTCCCAGCGCCCCATCTTGTATATGTGTCTCCCAGAGCATGACCCTATCTTGTGTCTCCCGCAGTCATACCTCGAAGCTTGTCTCCTGGCGTCATATCTTGAAGCTTGTCTCCTGGCGTCACATCTTGAAGCTTGTCTCCTGGAGTCATATCTCGAACCTTGTCTCCTGATACCTATTCTACACCCTACGCCTACCATAGTTTGTTCAGAATCCCTTGCACTAATTTTATTATTTTTTTTATTTTGGCAATGACTAGACACATGCTATCGGAATTCACTTTAGGCATTTATATATTCCCTATCTTCTAAATTGCCCACCTTCCACCCTCTCTCACCCATGCCTAATAAAAATAATAACAAATTCCCAAAACACAAAAAATCCCCGCGGCTCACTCAGTTCCCCCCCCCCAAATAAAAACACAGATTCCACAGTCCACAACCGTTCTCCTTGCATTTTCATAGCCCCATATCGATCGTGTCCATACTCTACACAATCCAAACCTACTACCCAAACAATCATAAACGACTACCGACACCTACAAAAGAAAAACTCTTTACTACTTATCCTCCTCCTCTTCATCGCCCTCTCTATCCTCTGTATCATCCCCATCCTCACCCATATCATCCTCAAAGCTCCCATCCTGTCTATCCCCCTCATTTCTACTCTTGATCCTCGTAGCATCCTCCTTGTCCTCGTCGTCATCTAGCCTCGTCGTACCATCTCTATTCTCTCAACCAGGTACTAGATCCTCTTCCGCCGCCTTCTCAAGATCTATATGGAGCTGCTCAGCATACAGCTGCAACTCTGCCTTATCCACTGCATACGCTGTTTCCTGCACACACCAAACCTGCTAGCCATGGTGGTGCTTTTTACATATTCTCACAACCTCCACCCTGATGACGCCGAGCAATGTTTGCTGCATGCTAGTTGGCATGCCTTTCCATTGCCTACACAGTCTTATGTAGGTCCCTATTCAGTTCATCAGCATCCCTACAGATCTCTCTGTAGTCGACGTACCCCTAGAATTGTGATGATTGAAGTCCACACACACGACATACTCTCCAGTCTCATACCACTGAAGTGTATGATATAGCACACTAAAGATCAGGCATATGAATCGACTACTTATCTTGGTAATAAATGCTTGATTATGATTCCCCAACTTCTTTGGCCCATGATTGAACTCGTTGTAGATGAACTGTATTGCCTCCGCTATATGAAACCGGAAGTCACAACCCTGTAATACGTCAGACCCTCATTGTCCAACATTGAATAGTCACTGACTTGCCTCTCGTCTTTCCACTCTGCACGTGAATCGATACTTGGCTAGTAGCCACTTTATGCATTTGCGGATATATTCTTGTGAGCAATTCTGGTCAAACTCGTACAAGCTTGATATCCTCTTCTTCACATGATATATCAGGTATGCACGTGTCCGGTACTGGATACTCCGCAGCTATACTCAGTTCAGTGGTGATCTCTTTCCCTAGGCATGCTGGCTACTCATATAAGCAATAATTTTACCTTCCTTATCTACATCCTTCTTGAACCTGAGTTCCACATTGGTCCACACCATCTCCAGGACCACCTGTGAACGTTGAGGATCTGGTAACGGGTCCTGAAACAATGTGATAGATTCCACCTCGTTAGCAGCAGCTTCGACCATATCTCTAACTGGGCCTTGAAACTGCGTTATACTTCAGTTCCTCTTTTCCCCCGTACGGCCTTTCTGCACAAGCGCTGCCTGGCTATATAGGAGCAGATCTTCTGTGTCCCATGTAGCTCTCATGTCGACATCCCGCTATGGCTGTGCACTAGGGGGTGCCTCTATCGGCGATGATGGTAGGTCCTGAGCAGCCAGCAACGTAGTGCTGACGTTCGTGAAGTAATTTCTTAATTGTAATGGTAATGGTAGGACAGATGTCCCTAGTGTCCCACGGAACTGTATTCCTAATTATTATGGTAACAGTCTAATCATTATCATTCTGCACTTGACTCACACTGTTTGAGGCCCGCAGTACCAATGGGGTCCCATGCCTCTCGACACCCCCACCAGCTCCTGACAAGCCATGGCCAGTAATGGCTCGCTGGGCACTGCTACCTCGGACATCCTCTGACTACACACTTGTAATTAGCATCTGACTCTATGCACTGCTGGCAGGTTTCATACCTCATCAAAGTTCACCCTCGCTTTGAAATCTGGTGTTGATAGTATGCATATTGTACTGGCACCCTTGGCTGGTGTACTGCAGTTCATATCGACGTTGGATGAGATGGGTATTGCCGTAGACTCTGAAGACCTCGCGCGAGATGCTGAAGAGCCTGGAATGATTTTCCTAGAACCTCCACAAAGGTCATGTTGCTCTGCTGGCCACTTATCTTTGCACTTGTGGGTCACCTTTTGATTGCGAGTATTTGCCATTTTTCCCTACCTGCTCTCACTTGTGCATTGTGGACTCATGCGCACCATCCGTAATGATATCCTCACGAGCGTGGGGGGCTCCCTCTGTATTTTTGCACACCCTCTTGATCTCTACTTGTACATTCATCGTCCGAGTCCATTCCTATGTCTGTTCCAGATCTGGTTCTTGAATTGCCTTAGTCAAAACTTCGTGTATTGGGGGTAGCATACAAGCATACAACTACTATACTGGTATCCCAGAGGCCTCTGCCACTATCTCAACCATGGTCGTATGTCTGTTCTGGATCTGGTTCTCAAATTGCCTTAGTCAAAACTTGTGGCATTGGGGGGGGGGGTAACATACAAGTATACATTCACCATACTGGGCACCCAG